>Ga0265297_10000490_pt1 | contig 115282 bp, 76 predicted proteins | sample Munlanlwell13791_FD_192502 | JGI IMG/M metagenome (GOLD analysis project Ga0265297, IMG submission 192502) | Leachate microbial communities from a municipal landfill in Southern Ontario, Canada - Leachate well 137-91 | ecosystem: Engineered > Solid waste > Landfill > Unclassified | place...
CCGGAGTCATATCACCACTGTCGACAAATCCGTCCTGGTTTACGTCGCCACCATAGATTACGAAGGCTCCAGAAACATTTTTTAAATTGTTTCCATAAGATTTTGAAGCATTATCCGTAAAGTTATAGTTTGTTGTTCTGCTTGAAAAAGAAACGGGAATTGCCGACCAGGTTCCAATGCTGTTATGATGTTTTATTGAAACATAATAATTTCCGGAACAAGTTTCCGGAATAATAATAGCAACAGAACCATCTGTATTCAGATTCACATTGTTTGCAGAATGTGTAACCAGATAAGGAGATGTACTTTCGTGCAATTCTACCATAATCTGGTCGGCAGTATTACCGGTGAAATGGTCTCCTGTTTCGTCCTGTGCCTTATTCATGCTTCTTACATTGTTCATCAAACCTTCGAGCAATAAGGTAAGTTGCAATGCTTTTGCCGAATAGACTAAAGACACATCCCCTCTGCCATTGCCTCCGGTAAACCAGTTAATGGGATTGCTGCTGTATATGACAAAAGAAACATCTCCTTTGCCATAACCGCCTGTATATTGGGCTTGTATCACCATAGGCAACACAAGCAGTAATATAAAAATAAGTTCAAGTTTTTTCATACATAGTTAATTTGTTTATTTTAACTTTACATTACTCAGAGTTAAGGTGCTGTACGAACTCCGCGACCGCCATTATCGTTTACACGAATAATTTCTCCATAATTCATGTAGAAACGACTGGAAACAGGCGAGAAAGTATAGGCTCCAGTGTCCCAGGCACCACCCCGAAATCCTACACCAGAGTATGTTGGCCATGTAGAAACATTTGCATTGCCCGCTTCATCTAATACTCCATCGCCGTGTGTTCCATCAAATGCCCTACCTATGGCATTACCCACTGTAACTGCACGCTCCCACACATTGCCACTCATTTCCATAATGCCATAATAAGTAGCACCGGCATGTTCACGTGTAGATGAGTCTGTGGCAAATACGCCTACTCGCATGGGTCCTTGTACGAATGTCTGGTTACTGGTAGCACAATTTCCGTTGTTCATACTTACTTCATTAGTCAAACCAGAGTTTGTTATCCCTGTACTTTGAGTTATAGATGTACTACCCCAAGCAAATTCGTTATTTACTGCTGATATAGTTCCTCGGCAGGCTTTTTCAAATTCTAATTCTGTCATGAGTCGCAAACCACTCCAATCAAGGTAGGCAGCCACATCTGCATAGTTTAGCCAGTTACAAGCTACGTAAGGGTTGGCAGTAGCATAACTGCCTACTGTGCTACCCATAATTTCATAACGGTAATTATCTGTAGGTTTATCATACTTACGAGCGGTCGCCTGGGTTTGTGTAAGACTATTTAAAAAATCCACATACCCTTGCTGGCTTATTTCGTATTTCATACAGTAAAAAGCGTTATAGCCTTTTGGAAAAGCTGCAGGGATTGGACCCGACTGATCGCCCCCCAAATTATAAGGACCTGTTTCATAATAAAGAGTATTTTCTGAAGTGCCAACAGTTATAGTAGCCTCGGTATTTATTGAATATGTATCTGTGCTAATTGGTGATTTATAAAAGTGATTTACTTCCCCTCCACCACTGCCTAAAACAAACGTGCCTTGCGGTACATATACCATTTCGATGGCATAAATTTGAATGTCAATAACAGCATTATCATCAACACCATTTGCGCCATAGTTCCAGCGCAGTTTTACATTGGTGAGGGAAAATGTTCCTGTACCATCGGCATTACGATAAATAAAAGCACCCAAACCCGGATTGGTGGTGGCATTAAAAAAAGTGCCAGGAGTGAGCAATCCAATATCAATGACACTGCCAGAGGGTGCAGTGTTTCCGGTATTGTTGAGCCAGGCATGCTTCCAAAAACCATCACCACCGTTAAATTCAGAAATATGGTATTTGACAAAAACCCAGGCTGCATCCCAGTTATTGGCTACGCTGCTGATGTGCCAAGAATTTTCCCATGAAATATCGAATTTCACCATACTATAGTCATCGGTAGTGTTTTGTCCGATAAGGCTCAGGTTGCTTACCGTAATATTGTTGGCACTAAGCATGGTTGTTACCATAAGTGCGAAGAAAAGGATAATTTGATTTTTCATGATTAGAGGTTTTAAACTATTTTTAACTTTGGAAGAACTATTAATATTTTTCTTTCTAAGGTCCACAGATTCTCAATATATTTTATACTCTTTGGGATAGTTACACTTGATTATTTGAATAATGGAACTGAGAGTCAGGCTGAGTTCGGTACGAAACTCATTTTTTTATTTTAATTCAGTGGTAAATTAGTTTTATTAATCATTTTGTATAATGAATGACCCCGGGGCAAGCCCCGAGGAATCCTCTTGATTAAAATAGAAACCTGTATAAATTTTTGTAAAGGTACAATAGACTTAAGTTTAAAAACAAATAAAAGATGTCCGAATTCACGAATCTGAACATCTTTTCCTATTCAATTGAAGCTATTAAAAATGAGTTTATCTATGGAAACATAGCCGAAACAAAATTTGCTGCATTATTGTCTATTATCGTCATATCAGCGCTGTCAACAAAGCCGTCGCCGTTTACATCGGAGGGAAAGTAGCCCATTACAAAGTTGGCGGCATCGTTGTCAACCGGAGTCATATCACCACTGTCGACAAATCCGTCCTGGTTTACGTCGCCACCATAGATTACGAAGGCTCCAGAAACATTTTTTAAATTGTTTCCATAAGCCTTATTGGCAGCATCGGTAAAGTCGTAGGAAATGGGTGCTGTACCCAAATGTTGATAATTTGCAGTCCATGTTTCTATGCTGTTGCGGTGACTTACAGCCAGGTAATAATCGCCTTCGGGTATGCGGTTCATTACAGGTTGAAAGGTTCCGTTTTGGTTTAAAAGCACCTCGTTTGTTGTGCCAACAATGTTGTAAGGTGAAGTGGTTTCTAATGCTTTAACAGTTAAAACGTCTGAAGTAAAATCTGTAAAATGGTCGCCGGCTTCATCCTGTGCTTTTCGCATTTCACCTGAACCGGGCTCATATAAGCCTTCAATATAAACTTTCATATCAACAATGGTAAACCATTGGCTTTCGGTTTGACTCCAGTTCCCATTTTCATCCCTAGTACGGATATATACGCGATGCATGCCGCCTGATAAACCTGCGGTGTTTACATCGAATAATTTGCTTACTTGCTTACCTGGCGTTATGCTTATTGTAATACCATTTCCAAATCCGGGATCATTATCAAAGAAGTATTCTATCTGTGTTATGTTTCCGAAAGTATTACCATCACAAAAGAATAGCTTTGAATTGGTGATACTCCATTGGTTGTCCATATCTTTAACCCGGATATATAATAAATGTAAGCCCATAGCAATACCACTAAGGTTTATGGGAAATACTTTTATAGGCTGAAGCCCGGGAGTTAAGTTTATGGTATAACCATTACCAAAACCGGGGTCGGTATCAATAAAATATTCTGCCATGATGGTATTATGGGGTATGAAAGTATCTACATAAATAATTTTAACGATGGTAGAACCCCAGCGGCTACTGTCGTCCATAGCACGGATAAACAGTACATGTACTCCATCTGATAATCCTGTAAAATTAAGGGTAGTGGTTTGGGTAATATTACTTCCAGGTGTGATACTTACCGGTGTGGCAAGACTGAAACCCGGATCGGTATCTATGGCATATTCTACCCTGGTGATGTTTTGTGCCTGTACATAGCTTATGGTAGCCATCAACAGGCATAGAAATATAAAGCGTTTCATGGCTTAATGGCTTTTGGCTTTCAGGATAACAGTAGTTCCGTCTATATCCAATTTCCATATGGCGGGTACTGTGGGCAAACCAGAGAGTACATATGAGTTGCTGCCTCCGAATACACCACAATCTACCCCATCATAACCCGCTCCAATAGCGGGTGAACCGGGAAGAAGCCGGTACTGACCATCACTACTACCGGTATAAACAAAAACTGTTGTCATATCAATACTTGTTTGGTTGCCACTACCGGCAGGAAGAGAACCACAGGCAGATATGTTATTAGTCGTTATACATGAACCGTTCAATTCAATTCCTTCACGAGCTGTTCCACAAGGACCTGTAAAGATATTATTCCTGATTTCACAATCATGAAAAAAACAATTTGTCTGGAAAATATTATTTATATATAATGCTGCAGAACCGTCTTCGTTCTGAACATTCCAATCCCATGCACCCGCATTGAAAAAAATATTATTTTTAATTATAACATTTTGTGAGCCGGTGGTTATATAAACCCGATAAATCCAGCATTGTAAAATAAAGATATTGGATGCTGCACCTGCGTCTCCAATATTGGTTTGACCGAGGTTATCCCTTTTCAGCAGGATATTATTGCATCGTACATAAAAAGTGCTTGTCGTCATACCTGTAATAACACTGTTTTCGGCTCCGGGATTAATAACTACAGTTCCCAGGATGGCAGGAAGCAAGTTAGCCTGTGTGGAATCATTTTCGCCCAGGAAATAGCCCGGGCCTATGATTACAAGGCGTTTGGAAAGGGTGAGGTCACCATAGGAGTTTAAAGAACCTTCAAAGTAAACGGTATCACCCGTCAGCACCGATGAAGAATCATTAACCGCCTGGGCGGTCGTAAAATCGGCATTAACGCCGGAAATGTTGTTTACGCGCCATTTGGCAGCGTAGATCATTGTGTTCAAACCCAATAAGACAAGCAGCAAAAGTGGGATGTTCTTTTTCATTTTATTGTTAATTTTAATTGTTTAAATTTTTACAAAAAAAATTCAATGAGTAGATTAAAGTTTATTTTTACTTTATACTATTTTTAGATTTATGTATATTCAATGTATTGTTTATTATTTTTTTATGGTGTAATAACTGATATAAAATTTGCTGCATTATTGTCTATTATCGTCATATCAGCGCTGTCAACAAAGCCATCGCCGTTGATGTCGGAGAAAATGTAGCCCATCATGAAGTTGGACGCATCGTTGTCAACAGGAGTCATGTCGCCGCTGTCAACAAAGCCGTCCTGATTTAAATCACCTCCGTAAATTACGAAGATACTACTGATTTCTTTTTGATTATTTCCGTAGGCTTTGGAAATGTTGTCGGAGAAGTTATAGGCAATACTGCTTCCGGAAAATGAGACAGGGTTAGCACTCCATGTTTCGAGGCTGTTGCGGTGTTTTATTACTACATAATAGTTGCCTGTAAGAGTTCCGGGAACATTAACAGAAACTGAACCGTCAGTATTAAGGTTAACATTACTTATCGAAAGTGCTGCAAGATAGGGTGCTGTGCTTTCGTGTAATTCAACAGTAAGCTGATCGGCAATGATTCCTGTGAAGTGGTCGCCGGTTTCGTCCTGTGCCTTGTGCATTGCAGGTCCATCGTACAAACCTTCGAGAAAGACAGTAATATTAAGGCTTTTTTCAGGGGCTTCCCAATAAATGCGGTTAAACGAATCGTCTTCAAAAGATGCTCCGGAGAAACCGCCAGTTGCATCGGGGAAAATGACACTTCCGACATCGGTTGTTTTTGATACATTATACGAGCCGCTCCACGAATTAGAGGGGAAAAATGCGTTATGCACAGTAATATCCTGGCTGTTGTTTACAGTTAGTAATTTGCCGGATGGCGAGCCATAACGGAAAATGCAGGTATTGAAAGGGTGAATTTCGTTTACAATGGCACCTGATTTAATATTTATTCCATCGGTATTCATAAATTCAAAAATTGCATTTTCGGCGCTGATTGTGCCTCCGCTTTCTACATTGAAATTGTAATAACCTGAATGATGAGTTATTTTTGCTTCATGACCGGATGTTCCAAAGACTTCGAGAGTTCCATAAATATTCAAATCTTTGTTGTTGCCAACTTCAAGCCATGCATCTTCATTGATAAGTAATTTCCCGTTTCCGGAAATACCTACATCACCGGTGCAACGATAGAAATGTCCGTTAAGGTTTAAAATTCCTGAATAAATAATTAAATTACCAGAATTGCTTGAAACAATGTTTGTGAGCAAATCCACTTGTTTTTCGCTTGAAGATTTATTTACCGTAAAATTGCTTAACCATCCGTTGCCATTAACAGAAAAAGCCTGGTTTATTTCTCCAACCATATTTATGTTGCCCCTTGGATAAAAGCTGGATTCTGTGACAGTTGAAACGTTTCCATGGAAATAAAATTCGCGTGTATCGCTCAGGTTTTCAAAGAAACCGTTCATAAGGTTGAAATTTCCCATAACTTCCAGGTTGCAGCCGGGATATAAGGTTGAGCCTGATTTATCTGAATTAAGATTGTAGAATGTTTCCATTCCGAGTCCGGTTTGGTAAATATACTGTGGTGATGTACCGTTGAATGTAACTGTTGATGTGCCATAATTGAAACCCGAAGTAGGGGATAATGATGGATTGGCATCGCTCCAGTTTCCACCAATGTTAATTGCAGCAGGATTAATTCCCTGAGCATTCAAAGCGGCTCCGTTGGCTAAGGTGAAATTTCTCCCTACATTAAGGGTTGAGCCACTATTCATCATCAACCTGCCTTTTGTGATGTCAAAGTCGTTTAATACTGTAAGGAAGCTGCCTTCATTTCCCATGGCAACATCTGCAAAGCCTGAGGGTGATTTGTGAATTATCTGAAAGTTGTAAAATGTTTCGTCAGAATTGATATTCTGAAGAATACCCAAAGCGCCATTGGCAATAACTTTACCAGTTCCTTCAATAAAAGCCGCTTCGCCAGGCCAGTTTATCCAGTTGCCTCCGAAAGATAGAATTTTATTGTTAATGTTCAAACCCCCGGTTAGAAGTTCAAAATTGCCATTAATTGCAAGAGTATCATTGTTAGAAAAGTCGAAGCTGAATGCAGCGGGTGCTTCAAGGATGAGATGGTGGAAAAAATCACCGGAACCTGGAGCAATTGAGGCAGAATTGTTTCTCAGAACCATTTTGCCGTTTGAAAAACGATAGTGTCCTGAATTGCTGAATAAACCTTCTACAATGATTGGGAAAGCTGATTCTCCTTTTAAAATTGAACCATCGAAAATGATGATATCGCCATGAATGTTGCAGGTATCTGCCGAAAGGTCGCTGAAGATGATTTCTGATCCAGCAGTTTTTGCACATAAAATGGTATTAAAAAAGCTGTTGGATTCGGAATTAATTATAGAAGAAGGTGTTGAACCAACAAACTGAACTTTTCCATTTGTAAAATGCACATCCGAGCCTGGGTTGAAAGTCCAGTTGCCGGCAGCTCTGAACGTTCCGTTGGCTGAAATATCAACACTGGAACCGGTGTGCCAGGTAGTAGCTCCTGCAACTCTTATGATAGCATCATCGTGATTTATATTAACATTGGAATGAATATCCATGTTACGGGCTATCTGAATAAATTGATTTTCAACAAGGAATGTTCCATTGGTCAGGATAAGGTCGTTGCCTATGGTTAAATTTGTTGCTGATCCCAGAATTCCTGAAGGTTTATCAATTTCAATATTCCAGAGTGAACCGGAAGACTGGCTGATGAAGTTAGTTCCAGAACCATAAAATTTCAGGGTTCCACCCGTGGGTGAAAAACCATCACGAATGATGTATAAATTGCCTGTAGTACGAATTGTCCCTCCTGAAATGATAGCTGTAAAAGAAAATGCTGAAGGACTAATACTGATGCCAGTATTGTGGAAGTCAATTATTCCGTCGGTCATAAGAATTCCAGCATTGCCATTGTAAGACCAATAGCTGTCGAGGGTGCCACCATAAACATTGAATTCACCGCCTGACATTATGATATTTCCGTTCAGGTCAACATAGCCATCGGAGTTGGTAAGTGTAACATAGCTTAATGGATTGATATAATAATCGCCATAAATTCCATCGTCGGCAAGGTCATTTGCCTGAAAAATTCCAAGGTTAACATCTACTGCTCCTGCCGTCCAGTCGTATTGATTACAGTTTACAATGCTCGCCCAAACTCTGAAAGCACCCCCGGATGATTTGTTGATTTCCAGTTTATTGAATGTTTCGGAACTGCAATACTGAGCATAATTGCCTCCGTCGAAAACAACAAGCCCTGTGCTTTCGGCAAAGCCATCTGCTCCAACGTTGTTTGTCCAGTTGCCCTGGGCTGATATTGTGTAACTTCCCGGGCTTAATGCACCCGATTGAATAAGAATATCGCCTCTTGCCTGAATGTTTGAGTTAAGGATTACGTCGGAAGTTGAATTGATAGTAAGATGTCTGAAAAAACTTCCCTCGTTGAGTGCAATTGCTTGAGATGAACCGTTGAATTCGGTAATTCCTGTGTTGTTATACATATTTCCCAAAACCTGAAGGCTGCCTCTTAGAATGGTTTTATAATTAGAATAACCCAAATATGTTGAGCCTGAATACACTATAAAATAACCATTTACGGCGAAATCTGCTGTTGAGCTTGCGTCGAGGATTACAGTGGTAGAATTTTTATTAATATTAAGGTTGTTAAACCAGCAATTATTGCTGTTGGAAAAAATATAAGATGGAACATCTCCTGCAAAAGTTACCGAACCAGTATTTATATGAACCGTCGCACCGCTATTAAAGTACCAGTTGCCTTTAACTGTTATAGATGTTTGGTTTTCAAAAAAAGCAGTCGAGCCTGATTCCCAGGTTACATTACCATTTACTACAATTTGAGCATTTGGGGAGGCAAAGTCCATCATAAGTTGTCGGTGAACTGTTAAATTGCCATTAATTGTAAGTAGCTGATCATATACTCTAAGGTAGGTTCCTGCACCTGGTTGAATGGTTAAATTGCGACAAACAGCAGGTCCGGCATAAATCCATGGCAGATTGGACATAGGAGGAATGGTAACATCGGTATTTGCATCTGGCAAGCTGTTGCCTGTCCAGTTTCCGGGATTATGCCAGTCGTTGTTTACATAGCCAGTCCATAAGCCTGCCGTTTCGACTAAAACCAGCCCTGCTGCTGTTCCATTATCATTTGAAAATACCGTAAGAGCATAATCGTCTTCTTCAATAACTGTGAAACTGAAGGTTTCGCTGACACCAGCACCCGGATTGGTGGAATATGCCAGTGCATTCGACCTGCTTTGATAATATTGCCCTGAAACAGAGCCATACAATGCAATGTCGAGATTAGCATCGCCACCAGTTACAACCAACGAAAAACAGTATTTGCCAGGTGTAAGGTGAACATCGTAAACTTTAACAACATCGGTGGCATACCATTCGAAAACACTGGCAGTATTCACCACAAGTGTTTCTTCTCCGTTTTCAAATTCTACTTTACCATCGTTATCACCAGAAAGCTGGGTTACTTTTATGCCTTTAAGGTTGGTTGGTGCATGATGGTTGTCAACAAGTACATAGTTGTTAACAGTGGATGCTTCGCTTGTTGCAAGTATGGTTTGAAAAGTATTATCACCAAAAAGGTCAATTTTCCAAGCTTCGGCTTCTGAGGCTCTGATGCCAACAATAGCCCATCCGTAAAATCCATGGTTATAAGTGTAGTATTGTGGTGTGGAAGTTGTATTTACCATAAATTCTTCGGTAAGAATGGAAGCACTGCCAGTGCTTCCATAATCGCTTTCGCTGAATACACTTGCATTTGAACCACTTGCATCAGTTGCTGCTTTTACCCAATAATATTGGTTTATTCCAATATAGGGCATCATATCATCGAATTCAAGGTCGGTAATCCAGTCTGAAATTTCTTCTGCCATTGAGGAGTTATTAAACGAGCTTCTGAATACTTTATAATAAGGTTTTCCTGTTGCAGGAGCCCATTTTATGTTTATTTTGTCGGGATAAACGCGATCAGTAGCTTTTACATAAGTAGGATAAGCCGGAAATTTAAACGATGGACTTTCCCATAATCCTCTGCCGTAAGTAGCTGCCTTTAATATTGTATTGCCACCCGAACCATAATAAAGTTCAATTTCTCTTACGTCAACTACAGGTAAGCCATTGCTGTAAGGTACCCATTCGTCGAGAAATTCATTAATATAATAAACTCCTGTCTTGGTTGCAACATACAATGCTTCGATAGGTCCTATTTCATAAACTATGCAGTTTTTTGGGACTGCAGGCAGGTTTTTTGTAATATTTTCCCACGAAATTCCTCTGTCTGTTGATTTATATACTCCAACAGCAGTGGTTGCATATACAATATTCAGGTCGTAAGGATGTGTGTCAATATCAGTAACCAAATTTCCACCGGGTAAGTTACAGCTAATCCACGAGCTTCCGCCAGTGTCAGTACGTTTTAAAGATGCAGGGCTAACAATAGCTCCTGAGGAGTTGCGTCTATCCATTCTTGAAACATATAATATGTTGTTATCCAACTGGGGTTGAGCAATAACATTGCACATATTTGTTTCACCCGAAGATATTTTTGACCAACTGATAGAAACGGCAAATACATTTTTTATGTTATCGCTTTTCCAAACGTTGGTAAAACCGGCATACATGATATCGGCATCAGAACGATCGAGCATATAGGGTAGTTCCCATGCTGGTATTTCGTCAATTCCGTTTGTGTTGTAGCCTGCGATGCTTGCCTGCCCCGACCATACATCTCTGATAATAAGTGGACCGTTGTCGCCTATCACTGTCAGGTATTTTCGGTCGTCGTCGCCCCAGTCAATAAGGCATTCGAGTCCGTCACCTCCTTGTGTGGTTTCGAAGGTTGAGCCATCACTTTCAGTGGTTCCATTGTCCTGATATCCGCACATAACATGATCCTGCTGATAGTTACTTTGTCCGAGTTTGTAAATTTGAGAAATTGATAATCCATTTGATAAATCATTCCAATCTGTTCCGTTTGAAGTATAGGAAAGTCCTCCGTCGGAGCCGCAATAAAGTACCCCATTCAAAGGATTATAATCCAAACTATGTATGTCTGCATGCACATTCCCTACATCATCCCAATGGTTGTTTAATTCCCAGTTTACTCCTGCGTCGGTTGATTCCCATATATTAATACCTCCGATATAAATTATATTGGCATTAGTTGGGTTTACGGCTATTGCAAGGTCGTAGCCCGATTGTTCTCTTTCGTCGTCTCCATCGCTGTCATAGCCAAATATGTTTGGGGAAGATGATTGTAAGTTAAAGCTTTGACCGCTATTGGTTGAGCGATATAATCCCTGAAATATAAATGGAGCCGTTGCTCTTGCACAACAAATGTAAACCCAATCGGGTTGTGCGGGGCTTACACCAATTACAATTCTGCTTGCAGAGAACCCTAAATATACTGATTGCCAGGTTTCTCCTCCATCACTTGAACGGTAAAACATGCCTCCTGATGTGGCATAGGCTATCAAAGGATTTCCTGGTTTATATTTAATATCTTTAAAATTCATATTGTAAATTGATTTTTTTGTCCAGGTATTTCCTCCATTAGTTGTTTTGTAAATGCCATGATTTGTAGCAGCCTGCAGAATAAGATGATCTGTTGGATGCATAATCAGCATATTAACAGTTATTTCGCCCATTCCGGAGCGGGCAGGTGAAAAATTGGCTCCGCTGTTGGTACTTTTGTAAACGCCCATTCCTGGAGCATCATCGCTATCGCGGTCACCTGTGCCGATGTAAATAATATTTGGATTTGTATGGTCAACTATTACTGTTGATGTTCCGAGTGTAGGCAAATTATCGGTGAGCGGGTACCAGCTACCTTCATTGTCATACCATAATCCGCCTGAGGGTGCTGCCGCATATAAAATATCAGAATTGGTGGGATGAAACGCAACACCGTTTACTCTTCCCATGCCGTTAGGCTGTGAAGTAGAATTGGAGGGTAGGGATGTAGGCCCTACCAATAACCAGTTTGCAGTAATTTGTTCAGGATATTGTTGCTTGAATTTGAAGTATTCCTGTGTAACTAAGTCTGGTTTTGGCAAATTGCCATAAGCATCTATTCTCCCTTGGTTTATATATTCCCATCTTTTGAATTGTTTATACATACTTCCTTTGTGAACAGGGCGATTTTCCCAGTATTTATAAAATGCCGCCTGGGTTTTGTAGAAATTGATATTTCGGTTTTGCATCATTTCCTGCCAGTAAGGATAATTTGTAGTGTCGCCCGATTCGCGTGTGGCAAATTGTTGGGAAAATGATTTGATATCCAAACAAAATATGAAAAAAGAAACTAAAAGAAGTAAATTTGATTTCATTTTTATGGATTTTAATTTATTTAATAAAAATTCATTTAAGGTGTTATCATACTGATGAAATTTGCTGCATTATTATCAATTATCGTCATATCGGCGCTGTCAACGAAGCCATCGCCGTTGATGTCGGAGAAAATGTAGCCCATCATGAAGTTGGACGCATCGTTGTCAACAGGGGTCATGTCGCCGCTGTCAACAAAGCCGTCCTGGTTTACGTCGCCACCATAAATTATAAAGTTCCCTGAAATGTTTTTCAGGTTACTGCCAAAGGCTTTTGAGGCATTGTCTGTAAAGTTGTAGCTGATAGTGTTTTCCACAAAAGATATTGGAGAAGCAGTCCATGTTTCAATGCTGTTTCGATGTCGAACTGCCAGGTAATAGCTATTGTTGAATGAGCTTGCGATATTACAGCTTACCGAGCCATCGGTTTGAAGGTTTAATCCTGATATAGTATGTAATAAAGCAAAGGGTGAGGTGCCTGCATGAATATCAATGTTCACCTGGTCGGCGATTTCGCCTGTAAAATGGTCGCCTGATTCATCCTGAGCCTTGTTCATTCCACCAGAACCATTATATAGTCCTTCGAGGTAAAGTGTAATTTGTAAGTTTTTAAAAGAAGGTGGCAGAACAGTTATTGTATAATCTTCAGTTTCGCCATATTGAACTAATGTGCAGGCATCGGTTGAATTTAACTTTGGAGAAAAGGAACAACGCACTCTCATTTTCCTTTCACCTATGAATCCTTCATCTAAGGGTACATTTAAAGGGAAAGTATATGATGATATTTTTTCTGTAGGGTTGCAAATAATTTCTCCGTCATCATCAAAATCCTTATCATCATTCCAATCAACCCAAACTGCTATATATTCATTATTGGCACTACCCGTTTGTACTGTCATATTGTAAGAAAGACCCGCTTCAAGTGAAGTTGTAAATTGAGATGAAGGATATTTTATATAACCATTTACATTGCCATTGCAACCTGATGATGTGTTTGATAATGTATTAAGAATTACATTATCAATCAGGTCGCCTCCAAACATACTGCAACCACCTGATACCGTTGGAATGCACCATGGATTCAGACTTATTGATGAAGAATCGGAAGAATATCCGTCATTGGTACTTCCTGTCAATTCTGGAAAAATGTTATTTTGCCATGATGAGTTTAACATTGAATAGCCATCGGCAGTACTTCCTGACAAATTCGGGAAGAAAATATTGGAATAAGAAGATTCAGTTGATGAATAACCATCGCCTGTGCTTCCATTTAAATTGGTGTAAATTGTTGTTAAAAAAGCAGAAGAATTCATGTTGTAGCCATCGCCTGTGCTTCCTAAAAAATTTGGTAAAATGTTATTATTGTGTGTAAATGACGAAAGGTGATAGCCATCGCCTGTGCTTCCAGTTAGATTGGGATAGAATGAAGTAAATATTTGTGAAGAAGCAAGATGATAGCCATCGCCTGTGCTGCCAGTTAGATTGGGATAAAATGAAGTAAATATTTGTGAAGAAGCAAGGTGATAGCCATCGCCGGAGCTTCCTGTGAATGAAGGATGTATTGAAGTTAAAAATGAATTATCTACTTTTGAATAGCCATCGCCTGTGCTGCCGGAAAAAGATGGGGTGAATGGAGAAATAAATGAATTATCCTGTTCATTGTATCCGTCAGCAATTCCGCCATTGTAAATATTTATATCGAGGATAGTGATAGTGTAATCTTCAGTTTCGCCATAAGTAGCAGCCGTACACGAATTTGAAGCTGAAAGATTAAGGTCCCAATTACATCTTATCCGCAGCCTGCGTTCGCCCGAAATCCCATTTTGTTCAGGAATTGTAGTACTCCCACTAAAATAAGAACCTTTTGTGGCTGATGAATAAATAAACTCTCCCGAATCATCAAAGTCGCCATCATTGTTATAATCAATCCACATGGCAAAATATTGCTGGTAAGTAGGTCCTGAAGACATATTGAAAGATATGCTTTCGCCTTTGATAACAGTGCTTGTGAAAGATGTGATAGGATAGTTGATATAGCCGTTTATATTTCCATTGCATCCGGAAGTATTGTTTTGCATGGTTCCAAAGGCGAATGATGAAATATAATCAGAAGCACATCCTGTTGACATAGCAGGTATGCAGTATGAAGGCTGAGCTTTTATTTCTTTGAAAAAGAAAATAAATGCACATAGCCACAAAAAGATGTACAATCGTTTCATAATAAGTTATTTTATGAAGAAGTACAAATTATGGCATTGTACGGACAAGACGACAACCTATTCCAGGCGCTCTTGACGAAGATAGATTTAAACTACAATTATAAGTTCTGTCAGAAACCTGCAAAAATGCATAATTTGTACCATAAGCACCACCCCTGTCTCCCATACCAGCTTTTCCTGTAACACCTATAGTGCCACCGTAAGCCGTTGAGGCATTTGCATTAAGATTGTTACCGCCCATTCCTGGCCAGAAATCAGTATTTGCATCACCAGAAGAGTTTAAACTTCCGTCTCCGTTTAAACCTGTAAAGGTGTAACCGGCATTGCAGCCACTACTTACAGCAACTTCCAATACATTACCACTCATCTCCATCACTCCGTAATAGGTTGAACCTGTTTCCTGGCGGGTATGATTTGGCGAACTGTAAGCAAAAATTCCACAACGAATAGGTCCGTTATACATAGTAGCCTGATACAAGGCATTTCCGGTTCCGGTACCAAAGGATATAAGAGAAATACTTTCCGTGGCTGTTCCATAATTTATAATTGAATAGATTGAATTGAATAACGAAGTATTTCCCCAAACATATTCTCCATTTATTGCAGGATGAGTTCCTCTACATGCTTTTTCATATTCCAGTTCAGTCATTGGTCGTAAGCCAGCCCAATCGGCATAAGCCGCCAAATCCGGATAATATATATAGTTTAAAGGCAGATTTTGATTATCATCGTCTTCGTTATAAGAAGCATCATGATCGCCATCGCAGTAAAATGTAACAGGACCTGTTGCAGGTATTGTGCTACTGCAGCAAATACCATTTTTGACACTTGGGGAGGATGAATTTGCCATTACAAAAACACTTGTAATACTGGTACCGGAAATGTCTGTTGCAATTCTTGATTGTTGCTGTGTTCGGGTTAATAGGTTCAGAAAATCACGGTATTGTTCCTGGCTCATTTCATATTTCATTATGTAAAAGGCATTAAACCCTTTTGGGTAAGCTGCCGGAATTGTAAAAGTACTGCCCGTAGCCTGTTCACCTACTTTTCCTGAACTTGTATAGTAATTCCCATCAGTAGTGGCGGAAGTGCAGTTAATGGCATTTTCAGAAGTTATATTCCAAGGATCAGTATCTGCGCTGCCTTGTTTATAGCAATAGGCAGCAGTTCCGTTATCTCCTGCCTGGAATGCTCCTTGTGGAACATACACCATTTCAGTACCTAAAACTTTAATGTCAATGTCCACATCGTCGGGCAATCCATTTGATGAATAATTCCAACGGAGCTGAATATCGGTATAGCTTACGTTTCCAGAGCCTGCAAGAGATTTATAGATAAATACACCTAATCCGTCGGGTGAGGGGGTAATGGTACATCCTGCGGGTGCTGTATAATTTGCAGGGTTTGTACTAAGTATGGCATGACGCCATTCGGTTGAAAGAGATTTGAATTTAATGAAAACCCAAGCTGCATCCCAATTTGAGGGACCATAATCAAGCCTCCAGGAATTATCCCAGCTAATATCGAATTGTACCATAATGTAGTCCGAAGCAGGGTTTTGTCCTGTGAGAGATACATTTGAAATTGTTAAATTGTTTGCTTTACTTCCGAGAATCACCAGAAACAAAACTAAAATTAATACTAATTTTTTCATAATTTATTTTATTTAATGAAGCTATATTTTTAATATTATATATATTATTAAATATTTAATAAGTTTTTATCAAATTGAATGATGACAAAATTAAAATAATATATTTACAATTTTAATTTTATTTTTTATTTTTATGTTTTATTAATTTTTTATTTTTTAGTCTGAAAATTTATCCAAATTTATCGGGGTAATTTTCATCAAAATCTTACCATGGTTGATATTTAAAATAAATTAGTTTTTATGAATTTTATTCTTTTCAAAAAACTGTAAAGCGCTTAATAAATGAATTTTACTTATTTTAATTAATACTTAACAACTTAAGAATAATTGCTGGAACTCGAAAATTTAATCGGATTTTTATTTAATTGATACCTTGCTTATTAACGGAAACTTTCCAAAATTAATCAGATAGTTTTTAAAATGCAAAAAAAAGGTGTCCGGATTCAAGAATCCGGACACCTTTTTCCTATTCAATTAAAGCCATTAAAAATGGAATCATCTAAGGAAACATAGCAGAAACAAAATTTGCCGCATTATTGTCTATTATCGTCATGTCAGCACTGTCAACGAAGCCGTCACCGTTGATGTCAGTGGCGAGGTAGCCCATAGCAAAATTGGTGGCATCATTGTCAACCGGGGTCATATCGCCACTGTCAACAAATCCGTCCTGGTTTGCATCGCCACCATAGATTACGAAGGTTCCTGAAACATCTTTTAAATTGCTACCATAGGCTTTCGAAACATTATCTGTAAAATTATAGTTTGCTGTTCCGCCTGAAAAAGAAACGGGGGTTGCCGACCAGGTTTCAATGCTGTTATGATGTTTTACGATTAAATAATATGAAGAAGAGTAGTTTTTGGGAAACGCTGCCGTAAAATGTCCTGTCGTGTCAATATTCACACTGTCTATGGTATATAGTACCGAATAAGGAGATGTATTTTGTGCAATTTCAACAGTAATCTGGTCGGCTATTTTTCCCGGAAACTTATTACCACTATTGTCCTGTACTTTATGCATGGACGTACCATTTGGATTTACCAGTCCTTCGAGCAGTATCGTACCATGCACAAAATTTACATTTTCGGCATAGGCATGAATACATAAGTCCCACATATAGTCAGGATTGGCAGCAAGCTGGTACCATGAACCAGGATTTCCTGTATCGCTTACCCAGTGAACTCCTGTTTGTATTGTAGGTGCTGAATAATCTGAAACTGCACATTCTATTGGGATAGGATAGTTGTAACCAGGGGTGTAATATTTAACTTTTATATAAAAATCATTGCCCTGATTGATGTTTAGGGCTGAAGAAAGATTGAAAGTATAATATCCCGGGAAGTCGTAAGTTTGTTCGGCTACGGTGTATAATAAATTTGATAGAACTCCTGTTGCTGGGTTGAAGTTGTCGTAAATTTCAAGTTTAAGACTCGCATTGCCAGAAGGTAAGTAAGTCCCGATACTTTTAATCTGCTGGTAATCACCTGCAATATATTTTACCAAACCATAACCTGTTGGAATATCGTAGCCCATGTCGGAACATTCGCCAAGCTCATCGTTTAAATAAATCTGAGAATTGCTGTTCAATTGAATACTTGTTGTCCATATTGCATTGTAATCCAATATACTTGCATCATTATATGAAATATAGAAAAAACCATTTTCGCCCCAGGATATGCCCCAACTATTTTTAATTATCCATGCACCGGTTCCTCCTGCCGTAGTTTTATTATCGTCCCATCCAACAATAGTTACAGCATGGTTAACTCCAGAAGTGCCATTGTAAAAATATGTTTTATCCGTTGAATTGTAGTAAGTACCGCTCCAGTAAAACATGGTGTAAACGGCTCCGTAATTGAGTAATATTTGTTTTATAATATTGACATTATTTGGCAGAAATCGTGCATTGGTAATAAAAGATACAGGGGTTAAACCTGTCAGGCAACTTTGTTCAATATCAAAATAAGGGTCGTCAGTTTCCTGAATGGCGCCTGCCCTTCGGGCAAAATAAGCCGTCGAAAGAAAATGGTTTCCTCCAAAACATGGTGTCCATTCAAAACCATGGCAATTCTTCAGATTGTTTTCCGAAAGATCAAATTCGCCCAATCCTAATTTTTTCCACCTCGATTCCACCGAACCCATTGTAGCAAATGCCCAACATGAGCCACAGTCTTCCTGATTTTTTACGGAAGTAAGCAAACCATTGGTTCTCATATCATAAACGGCAGGATAGTCCATTGCACCTTTGTTGTATTTTGCCATTAAGTTATCAAAATTGTTTTTTATAACGGGAGGAATGCCACCAAGGGTGTGCCCTTCAGAAGTTATTTTTGCTGGTTCGGATTTCCTTTTATCCTCGTTAAATTTAATAAAATCAGGATTTACAGGAGCTTTTTGAGGTGCAATCTGACTGAAAAGTTGTAGTTGACAGCTAAAAAACAAGATAAAAATAAAAAAGTGAGTTTTCATAGTTTAATCATTTAGCCAAAATTAATAAAAAATTTTGCACTAATGACAAATCATTATTTTTTTCACAATTAATCCAATCCTGCAAAAATAAACCCCGGCATGCAATGTTGAAACATCGAGGCTTTCGCCATTGCAAATAATGCTTCGTTTTATTATTCTTCCTGTTAAATCAAAAATACTTATTTTGTAAGGTGATGAATTAGCGTCAAATGAATTTTTGATGAAAATAATCTGGTTTGCAGGATTGGGATAAACGAAAAATCTTTCAGCAATGCCGGGCTTTTCGTCAACATCCATTTCGGAAGAAGAAACACCCTGATAAAAGGTAACTCCACCCGAATAATTTCCTGCTATCATTTCCGGGTATCCATCGCCGTTGAGGTCTTTAACCGTAACAGCATTTCTGCTGCCATTATTTATGAAAAGTAATGGATTTTCAACGAGTGTAAAAGTGCCCGACAGGTTGTTCGAAATATTATTGTAGTAAAAAATATTGCCAAATTCCGAGCCACAGAACAGACACATTTTTCCTTTTTTATCATGGAAAAAACAGGGTGTGGAAAATCCGTCGTACGATAACAGGGTATCCGTAACATCTACATTGCCTAAATTATCTGTAACGAAAGTGAAATAAGGCTGAGCTTGTGTTCCGGTATTTTGGTAAAAACTGATGGTACCGTCTTGTTTCCCAATAACAAGATCATTTAAACCGTCGCCGTTAAGGTCGAAAAACTGGGGGGCGCTGTAGCCCCCTACGTCAATGCCTGCAAAAAACATGTCTGCAATTTCGTATTGCGGCAACCCATTTTGTATTCCCGTATTTTTAAAAAATATTACATTTCCGGATGCATTTCCCAGTAATAAATCGGATTTCCCGTCGCCATCGAGGTCGGCAAAAGCAGGATATGCTGCCCTGATTTTTAATGATGAAATATTGCCTAAATCTTCAGTAATCAACTTGTAAACGGGAAGTTTTTCGCTGCCCGTGTTTTTGTAAAAGGCAAGTTGCGCATGGTAACGCGTAAAAAGACTTCCGTGTAACATCCAAGAAGAATCGAGAGTTCCATAGTTTCCGATAACCACATCGGTTAATCCATCGGCATCTATATCTTCAAAAACGGGGTAAGCTCCCGCTCCCGCATCTATCATATCTTTTTGCAGAAAATTTTTCCCTGATAAATAAAATTTAGGCAAAGTATTACTTCCATAATTATAATATAACCAGCAACTTTTTTTATTTTCAGCGTTATCAAAAGTGGGATCAAAAGGGGAAACAAAAAGGTCGTTAACATTATCATTATTTATATCGAGATAGGACGCGGCAGGAAATGAAATTAAATGCACTGCAGCAGGGGCAGGAAAAGCAGTATCTTGTGCTGTTATCAATGCAGAGTCGGTTGTCCCCCCGTTTTGGAGGGCTATCAATTGCGGATATCCCACATCTCCAATCAACAGGTCTTTCAGTCCGTCATCATTCAGGTCGAGGGTGAGCAGGGTAGAACCCGTATGTAAAAGGGGTATTGCGGGACGTGTATCCTGATTATAAGGGCATGGAACATTAAGAGTGAGTATATTACTTTCGGTACCTTCACGGAAAAACCCCCAGCATTTTTCATCCAGAACAAAATCGAGGCTATCGCAATTACCATATTTTTCCATGGAAATGTTTTTATGCAATTCCACGTACGATCCTAACCCGAAGAAAGTGAGGATATCAAGATCCCCATCCCCGTCAAGGTCATCAATCACAGGATAATCGGCTAATGTAACCAGCAGATTAACATACCCTCCGTATTGGTACGATAGCAAAAGAGGTGTTTCCAACCTGAAACGAGGCACACTGTCGGAAATATTTCTGAATACTTTTATTCCACCTGTTGTGTAGGTAAAAATATCGGCTTTTCCATCGCAGTTGAAATCACGAAGAAGTACCCATTCTTTCAGTTCAGGAAAATACTTAATGTATCCGGGCGCAAAACTGTACAATGGTACTCCCTGTGTTCCTTTGTTTACAAAAGGAAGAATACGGTTGCCATTTCTGTCGAATGCGAGCAGGTCGTTAAGGGTGTCGTCATCAAGATGAATGTTCCCTAACTGGCAGGAATTTATACCGCCAGCCCAGGGAAAGGTATAAGGACTGCCATCAGATTTTTGCACTACAACCGTATCGTTTCGTACAAAACCGAAATCGTGGTACTGCTGTGCCTGCAAAACCATGGGTATAAAAAAAGCAAAAAAAAGCTGAAAAATAACGAGTAACGTATTTTTAATCATAGCAGGTAAATGTAAACAAATTTTAATTTGTAATAAGTATTTTTATTCACCCTGAAAGGGAAAGGCATTTTAATAGAAAATATTTCCCAAAAACAGTAACCTTAGCATAATTTTCCTAAATTTTCATTTTAATGTTAAAAAACAACAAATTACACAATCTGAAAACTATTTATGTTATTTTTGCACCCCATGAAAAATGGGAACGTATTTATTGAGAATGAACTAATATCATTGCATATTGTTTTAAAAGCCATGTGTTTTTCAAAAAGGATTCTTTTATTGACGGTATTTCTGTTCCTGGTATTTTTTAATATTCGGGCACAGGATACGGTTAAGATAATGTATTATAATGTGCTAAATTATACTACTGCTAAAAACCAGTGGTTTCGTACGATTTTTGATTATTACCATCCTGACATAATGGTTCTGAGTGAAATGAATTCGGATGCTGATGCCGTTTCTATATTAAATCAGGTAATAAACCGTAATGGTGCAAACAACTATTCGAAGGCTGCATTTACCGATGGTCCTGATTCGGATAATGCCTTGTTTTATAATAATGAAAAAATTGGATTGTCGTTTCAGGATACCATTCAAACCGACTTGCGGCTGATTAACAGATATCACCTGTACCAACTTCCGGCAACCTCCGATTCAGTAATTTTTGATTGTTTTGGTACCCATTTAAAATCATCGAATGGTCCGTTTAATGAGCAAAAAAGGTATTTGGAATGTCTTGCTTTTAAAAATTATCTTGAAACGCAAACTACGGGGGAAAATATATTGTTTGGGGGTGATTTTAATTTTTACAGTTCATCGGAACCTGCTTATACCTTGCTCACAACTACCGGAAACTTCTTGCTGAATGATCCCGTAAACCGTCCCGGCAACTGGGACGACAATGCAGCTTTTGCCGACGTACATACGCAAAGTACACGTGTACGTGCTTTTGGTGGTGGAGCCACAAGCGGAATGGACAGTCGTTTCGATTTTATTCTTCTCTCTTCGGGTTTGATGACACAAACCTCATCTGTTCATTATATTCCTGATAGTTATTATCCCTTGGGAAACGACGGATTGCATTTTAATGATTCTCTGCTCCGGTTACCTCTTTCTGCAACTGTTCCCGACAGTGTAACTTATGCTCTTTACAATTTATCCGACCATTTGCCGGTGGTGTTGAAAATAAAAGTTAACTCAACAATAGCCACGGGAAACACCCTGAATTTTTGCGGTTTTCCAGGAAATGGGTATGTTGCTACTCCTGTTGCAGCTTTTACCATAGAGGTACGGAATGCCGCAAATCAAGTCAACACGGCTTTTTCAGGTACTGTTACCCTTGCCCTTTCAGAAGGCAATGGTACGATGACGGGCACTTTATCAAAACAGGTAGTAAATGGGATAGCTACATTTAATGATATTCAGTTCAGCACCATAGGCAATTACAGGATTGCAGCTTCTACGGTAAACGCAACAGCCGATACCTCTTCAGTTATTAAAATAATACCGGTACCCCAACCCGAAATGCAGGAATTAGTAATTCCCCGTTTTATGGGATGCAAAACAGCTTCCTCTGCAAATACAGCTCGAACACCGGTAGCTTTTTGTATTAGCTTGAATAATTTATCTCCCAACACTATGTACAATTTAAAAGCGGGCTTGGCACTTGTTAGCGAAGCCGCAACCATTTTTGGTGCAGGTAATGTGTGGAATGGTACTTTTTCTTCTCAAACAATCACTAATGCATTTATTACAGATAATCAGGGATCAAGTGGTCCATTGTGGATTTTTATTCAACCTACGGGTAATGGTACCCGCTTTGATGCGGGACAAGTACACAACCTGAGAATAGCTTATTACACAGGTTCCGTAGCTCCCGGGTCTCCTCTTTTTGTAGGTGAAAAAACCATAACAGCACTCGATATTGCACCAACAGCCCGTACTACTTTCGCAAACGACGACGGTGCTTTTATAAAAGGTTCGGCTGATGTTTCGGCAAACGGAAAATATGTTTTGCTTTTTAATAATGTTTCGGGAACCGGAGACCCGGTGTTTGCCTACCAGATACGAAATGCCATTCCTACCAGTGCTATACAAACGGGACTTCCTTCAATAATTAACGACGTTTACATGCAAAGCGGTACCAGCAATACGGGTGACTATTCTGCCGTAATTCCAATCGGCGCTAATAATCCGCAGGGAATACGCCGGATTGAAGCCAGAAATGCAGATAACACCATTTATGCATACAATACTGATGATGACGGAATTTGGTCGTCGGGTGCAAATACCACAACCATTGCACGCAAAAATGTTGCAACTATTACACTTGCAGACGCTCCGCTTATTCCGGTAAAAACACTTAATTTGAAGCTTTTTATCGAAGGGCTTTATAATGAAAACGGAACGATGAACTGTGCACGTAACGAAAATAATTTTCAGTATGCCAACAATATTGCCGATAAAATTACGGTAAATCTTCACGATGAAATTTTACCATATTCCCCGGTTTTTAGTGCTTCCGATGTTTCCTTATTATCTGATGGAAACGCTACAGTACAATTTCCTGTTTCTTTTTCAAATAGTTATTACATAAGCGTCGCTCAAAGGAACAGCATTACCACATGGTCTGCTACCCCTGTTTCCATGGAAGCAGTAACCACCTTTTATGACTTTACTACCGCTGTTACCAATGCGTATGGTGATAATCTTAAACATGCTGGAAGTAATTTTTTGATTTTTAGCGGAGACATTAACCAGGACGGATTTGTGGATTCCGCTGATATGTCCTTACTCGGTAATGATGCTACCAATTTTATTATGGGCTATCTTGCAACTGACATCAACGGCGACGGCTTCGTTGACAGTGCTGATATGACCATAGTTGATGACAACGCCGGAAATTTTGTTTCGAGTATTACTCCTTGAAAACACCTTGTTTTATAGTATTTCCTCAATAGTAAAACCAAGTTTTAATAACTGTTCCGGCTTGAGAATTTTTCTGAGCTTTTCTTCATCTATGAAAGATAATAAAGCGTTTGCTTCGAAGATGGATATTTCCTCCGTTTTCATAACACGGGCAAGTTGTGATGCTTGGTGATAACCAATGTAGGGGATTAAAGCCGCGGTGATAGCCGGACTCAAAAATAACTTGTTTTCGGCGACAAGGGGAAGCACTTCCAGCCCGTCGAATAAATTGTTTTTTAAAGTTGTATTGCAAGCAATAAGGAGTTTCAGGCTGTCGAGCAGGGCATGACCAATAACAGGAATGTAAGCATTCAGTTCAAGACAACCTTGCGCGCACAACGAAGTAATCAATACATCGTTGGCATAAATTTTATGTGCGGCACTGATAGTGAATTCCGGGATTACAGGGTTAATTTTCCCGGGCATAATAGAACTCCCAACCTGGCGGTTGGGAATGCGGATTTCGTTTTGTGAAACAATATCTGCTGCAAGAAGCCGAAGGTCGGAAACAATTTTTTCAAGGTTAACGGCATGGGCTTTCAGGATGGCATGAATTTCGACAAAGATATCAAGATTGCTTGTGGCATCGGCAAGATTTTCGCTACGGGTTACCGGTAATCCCGTGATTATTTGAAGGGTTTGTACCACATCCCTGATAAAAAACCGTGGTACTGCAACGCCCGTTCCGATGGCACTTCCTCCCAAGTTAACCACTTTTATCCTTTCAAAACATTTGGAAATCCTCCACCAGTCGCGCGAAAATGCTTCACTGTACGTTCCGAAAAGTTTGCCATACGATGTTGGAACCGCTTCCTGCATTTGGGTGTACCCTGTACGAAGAGTGTTTCTGTACCTGTTTTCAAGTGTTTCGATGCTATTACGGCTTTGATTAATAGAACCTTCCAAGTCATTGAGCAAAAGCATAATCGCAAGTTTCAGCGAAGTGGGAATTACATCGTTGGTACTTTGAAAAATATTGACATGCTCAATAGGGTCAATAAGCTCGTAATTTCCGGGTTTATTACCCAGTTTTAGCAAAGAGGCATTAGCAATAATCTCATTTATATTCATATTGATGCTTGTTCCTGCACCTCCGTTTACCGCAGGAACTATAAAATTGTCAAAATATTTCCCCTCGCTTATTTCGCCGGCAACAGCAATCAAAACATCGAGATGCTCTTCCTTCATCAGTTTGAGCTGGGGAGGGAGTTCTCCATATTTTTCTTTCAGCGCCTGGAAAAAATTTTTGCAACTCAGGTAACAGGCTAATTTTACTAAACCAACAGCCTTGTACCATTCTGGAAAAAAAGGAGTTGTGTCAGGGAAATTTTCTTTTGCCCGTAAAGAATGAATTCCGTACAAAACTGCATCAGGAATTTCTTTTGTTCCTATGTAATCTTTTTCTATACGCATAGCGCTTTCTTTGTTGGGTAAAAGTACAAAAACATTCTATTTCCCGATTTATTTTGCATTTGGAATTGTCTGTAAAAATTTCGTAGGTTTGGAAAATAAAAATTAAGTGATTTATCGTCTCAAACCTGAATGTTTGTACAACCATTTTTATTAAAAACTGCCGAATATCTCATTGATAATTACGGAAATAATATTAGTAACCTTTGTGTCGTTTTCCCCAACCGCAGAGCGGGATTGTTTTTGCAAAAATACCTTGGTCGAAAACTAAAAGAAACCATTTTTTTACCTTCGGTTTTTTCTTCCGGCGACTTCATGATGAAAATGGCGGATTGCCGCCTGGTTGACCCTATTGCTCTGCTTTTTGAACTGTATGCTGTACATTGTTCGATAGAAAAAGAAAACGCATCGGCATTCGACGATTTTATGAGTTGGGCGCAACTGATGCTCAACGACTTTAATGAGGCAGACATGTATATGGTACAAACCACCGATTTATTCGGATATCTTACCGAAGCCAAAGCTCTGAAATTGTGGAATCCGGAAGGTATTGCTCTTACTGAATTCGAAATCCGGTACTTAAGGCTTTATAATTCTTTGCAAACCTATTACACTTCGCTTGCTGAGCGGTTACAACAAAAAAATCTGGCATACGAAGGGCTGGCATACCGCCGCGCCGCCGAAAATATGCCTCTGAAAGTTCAAACTTTACCTTGGGAAAAAGTTGTTTTTGCTGGTTTCAATGCACTCACGAAAGCCGAAGAGGCAATTATCGAAATGCTGGTTGACCAAAAAAAAGGAGAACTTTTATGGGATTCGGACGTCTATTACACTGCTAATCCCATGCAGGAAGCTGGGAAATTTATCAGGGATTATCGTCTGAAGTGGAATGACCATGTATTTCGTTGGGAAGAAAATTTTCTTTCGGCTTTACCGAAGAAAATACAACTTATTGGTGTCCCTAATACTATAGGTCAGACTAAAATTGCAGGCGCGCTACTGCAAAACCTGCCCGACCTGCCTGAAGAAGTTGAGAACACTGCCGTGGTTCTTGCCGACGAAAGCCTGCTCGTTCCCGTTTTAAACTCTATTCCGCAAAACATCAAAAAATGCAATGTTACCATGGGTTTCCCATTGAAACTTACCTCTTTATATAATTTGTTGGATAGCATCTTTACTCTTCACGAAAATACGTCTATATATACAAATAAAAATAAAGATAATTTATTTCCGCAATATGGCGATAAATATTATTATCGTGATGTGCTAAAAGTACTTCTACATCCGTATATCAGGCAAATTATTGAAGTTATGGGAAGAGAAGATGTTCTGTTTTCCGCACAGCCGGTTTTGGATGAAAATAAAGTGTTTTTTGCGGCTGCAGATGTTTATAAATTGTTCACTAAAACCCATTTTAAAAACCTCGATATTTTATTGCCTGTTTTTGACCCATGGAATGATAATGCCGGAACTGCATTGTTAAACCTGCAAAAAATAATTGATAACCTGAGAGTGGCATTAAAAAACTCTCAATCGGAAGATAAAGCTGTATCTATTGAAAATGAGTTTCTTTTTGCTTTTGCAAAATTAATAAAACGACTAAAAACCCTTCTGGAAAATTACGGAACGCTTTCAGTTGCCACATTGCACAAGTTTTTCAATCAGCTTTCCGGAACCACAAGCCTGCCATTTTACGGCGAACCTCTTTCGGGAGTGCAATTGATGGGTATGCTCGAAACGCGGAACCTCGACTTTAAAAATATTATTCTGCTTTCGGCAAATGAAAATACGTTACCTTCCGGAAAAACAACCCATTCATTCATCCCCTATGACATCCGGAAAGAATTCGGTTTGCCTACCTACCACGACCGTAATGCTATTTTCGCCTACCATTTTTACAGACTTTTACAACGGGCTGAAAATATTTATTTGGTTTACAATACACAATCAGATGAATTGGGTGGAGGAGAAAAAAGTCGCTTCCTGCAACAGCTCCTGCAGGAGTTACCCGTAAAAAATCCGGAAGTGCAAATACACGAAACCATCGTTTCGCAGCCATTGGGTAGCGATACGACAAATTATTCAATCCAGGTGGCTAAGAACCGTTTTGTTTCCGACCGGCTGCTCGACATGGCAAAATCGGGTTTTTCTCCTTCTTCTTTAAGCGCTTATATCACATGTTCGCTCCGATTTTTCTACCAGGAAGTCATCCGTCTCGGTGAGCCCGAAAAGGTGGATGAAACTATTGATGCGGCTACATTTGGAAAAATTGTCCACGCATCGGTTGGAGCTTTGCTGGGTAATTATACAGGTAAACCATTACAAACGGAGTTTATTACAAGAGAAATACCCGGAGTGGAAGATGTGGTAAACCGGAAATTTGCAAGTATTTACAAAAGCAATGACATCCGTTTGGGGAAAAATCTGTTAATGGCAAAAGTTGTTTGCCAGATGATTAAAAAGTACCTTTTGTATGAAAAAGAAGAAATAGAAATCCTTGGGAAAAAAGGAATACAGGTAGTAATTAACAAATTTGAACAAAAACTGCAATCCACTATCAGCGTGAACGGACTTGCTGTTCAACTCAAGGGCTTTGCCGACAGGGTAGACACGCTAAACGGCAAAATACGGATAACCGATTATAAGACAGGACAAGTTACCCCTGAAGAACTAAAAATCAATGAAATTGAACAAGTATTTACTGATCCCGGCTTTTCAAAAGCCCTGCAGTTGTTGATGTATGCATATTTGTACCATCTGCAATTTTCATTGGAAAATCCACCCGAAACCGGTATCCTTTCAATGCGTAATCTGAGTAAGGGATTTATAAAACTGAAGATACATGACGAACCGGAACTTAGCAAAGCTTCGTTAACCGTTTTTGAAGAATATTTGAACATATTGCTAAGTGAAATTTTTGATACTCAAGTCCCTTTTACACAAACAAAAGATATAAATAACTGCAAATATTGTAATTACAAATTAATTTGTAACCGGTAAAATAATAAAATAAGTTCTTATTGATTGAATATTTTTTTACATTTGTAATGCGGTTATATTTATATCCTTTGAAGGAAATTACCAACAGGAATACTGATATTTAACGATTAATAGTGAAGAAATGACAGAAAAACAAAAATTTAATATTCTGGTAGTTGACGACAGGCCTGAAAATCTGCTTACTCTCGAAAGCATACTCGAAAGCCCTGAACTCAACATTTACAAAGCCTCCTCCGGAAACGAAGCGCTCGGATTAATGCTTGAACAGGATTTTGCCCTTATACTTTTGGATGTTCAAATGCCGGGAATGGACGGTTTTGAAACCGCAGAACTGATGCGTAGCAGCGAAAGAACACGCAATATCCCTATCATTTTTGTAACAGCTATTAGTACCGAACGCAAACATATTTTTAAAGGATACGAAAAAGGTGCGGTAGATTACCTTTACAAACCACTTGATTTGGAAATTCTTAAAAGTAAAATCAACGCTTTTGTTGATTTTTTCAAACAACAGCGTGAACTTGAATTTACTACGAGACAACTGGAAAAAACGGTTTCAGAGTTGCACAAAGCCAAGGAAATTGCCGAAGAAGCCACCAAAGCCAAAAGTTCATTTCTGGCAAATATGAGCCATGAAATTCGTACTCCTCTCAATGGAATCATCGGAATGGCAGACCTGATTCTGATGGATAAATTAAATGATATTCAAACAGAAAGGGTGCATGACTTAAAAAATTCTGCAGAATCACTCCTCGAAATTATCAATGAAATACTCGACATATCAAAAATTGAAGCTGACAAACTTGACTTGGAAGAAATTGATTTCAGCCTCAGAAAGGTTGTGGAAAAAGCAGTCCAGTTGCTTTCGGTGAAATCATTTGAAAAAGAAATAGAACTTATTAGCCGCATTGCGCCCGATCTCCCTGATGTTTTTGTAGGCGATCCCTTGCGGATACGGCAGGTTTTGATCAATCTACTGGGGAATGCCATTAAATTTACCCACAAAGGACAGGTAAAAATAGATGTTTGCAAAAGGCAAACCCTGGGGAAAGCCATTGAAATAGAGTTTTCAGTAATAGATACCGGTATTGGAATTCCACAGGAAAATGTGGAAAACTTGTTTTTATCGTTCCGGCAAGCCGATTCGTCAACCACCAGAAATTATGGCGGAACAGGCTTAGGACTTACCATTTCCAAAAAAATTGTGGAAATGATGGGAGGAAGGCTTGAGGTGGAAAGTACCGTAGGTATAGGCAGTAGATTCTACTTCAGAGTGATACTGAATCAGGGGAAAATGGAAAGCCACGAAAACAAAAATATTTTAAACTATTTGGAAAACAAAAAAATACTTCTCCTCGACGATAATGCTGATGTACGGAATGTTGCTTCAGAAATTTTGGATTCCCTGAAAGTAGATCATAAAGAAGTCGCTTTAGCACCCGAAGCCCTGGAAGAATTGGTGCTGTCGTCCGGGAATAAAACCCGCTATGATATATTGTTAATTGATAGCCAAATGCCCAATATTGGTGTTTTTGATGTTCTCGAAATTTTTAAAAATGAAATCAATAAGGAGTATATTCCTGAAATGGTAATACTTACAACTAATAATTCTGCCGTTGATATCAACAGATTTCGCGAATTTGGTATCCGCAACTTTTTAAGTAAACCGTTACTTACTTCCGAAATGCTTCGTCTGTTCAACAGACTACTCAACCCGGATACGGTTACAGAAACTACTGCAGAATCTGTCGAAAAAAAGCCCGTTGCTTCAGGTAAAAACAGAATATCCATACTTATTGCAGAGGATCAACCAATTAATCGAAAAATTATTATTGGGTTGCTGCAAAAAAAAGATTGGGAGATTGTAATAGCCGAGAATGGAGAGGAAGCCCTTGAAAAAGTAAAACAACGACAATTCAACGTAATCCTGATGGACGTACAAATGCCTAAAATGGATGGGTTCGAATCCACGCAAAAAATACGGGAATACGAAAAAGCGTTGGGCATTCACACTCCCATTATTGCAATGACAGCTCACGCCATGAAAGGTGATAAAGAAAAATGCCTTGCTGCCGGTATGGATTACTACATTTCAAAACCGGTTGATTCGAAAGAACTCTTCGATATAATCGAAGTATCTGTACAATAACTTATCTATGGGTATTGTTGCATTTTATGACACAACATTATGACGAAAACACAACAAAAGGCAACCGGCGGTGGAAAGCCCCGGAAAATATTATTTTTTGAGCCATCCCTCCATATAGGTGTGGGGAAAGGTTTGTTTATCTGGTTTCTGCTTATTTCATTCATACCCTTGGCTACGGTTAGCTACATCAACTATATGAATGCGTTTAAGGGACTTACTATCGTAGCTGAAAAATCACTGGTTACCACTTCCAAACTCAGGGCTGAAAACATCAATACCTTTTTTACCGAAGTTGAAAATTCGCTGTTGCTGCAAATAAAACTGGAGTCGAATGCCGACTTCTTTTCAAATTTATACAATGAGTTTGAAAAAAGCGGGAAACCTGCCGGTGTGTTTGTTACTTCTGATTCCTGGAATTCTCTTACCACCCAAAAAAGAAAAGAACTTGCCGAAGTCCGTGATATCAACGATTATTATGATTTCCTGTTTATTGATAAAGAAGGAAATATTCTCTTTTCTCTCAACTCTGATAATGCGTTAGGAAAAAATATAAACAATGGCACTTTGTCGCAAACCCTTTTTGCAAAAACCTGTAAAAAAATCCTTGCTAACGAGCAACCTGCTTTTTCCGATCTTGAAAAGAAAGAAAACGCCACCATTTCCGGAATGCTGGGAAATATAATAAATGACCCGAACGGAAATGTGTTGGGAGTATTAGCCATTGAAATTACCATGGGGCAAATCAACAGGATCATTCAGGATGGAGTGGGTTTGGGCGAAACGGGTATAGCTTTCGTTATAGGCGAAGACAGGAAATTGCGTTCAGCTACACGTTTTGAAGGAGAAGATGTTATTCTTACCAAAACAATTAAAAACGAAAATGCCAAAAGATGGGAATATTCGTTGAAAAAGCTGCTTTATGGTGCCGATTTACGCAACGAACCTTATATTGACGGAAAGGTTTCGGCATATGCCAACAATGATAATATTTGGGTATATGGAATCATTCGTACCATAACCTCACTCGAAAAATTAGGTGTTCATTGGGCTGTTATTGAGGAAATCAATCATTCTGAATCGTTTGCAAATACCAAAGAACTGGCACGAACGGTAAAAATATCTATTTTTATTACTGTTTTTGTAGTTTTTATTATTGCTATTATTGTTACCAAACGATTTGTCAACCCGCTTAAAGAGTTGTCTGCCTGGGCAAAGCAGGTAGCCCGTGGAGAATTGGTTCAGAAAAACATACGTGCACCCCGCAACGAGGTGGGCGAAATGAAAGACAGTTTCAACCGTATGGTAAATTCTATTCTAAAAATAGCCCTGGTGAGTAAGGATATTGCTTTGGGAGATTTTGATAAAAAAGTGGAAATACACAGTGACCAGGATGTGTTAGCCATATACATGAACCAGATGATTGACAGCTTCCGCAGCGTTGTTGCGCAGGCTAATTCTATTGCAAAAGGGGATTTTTCTGCCAATATTTCGCCCCGCAGCGAACATGATACTCTCGGCATTGCATTATACGATATGACCCGTACTTTGCGCGACAATACCAAAACTCTTTACGAACAGGATTGGCTTAAAACCGGACTCAGCGAAATGAGCCAGCGGATGAGCGGGAAAAAAGACTATAACGAACTTGCCAACGAAATAATTTCATTCCTTGTACAATACAACAGTGCGCAATTAGGATTATTTTATAAAGCTTCTGAGAATAATACTCTTACTTTAGAAGCTACTTTTGCATTTTACGATAAAGACAATAAATACAAAAATATCAATTTCGGCGATGGTCTTGCCGGGCAAGTAGCCCGTGAAAAAAAAGCCCTCGATTATATTAATGAAAACGATAACCTTCCGACTCTCAACCTGGGAATAGGTGAAGTAATTCCTTCCTATTTTTATGCTGTTCCATTTAGCTATGAAAATGAACTTGCAGGGGTTATTCAATTGGGTTCGATGACAAGATTTACCGAATTGCAGATTGCTTTTCTCGATTCGTGCATGGAAAGAGTGGCTGTTGCAGTAAACGCCGCCCAATCCCATACCAAACTTCAGCAATTGTATCTTGAAACACAGGAGCAAAAGGAAAAACTACAGGTACAGCAGGAAGAACTCAGGCAAACCAACGAGGAACTGGAAGAACAAACCAAAGCCTTGCGCATTTCGGAGGAAACCCTGCAGGCACAGAAAGAAGAACTTAGTGTGGTAAACGAAGAACTGGAAGAACGTACACGCGCCCTTGAAAGAGAAAAAGATAAAATAAAAGTTAAAAACTCGGAACTGGAAAAAGCAGGACAGGAAATTGAAAAAAAAGCCCGCGATTTAGAACAGGCAAGCCGTTACAAATCGGAATTTCTGGCGAATATGAGCCATGAACTACGAACCCCTCTCAACAGCATCCTCGTTTTATCCCAATTAATCGCCGATAATTCCAAAAAAAATCTCGAAGAAAAACAAATTGAATTTGCCAAAACCATACATTCATCCGGCACCGACCTGCTGACACTGATTAATGAAATCCTTGACCTATCGAAAGTTGAAGCCGGTAAACTGGAATTGAACGTCGAAAAAATTTATATCGGCGACCTTGTAGTCCAACTTGAAAAAACTTTTAAGCCCGTAGCCACCAACAAAAAACTCGATTTTACCTGTACAATTGCTCCTGAAATTCCGGAAACAATAGAATCAGATTGGGTAAGAATACATCAGATTTTAAAGAATTTATTATCCAATTCGTTGAAATTTACAAATAAAGGTAAAGTATCTCTCGAAATCAGCCGACCTAATGCTTCACAAAAACTCAATAAGAAAGGTCTTACTCATCAAAATACCATAGCTTTTAGCGTTTCCGATACCGGTATCGGAATTCAGAACGACAAACTCAAACTGATTTTTGATGCCTTCCAGCAAGCTGATGGTACTACCAGCCGAAAATATGGAGGTACGGGTCTCGGACTCAGTATTTCAAAAAACTTTGCCGACCTTCTTGGCGGAGAAATAACGGTAGAAAGTAAAGAAGGTATGGGTACAATTTTTACACTTATTCTTCCCGAGAAATGCATATTGCCTCCAAAAGAAACTTCGGCTGCCCTTGTGAAAACTGAAGAAAAGGAAAAACCTGCCTCCGTTTTTTCTGAAATTGTTGTTGAAAAAGAAATTAAAGAAGGTAAGCCGCAACTTCCAGAAGTCCATGACGATAAAAGCACTATACGGAAAGGGGATAAGGTGATGCTAATTATCGAGGACGACCTAAATTTTGCCCGGGTTCTTTACGATCTTGCTTCGGCAAAAGGATTCAAATGCCTTATCGCTCCTGACGGCGAAACCGGACTTCATTATGCAATTATTTACAAACCAAGCGCAATAACCCTTGATATCGGACTCCCGGGCATTAACGGATGGGAAGTAATGGATACCCTCAAATCGAGCTCCGAAACCCGCCATATCCCCGTTTATTTTATTTCTGCTTCCGATAAAAACGTCAAAGCGTTAAAAATGGGTGCAATAGGATACCTTACCAAACCTGTAAGCCTTGATCAGCTTAACAAAGCCTTCGAAAAAATCGAAAAATACATCTCCAACACTACAAAAAAATTGCTGATAATTGACGACGAAGCCATCATAAGAAAAAGCATTATTGAGTTGATAGGAAGCGAAGGTGTAGAAACTACTGCAGTAGAAAATGGCAATGAAGCTTTTGAAATACTTAAAAAAGAAACCTTTGATTGCATAATACTCGACTTGGGGCTAAAAGATATGTCGGGATTTGACCTGCTTGAACAAATCCGGAAACAGGACGAAATGGCAGAAATCCCGGTAATTGTATATACTGGTAAGGAACTTACCCATGAAGATGAAGAAAAACTGCAGAAATATGCTGACAGCATTATCATAAAAGGAGCCCGTTCTCCGGAAAGGTTACTTGCCGAAACAAGCCTTTTCCTGCATCGCATGGAAGCCAGCATGCCCGAAAAAAAACGGCAACTACTTAAGTTAGTACATGATAAAGATGCAGTTTTTAAGGGGAAAAAAATACTCATCGTGGATGATGACATGCGAAATGTTTTTGCTCTTACCAGCGTATTAGAGGCAAAGGAAATCAGAATTATGGTGGGGAAAAACGGAAAGGAAGGTATTGAAAAACTAAATGCGAACCCTGACGTTGACCTGGTGCTGATGGACATTATGATGCCGGAAATGGATGGCTACGAAGCCATGCGAACCATTCGCAAGGACAGTAAATTTCTTAAACTGCCAATTATCGCCCTCACCGCGAAAGCCATGAAAGATGACCGCGAAAAATGTATTGCCGCAGGTGCCAACGATTATATGACCAAACCCTTCGACACCGAAAAGCTGCTTAGCCTTTTGCGCGTGTGGTTGTATCACTGAAAACCATCCTTGTTTTCATGAACAAAGAATTACATAACGAAACACTCAATATTGAAATAAATCTTCTCCTCGAAGCTATTTACCAGCGTTACGGATTTGATTTCAGAAACTATTCCAAGGCACATCTCAAGCGTCGTCTGCTCCATCGCCTGGGACTGTCGGGACTGAACAATATTTCAGAAATGCAGGGGAAATTACTACATGAAGAAAATTTCATCCATACCCTTTTAAGCGATCTTTCCATCACGGTTACCGAGATGTTTCGTGATCCGGAATTTTATAAATCTGTGCGTAATCATGTTTTCCCTTCATTAAAAACCTATCCTTTTTTCCGGATATGGCATGCAGGCTGTTCCACCGGTGAAGAAGTGTATTCCATGGCAATAATGCTTATGGAAGAAGGTTTATACAACCGGGCGCAAATTTATGCTACTGATTTTAATCATAAGGCGCTGCAGGTTGCTAAAACAGGAGTGTATTCTGCGGAACATTGTAAAGAATATGGCAACAATTATCAGAAAGCCGGAGGGAAAAAAGATTTTTCCGATTATTATGCATCAACCTACAACTCCATCATCCTTGATAACGACTTAAAACGAAATATTGTTTTTGCTGAACATAACCTTGTAATTGACAGCGATTTTACCGAAGTAAACCTGATAGTATGCCGTAACGTGCTCATTTACTTTAATAGCAAATTGCAAAACGAGGTGCATCTGCTTTTCCTGAAAAGTTTAATTAAAGGAGGTTTTTTATGTCTTGGCTCTAAAGAATCAATACAGTTTTCCAAATCGGCTTCTTTTTTTACTGCAGTGGATGCAAACCAGAAAATTTACCAGAAAAAATATGCTGTTTCAGATTAATCCTGTACGATGAAATATAAAGCAGTGGTTATCGGTTCTTCAGCAGGGGGGCTGGATGCACTTAAAGTTTTACTTACCACTTTACCTGCAACATTCAGGCTACCGATACTTATCGTACAACACCAAAGTCCGCATTCGAATAATTTTTTATCACGTTACCTTGATGAAATAGCGATGGTTAAGGTGAAAGAAGCCGATGAAAAAGAAAAAATAAACCCCGGAATAGTGTACCTGGCACCGCCAAATTACCATATGCTGGTGGAAGATGACGAAACCATTTCCCTTTCGGTGGAGGAAAAGGTTAACTATGCCCGTCCTTCTATTGATGTATTGTTCGAATCGGCTGCTTATGTATTCAAAAGTTCACTCATCGGTATCGTTTTAACCGGAGCCAACAACGACGGTAGCCTGGGGCTGAAAACCGTTAAAGACTTTGGCGGGCTTACAATAGTTCAGGATCCGGCTACTGCTTATGTAGATACTATGCCCCGTTCTGCCATCAACTCCACTTCCGTTGACCACATTTTGCCCCTCGAACAGATAGGAAACCTGTTGGTAAAACTTTCGGCAGTGAGGGGCTGAATAATTGCCCGGAATCACTCCCGCTTTAAGAGAATCTACTTTTGTATCCGTTTCGGCATGGTAACAAAATGTCCAGCCGTTTTACACATAATCCTACTGTCCCGGTGGAAGGTTTTTATAAAAGACTCATGAGTAGATATATATTCAGGTAACTGACGATCAGACCTATTACCAGTAACAAGCCTTTTAAAAATGTTGAATTGGCATATTTTCCCATCACCTTACGTGAAGAAGTAAGGTAAATCTGCAGAAAAATAGTAAAAGGCAATTGTATACTCAGTACCATTTGCGAGATAATTAACCCTTTATATGGATTGCTGATAATAAAAATGATAAGCAATGCCGAGAACAACGAAACAAACACGCCCGACCGGCTGTGGTTGTCTTTTATGTCGTAGGGTTCGCTGAAAAATCCCGAAAAAATGCTGCCGCCTGCCATACCGGAAGTTACACTGGAAGCCAACCCCGAAAAAAGCAAGGCAACGGCAAAAATAACGACAGCAATATTGCCCAAAAGTGGCTTTAACATGGCATTGGCTTGCTGCAGTTCGGTAACCTGCAATTTGTGTTGGAAAAACGTGGTTGCAGCCATCAGTATCATGGCACTATTTATTGCCCATCCTACCACCATGGAAAAGAGTGTATCGGCAAATTCGTACTTCAGTTGTTTATTTTTAATGCTTTCGTCATGCAGATTCCATTGACGGCTTTGGATCACTTCCGAGTGGAGAAACAGATTGTGAGGCATAACCACGGCTCCCAGTACACTCATCACGATGATAATGGAGCCATCAGGTATGGTAGGTGTAATCCATCCGGCTATCGCTTCTTTCCAGGAAATGTCCACCAGTGTCAGTTCATAAATAAATGACAATCCGATGACAGATACAAACCCAATAATGAATTTTTCGAGTCGGCGGTACGAATTGCTGAACAACAGCCATACGACAATACTAAAAACAATAACCGCCCCGATTTTTACAGGGATGCCAAAAAGCATATTAAGCGCAATGGCTCCGCCCAAAATTTCGGCAAGAGAAGTTGTTGTGGAAGCCATCATAGCCGATATAAGTACCGAACGCGAAACCCAGCGAGGCGTGTACAGTGAAGCTGCTTCCGCAAGACAAAGTCCTGTGGCAATTCCCAAATGGGCAACATTATGCTGTAATACAATAAGCATTAATGTACTAAGCGTTACCATCCACAAAAGTGTGTACCCGTAACCGGATCCGGCAGCAATGTTCGATGCCCAGTTACCGGGGTCAATAAACCCCACGGTTACCAATAAACCCGGACCTATGTATTTAAAGATCTCAAGAGCTCCGTAAGCAGGCTTATGATCGGTACGGCGTAAATCCTTGAAAAATTTCAGCATATTTTTTTCAGTGCTTTGCAGGTTAAAAACAAATTTAACCTGGCTAAGTTCAGAAAAATTTTTGGACTTACTCTATAATTGCTGTTCTTCTGCTTTTCGTACCTTTGCAGACTTTATTCCAAGGCATGAATCTTAAAAAACATCTGAAGCATCCTGTGTTTTCCCTTATTAGCGAAGCAGCAGCCCAAAACGGCAACCCGGTGTTTGTAGTGGGTGGTTTTGTACGCGATATTTTGTTGCAACGCGAGTCGAAAGATATTGATATTGTGGTGGTGGGCGATGGGATAGCCCTTGCACGAAAAGTTGCCGAATTGGCAGGTAAGAATAAAAAAGTGAGTGTATATAAAAACTTTGGTACTGCCATGTTACATTATGACGAATGGCAGATTGAATTTGTAGGCGCACGAAAAGAATCCTATCGTACCGATTCCCGCAAACCGGAGGTGGAAAAAGGAACACTCAACGATGACCAGCAGCGTAGGGATTTTACTATAAATGCCCTGACTATAAGTTTGCAAAAAAGTACTTTTGGTAATTTGCTTGATCCTTTCGGAGGTATTGACGATTTAAAAAATAAAATCATCCGCACGCCTCTTTCTCCCGGAATCACATTTTCCGATGATCCTTTGCGTATGCTCAGGGCTATTCGTTTTGCCACACAACTAAGTTTTACCATTCACCCGGGAACCTACAATGCTATCAGAACCAATCAGCAGCGAATAAGCATACTTTCTCAAGAGCGGATTTCGGAAGAGATGAATAAAATAATTCTTTCACCGAAGCCGTCGGTAGGAATAAAAATGATGGATGAAACCGGTTTGCTCGAAATCGTTTTTCCGCAGTTTACGGCACTCAAAGGTGCTGAATTTATTGATGGCAAAGGACATAAGGATAATTTTTACCACACGTTGGAAGTCCTCGACACGTTGGCATTGCAAACCGATAATTTATGGTTACGTTGGGCAGCCCTGCTCCACGATATAGCCAAACCTTTGACAAAACGGTACGATACCACACTGGGCTGGACATTTCATGCCCACGAATTCAGGGGCGCCAAAATGGTTCCCGAAATTTTCCGGCAGATGAAACTCCCCCTGAATGAAAAAATGAAATACGTTCAGAAGCTGGTTCAGTTGCATTTGCGACCTATTGTGCTTTCGGAAGAAGAAGTTACTGATTCTGCAGTACGTCGTTTGCTGTTTGATGCCGGTGATGATATTGACGACCTGATGTTGCTTTGCGAAGCCGATATTACCTCTAAAAATCCGGAAAAAGTAAGACGTTATTTTGCCAATTTTGAAACTGTACGGCAGAAAATGAAGATTATCGAAGAAAAAGACCGCATAAGGAACTGGCAGCCGCCCATTACAGGAGAAATGATAATGGAAACCTTTGGATTAAAACCCTGCAAAGAGGTAGGAATCATTAAAGATGCCATTAAAAATTCCATTCTCGACGGAAAAATAGGCAATTCCTTTGAAGAAGCTCGTACACTGATGCTGGCTGAAGCCCAAAAATTAGGGCTAACGCCCTTAAAATAATGAAAAGTTTGTTTTCGACAACATTTTTTTTCGTAACTTTAAAACCGGATTTCTTGTATTTTTGGATGTTGAAATTTTTGAAAGGGAATGGCTATGAAAGCATACAAATTCAGAATGATATTAGAAGATCATGATGACTTTTTGAGGGATATTGAGATTTTACCCAATCAAACATTTGAAGATTTTCATAAAATCATATTATCCACTACCGGCTTAAACGGGCAGGAACTGGCTTCTTTTTACACCTGCAACAGCAATTGGCGCAAGCAAAAAGAAATTACCCTGATAGATATGAATGATGAACAGGATGTTGCAGATGAGGTGGAGGAAGATGAAAATATTCCCAAAAAACATCTTTACGTGATGAATGAATCCAAAATCAGGGATTTTATTGAAGATCCCCACCAACGCATCATCTACGAATACGATTTTTTCAATTTGAAAACTTTTTTTATTGAACTTTCGAAGATCATAACAGCCGACGAGCCGGAGTCCGCTTTTCCGCGTTGCGTAAAAAGTCAGGGAAATTTGCCTCAGAAACCGGTTCTTAAAACCGGCACCTCAGGCGATGAAGGAATGAACACCGAACTCTCCGATGAGGACATGGAAGACGATGCACTTTTCGGCGACGGCGACAACTTTGAAATAAGCCCCGATTTTTCAGAATTTAATGAGGGTTTTGAAGAACTCAAATTCTGACCGGCTGTTAGTGGTGATAGCAGGACCTACTGCTGTCGGGAAAACCCGTATTGCCATAGAAATAGCCCGCTTTTTTCATACCGAAATCCTTTCAGCCGATTCAAGGCAGTTTTACCGAGAGATGAAGATAGGAACGGCAGTTCCTACCGATAGTGAACTTTCGTTGGTGAAACACCATTTTATCGGTAACCTTTCTATCCACGAACCTTATAACGTATCCCGTTACGAAACCGATGCCCTTGCCTTGCTTGACCCGCTTTTTCTCCGGCATAATATTATTGTCATGGCAGGAGGCTCCGGATTATATATCAGGGCTGTTTGTGAAGGCATTGATGTACTGCCCGATCCCGACCCGACACTGAGAAACCGTTTAAAAAACATTTTTGCAAACGAAGGAATCCTCCCTTTGCAGCAGATGCTCGCCCAGCTCGATCCTGATTATTTTGCTATCGTTGATAAACAAAACCCGGTACGGCTGATGCGTGCCATTGAAGTTTGCGAAATGTCGGGTAAAACCTTTACAAAACTACGGCAACAGCAAACTCAGGTGCGCAAATTTTCTGTCCTGAAAATAGGAATTTTTCTGGAACGACATGTCCTCAACCAGCAGATCAATGCACGTGTTGACAGCATGATTGCGCAGGGACTCGTGGAAGAAGCCCGCTATTTATATCCTTTCCGGAATTGTAACGCCCTGAATACCGTAGGATATAGCGAACTATTTGCCTTTTTCGACGGAAAAATTTCATTAGAGCAGGCAATTATCAACATTAAAACCAACACCCGTCGGTATGCAAAACGCCAGATTACCTGGCTAAATAAAGAAAATAACCTGCATATTTTCAGCCCCGGACAAATTCCAGAAATTTTGCAGTGCATAAGTGAACACACAATTCATTCCTGATATATTTTTACAAAATAAATATTTATATATTTACACCGCTTTTGCACTCCGATGATTGCCGGGAAAATATTAATTAACTTATCAATCTATAAAATAAACAGTTATGAAAAAATCGTACGCATTTATTTTGGGACTGTTAGTTTGTCCCATGCTGCTTTTTGCCTCTTATGGGGTAAACGGTAAAAAAAACATTCCTCCCGTTAAAAAAGGAGGAGAATGGACTATCACTCAAACATTTCAGATAGTGGAAGACGCTTCCGGACTTGCCTGGGACGGAACTTCTCTATATTGTGGAATATACGGTTCAAATGGGAATAATATTTACCAGATTAATCCTTCCACAGGAAGTTATTCACTGGCTTTTACCGGTCCGCAGGAGGATGCTTACGGGCTTACTTTTGACGGAACCTATTTCTGGACTATCATCCAGCCTTCCAGTTCATCTCAGCCGGCAAAAGCTACACAGTTCGATTATTCGGGTAACCTTATCTCGCAATTTGACTTGCCGACGCATTACATGAGCGGAATCGCTTATGATAACGGAGATTTTTGGGTAGCAGCCTATTACCCTGATCCTTCGACGATATATAAAGTTAGTTCCAGCGGTGTCATTCAGCAGCAATTTACAGCTCCTGACAACCAACCTTGGGACGTTTGCGTAGAAGGCGATTATCTTTGGATAGCTGATTACTGGGGTAATCACCTGTATAAAGTAGCTAAAACCGATGGTAGCCTGCAGGAATCGCATGTTTCGGAAAGCACTGACCCGGCAGGCATAGTTTATGATGGACAGTATCTGTGGTATATAGATAATGGTACAGACTATCAGAATGATATGCTGTATAAAGTAGATCTTGGAGGAAGCGGAACCCCTGTTATTCACCTTCCGGCTATGGTGCATAATTATGGAAATATTACCGTTGGTGACAGTGCTACCTGGAATATGGTAATTGAAAATTCTGGAACAGGCGAACTTTTCGTTACCAACGTGGAAGTACAAAATGCCGTACCAATTTTTTATACTTACGCCTTTCCTGCCAATATCGCTCCGGGAGGTTCCATTACTATTCCAATAATCTATGCACCGACGGAACAATCAAGCCTGAACACGGTGATAGTGGTAAAATCCTCCGACCCGGTTACTCCTGAAGTTGAAGTGGAACTTACAGGTGAAGCCGTATACGACGGACCACATATCAGCATCAGCAATCCTATTCATAATTATGGTAATGTACGTGTTAATGCAATAACCCGATGGTTTGTAGAAGTGAATAACACGGGCAATCAACCCCTCGTAATCTCAGATATCAATATTTCCAGTGCTCAGTTTACATTAGATGAAAGCGTTAATTTTCCGATTACAGTTCCTATATTAGGTGAAAAAACCATCGGAATTTGGTTTAACCCAACCCAGACAATAACGTATGATGCACAGATGAATATTTTCAGTAATGACGTTCTCCAAAATCCGTTTGTGGTTGAACTGAGTGGAACAGGCGACGATAGCCCTTATCCGATAGGTGAAAAATTGTGGGAATATACTATTACCGGCGGCTTAGACAACAGTCCTAAAGCCATGATTTCCTTGCCTGATATCACCGGTGACGGAATTGATGATGTGATTGTAGGTTCTGAAGACTACGTAATCAGATGTTTAAATGGAAATTCATCCGGTCAGGCGGATGTAATCTGGGAATTTTCTATTTACTCCGGTGCTGTTTATCAGCAGGCTGACTTGAGTATAATTCCTGATATTGATGAAGATGGATATTCTGATGTGATAGTGGGTACCGTATGGGGCGATTGTTCTATCATTGCTCTTTCGGGGAAAACCGGAGCACAAATCTGGAAACATGATACACACGAATATGGCGATGGCGGCTGGGTTTACCAGGTTGACGCCAGCTTTGATTTTAATAACGATGGCACACGCGACGTTCTCGCATGTGCAGGAGATGATGGTAATGGTACGGGTCCAAATCGCGTTTATTGTCTTAATGGATTGAATGGTAATTCTATTTGGGAAAAGCCAACAAACGGACCGGCTTTTGCCGTTATTGGCATTGAAGATATCAATGGTGACGGGAAACCTGATGTGTTGGCTGGTGCTTCCGATGAAGACGAAATTCAAGGAACGGCTTATGCCATCAACGGTATCAATGGCGCGCTCCTATGGTCTTTTAATGTAAGCGGGAGCTCTGTTTGGGCATTAGTTCAATTGGATGATATTAACGGTGACAGTAAAAAGGATGTTGCCGTTGGAGATTTTTCAGGTCATTATTACTTGTTGAATTCTGCAAACGGAAATGTTTTATCACAGGGGAATATAGGGGTTCACATTATCTTACGCTTTCAGAAATTTGATGATGTTAACGGCGACGGACATCCCGATTTTGCCATTGCCCATAGTGGTTCACTTGCTGCTATGGTTGACGGGTTTACCGGAGATTTTTTGTGGACTTATGCTTTGCCCGACATGCCTTGGACTGTAGCCCGCATTGCCGACGTCAGCGGCGACCATATTAACGATGTGATTTATGGAACACTATACACAGATAATTTCGTATTTTATATTAACGGAGTGAATGGGGAAGAACTGAAATCTGTAACCATGCCTTCGGCAGTAGATGCTTTGACAACCATCCCCGACATAAACGGTGATTTTTCTATGGAAGTAGTCGCTGGCGGCAGAGAGGGCGAAGTTAAATGCCTTTCGGGCGGTTTAGATGGTTCGGTGGGTGTGCCCGAAAATCCGGAAATTAATATTAGCGAAGATTTTAGCATTTATCCAAATCCCGTTCATTCGCAAAGCGATATTTCTTTTTCAATAAATGAAAACGAAAGGGCTACTCTGAATTTGTATTCTGTAAATGGTAAAAAAGTAACAGTTTTGTTAGACGCAACCTTGGAAAAAGGAATTTACAATTTCAATTTTGATGCAAAGAATTTCTGTAATGGTATCTATATTGCCGAACTTATCAGAGGACAGGAAAAAATCACCCGGAAAATGATGATTTGTAGGTAAAAAAATAAAAAACTCCTCTGTACCATGGAGGAGTTTTTTTATTACTAATATCTTACAAAGTTACATCGTATTTGCTTTGCGTGTAAGTTTCGATTTAAGATTGCCGGCTTTATTTTTATGGATAATGGTTTTTTTAGCCAGTTTATCAATCATCGAAACCACCTTGGGCAAAATTTCCGAAGCTTCTGTTTTATTGGTGAGTGCACGAAATTTTCTTACTGCGTTTCGTACGGTGCGGGCATAATAACGGTTTTGAATACGACGCTTTTCGTTAGCACGAATTCTTTTTAATGCTGAAGTATGGTTTGCCATTTTAACAAAAATTTTGTAGCCCGTAGGGGACTCGAACCCCTGATTTCAAGAATGAAAATCTTGCGTCCTAACCAGCTAGACGAACGGGCCATGGTTAAGATTTGGGACTGCAAAGGTAGAATAATTATTTATTCGACCAAATATATGATTAAAAAATTTTAATTATCTAAAATACCTGAGTATTACTGCAAAATTTACAGGAGAAAACGTAGTAAAAAATATGTAAAAACCGGAAAAATAATATTGTTTTGTCGTGAAATAGGTTGACAAAAAAATAAATCATTATTCGTACAAGACTTTAATTTCCGATAGTATTTAATCAGAACTTATAAATCATTGCATTAATATTCATCCCTGCTCCAACAGATGCGAAAACAACGTTATCACCTTTATTTATTCTATGAGTTTTAAGCGAATTTGTTAAAATAAGGTTTAATAAAGTCGGAATAGTAGCTACGGATGAGTTGCCCAACCATGCAATCGTCATAGGCATGATGTTTTCGGGTAATTCAGCCACACCATACAAGCTGTACAGCCTTTTTAAAATTGCATCATCCATTTTTCCGTTAGCCTGGTGGATCAGCACTTTTTTAATTTCGCTGAGATGCGTCTTACTCTTCTCAAGGCAGTCTTTTATTGCCTGAGGCACCATTTCAAGAGCATATTGATACAACTTCCGACCGTTCATCTTTAAAAAAAGCTCATTTTTGTTTATATTGTCAGGCTTGTTTGATTTGCCCATATATAACATCTTGGAAAATAAGAATGTATCCGAACGTGTTTTATGTGCGAGTATTCCAATGGGTCTATCACTATTTTTTGCTTCAAGAACTGCTGCTCCGGCACCATCGGCATATAGCATACTGTCCCTGTCGTGTGGATCGGAAACCCGGGACAATATTTCTGCTCCAATAACCAGTATCTTTTTTGCATCCCCTGACTTTAAATAATAATCAGCCTGAATAACAGCTTGCAACCAACCCGGACATCCAAATGACAAATCATAAGCTACAGTATTGGGGTTTTGTATTCCTAATTTATATTTTACCCGGGCAGCTAAGCTGGGTACCAAATCGGATCGCTTATTGTCATTTTTTACGTCGCCAAAATTATGTGCAACAATTAAATAGTCTAGTTCTTCTTTATCAATGTTGGCAGATTTAATAGCATCGGCGGCAGCATAACTGGCAATATCGGAGGTTACCAAATCGTTTGTAACGTGTCGTCTTTCGGCAATGGTTGTTATTTCCAAAAATTTATCAATTATTTCTTTATTCGTATTATCGAGTTTTTTCCCTTCAGAATCATAAAATTCATTAGTAAGAAAATCTTCATTTTTGATACGTATTGATGGGATATATATTCCCGTTCCCGTAATCACACTGTAAATGGTATCATTCATATTTATTACTGCTAACAATTAATATATACGTACATAGCGTATATTTCCCTTTTACCGGAAGGCTTGATTATTAAATTAATATTTTTTTGTAAAATTACTAAATTTTGTATTCCATATTTATCAAAATGAATTTTGTACGGATTTACCGCAAAAAACAATATTGTTAACGAATGAAATTAATACATTCCCATTCATATTTTACATAACTATTACATAAGATTAAGGTATATTTTCTCATACTTTGTATGGGGTTACTTTTGTTAGATTTAGTAATCCCTTTTTTTGTTTTATAAAAAATTAAAAAACTTCTAAAAAACCCTCAAGGTTTTAAAAACTTTAAGGGTTTGAAACCAGCCTCTTTCGCGGAGGACGATTTTTAAAAACTTGAAACCTGCCTCTCGCAGGTTTTTGGTAAACACATCCCTGTTAAGCGGGCTTACCTTTATTAGATTTTGTAATCCCTTCTTGCTTTTTAATATCGTGAGATAGTCTATTTTCAACCTTAAAAACCCGGCATTCAGCTAAATTTATTTTAGCATAAAAATTTATTTTATTCATTTTGCAGCCATGAAAATTGTGAAAACATTATCTTGTTTATCAGGGAAAAGCATCATTTTAAATAATTCTTTTCGCAGTCCCGATTATACGGATTCTTACATGGTTACTATCAAAGGAGAACCCAATTATTCGGCAGATTACCTTATGACTCTGTTTTTTACATCTGTTCTAAGTTGGATAAAGTTGCCGTTAAGAAATGTTTTGGTAAAACCCCTTGGATTAAAAACCGGGTCTGTAAATATCTTCAACCCGCAAAAGAAATTATTTATAAAACAAGGGAAAAGGCAATTCTTTTTACGGTTTTGCAAAAAAGCGAAGAAGAAACAATGTTGGCAGAAAAAGACAAACATTTTAATTTCGGAACTTCCATCCGGATAAAAAAAGGCACAAAACAGCCACAATACCATATATGTTCTTCCACCGTAGTATGGCCTGGGGCAGACTGTATTTTTTTCGGTAAAACCTTTTTTACAGGCTTATTATCAAAACGATCATGAAGATATTAAAAACCAAATTAACTCAATAATAAATACCAGAAAACCATGAAAAAAGCATTAATCATTTACCAAAGCAGGAAAGGAACAACACGTAAATATGGAGAAGCTATCGCTACTGAGCTTGAAAATTTAGGATTGCGTACCGTTGTTAAATCTATAAACGAAATAGATATAAGTAAGCCTGTAGATGCAGAGTTTGTATTCTTAGGTTGTTGGACCAGCGGACTTTTCATTTGCATGCAACATCCGGAAAAAGCTTGGGTCAGTTTTGCAAAAAACCTGCTTATCCCCAACGGAACACAAATGGGGCTGTTTACAACCTACAAGTTAGCTACTGGAAGTATGTTTTCAAACATGAAAAAACATATTAAAAACGGTAATCCGATAAGTTTTGAATTAAAGTCTAAAAACAGCAATTTAAGCGAAACCGATAAAAAGCGGATTCAACTGTTTTTGTCTTAGCTGGAATTGCTCCCGGTAGTTTTGGTATGGCTACCCATGGTTTTGGTACAACTCCCAACGATTTTGGTAAGGCTTCCAGTGGTTTTGGCAATTGTAACTATAGCCATAGAATTGCTTGCGGCGATTTTGGTATTGGCAGCGGGTATTCTGGGATCATTCCCGATGGTTTTGGTAAGGCTTCCGATGGTTTTTACAGCAGCTTCATAATGGTTGATTCCGATGGCTATCGGAAGGAGAATGGTATTACAAACCTGAGTCCGGGATAAATTTCCATCTGTTTGATAATAACCCGTCAGGGTTTTAATATCAGATAGAAAGGATTTTTTTCTGTGGATTCTCCGTCAGGAAATCAATAATGAATGTCCTCTGGACAATCTTTTCTTAAAAAATCAACATTTTATTAACATTCATCGCCTGCGGCGGAATGTAACATGAAGAAATATTACAGAAACGCTTTGCAACCTTACGCCAGCTCAGGTTACTAAGTAAATCGCTAAAAATCAAAAAGGGGAAAAATCACTTGCGCTCCTTGTGCCCTTAGTGGTTAATAAAAAAGGTACTGATAAAGTTACTAAGAGGTATAGATTTTCATAATCCATCCCAATCCGTTACATCTGCGTAATCCGCGTTCTATTTTTTTCTGATATACAACATTTGCCCAATTATTTACTTCCGGAACGTGAAAATATATTTCAATAGTTTAAAAACACCTGCTTATGGCTGACTAAATGATTTTTTTCTTAAGTTTGTTCAGTAAAAATTCCATTATTAAACTTTTTAAAAAAAACATTATGACACACGAAACCAACCCCCAATGTTGCCCTGAATTTGATCCCGCTCCCTGGGACGGCATTACCCACCAATGGAAAGATAAACTTTTTCTGAAAGATTCCATGTGTACTTTTATGCACATTCCTTTCCCATGGAAAATTTCCAAACTCATCAGTAGCTTATGGGAAAAAGCACAACAGGCAGGAGCCGCACCCGAACTGAAGGACTTTCTATTAATTGCCAACGACCCCAGCCCCTGGAAAAGCGATTACTACCTTTGGATAAATAAAGAAGTCCCTGGTGGCAACAACGTAAAACTCTCCGGAACCTTTATTTCCAAAGTATTTGACGGACCTTACAGCGCAGTTCCCAAATGGATTAAAGAATTCAATGTTTATCTTGCCGGAAAAGGTCTTACTGCTGCCGATTTTTATTTTTACTACACCACCTGCCCCAAATGTGCTAAAAAATATGGGCATAATTACGTAGTAGCTTTCGCCAAATTAAAAGATTAGACAGTTAAAAGAAGTCCGTTTTTCCTAATTTTTTGTACTTTCGTTACTTAATAATCCCATCATTATGAAGAAAGCTCTCACCTTTTTGTTCGTATTATCCCTGTTTAACGGTTTTGCACAAAAATTTCCAGCCAAGTCAGATATTTTTGGACTGGCAAGCCCTATCCCTTTACAAACCGGACTAACCGTTGTTCCGGCAGAAGATTATTTTACCGACTATTCCATCATTGACTCCATCACAACAGGCAATTCTTACCTTGGCGTTGGTTTTACGGGCGACAAACGGAGCTTTCTATTTTTTCCACTCGATAAAACGGCTCCTTTAAACGAAGTAAAAGTATGGGTGAAGGGTTTTTCGTATTCTCTTTTGGTAAAAAAATCACCCAAATTACAAGTACATTTTACTTTTGATCCAAAAGGGGAAAAATATTCCATCGTACAGATAAAAGGTGAAATCAATGGTTGGAATCCCAAAGCCACCCAGCTTACGCTGAACGAAAAAGGTATCTGGGAAACTACTGTAACAGTAAATCCAGGGAAATACCAGTATTTATACATCCTTGATGGCAAAGAAGTACGCGACCCAAAGTGCAGCGATTCTGTTGACAATAACATGGGCAACTATAATTCGCTCCTCACTGCCGGCAAAACAAATCCGCAGGCACTACCTTTCCTCTTCACCAAAGAAATTACAGCTACAGGGCTGAAAGTTGCTTCTTTAAATAATCCTGAAGAGATTATCGTTTTCTGGGAAAATTACCGTCTGGGCAAAGATTTTGTAACAACTGGCAAAGATGGATATTTTCAAATCAGCATACCAAAAGAAGCATACAATCTGAATCGCTCATATCTAAGGACTTGGGCATACAATGCCGAAGGTGTTTCCAACGACCTGCTGATACCTTTGCAAAACGGAAAAGTGGTAACCAGCACCGATCAACTGAATCGTTACGATTTTCAACGTATGATTATGTATTTTATGATGGTAGACCGTTTTTATGACGGAAACAAGAAAAACGACCATCCGGTGAAAGATGCGTCCATACTGCCAAAAGCCAACTTTATGGGTGGCGATATTGCCGGGCTTACTGATAAAATCGACGAAGGCTATTTCAGTAAACTTGGCGTGAACACTCTCTGGCTTTCGCCAATAACCCAGGGACCGTTGGGAGCATGGGGCTTCTGGAAAAATCCCCCTTCCAAATTCTCGGCTTACCATGGATACTGGCCTACTTCTTTAAAAAACATAGATTTCCACTTCGGTACTCCCGGTGAGATGCACTCCCTGGTAAATACCGCTCACAGTAAAGACATGAATGTTATACTCGATTACGTGGGGCATCACATTCATACTGATAATCCCATCTGGAAACAACATCCCGATTGGTTCACACCACTTTATCTGCCCGACGGAACCATGAACACCGAAAAATGGGACGAGTACCGCCTCACAACCTGGTTCGATACTTTCCTGCCTACTTTCGATTTCGCAAAACCTGAAGTGGTAAACGTGATGAGCGACTCGGCAGTATATTGGATTAAAAATTATAACATTGACGGCTTTCGCCACGATGCTACCAAACACGTTCCTGAACAATTTTGGCGAACAACCACCTTGAAAATAAAACAACAGGTAATGATTCCCGAAAACCGTAAGATTTATCAGATTGGTGAAACCTATGGCAACCGCGAACTGATTGGAAGTTATATCAACTCCGGTGAAATGGATGCCCAGTTCGATTTTGGAATTTACGATGCCGCTCTTTCAGTCTTTGCAAAAGACAATGTGTCGTTCGAGGTGTTGAAAAATTCTCTACTCGAAAGTTTTTCCTACTACGGCTGGCATAACCTGATGGGAAACATCACGGGAAATCAGGATAAACCAAGGTTTATTTCACTGGCAGGAGGTTTTGTTCGCTGGGACGAAGACGCCAAACTTGCCGGATGGACACGAAAAATTGACGCTGGCAATCCTGTTTCGTATAAAAAGCTGGCAATGATGATGGCTTTCAACATGACCATCCCCGGAATTCCCGTAATTTATTATGGCGACGAGTTTGGAATGCCCGGTGGCAACGACCCCGACAACCGCCGTATGATGAAATTCGGCAAATACACAAAAGACGAACAGCAATTGCTTACCACAACGGAAAAACTTACCCGTTTGCGCGCTTCACGAATGTCGCTCTTGTATGGCGATACACGTATTTTGCAATGCAGCTATGATGTTTTGGTTTACTTACGGAATTATTTTGACGAAGTTACCATCGTGGTTTTCAACAAAAATTCGCAAAGCCAAATCGTTACTTTTAGCCTGCCGAAACCATGGACTGAGAAAGACCTTAAAGCCAGTTTTGACAATAAGGTAAAAAATGAAAATGGAAAAATGAGTGTAGAACTTCCTGCAAAATCATTTGAAATTCTGACGGAATAAAATCAAAAAACCCTGAAGGTTTTAAAAACCTTCAGGGTTTTGGTATTAACAAAATCTTACATCTTTTTAAGTGGCTCAAGCAGGTATTCCAAGCCGTTTAGCTTAATTTCGTAAAGCATGTTCAGCAGCATGCCAAGCTTACCCTCTGGAAAACCTTTGGAGTGATACCAAACAAGGTATGGTTCTGGCAAATCGCAAAGTGTCCAGCCTTTATATTTGCCATAAGGCATCTTCATTTTGACCAGGGTTACCAGAATTTCGCTATCCATCGTTTTCTTTTTTGCAAATATAGATTCAAACTCTTCTGAAAATAGAAAAATCCGATTTATTACAACCGGATTTTTTCGCATGATACAACTTGATTTATAATTTTCAGTGTTTTACTCCATTTTTGGTAGTTACAACAATGGCACCGTTTTTGGCTTTTCGTCCATATTTTTTTACAGCATCCTCGCCTGAAATAACCCAGACATTGTCAATATTATCTGTATTAAAATATCTTCCATAAATCCATTTTCCGTTAAGGACATAAAAAACCTCCGGATTTTTGGGGTTTATTGCAGGTAAGTTTAAAAAAGATTGATGCGTTAGATCCTTATTGCTTTTGCTGGCAATGCAAAATGCAATAGCTGGTCTGATTTTTGAATCGGTAGTAGTAATTTTCTCCTTAATTATTTCGGAAGCTTCCATCAGTTTAACAACCTGCCCATTTACCATTAAACCCGTTTGATTCAAACTATCCATAATATGGTTACAATAAGTTGTATCCAAGCCTGGTATTCCTTTCCCTGAAGTTAAAAAGGCAACTGAAGAATTTTTTTTCGGTTTTTGGAAATCCTGTGTAATTTTGTTATTCGCAATTTGTTCAATCCCCTGTTTGATTTCAGGGAAGGCAAAGGCTTGCATCATCAGTGCAGCCAGCGGAAGAAAGAACAATGCTTTCAGCCGTGCCCAACGGTTTGATCTTTGTTTCTTTATCATGGTAATACGTTTTTTAATGTTACTGTGATTAAAGCTGTTGGCAAGAGTGAAGCGACTTGCGCCAACAGCTTTTTTAACTAATAATAATTGATATTTTGTTGTATCAATGCCTTGTTTAATAACGTTATGATCGGCTTCAAACTCATGAACCATCCGGATGTTTTTGCGGATAAACCATGCCACAGGATTAAACCATTGCAACATCACGAATAATTCCGAAGCCAGTAAATCAATATAATGAAATTCTGTTAGATGTGTTTTTTCATGGCAAAGTATTTCATTAGGATATTGCTGGTAATCGCTCTTCGAAATCACGATGTAACGGATAAAACTGAATGGAATCACATCCTGAGAGGTTATGGCAAGCAGTTGCTTCCCAAATTTTATTCGTTGCGACCTGCGAATAATTGAAAATACTTTAATACAGGAAAAAATAAATAGTAATAATTGCACAGCTACGCCTAACAAATAAATAACGGAAATTATTCCAAAAGAAGAAGTTGCTGTTTCCGGTTCCTGAAAAAGAAGCAAACCTTTCGTGGATAATATTTGCTCCGAAATAACAGTTCCTATTTTTTGTATCGGCATAACAATGGCATCATTTTCCCAGACTGGAAATGAAACAAATGGGATTATTGCGGATAACACAAGCAATGCCAGCAATATAAACCGGTTAAAATGATAAAAGGTTTCCTTGTTCAGCAACAAACGGTAAAAAGGATAAAATACCGCCAGGCAAATAGCCGATTTCAACAAGTATAAAATAAATGCACTCATGGCTGTTGCGTTTTTTGATTTTCGTTGCCTTCAATTTCACGGATGATTTCTTTCAGTTCGTCAACAGACAAAACTTCTTCTTCTATAAGCTCAGAAATCACTCGCTTATATGAATTTCCGAAGTACTTATTTATAAATCCTTTCAGCCTTTTGTTACGGTATTCTGTTTCCGAAATCAACGGATAGTACTGATAGGTATTTCCGTAAATTTTATAGCCAACAAAGCCTTTGACTTCCAGTGTTCGCACAATTGTAGATAAGGTATTAATATGTGGCTTAGGGTCTTCATATTGTTCCTGGATTTGTTTTACAAATAACTCGCCTTTTTGCCAAAAAAACTGCATTACTTCTTCTTCTTTTGCTGTTAAACGGTTCATAGTAGATTTTTTTTTGCAAATGTAACTATTGTTTTTAGTTTACAAACTATTTTTATTAGTTATATAACGATATTTTTTAGTTGATATTGCATATACCTCATTTTGCATGAAAAATAAGACCGTTGCAAAACAATGCGAGGGTCAGTTTTCTAAGTTTGGGTTGATAATTTTTTGATTTACGTGAATTCTCCGTCCGGAGGTGCTCTACCACGGACAACTTTTCATAAAAAATTAACATTCTACTAACGTTCATCGCACCTACAACGAAATGTAACATGCTGAAATATTACAAGAATGGTTTGTAACCTTAGGCAGAACTCAGGTTTTTAAAGCTTTATTTATTAGAAGAACAATTAAAAGCTCTCTAAAAATCATTTAGTTCAGGTTAAATTTCTTCAATTTTATTAATTGCCTCATTAAATGACGCAGTTTCGTGGATTCTACCTACCTCTGAAAGGGATGTTTATTCATTTGGTCAAGGCGCTAAGTCATTTTTCCCAGGCGCCAGGTCTTTACATTTACATATAAAATATTGTTTGTTAATTTTTTATCCCTTTTTCATCGCAATATTCATTCACAAGCTCAAGGATTTCTTTTCCGTATTGTTTCAGTTTTTTTTCACTCAATCCCTTAATTGATTTTAAATTTTCTTTCGTTTTGGGCAGCGTAACAGAAATTTCCCAGAGAACTTTTTGCCTTAAAATTTTATTTATATCAACATGCTGTAAAAAAGCTTTTTCCTGTCGCCATTCTTTCAAACGGTTGTATAAAATGAAGTGCGGCATTGATTGTTCTTCATCTTTAAATCCACTTTTTGCAGGCAATTCAATGGCAGCCGTTGCCCTTTCCTGGAGAAAATGTTTCATTTCGAAACCATTTGTAAGGCTTTTGAGGCAGGCTTGTTTCACTGCAAATTCTTTGGTGAGTTTGCTGGTAATTTCGCCAATGTTTTTCTTAAGTTCCTTGTTATCGGTGTCGAAAGTTGTTTTAAGCAAATTGTTGATAATAGAATTGCAAAGTTTTTCGTGAAAGTAAAAAGCAGCTTTTTTAATCCTTTCGCTGATGATTGCATCATTTTCACTGTTTGAAGTCTGACGGAACAGTTGTTTCAACTGCTTGCAGAATCTTTCAGCTACTTCGGAAATTTCATTCATTGCATCCGACAGCATACTCATTTTTTCGTTGTAGTTGCCGATTAGTTGAAATGAGTGTTCGTTGCAAAGCCTCACAAGCTGCCTTTGACGATTAATTTGCGTCTGAAAATTGAAGAGTTCGAGAAGAAGCTGAAGTTCGTATTGTTTGCGTGCATCGTTAAGTTCGCTAGTGCCGGGCTGGTGTTGTTCAACCTCGTCGGTAAACTGCAAAACAGTGGAATCGTTTTTAACGCTGAAGGCAGCAATAGGAGTCATCAGAACCAATCCTTCCAGTGTTTTGCAACGGCTAATTGCAACATAAACCTGTCCGTGAGCAAACGAATTGCGAGCGTCAATAATTGCTTTCTCGAAGGTAAGTCCCTGGCTTTTATGGATAGTGATAGCCCATGCCAGTTTTAGAGGATACTGCTCAAAGCTGCCAATTACTTCTTCTTCTATCTCTTTTGTTATTTCATTAAGTTTGTAGCGGCAGTTTTCCCACTCGGCTCGTTCTACCATAATAGACTCATCGTCGTCAGGACATCTTACTTCTATGGTTTCTTCGTCGAAACCGATAACTTCACCAATTTTTCCGTTGTAAAACCGTTTTTCGTGTGAGGTATCGTTTTTAATGAACATTACCTGGGCGCCTTCTTTAAGGATAAGATTAAAATCGGCAGGATAGGCATATTCGGGAAAATCTCTTTTTACAGTAGCTTCAAAGAAATGAGGTTTAAATTTTAATTTTTCCAGTCTGGTTTCGTTGATTTGTTTTGCCTGAAAATTATGGGTTGTCAAAATAATATATCCGTCTTTTTCGTCGGAAACAAAATCGGGGATATATCTTTTATTCAGAGTTTCCAAAGTTGACTCGTCGGTTTCGTTATGGCGAATCCTGTTCAAAAGTGAGATGAATTCTTGGTTGCTTTGGCGGTAAATATGAGTAAGTTCGATGCCTACAAAACCCGAATTGCGCAATGCACGGCTGCTGAAAAAGTAGCAGGTGTCGTAGTATTTTCCCAGCAAACTCCATTCGTCATCCTTCACCACTGGAGCAAGTTGCTGAAGGTCGCCTATCATCAGCAGTTGAACCCCTCCGAATGGGATGTTTCGGTTTTTGAACTTGCGAAGAACATCGTCAATGGCATCGAGAAGGTCGGCGCGAACCATGCTGATTTCGTCAATCACCAGCAGGTCGAGGCTGCGGATAATATTTATTTTTTCGCGACTGAAATGTTTTATTTCAGTAGGTTCAACTTCGGTTTGTCGCAGATTGTAATCTTTTGGAATCTGTGGACAAAATGGCATCTGGAAGAAAGAATGTATGGTAACGCCTCCGGCATTGATGGCTGCTACGCCAGTTGGCGCTACAACTACCATACGTTTTGGCGAAACTTTTTTCAAATTGTGTAAAAAGGTGGTTTTCCCTGTGCCGGCTTTTCCGGTGAGGAAAATATTTTGATTGGTATATTGTACAAAATCAAAGGCTAACTGAAGCTGTGGGCTGGTTTGGAAATCCATTTACAATGGTTTGAAAGAAGGGAACTAAAATACCAAATTCCTTTTACAATTCAGGAAATTTTTGCCTAAAAAAACTGGTTTTAATTTTTAAAAAATAAATATTTCCAGGCTACAACAAATGTAAGCTGCATCCCAGAGAAAATATCCTTGCACGGGGGCAAGAGTAATAGTCTATTCCGTCGGATACTTCGGGGTCTAATCCCTTGTATTTGGTAATAACAAAAGCATTTTGAACCGTTGTAAATACATCGAGGGCCACTTTGTGATTCCAGATTTTATCGAAGTGATAATTCAGCCTTATGTAGTCCATGCGTAAGAAAGAGGCATTTTCAACATAATAGTCTGAAAAAAACTGTGGATATAAAAAACCGGATTCGGTTACAGATTTATCTATGTTTTGCAAATAATTGCTCTCGTAAATTATGCCGTAAGCACTGTTTGAACTTATATTGTTATAAACATAATTCCCGATGTTTGCTCTTGCAGAAAAAGAAAAATTCCAGTTTTTATATGTAACATCGGAGGCAAATCCAATAATTATTTTGGGGTTGGAAGATTTATATTTATAATAATTATCAATATTTCCAGCTATATTTCCACCCTCACCACTTCGGTCAACATACATTCCTTCCATTGGTTTTCCATCAATATATCGCTGTTGTAACACAAAAAACGTATTTAAAGGATCTCCTGAACTGTAAATCATAATTTTATTTCCATAATAGCCAACAATTGTCCCGGTTTCATTTCCATAATAATCATATTCGTTATCTGTTTTAACTTCATTTTTATTATATGCCCCATTACAACTTACATTCCATTTCCAGTTTTTTGAAGAAATAATCTTTGTATTTAATACCAATTCAAAACCTGTATTCTTAATTTTTCCAAAATTTGCAGTATAATTTTCACCGCCAAATAATGTTATTATTGCAAATAATTTATCATTAACCTGGTTGTAGTAATTAGCCGAGCCTGTTATTTTATTTTTGAAAAAGCCAAAATCCATGCCAATGCTAAAAGTTGAAATCTCTTCATGCATCAAATTTTTACTGTCTTTTTGTTGCCATGCACCTGTTTTTCCATATTCTGTTTTTAGTTTCAAATCGGAAACAAAAGGAATGTTCTTCATAAAAGGTTCTTTACTGATTTCCCATGCTATAGCAGCAGCAGGTGTAAATACGTTACGGTTAGGGTCGTTAAATAATAAATTATTAACTGGTAAAAATATACTACCGTTATGTCCGTCAAATAACTTTGAAAAACCATCGTTGCGAAGAGAGAGACTAAGCGAATATTTATTTTTTAAATTATAGATAAGCCGCCCGAAAATGGCATCATACTTATTTTCTAACGATGCATAAGAGCTGTCGAATACCAAAAGGGGATAAGCCGTATTTCTTTCATAATTATTATAATTTATTTTAGTATTTTGGTATGTATAACCTGCTATAAAATCAATAGAACTTTTTAGGGGTTTGATTTTATGGGAGTAAATCAGGTTAACATCATAAATTTTATTTTCGGAAGTGTAATTTGTTCGTTGATATAAACCTTTAGCCATCGAATATGTCCATGCTGCAGTTGAGTCAACATCTTCTTTGATATTTTGTTTGTAATAATCATTGCCATAATTGAAAACTATATGTAAATCTGGTAGAAAATGCAGCATATAATCCAATTTAATATTTGTTATCCTGCTGTTAATGTCATTATACAGCTTTGTTTGCTTCAGTAATGAAACAGGGTTTGCAGTTGCCATAAGGTTAGTTACACCATCAATATTCCATGTATAATAGCCTCCATAATTATTGTTTTCATAAACCGGTTGCGTAGGGTCGAATTTAGCAGCACAGGCATATACGTTATCATTTGCGAGCCGGATTTCATCGTTTACAACATTATGATTCAGGCTTATCTTTAAATGATGATTGAAAAATTCGGGAGAGAGTGCAAGTCCGAAAGTATGACGGTTAATATTTGCGGTTTTTACAATACCGTCCTGGTTGAGATAACCTCCTGAAAGACGTAGAGGAACATTGAAAACAGAACCGGAAAAATTTAAATTATGATCCTGCCCGTAAGCATTCTGATAAATTTCATCCTGCCAGTTTGTATTTGCATTTCCAAGCAAAGCAATAGCATTTGGATTTTCTGAATATTTTTCGGTAACCAGGTTACGAAATTCATTTGCGGAAAAAACATCATATTTCTTTGGTAAAACCGAAAAAGAACCCTGGACAGTATAATTTACTGATAAATCTTTACCACCTTTTTTTGTTTCGATGATAATTACCCCGTTAGCAGCCTTTTCTCCATAAATAGCTGTTGCAGAGGCATCTTTCAATACTGTACACAATTCGATGTCGTTCGGGTTAAGATAAACCTGGCTATTATCCAAAACCACATCATTCACAACGACTAAAGGAGAAGAAGGATGAAAAGAACCATTAATTCCGTGATTTTGAATATTATAAACATTTCCAGGTTCGCCGTTTTCAGAACTTATTAACAGACCGGGAACTTTTCCTTGTATTAACTCATGGACTGAGATAAAGAAACCTTTATTAAAATCTTCTTTATTAATTATAACAATATTCCCTGTTACATTATTTTTATCAACAGTTTGATAACCAATATTAATTTTTTGGGTTTCCTTAATTGTGAGAGAATCTGTATTTTGCTGTGTTGACGTTGTTTTCTGTCCTGATACTACTGTAACCATCATACCAAACAAAACCAGACAAATAATTCGAGAAAATAGTAAGTTTTTTATCATATTATAAATAATTTTACTGTTTTTTCTAAAAATTGCTACTCATTGCCAATGAAAAAATAGCCCTAAGAGTTGGTAAAGTTATTTAATAATTTTTAATATGACCAAAAAAACAATAAAATTCTACAATAAAATTTTACATTAGTTTGTTACTGAATGATAGAAATTAACGATACAGTTACAATAATATGCAACCGTAGAAATTTGTAAAAAGGGAAAAGGGTAATCTACATGCAAAAAATTATTCCTGTTTCAAGATTAAAAAAATAAATTTGAATTGCTTTTTTCCGTTCAGCAAAGACTGTTAATTAAATGCAAAAAATATTCTTAATGATCTAATTTATGCAATAGGAAGTTGATATCACTACCTGGTGCAAATTCCCTGGGTTCTAAGCCAAACTGGAAAAATCGTAACGGGCGTTTTCCCAACAGGGAAATGGTAGCTTTTTCCACCATAAAAGCAGTAGCTTCGCGCAATCCTACAACAGAAACGCTTGGGTTAGCGGTAAGGAATTCCATTATACGGTCTTCGCGGGTTTCGCCTCCATGTCCATCGGGATGAGCATCAAGATAATGAGGGTTTATCTGGAAAGGAACCAAATTCAGGCATGAAAAATCGGGTGGCTGCACTATCGGCATATCATTAGTAGTTTTCAGCGATGGGCAGGCAACATTGGAACCAGCACTCCAGCCTACATAGGACATGCCTTCCAGTGCACGCTTTCGAATGGCGTCCATCAGTTTTTGGCGATGCATCTGGTCAACAAGACTAAAAGTATTTCCGCCACCAACAACCACAGCCTGAGCTTTTTCAACAGCTTTTACCGGCTCAGCCTTTTCGTGAACGGATTCGAGTTCAAATCCGAGTGTTTTAAAAATAGTTCGTACCTTTTCGGTATAAGCATCATAAGTGATTGTAACACCGGCATAAGGAACAAAAAGCACTTTTTTTACTCCAAATTTATCTAAAAAGCTTTTAATAATTTCTCTCGGCCAGCCAAGATATTCTTCGCCGGCATTGGTTGAATTACTTATCAATAAAAGATTACGTAGCATAGAAAATATTTTTAACAAAGGAAAGAAAAAATGGAGTAACCATCAACAAAGATGCGATATTTTGGCAAATCCTTTTTAAAACGAAATAATTTCAAAAACATATGAAAATAAAAAAACCTCTGTAAAACAGAGGCTTCGTTATACCTTCAGTACCCAAGACAGGACTTGAACCTGCACAGCCGTACGGCCACTAGTCCCTGAAACTAGCGTGTCTACCAATTCCACCACTTGGGCGTGGCAATAATCATTGTAACCAAGATTGGTTTCTTCATTAAAAGTGCCCAGGACAAGACTCGAACTTGCACATCCGTACGGACACCAGCCCCTCAAGCTGGCGTGTCTACCAATTTCACCACCTGGGCAAATGGGAGTGCAAATGTATAAATTTTATTAATATTTAAAATTTTCGCAGACTTTTTTACAACTAAAATTTTTTATAGTTTTGGGAAGATAAAAAACCAATCCTTCAAACTATGTTTACTGATATTGATAAGCAGCAATTTGAAAAGCAGAATATCCTTTTAACAACCATCGAAAAACAAATTGTACATTTCAAAAAAGGGTTTCCTTTTATCATTCTCGACCGTCCGGCGACGGATGACGACGGGATAAAAGCCTTTACGGAAAAAGAAGTCCATTTTTTTGCCTCTTTTTTTGAAACCATAGTTAAAAAAATTGATATCGTGAAGTTTGTACCGGCTTCGGGTGCTGCAAGCCGTATGTTTAAACACCTTTTTGAGTTCAGGGATAAGTTTAAAGGCACCGAAGAAAATATCCGTACATACTTTGCAGATGCTGGATTTAATTCCGTGTTTAACTTTATTGATCAGATAGAAAATTTTGCTTTTTACCAGGATTTGGAAACCGTTATGGCTTCCGCCGGACTCGATCTGAAGAAGAATATTAAAGATGGAAATTTGGTTCCTGTAATTTCATTTTTATTAGACGACAACGGCTTGGGCTATGCGAACCTTCCTAAAGGCTTGCTGAAGTTTCACCGCTACGGAAATTATTCCCGTACTTCCCTGGAAGAACATCTTGTGGAAGGAGCTAATTATTGTAAAAACAACGACAACACCGTTAAAGTACACTTTACCGTTTCGCCTGAACACCGGAAAAAGTTTGAAGTAAAGGTTGCTGAAGTAAAAAATACCTACGAAACGATGTTTCACTGCCAACTGGAGGTATCTTTTTCCGAACAAAAAACTTCCACCGATACCATCTCTGTGGATATGAATAACGAGCCTTTCCGCGAAAGCGATGGCAGCCTGCTTTTCCGTCCAGGTGGACATGGCGCACTTATCGAAAACCTGAATGACCTTGACGGGGATCTGATTTTTATTAAAAATATTGACAATATCGTTCCCGACAGGTTAAAAGCCCCGACTTTTCTTTACAAAAAAGCACTTGCTGGCTACTTGTTACAACTGCAGGAAAAGGCTTTTGAATACCTGGAAATACTCGATGATGGAAATGTGAATGAAGACGAGCTGGTATGTATGGCCTTGTTTGCAAGGAAAGATCTGAATATTGACTTGTGTGATGCTTTCGCAGAAATGGAATTCACAGAAAAAATTGATTATCTTTACACTATGTTCAACCGTCCGATGCGTGTTTGTGGCATGGTGAAAAACGAAGGAGAACCAGGAGGCGGACCTTTCTGGGTAAAAAACAGCGCTGGAGAAGTCTCATTGCAAATTGTGGAATCGTCGCAAATTGACTTGCAAAATCCTATACAAAAACAAATTGTAGATAAAGCCACTCATTTTAACCCAGTGGATATGGTTTGCTGCATCAAAGATTTTCGGGGGAAAAAATTTAATCTCCCCGACTTTGTGGATCCGGAAACGGGCTTCATCTCCATAAAATCCAAGGATGGGCGTAACCTTAAAGCTCAGGAACTTCCAGGTTTGTGGAATGGTGCTATGGCTGATTGGGTTACCATTTTTGTGGAAACACCCATCATTACTTTTAATCCGGTAAAAACGGTAAACGACTTGTTGCGCAAAGAGCATCAGGAAATAAACTAAATGATTTCATTCCTTTTTACTTATCATTACAAAATTATTTACTAATATTGCAACTTCGTTTGGTATAAATAATGAAGTGGTTTGCTTGCATATTAAGTTTTTACGTCATATTTTCATGTACGCTCTCGTGTGTGGACGATATTGTTCCATGCAGCAAAACCAAACATGCCACCGAAAGCCAAGCAGCGCACAGCCATAACTACCATGACCAGTGTTCTCCTTTTTGCGTCTGCGCCTGCTGCGGAACCATCGTAGAAGTCAATGCTTTAGCCTCACTTCCTTCTCCGGTAGAACAAATCATCTACTCCTCTTACATACTAAAAGAGAAAACTCTTTCCCCTGTAAGCTTCTCTATTTGGCAACCGCCTAAATTTTAAGCTGATAATATTTTATTTGTTTTGCATTATTTTCAGCGAAAGCTGGAATAAGTATTTTATTTATTAGCTTAAAATAAGTTTATTATGATAAATCGTATCATTGAATTTTCCATTAAAAACAAAATAATTATTGGGCTTTTTACCTTAGCCTTGATTGGCTGGGGAATATATTCACTTACCCGGCTTCCGGTGGATGCAGTCCCCGATATTACAAATAATCAGGTGCAAATCATTACAATAACGCCAGCACTTGCCACTCAGGAAGTTGAAAAGTATGTAACCGCACCCATAGAAATTTCGGTAGCAACCATTCCGGGGATCATCGAACTGCGTTCCATCTCTCGTTTAGGACTATCCGTTGTAACCGTGGTTTTTAAAGATAACGTGGATGGGTTTAAAGCCCGTCAGCAAATCAACGAACGGCTAAAAGAAGCGGAAGAACAAATTCCGGAAGGTGCAGGCACTCCTACCCTCGCACCAGTTTCTACCGGACTTGGAGAAATTTACCAATATGTTTTAAAAGTAAAAAAAGGCTACGAAAGCAAGTATAATCCAATGGAATTGCGAAGCATACAGGATTGGATTGTAAAACGGGAACTGCTTGGCACCGTGGGCGTAGCCGAAGTGAACAGCTATGGCGGTTTTGTTAAGGAATACGAAGTAGCCGTCAATCCAGAACGGTTGAAAAGCATTAACATCACCATTCCGGAAATTTTTGATGCCCTTGAAAAAAATAACGAAAATACCGGCGGTGCTTACATTGATAAAAAGCCCAACGCCTATTTTATCCGAGGAATCGGGATGGTATCTTCTTTTGAGGATATTGAAAAAATAGTGGTAAAAGCCAACCCTGACGGGATGCCCATTCTGATTCGCGACGTGGCAACAGTACAAATTGGACATGCCAACCGTTATGGTGCTTTTGTAGTGGATACCACCGGCGAGGGTGTGGGCGGAGTCGTCATGATGCTGAAAGGCGCAAACGGTTCGCAAGTTATTAAAAATGTGAAAGAACGCTTTGAGAAAGTAAAAAAGTCCCTTCCGGAAGGCGTTTACATTGAATCGTACCTCGACCGTACCGACCTGGTAAACCGTGCCATAGGAACTGTTTCCCGCAACCTGCTGGAAGGAGGCCTGATAGTGGTTTTCATACTGGTTTTGATGCTGGGAAATTTCCGTGCAGGACTGGTAGTAGCCTCCGTTATACCACTTTCTATGCTGTTTGCCGTTTCCATGATGAATCTTTTTGGCGTAAGCGGAAACCTGATGAGCCTCGGTGCTATTGACTTCGGGTTGATTGTGGATGGAGCGGTAATCATCGTAGAAAGTGTCGTCCACCGGATTACCAAAAGTAAAACCCATCACCAGGGAATGTTAAAACTTCCTATGGCAGAAATGGACCAGCAGGTAATGCAATCGGCAAAAAGAATGATGAGTTCGGCTACTTTTGGTCAGGTGATTATTTTGATAGTTTACCTTCCGATTTTGACCCTGGTGGGCATCGAAGGAAAAATGTTCCGTCCGATGGCTCAAACGGTTTCTTTTGCCATCCTCGGTGCTTTGATACTCTCGTTGACCTACGTTCCGGTAGCATCCACCTTGTTTCTGAGCCGAAAGCCCAAAATTAAAAAAGATATTTCCGACAAGATAATGGAAGTTATCCAAAAGGTTTTCCATCCGCTTGTAAGCTTTGCTTTGCGCAAAAAACATACAGTTGTTTTCATTTCTATTGCATTGCTCATTGGCAGCGTGTTCCTGTTTAACCGTTTGGGAGGTGAATTTATTCCAGACCTGGAAGAGGGCGACCTCGCTGCAGGGGTGATGACACTACAGGGTGGCTCGCTTACCAATACCGTGGAAACCGTAGAAAAAGCCAACGCTATCCTGATGAAAAACTTCCCAGAGGTGGAGCACGCCATCTGTAAAATTGGTTCTGCCGAAATTCCTACCGATCCTACGCCCATGGAAACAGGCGATTACATAATCGTTATGAAGCCAAAAAAAGAATGGACAAGTGCCAAAACCCGCGAAGAAATGACAAAAAAAATGGAAGAAAAACTTTCTGCATTAGCAGGTGTGGATTTCTCGTTCCAACAGCCGATTCAAATGCGATTCAATGAGTTGATGACCGGATCGAAACAAGATGTAGCCGTAAAAATTTTTGGTGATAATCTCGATTCACTGGTTAACGAAGGCAAAATGATTGAAAATCTGATATATAATATAAAAGGAATCGAAGACATTCAGGTTGAACAGGTTACCGGAGCACCACAGATTCATATCACCTACAACCGGGATAAAATTGCCCAGTATGGCTTAAACATAAGTGATATCAATCAGGTGGTTCGAGCTGCTTTTGCCGGAAGTGTTGCCGGAGTAGTTTTTGAAGAAGAAAAGCGCTTCGACTTGGTTGTGCGTTTCGAAAAACCGTTTCGCGAAAGCCTGGATAATGTTAAAAATATGTATATTCCTTTGTCTTCCGGAAAACAAATTCCGTTGGAAGAAGTAGCAACGGTAGAAATAAAAAATGGTACAGCCCAGGTTTCCCGTGAGGATACCAAAAGGAGGATTACCGTAAGCTTTAATGTCCGCAACCGGGATGTGGAGTCTATTGTAGCAGATGTTCAGAATATTATTGATAAGAAAGTGAAACTTCCACCAGGATACTATATTACTATAGGCGGAGAATTCGAGAATCTTATTGCTGCAAGAGCAAGATTATTGCTTGCCGTTCCTATTGCCCTTTTACTTATTTTTATTTTATTGTTCTTTACATTTCACTCACTAAAACAAACTCTTCTGATTTATTCAGCAGTGCCGCTGGCAGCCATTGGCGGTATAGTAGCACTCTACCTCAGAGGAATGAATTTCAGCATTTCGGCAGGAGTTGGGTTCATTGCGCTCTTCGGAGTAGCAGTACTCAACGGCATTGTGTTAATTGCCGAATTCAACCGGCTGGAAAAAGAAGAGGGAATTTCAGACATTTACGAACGGGTTTGGAAGGGCATCCGGGTACGTTTGCGCCCTGTAATCATGACAGCAGCCGTTGCCTCGCTTGGTTTTTTGCCCATGTCGATCTCAACGTCTGCCGGTGCCGAAGTACAAAAACCATTGGCTACTGTAGTCATCGGAGGGCTAATTTCTTCCACACTCCTTACTATTATCGTACTCCCGGTTCTTTACATTTTGTTTTCCAACAAGAAAAGTAAAAGAAGAAATATTCCCGGAATAGCCACCTGTATTTTGCTAATTGTAGGATTTTTCTTTTTTAGCCCTTCTGCTTTTGCTCAGAAGGCTCCTAAAGCTTACACTTTACAACAAGCAATAAATCAGGCAATAAATAATAACGGGAATGCAAAGGCAGCCGGTTTGGAAGTAAAATCGCAAAAAGCACTGAAAAAGACAGCCTGGGAAATGGGAAACACGCAGATTGATTATACTTATGGGCAAACCAATTCGGCAAAAAAAGATGATGAATATTCGCTTTCGCAAAGTTTTCATTTTCCGGCAGTTTATGCCACTCAGGTTCGCCTGGCAAATACCGGGATAACTTCCGCAGAAATCAAACAGGCAGCAACCAACGCAGAAATCATTTACCAGATAAAATCAACATACTATCAATTAGCCTTTTATCATTCAAAATTACAACTTCTGCGTAATCAGGATAGTATCTTCCTTGCGTTTGAAAAAGCCGCCCGTCTGCGTTTCGAAAAAGGAGAAACCAATCTTTTGGAAAAAATGAATGCAGAAACACAGGTTTTTGAGGTGCAAAATCAAATTAAACAGGCAGAATCCGACATCGAAATTTATAGTCTGAAACTGCAAACCCTTTTGGGTGAAAATCAACAGATAACAATTTTAGAAACAGAATTGCCTCATCTTCAAATTCCAGCGTCTGCAGACAGCACTTTACTTGACCAAAATCCGGATTTAGCCTATATGAAACTGCAAATTGAAGCAAAAAAACTGCAAATCAACGCAGAACGTTTTAAGCTGTTCCCGGAAATTTCCGTTGGATATTTTAACCAGTCCAACAAGGATATTTCGTCAGGCGAACGTTTTACCGGCATACAGGCAGGTATTTCCTTCCCTTTGTTTTTCTTTTCTCAACAGGGGAAAATTCAATCGTCGGCGATTAACCGCAACATTGCAGAAATAAATTACAATCAGGCATATACGGCTTTACACAATGATTATCAGATACTTATTCGTGAATATTGTAAAAACCTCAGCAACCTGCAATTGTATGAATCCAAAGCAGTGCCACAGGCTAAACAGATTATCATTCAGGCAGAAAAAGCTTATAAATCAGGAGAAATCGGATATATGGAATACGTTCAGAACCTAAAACAGGCATCAAACATAAACTCCTCTTATTTAGAAACTTTAAATGCCTGCAACCAATCTGTCCTTAGCATTGAACTTCTAACCGGAAAAATTAATTAACACTAAATATTTTATCATATGAAAACATATTTTTTTAATATACTTATAATTGCAGCATTTATCCTCTCATTCTCCTCTTGTAAAAATTCTACCGAGAAAGAGGAAAAACATGCAGAACATGAGGAACTTCCTGCAAACATAGTGGAAATGAATGAAGAACAATATGCTACAGCCGGTATCCAACTTGGCTTGGCGGAAGAACGTTCACTAAGCAACTTACTGAAAGTGAACGGTAATATCAATGTAACCCCGCAAAGCCTTGCTACGGTATCTGCTCCATTGGGCGGTTTTATTAAAAATACCAATCTTATTCAAGGCAGTCTGGTTACCAAAGGGCAGACACTGGCACTTATCGAAAACATCGAATTTGTAAACCTTCAGCAAAGTTATTTGGAAACAAAGGCAAAGTTTTCGTATATTACATACGAATACGAACGGCAAAAAGATTTGTATAAAGAAAATGTTAGCTCTGCCAAAAATTTCCAGCAAACAGAATCTGAATATAAAACGATTAAAACACAATTAAATGCTTATCAGCAAAAGCTAAGTATGCTTGGAATAGACGCATCCAAACTTAGGGAGGACAACATTAAAAACGCCATTTCGATTTGTTCACCAATAAATGGTTATATAAAAAATGTGAATGTAAACATTGGCAAATTTGTTAATCCATCGGATATTTTATTTGAAATTGTTAACACACAAAATCTTACCCTTGAACTAATTGTTTTTGAAAAGGATGTACAAAAAATATCTAATGGTCAGAAACTTAGCTTCTTTACGCCTGGAAAACCGGACATTCGCCACGAAGCAATTATTTATCAGGTTGGTAAAGCATTGGACGACGATAAAACCGTTACTGTTTACGCATCCATCAATCAGCCTTCAAAAGACTTAATTGCAGGCATGTATGTAAATGCAGAAATTGAAGTAAAGAATAACCAGGCACTTGCACTTCCTTCGGAAACCATTGTGCAGTTTGATGAAAAATTTTATGTGTTTGCATTTAAAGGGAAACGTATCGAAAATGGCAAGCAGATAAATGATTTTGAAGTGATAGAAGTAAAGAAAGGCATGGAAAACAACGGTTTTACCGAAGTTATCCTTCCTCAGGGTTTTGATTATAAAAATCGGAAAATTGCCATAAAAGGTGCTTATAGTTTGCTCTCGAAGCTAAAAAATTCGGGTGAAATGAGTTGTTAAATTCAACAAAAAAGATTGTTCCCTGGAAAATTTTTTCAGGGAGCAAGTCTTTGCAATTCCCAGCCATCCGGAATTTTTACATAAACAATCCTGTCGTGCAACCGGTTTGCCCTCCCCTGCCAGAATTCTATTTTCTCAGAAACCAGTATAAAACCGCCCCAAAATACCGGGCGATAATATGGTGCAGAGTGCGTTGACTGAAAAGCAGTTGCAAGGTCTTCAAGGTATTTCCTGTTTGGAACCACCTGGCTCTGTGACGAAACGATAGCACTTACCTGGCTATCAGAAGGTCGTTGGGCAAAATAGTCGTCGGAAGCCGTTTCCGAGAGCTTCTCTACCCTACCATCAATGCGAACCTGCCTTTCCAAAGCAGGCCACCAAAAAAGCAGGGAGGCATAGGGATTTGCTACAATTTCTGCCCCCTTCTGACTTTGATAATTTGTAAAAAATTGAAAACCTTTTTCATCAACTTTTTTAAGTAAAATCATTCGTACAGAAGGTTTTCCATCAGATGAAGCAGTGGACAAAGCCATTGCATTCGCTTCCCTTTTTTCTGCAGTAAAGGCTTCGGCAAACCATTCCTTAAACAATTCCATTGGGGCTGCTGGCAACTTTTTTTCATCTAAAACTCCCTTATTGTATTCTTTGCGTAATGCAGATAACATCATTTTTACTATTTTTGAAAATAATAACACAAAAAACTGCTCCTGGTTTTTAAAAACCGCTTTTTTATGAAAATACCGTTATGGAACCGAAAAATGCGTACAAGACTTACTATTTGGGGTAAACTGCTTGTAATCTTAATATTATTCTTACTATTTTATATCTGGATGAGAAATATCCATCCTTTTCTTTCAAAAAATAAACCCGTGCAGGCTGATATTTTGGTAGCTGAAGGCTATATCCCTGATTATGCAATGAAAGATGTGATAAAAGAATTTAATAAAAACCATTACCACATACTTGTAGTTTCCGGAAACCCAGTTGATTATGGCTTTTATTACACCAAGTTTGGAAACACTGCAGATGCAGGAAGGGTAACCCTGATAAAATTAGGCATGGACAGCACCAAAGTTTTCAGTGCACCTGCACCTTATTCCAAACGTGATAGAACTTATGCTGCAGCGCTATCAGTAAAACATTTTATGGATTCTATCCGTGTAAAATCCAAAGCAATAAACTTGTATTCATTTGGATGCCATGCACGCCGTAGCTGGCTTTTGTACAAAAAAGCTTTTGGACATGAATATCAGGTAGGGGTACTTTGCTCTTACAAAAACACCTATGATCCAAATAGATGGTGGCGCTGGAGTGATGGTGTCCGTGAAATTACAGACGAAAGTGTAGCTTTTATTTATGCTTCTATATTTTTCAGAAAATAAAAAAAGCCACCCTGCAAGGATGGCTTTTTAAAAAATTTTGGGGGAAATTAATCTTTAACCGATTCCACGATAGCTTTGAAAGCTTCAGGGTTATTCATTGCCAGGTCGGCAAGAACTTTACGGTCAATCTGGATATTTTTTTCATTCAGCTTTCCGATAAAAACGGAGTACGATAAGCCATACTGGCGAACCCCTGCATTGATACGCGCAATCCATAAGCTACGGAATGTGCGTTTTTTGGCGCGACGGTCGCGATAGGCATACACCTGCCCTTTTTCATAAGCATTTTTGGCTACCGTCCAGACGTTTTTTCTCCTTCCGAACTGTCCTTTTACCTTCTTCAGGATTTTTTTCCTTCTTTGTCGCGAAGCGACTGCATTTACACTTCTAGGCATTTTACATCTGATTTTTTACTTCAGCGATCCCGGTTTAACGGAATACTTTCCGGCTGAGAGTAAGGTTAATACTAAAAATTTAACATTGAAGCATTGCTTTTACATTTTTCACATCGGCAGTATCTACCGTGGCAGTATGCGTAAGATTACGTTTGCGTTTGGTAGATTTTTTTGTCAAAATGTGACTTTTGTAAGCATGCTTCCGTTTGATTTTACCTGTTCCGGTAAGGGTAAACCTTTTTTTGGCACCGGACTTGGATTTCATTTTTGGCATTTCAATTAATTTAACAGGTTAATAATCTATTGGGAATTAATAATTTTTATTTTTTTGAAGTAAGTATCATAATCATTCTTTTTCCTTCGAGCTTAGGTAAGCTTTCCACCTTGGCACATTCTTCAAGTTCAGAAGCAAATTTAAGTAGGATTATTTCGCCTTTTTCCTTGTAAACAATGGAACGCCCTTTAAAAAAGACTTCTACTTTTACTTTTGCTCCTTCCTGCAGAAATTTTTCGGCATGCTTTAGCTTAAAATTAAAATCATGATCATCGGTATTGGGACCCAACCTGATCTCTTTTACAATAACCTTTGCGCTCTTGGCTTTAATTTCTTTCTGCTTACGTTTTAATTCGTAGAGAAATTTCTTATAATCAGTTACCTTACAAACAGGAGGGTTGGCATTAGGTGAAATTTCCACCAGATCAAGATCGAGGTTATGGGCTATGTCAAGTGCTTCCTTGATATTATAAATTCCCTGCTGGATGTTTTCTCCTACTACCCTAACCACAGGCCATCGGATATTTTCGTTGATTTTATAAATTTCTTCCTTCTTGCGGGAATTTCCGCCATATACGCGTAGGTTTTGAACAGGTGTTGCTATAACTTACTCCTTTCTTTTAATGAATAATTACAAGCCAAAAGTTTATTCTTCAAGCATTGCGTTAATTTGATCATTTACTATTTGCACAAAAGTTTCGATTGGGAAGGTACCCAAATCACCTTCTCCCTGACGACGGACAGAAACAGAATTGCTAAGTTCTTCTTTTTCGCCTACGATAAGCATGTAGGGAATTTTCTGTAATTCAGCATCCCGAATCTTTTTTCCGGTCTTTTCGCTTCTTTCGTCAATTTGGGTGCGAATTTCGTAATTATTTAGCAAATACAAAACTTTTTTTGCATAATCGTGATATTTTTCACTGATTGGCAGAATTATAGCCTGTTCCGGCGTTAACCAGAGCGGGAACTTCCCTGCACAATGTTCTATTAAAACAGCTACAAACCGCTCCATCGAACCAAAGGGAGCACGATGGATCATCACCGGACGATGTTTTTGGTTATCGTTGCCAATATACTCTAATTCAAATCGTTCAGGCAAATTATAGTCCACCTGGATAGTTCCAAGCTGCCATTTTCTTCCCAGGGCATCCTTCACCATGAAGTCCATCTTGGGTCCGTAAAATGCAGCTTCACCATATTCTACCACTACATTGGGAAGTTGCTTTTCTTCTGCTACTTCGAGGATGGCACGTTCGGCTTTTTCCCAGTTTTCGTCGCTTCCGATGTATTTTTCGTGGTTATTTGGGTCGCGAAGCGAAATCTGTGTGATGAATTCTTTAAAATCCAATGCTTTGAAAATATGCATCACGATATTAAGCACACCGATAAATTCTTCTTTCACTTGGTCGGGACGGCAGAAAATGTGGGCATCGTCCTGCGTAAAACTACGAACCCGGGTCAAACCGTGTAATTCGCCGCTTTGTTCGTAACGATAAACGGTACCAAACTCGGCAAGGCGAACAGGCAAATCTTTGTATGAATGGGGTTTACTATTATAAATTTCGCAATGGTGCGGGCAATTCATGGGTTTTAGCATAAATAACTCGCCTTCCACCGGCGTAGAGATAGGCTGAAATGAGTCTTTGCCGTATTTTTCATAATGTCCAGAGGTTACATACAGGTCTTTATGAGCAATGTGCGGAGTAATCACCTGTTGGTAACCTGCTTTTTTCTGTGCACGTTTTAAAAATTGTTCCAGCCGTTCGCGAAGCGCAGCACCTTTGGGCAACCAAAGTGGCAGACCTGAACCTACTTTTGCCGAAAATGTAAACAGTTCCAGTTCTTTTCCCAGTTTGCGATGGTCGCGTTTTTTGGCTTCTTCGAGCAGAAAAATGTAGTCATCAAGTTCTTTTTGTTTGGAGAACGTGATTCCATACACACGGGTCATTTGTTTGCGTTTTTCGTCGCCACGCCAATAAGCGCCTGCAACGTTCAGCAGTTTAATGGCTTTGATAGAGCCTGTATCGGGCAGATGAGGTCCACGGCAGAGGTCAGTAAAATTTCCGGAATGGTATAATGTAATGCTTCCATCTTCCAGTTCATTTATCAGTTCGAGTTTATATTCGTCACCTTTGCGGGTAAAAAATTCAATAGCATATTTTTTTGAAACTTCTTCCCGTTGAAAGGATTGTTTCTGCCGTGCAAATTCAAGCATTTTTGCCTCGATAGCCGGAAGGTCTTCCGACGATAGTATTGTGTCGCCCAAATCAATGTCATAATAAAAGCCATTTTCAATGTTTGGACCAATGCCGAATTTCACCCCCGGATAAAGGAACTCTATGGCTTCTGCCATAAGATGGGCTGAAGAGTGCCAGAGAGTAGATTTTCCTTCCTCATCATTCCATGTCAACAATTTAACCTTTGCATCCTTATGTATCGGACGGGTAGCATCCCATATTTCTTCATCCACTTTTGCCGAAAGCACATTACGGGCAAGCCCTTCGCTTATGCTTTTGGCAATATCGAGCGCTGTTACACCTTCATCGTATTGTCTCACCGAATTATCGGGCAATGTAATGTTTATCATTGCTTGTCGTTTTATAAAAATAAGCTGCAAAAGTAGTAAAAATATTTATTCCCGGAACGAAAAGCCCGGAAATGAATGGAAAGTTACAAGTAAACTTCCAATGAAACATGTACAAATTTTTACAGGCTAAACCCTTTGAAAGATACTTGTAACTGCCCATTACGTTGAATGTGTGGTTCTGGCTACAAACCGATATTGTATTAATGTGCTTTATGTTCCGGGTCGTCTGGTTTTTTGCAACAGGGAGGCAGGTTTTTGTATGCTTTGGGGTCGGCTGTTACGCCATCGGCATCGTAACCGGTTTTGGATAATGCCAGGCAGATTTTATCCGGGGTGGTTTTATCCGGCTTGTAGGTAACGGTAACAATCTTGGTTTTCAAATCAAGATTGGATTTTGTTACACCTTTTTCATACGCCAGCATGCGTTCAATTCTGTCCTTGCACTGTTCGCATTGTGCCGACGTTTTAATACGGATGGTTTCCGTCTTTTTCCCCTGGGCAGATGCAATGCTTCCGATTAAAATGGTAGCAAACAGGACTAGTACTATTCTTTTTAAAGCTTTCATATTGATTTGATTTATTTGTAAAACGATTATTTATTTATGATTATTTCAAAGTATAACGCAAACCGGCATATACGAGAGCACCTGTAACTGGTCCCCATACCATAGAACCATCGAAATGGGTATGATACGGTTTCCAGTATTCTACAATCAGATCGTCTTGAATGTAACCGGTAAAATTTTCACCACCAAGGTAAGCATCAAAGTACTTGAATTTTCGGGTAATCTGAGCCAACAGGTTGAAATATTCCGGCGAATGTGTTGTCCGTTGCAGCTTTGCAGGCATTTTGTAGGTGTCGGGCAAGCGAGCACTACCATTGAACTGTCCGGTAATATCAAACTTCCATTTATCGAAATGGGTGGCATAGGATAAGGTAATCAATCCTTTGTAGTTGTTGGTAAAAGGCTTGTCGCGAAGTCTGCCGCCAATTTCCATTTTCACATCATTTCTCCGATAAGCCATCGTTACGGAAAGGTTTTTCAGAGGCGAAAAAGTGAGTTGCGCCTGCAGGCTGTTGGAATAGGACTTCCCGTCAAGGTTATAAAAATATGCCGCATTGGGCATGCTGTCCATATCCGTAATCACCTGGTGGACAAAACTGGTACGATAGGCATCAATGCTAAACTCGGCAGTACGGGTAAACAGCTTGAACTCTCTGGTAATGTTTGTTCCGAAGTTCCAGGCTTCTTCCTGATCGAGCTTTTCCGAAAAAACAAGTTTTCGCTGGCTGATAAAGATGCCACTGTTTTCGGACAATACGTTAGCGGTACGGTAACCTTTGCCTGCCGAAGCCCGGAAAGTAGTTTTGGTATCAGGTTTGTATCTCAAATGGAACCTTGGTGTAACAAAAAACCCGTAGTCGTTGTGGTAATCGCCACGCAAGCCGGCAATCAACGTAAGTTTGTCCTTGTAGTCAAAAGTGTATTCGGCAAAGGCTCCCGGGACACGTTCCGTACGATTCAGATAGTAAGTAACCTGTTTATAATCAACGAGTGTAAACAAATCATAGTCTGTGCCTCCCCCATTAATCTCATAAAGGTAGGTAAGCTGTTTCTGCTTGTAGTTTTCGATGTAATCGTCGTACAAAAAGCTTAAACCGGCAGTAATTTTATGATTTGGATTTTTTATTTGTGTATTAAAAATCAGGTTCGCATACAGATTCTTTTCGTGCCCGTAATAATGATTGATGCCATAAAAACCTTTCTGTTCATGGTTTACACCCGATAGAACCAAACCAAGACTGGAGTTAGGATGATTGGGAAAGAAAAAACCGTTTTTCCAGAATGCTTCCACCCTCTTGGTACGGATGCTCAAGCCATAAGCCTTGGTGCCGACAGTAATTCCGGTGGTGTCGTCGGTAAAATTGCTTTTATCAAAATTAGTCTGTCCTCCATTACGGTCTTCGTCAATGTATTTTATCCCGAATTTGGAAGCCATTTTCCCAGGAAGGATGTAATCCCAGCGATTGAACAGGCTGTAAGTAGTGAGCTTTGGCAAGTCGAGAAAGCCATCGTCGTTACGGTCTATCTTATTTTGAAAATCATCGGCATGCACCAGTACCATCGTACTCAGTTTGTCGTTGAGTTTTACAGCGGAGTTTACGTTGGCTTCCAGCCGTCCGTTGCTGTTTCCATAAAGGTTTACAAACAGTTTTTCGCTGTTTTCCGGCTTCTTGTATTCCACATTTATCTGTCCGGTAATAGATTCGTAGCCATTCACTACCGAAGCAGTTCCCTTAGAAATCTGAATGGATTCCATCCACGATCCGGGAATATAATTTAAACCATAAGCTTGTGCCAAACCACGTACCGAAGGAAGGTTTTCTGTCATTATCTGGCTATAGATACCTGCCAAACCAAGCATTTGTATTTGTTTTGCCCCGGTTACAGCGTCGGAATAGCCTACGTCAACCGTAGCATTGTTTTCAAAGCTTTCTGAAAGGTTGCAGCAGGCAAGTTTTTGCAAACCGGCAGTGGTGATTACTTCTGTTTTTATGAATTTAAGTCCGGAAATGTAAGAGCCATTCACTCTTTCCCGGATTTCCACCGAGGCAAGTTCCCTGTCGGCAGTAAGTACAATATCAATTTTGGTTTGATTTTTCGAGATAAGCAAAGTATCAAACTTATATCCCACATAGCTAACTATCAGTTTTAAATCGCCAGCAGATGGTTTCCTCAGGCTGAATCGTCCGTGCTCGTCGGTAGTAGTGCCAGATTGTGTCCCCAGCCAGAAAACGTTGGCAAACAACAAGGGGGTTTTCTGATTGTTTTTGTCCAGTTCATTTACAGTTCCTTTCAGATAATTATTTTGTCCTGAAATATTAAGAACTGTAATTAAAAATATATTTGTCAACAGTATTTTTAATATCGTCTTCATTTTTTTCCAAATTAAATAAAAATAAACAATGGTTGAAACAAAGTTTCAGCGTTAATTAAAACATGGAAGAAAAGAAGAAATCACAAAAGCAATTGTGAAACAAAGGAAAGCAAGACTTTCCCCGATGGCAAAAGAAATTTGATGGGTGGTAGCTCTACCGTTGCAATTTTAATGCTGCTGAAAAGAGTTTCCGGGTGAAAAATGAATACAAGTTGTTGGAAAACGAACTTTATAACATTCAACACCTTGCTTAAAACGTATTGAAGATTAATTTTTAATGCTTTAACCGCATTGGTACAGCAATGAATAAATGGATTCGCATCCTTTGGGTTGCTTTTTACCATGTTGTTTTGAGCAACTTTTTCCGGAAGAATAGTTTCCGGTGTTTTTACATCTTTTTTGCAACAGGAGTCCTCCTTTGGAGATTCAGTAGATTCACATTGGTGCTTAAAAGCGTTGAAGCTGAATTGTGTAACATTCATCGCATTGCAACTATGCACAAACAATCTTATTCCCAAGGTGGAAAAGAGAAAATACCCGGCAAAGAATACAATTACTATTTTACCACTTACACTTTTCATGCTGCAAAAATATATGATAGAAACGAATTAAAACAATTTTTGTTTTTTTAACATAGATTTAACAAAAAAATATTTCGGAAAACGCCCATGAGTCAGGTTTTCCTTGCCGCAGTCAGTTATTCTGGAGAAGTTACATCAAAACAGCATTAATACGTAAACGTAATAAGCTAATATTCATAATTTTTATGAGGTTTGATCCGCTGGGAAATAAATATTGAATTGCTTTTTCGCTTTCCGGAGTTTGTGTGAAAATAAATTCTACCTTTGCAACCCCAAAACCCAAGCGGGAAAAAAATATTTTTCATGCAGAATATCAGAAACATTGCCATCATCGCCCATGTTGACCACGGCAAGACAACCCTTGTGGATCGCATTCTTTACCAATGTCAGCTTTTTCGTGAAAACGAACAAAAAGAAGAATTGATACTCGACAGCAACGATCTGGAACGCGAACGCGGTATCACCATCCTTTCCAAAAATGTATCCGTACGTTATAAAGATGTTAAAATAAATATCATTGATACTCCGGGACATGCCGACTTCGGCGGGGAAGTGGAAAGGGTGCTCAACATGGCTGACGGTGTTCTTTTACTTGTTGATGCTTTTGAGGGTCCTATGCCACAAACCCGTTTTGTGTTGCAAAAGGCACTTCAACTACATAAAAAGCCGATAGTTGTAATTAATAAGGTTGACAAACCCCACTGTAATCCCGACGACACGATGGAAGCGGTTTTCGACCTGATGTGCAATCTTGATGCTACCGAAGACCAGTTGAATTTTCCTATCGTTTTTGGCTCTTCCAAACAGGGCTGGATGGGTAGCGACTGGAAGACACCTACCAACGATGTTACCTATTTGCTTGATACCATTATACAACACATTCAGCCGGCACATTACGAAGAAGGAAGCACACAGATGATGATTACTTCCATTGATTATTCCTCCTACGTGGGACGCATAGCCGTGGGCAAACTTACCCGGGGAGTCCTCAGATGGGGCATGCCCGTATCGCTGGTAAAACGCGACGGTTCGGTTATTAAAACCAAAGTCCGCGAGCTCTATACTTTCGAAGGTCTTGGCAAGGAAAAGATGAAACAAGATGTACATCCGGGCGAAATAGTGGCGGTAATGGGCATAGAAAATTTTGATATTGGCGATACCCTTGCCGATTTTGAATTCCCGGTACAACTGAAACCCATCAGTGTAGATGAACCTACCATGAGTATGCTGTTTACTATCAATACATCGCCATTCTTCGGAAAAGAAGGCAAGTTTGTTACTTCGCGCCACCTGCGCGAACGCTTATACCTCGAAACGGAAAAAAATCTGGCATTGAAGGTTGAGGAAACAAGTTTGGCAGATGCCTTTACAGTATTTGGCAGAGGTGTGTTGCACCTGTCCATCCTCGTAGAAACTATGCGACGCGAAGGATACGAGTTTCAGCTTGGTCAGCCAAACGTCATCATTAAGGAAATAGAGGGCGTTAAACATGAGCCTGTGGAACTGCTTACGGTGCACGTGCCCAAAGATTTCTCGGGCAAGGTTATTGAGCAGGTAACTATGCGCAAAGGCGAAATACTGAATATTGAAACCAAAAACGACAGGGTTTACATTGAATTTTCCATCCCTTCAAGAGGTCTTATTGGGTTGCGAAACAATATCATGAACGTTACTGAAGGCGAAGCCGTGATGGCTCACCGGTTCAAAGCTTTTGAACCCTGGAAAGGCGAAATTAACCAGCGACACAACGGCGCATTGATTGCTATGGAGACAGGTATGGCTATCCCTTTTTCGCTCCACAAGCTCCAGGACAGGGGCAAATTTTTTATTGAACCGGGCGAAAATATTTATGGCGGGCAGGTGATAGGCGAATATACCCGCCAGGACGACCTCGTGGTGAATGTATGCAAGACGAAGAAACTTACCAACATGCGGGCTTCGGGTTCGGATGAAAAGATGATGATAAGCCCTGCCATTAAATTTTCGCTGGAGGAAGCTATGGAATATATCACCGAGGATGAATACCTCGAAGTTACCCCTGCCTCTATCCGGTTGCGCAAAATCCTTCTCGACGAAACTGAACGCAAACGCAAGCAGAAAACGTTATAGTTTCAGATTTTAAATTTCAGGTTTCTGGTTTTTCGTTTCAGGTTCTTTCGGTGAACATGCCTGAATAGCATCTACCCAAACAGACTTTTCTGAAAGTCAATTGGTAAAAAAACAACAGCCCCCATATTCATGCAGCAGTATTGCTAAAAAACGGAGGTTCGAAATACCTTTCAGGGTAAGATGTATCATATTTCCAAATTAAAGATAATTGTACAAACTTTACCATTACTTATATCCAAAAACCTTTTTATACAATATTTTAAAAAAATATTTGAACTTTAAAAAAAATCTAAAAAAATTATTTACATTTGTATGCCAATGTAATTATAGAGTTTTTGACATCTTGAAACAAAAAAGGGTATCCGGCTGATTGATTTAAATGTAACAAATAAAATAATAAGCGAAATTCACTCCTTCGTAAAAAAAAAGAAGTTCATGAATTCCTTTTAATGAAATTTTAAATCAACTGACATGAAAAAGTATAGTTTACATTTATTATTTTTCATTCCATTTTTTATTTCTAATGAAATCTTATCGCAAACTGATAGTCTGGATATTTATAATTTAAATCTTAATGAATTATCAAAACTGAAAATAACTTCTGCTTCCAAGGTTTCTCAGAATATTAACGAAGTTCCTTCAACTATCTATATTATTACCCAGGCAGAAATACAAGAAAACGGATATTTTACTCTTGAAGAGGCATTGTCGGTTCTTCCCGGTTTCCAATTTAGGAATATACAAGGCATAAATAGCTATGTTTTTCAGCGTGGGGTACCCAATCAAAACAACCTGACATTGGTACTAATTGATGGTGTACAGATAAACGAACTCAATTCAGGGGGATTTTATGCCGGAGGTCAGTACAACCTGTCGAATGTTGAACGCATTGAAGTAATTTATGGTCCTTCTTCTGTAGCCTATGGAACCAATGCAGTAACGGGTATTATCAATATTATTACCAAAAGTGCTTTGGAAAAGAGGGCTGTAATCAACACATTGATTGGCTCCTTCAATACTTCAGAATGTGATATTAATTATTGCCATGTGAATAAAAAAAAGACCATTGGAATATCGGTTTCGGGCATGCTAAAAAAAACAGATAAAGCTAATTTGAAAGAACAGGCAGGTGATAATAACTGGACGGGACTGATGGATAACTTTGAAAATGATTATTCTTTCGATTTGAAAGCACAGATAAAAGATTTCGTTATTGGTACCAACTATCTTTATAAACAAGCTTCTACTGCCACGTGGGTTAAGTCAGCAGGTACTGCATATAGAGACTATGGAACTTCCTGGAATATCCGGTTTATTAATAATTACCTGAAATATAATAAAAAAATATCCAAAAAACTAACTTACTCTTCCGTTTTATATAATCGAAATGCAACCGTACTTGCGAATACAATTTATTATGTTGTAGATACCGCTCAAATTGGATATTACCGTCCAAACAATTTAACCGGATTTGAAAACATATTAAACTATAATATAAACAATTTTTTTTCAGTTACCGGTGGTTTATTATTTGAATACGAGCAACTGTCAAAAAAAAATACTTCATCATACAGCGATTCGCCCGAACACAAGCCACCAAAACCTGAAAAGCCTGTAATGGTTGATAATACCCTGGCAAGTATTTTTATCGAACCACGGGTTACACTATTTAAAAATCTTTATCTTTCAGGAGGTTTGCGTTTTGATCAAAGCAGCATTTACGACCAGGTTTACACACCCCGTGCAGGTCTTATCTATCATTTTCGCAAACACATACTGCGTTTTTCGTATGCTGAGGCTTTCAGAGCTCCCAAATCGTGGGACTATACCGATGGTTTAGGCAACCCTTCCCTGTTACCAGAAAAAATGAAATCAATAGAAGCTGCATTTGTGTTCTCTATAGTTGACAATTTTAAAATTGATGTAATCGGATATAAAAATAATCTTGAAAATGCTATTGTAAAAGAGGTTTTAAACGAAGGATACAGATGGGAAAATAGTGGAAAAATAAAAACAGACGGAGTTGAAATATACATCAGGTATGTATCGAATAGGTTAAAATCATCGCTAAACTACACTTTTAATCAAAGTTATAATGAGCATGATGATTTTGTTCCTGAAATAAGTAAATACAGCGGTAGCGCAAGTGTAACGTATTCTTTCAGCGAATATATAAAGCTAAATCTTCGTGCGAATTATATCGGAGAAAGGGAAAATCCCAAATTAATTGTTTCAACCAATAGTAAAGAAATAAAACCCTGCTTGATATTCCACGGGGCATTGTCATTGGTAAATTACAAAGGTTTTACCGTTCAGCTATCAGCCAAAAATTTATTAAACCAAAAGTATTACCACACTTCAAACAGAGAGCCTGACAGGTATCGCCAACCTCAGCGTACCATCATGTTGTCTATTGGCTATGTATTAAATAACCAAACAGATAAGAGATGAAAAAAATAACTCTATTTGTCTGCATATCTATTATTTGTTGTTTTACGCTAAACCCCAACATTTGGGCACAACAAATACAGCGCCCGGTAGCTATAAGCGCTTATATCTATAATTTCGTAAAAAATGTTCGATGGCAAAACGAAGAGGCAATTAAAGAATTTCATTTTCTGGTTATTGGCGATGACAAAAATGTTTTCCGGGAATTACAAAAATTATCGAAATCCAAAACTATTCGAGACAAACCTATAATAGTATCGTACTCAAGTAAATCAGACAATATTGAAAATGTCCAGTTGATTTTTGTTACAAAAAGTAAAGAGAAAAAACTTGTTGAAATCTTCGATAAAATTGAAGGGAAAAACATACTTCTTGTTACCGACAACTATCAGGATAAAGGGCTGATAATGATTAATTTTTTTGATTCGGAAAAGGGCACACTTCAATTCGAAATAAACAAAGCCAATATTATAAATCAGCATATTAGCATTATGCCGGATATGATTTTGCTTGGAGGAACTGAAGTTGATGTTATGGCATTATATTATGAAGGACAGCAAAGTTTGCGAAGCCTTCAAAAACACAGTGAGAATCTTGAAAACAACCTGAGCCACTTAGAAAGCATTATTGCAACGAACACAAAAGAAATACGTGAACAAAAGGATAGTCTTAACAGACAAACGCAACAAATTAAAGAACAGCAAAAGACTTATTATAACCAGACACAATTGCTCAATAATAGCGAAAAAGAACTGGTAATCCAAACTCAAAAAATTACGGAACAAAAAACAATACTTGATGCCCAATTTCATGAACTGGAAAAACAAAAAGCTGACCTAAAAAAAGGCAACAAGCTATTTCTGGATCAAGAAAAAAAGATAAACCGTCAAAAGTCGGAAATCTTGTTGCAATCGAAAATACTTAAAGGACAAGGTACAACAATTCACCGGCAGCAAAACTTGGTATTCCTGCTTAGTATCATCACTATTCTTGTCGCAGTACTGGTTTTTTCAATTTATCGTGGATATAAAACCAAACAGCAACTAAACAAACAGTTAGAAAAAAGAGTAGAAGAACGAACCAATGAATTAAATATCTTAAACGAGCAGTTACAGGTTGAACTTACAGAACGTAAACAGGCAGAGGTATCTTTACGTAGAAGCGAAGAACGGTATCGGTTTTATTCGAACGCAATCCGGCATCAATGCTTATTTACGAGCGCAATAATTTTAAAATATTAGCTGTTAATGAAGCATTCCTGAGACATTATGGATATTCATCTGAAGAAATGTTATCTATGTTTCTATCCGATTTATATCCAGCAGAAGAAAAAATGCCCATTGTTGAACTGGCAAAAAGCATCCATGGACATGCTTGCGCCGGCGAATGGCATCATATTAAAAAAGACGGTTCAATTATTTCCATTATCGCTATTTCCCACGATATTGAATATATGGGACAAAAAGCCCGCATTGCTGTTGTAACTGACATAACTGATCGTAAAAAAGCAGAAGAAGAAATTCAGAAACTGAACCAAACCCTTGAGGGACGTGTCGCCGAAAGAACAGCCCAATTGGAAACTGCAAATAAAGACCTCGAATCTTTTGCCTATTCCATTTCACATGATCTTCGCGCACCCTTGCGCCATATTGATGGTTTCTCTCGTATCCTTAAAGGCAGCATCCCCAATAAAACCAGCGAAACAGAACGTTTCTTCAACAAAATAAGTGAATCTTCTTCCAGAATGTCAAAAATGATTGACGATTTATTAACCTTCTCCCGTTTGGGACGGAAGAGTATCAATAAAACGGAAGTTGATCTGAATGAATTGATAGTAAGAGTAATTAACCATTTCAAACCCGATACCGAAAATCGCAGTATAGAATGGAAAATTGAAAAGCTTCCGGTAATAAATGGGGATGCAAATCTTTTATTACTGGTGTTCGAAAACCTGATTTCAAATGCTATAAAATTTACATCCAAAAGAGAAAACGCCATCATCGAAATTGGCAGAATAAACAAAGATTCCAGGTTTGGATTTTTTATTAAGGATAATGGCGTAGGGTTTGATATGCAATATATTGATAAGCTATTTGGTGTTTTCCAACGCCTGCACACACAGGAAGAGTTTGAAGGTACCGGCATAGGCTTAGCAAATATCAAACAAATCATTCAAAAGCACGGAGGTACAATTAGTGCCGAAGGAGAATTAAATAAGGGCGCCACATTTTATATAAATCTTTAAATTTAATAATCATGAACAATATTCCCCCTATGTTAAGTAATCATTAAGATATGATGTCGTATTTTAGCTATCACTTAAATATAATTCTTTGGTTAAAACTTGTATTCGTTTTTCGTTTCCTACTATCCATACTTTATCACCCGTTTCAAATACAAGATCCGATTCTGGGTTCAGGAGACGTATCCCGTTTCTTTCTACACCGACTACCAAACCTTTGGTTAGTTCACGAATACGCGATTCACGAATATTTTTCCCGGCAAGTGGTGAATGCTTACCTACAGTAAAATGATGGAGCGATACTTTTTGCTTTGTGTTTACTATCTGTGATTCATTCATAGACGACTCAAGGTGTTTTTTAAACTTTTCGAGTTGTTCATCCGTTCCTATTACCGAAAGTTTATCGTTAGGAAACAGGTACTCGTCGCGCCCGGGAACATTAATCACGAAATCTCCACGTTCAATCACTGCAATATTTACTCCGAATTCTTCCCTTATTTTTGATTCCAATAATAATTTCCCAATGTATGGTGATAATGCATTTAATTCAAATGTAGCAATATGCGTATCCCATGGGGCTAATATTTCTTTCTTTTCAACTTCACGTTCATTAAGGTTAGTTAAAAATCGCATTTCAATTTTTCCATAAAATGTTTTTATTTTTTTTGAAAATAATAAAAGAATAATACAGGAAACGATAATACCTATAAGAGCAATCCATGGCGAAAACAAACGATCGAATAAGAACCCGATATAGAAAACAGCTAATGCAACTCTGGACGTCAGTAAAACAAGTAAAGGGCCACGGTGATACGTTTTTAACCACACATTGGCATATGCCTGGCGTTGGGTTCTGCGAAAAGCGAGTGCCCATAAAAAGGGGGACAGAACGGCAAGAGTTACAGTTACTGTAATTATCTGGCTCCACCCGTAACTTGCGAATAAGGGTGCAAGATATTGTGTGCTTAATAAAATAATTGTAATAATGACTACAGAAAATACTACCACATTAATAAAGTAGAAACGCAGCATTTTTTTCCATTCACTTATCTCTGCCATGTTTTGAGCACCAACACTATAGGTAACTAATAAATTTTTCCATTTTGGGGGCAGGATGCTTTCTATACGTTTATAAACAGGTTCGGAAAAACGTATCATATACGGCGTAGTAAATGTAGTTAACACCGAAACGGCAACAGCCACCGGGTATAGAAAATTGCTGGTTACGTTTAAAGTAAGACCCAGGGTTGCAATGATAAAAGAAAGCTCACCAATCTGTGAAAGGCTCATACCTGATTGTACCGCTATTTTGAGAGGTTGCCCGGCAGCCAACACGCCCATAGTTACAAAAAGTGGTTTACCAAGAAACAATACCAATGTAGCTGCCACAATGGGTATGGCATGTTGTACCAGCATTTGCGGATCCAGTAACATGCCTACCGATACGAAGAAAATTGCCCCGAAAAGGTTTTTCACCGATTTGGTAAGGTGTTCTATCTTTTCTGCTTTGGTTGTTTCTGCCAAGATAGAACCCATAATAAAAGCACCGAGTGCAGGAGAAAAACCGGCGTATGTTGCCAGCACTACCATTAAAAAACATAATGCCAGTGATATAATCAGCAATGTTTCTTCGTTCATAAATGAACGGATTTTTATAAAAAGTGTTGGTAGGAAAAATATTCCGGACACAAACCACAAGACTAAAAAGAAAGCCAGTTTTAAAACCGACATAACCATTTCGCCTCCGGCAAATGTTTTACTAACAGCCACTGTGGACAGTAATACCATCAGTAAAACAGCTACCAGATCTTCAATAACCAATACTCCTGTTACAATGCCTGTAAATTTTTGATTCTTTACACCTAATTCATCAAAAGTCCGTATTATAATTGTGGTTGATGCAATAGCGAGGATTCCCCCTAAGAACAGACTGTCCATGGCATTCCATCCTAACATTTTCCCCACATTGTAGCCTAAGAACATGGTTAATGTTACCTCGGTTAAAGCTGTTATAACGGCTACTGCGCCAACCTTAATTAATTTTTTAAAACTAAATTCAAGCCCAAGCCCAAATAACAGAAATATCACACCAATGTCTGCCCAAGTTCTGATACTTTCGATTTCAACAATGGTAGGAAACAATTTAAAGTTGGGTCCCACTAAAAGCCCTGCAATTATATACCCTAATACCACCGGCTGCTTTAATTTTCTAAAAAGCAGTGTTACAATGGCAGCAGCACCCAGTATAAGTGCCAAATCAACTATAAGTACAGGTAGATGTAACATTAATATTGCACCTTAATTTTATTTAAAATTTCATCATCTGTCAGCCCATCCGGAGCTTATATTGCATTCAAATTTTCAGGTAAAGAATTTTCGCAATACCTTCCTGCCGCAATATAACAAATGTGCAGCTAATTTATTAAAAATTTCTTTATATTGTAGCTGTTGTGGTATTGCAAAAAAACCGCTATTTCAGCTTTATTTGGTGATTATTTTTAAACAGAATAATATCAGGAGATTCCTGTTCGACACGATAAACATCTGTGCCGGTCTCCCGTATTAAAAGCTCGTCAGCACATAATGGCCCTTTTGCATCATCCTTCCCTTTGCTTGTTATGTAAATGTTGTCTTTGGGATCGTTTACCCTGAATTTCATTTCAAACAACGACCAGTCTCCATTTATCACTTCGCTGGATTCGGGGAAACCTACTGTTGATGTCCACTGATTTGCTACGGGGTTATATTCTTCCACAATAAAACGGAACCAAAGATTAAGTGCATCTTTATAACCATTATACATCCACAGGCTTACGGTGTATTCTTTGTCTTTTTTAAAAGTATTTGGGGCGAATTCAGCAAAAACGTTTTTGCCTTTCTTTATTCCCATGTAAGCACCTTTTTCACGGAAAGTTAACCCATTTACGGTATTTTCGTAGCCATTGTAATACAGAAATGAGGAAGAGTCGGTTACAAGAAACCCTTGCTTTTGATATAGCTTGTTTTTTATGGCAAGAAAATGTTGGTATTCGTCGTTAGCTGGATTGTAAAACAAATCATTAACTTGCAAACTGTACAAAGAAAAGTCATTGTTTTGCAATACTAATTTACACCGTTTTAGAATATCATTTTCGTAATCTGTCAGAGGTTCACGGCTTACAATTACAAGAAATGGTTTATCTGACTTAATATCTCGATGTATTGGTTTTTCATAAAATCCTGGTGACACCACCTGAACTATCTTTTTACTTTCCGGAATAGATGTTCTTGTAAGATAAGCTCCCATGATAGGCAAATTCATGTGATAGGACAAAGTCATACTTTCTTTTACGATATCGTTATTGCGTGGCCGTGAAAAGCTTTCGGAACCAGCATAATAAAATGGTAAGGGGAAAATTGCCTGGTAATCCGACGAATTTATTCCATCAGTAGCTTCTTTCCATTTTGAGGGCATAAATTCCGGAGCAAAAACATTGGAAGCTTGAGTTAGTTGAGGTTTATACTCTTTATGATAAGGTGATCCCTCACAAAAAAAAGATAAAGGCACAGCAATCATTAACAAAATAGAGGCAACTTTTTGGTTCTTGTTTCTCAGCAAAACAGACCAGTTCCATGCTGTATAGCTGCAAAATAGCGTAATAACAAAAAAGAAGACCCAGGTAAATCTTCCCGTTGACCGGAATTGTTTGAATACAGGAAACGCATCAAGCAAAGAAGGTATTTGTTTAAATGGGATTCCAAAAGCATACAGCAATACGATAGCCCCTGCTAATACCGCTATTGTAAGCTCACGGTTGGCTGCTGCTTTTAAAAAAGAATTTTCCTGTTTTTTTACCAGCTTGCGAATAAACATGCTCAGTAATGTAATCAACACCGCCGTGGTAGCAATACCCACATACGACCACGACTCCCATTTTATTTTGATTTCGAAAGGAAATATTTTGTCATATACCGGGCGCAAAGGCGAATGATGGGGCATAAAAATGTCGTCGGGCTCGGCATTATAATTTAAAAAACCCGACGGATTATCAGTTCTTCCCGGGTGGATATCGGTAAGCGAAACATAAACAACGAAGAAAATAACAGGAATGACAATGGAAATCAATAAATATACGTAATGTTGCAAGCATTTATACAGTTTTTCTTTTTTATAAAATGATGAAATCAGCCAGTAGGCAAAGTGAAATGCTATCGCCATCATTCCCAGGTAAGCGTGGATAAACAGCCAGAAAAGATTGTTAAGCATTAAAAAGATTGCCCATTTATGTTTTTTATCACTCCTTCCATAGCGAATAATAAGATACAATGTCAATGGGATACAAACGCTATAGGATAAAGCAAGATGGCCCGTAAGCCGGAAAAGTTGTGGCGCCAGAGCGGTTATGCCCAAAGCAGAGAAAAAGGAAAACCATATGGGAACGGAAAATAATCGCAGGATATGATATAAAATAATTAATGTAAAAAAAATAGAAATAATCATCAAAAAATTAACTATCCCTATACTATATAATTTTGTTGACGGGAAAATATTGCCGAGTACCATAAGCGCATTTGCCAGTACAGGATGACAATCGGTATAAAGATAATTTTCTCCGTAAGGGTAATTCATCCCGCTAAAATTAACGTAACTTGTGTCATTTTTAATATGATAAGCATAGGTGTAATAATTTTTCATTCCATCTCCACTGTTGCTGAACATATATTGATTGGGATGTAGCAATACCCTGTGATAAAATGCAAAAACGATTATTAACGCCAGCAAATAAATAATATAGTTTTTCGGATTTTGAAAAGTAGATGTAGTCATGGCTTTAAAGTTTTCGCACCAAATTTAAGAAAAAACAATAAAGAAAAAAATAACTTTGATAGTTATACTATAAAAAAATAACATAATAAATAATAATAATTACCTGATATTTTACCTACACAAATTTATTAATAAAAAATTTTTTGTGCCCCTTTGCAAAGAACCATATGATTCTCTGCGGTTTAATTTTTTTACCGCATATGACGGGAAGAATTGCGCAGAGGATTGCAAAGCCTACCTTGTTGAAAAAATAACGTATCATAATAATAATCATTAACATTTTCCTTCATAAATAATTGTTTTATACTTTTGAACAGGAAAACGGATAATCATAATATTTTTTATTAGCATGCTTATCCTTACATGTATTAAACCCACATTACATTTTAATAGTCTGGTAGAGATAATAATATGTTTCATTACTGATTAAAAACAGTAACAAACTGGTTTTAACCAGTAGAAGAAATAGTAATAAACCGTCTGGAAGTGGTTATTAGGTGTTATGCTACCGGTTATAAATAGTTCCGGACCGGTTATAAGGTGTGATGTTACTAATTGTAAATAGTTCTGAGTGAACGAAAATATATTTTGGCATAAAAAAACAATTCTGGCATTTACAGGTTTTTAGCACAATCTAACCAATCTCCCTCAATCACTTCAATCTTTTTCCGGTGATGCAAAATGTGTTTAATACTATATCTGAATGGGAGAGAATTATTTTTCCTACTTTTACACCATTACTCATTATTATCATTTAATGGTGAATGACAATATATTGCTATTTATGGATATCAGCTCCGGGGAACTAATTCTTATTTTTATGGCAATATTTCTCGTATTCGGTCCTAAAAAAATACCCGAATTCGCCAGAAAGATGGGAAAAATTATGTTCGAGTTTCGCAAGGCTGCCAATAATATTACCAAAGAGTTTAACCAGGAAACCGGAGCCATAAAAGACGAATTAAACGAAACAGAAAAAATTATCAGCGAACAGACAGAAAAAATTAAGGCTGAGATTACCAAAAGCAAACAAAAAATTATAGACAATTTAAAAACAGAGGATAACAATACCCCGACATCCTCTGACGTTAATACAATTCACTCCACTGAAAACAATAATGTGTAAAATTTGATTTACTTTGCACCTCTATACCTTGTTACTTATGAATCACAGGAAATTTATCTTTTGTATCCTCGCTCTCGTCATTCTTCCACTTGCCGGATTTTCCCAAAGCAAACTTGTTCAAAATGCCGATAACGCCTTTCGTAATCAGCGTTATACTTATGCTATCAATAAATATAAAAAGGCTTACACCAGGGTAAAACGAAACAAAGCGGAAAAAAACCGCATCTGGTTCCAGTTGGCTGAATGTTACCGCCTGACCAATGATATCAAAAAAGCCGAAGCTGCTTACCGCCGGTTAATTAAGGCAAATTACGAGGAAGAAAAACCCATCCTGTTACTTTATTATGCCGATATGCTTCGTATCAACAACAAAACAGAAGAAGCACTTTTGCAATATAAAGCTTACCAGGAAAAAGCGCCGGAAGACCCGCGTGGAGCCAATGGAGTACAGTCGTGTTTGCTTATAAACGAATGGAAAGACAAGCCCTCGAAATATGAAGTTGCCAATGTAAAAAAAATCAATACTAAAGAAGATGACTTTTCTCCCTGTTTCATGGACGATAATTTCAATACGCTGATTTTTACTTCCTCACGCGAAGGTGCAGTAGGTAAGGAAACCGATGAATGGACAGGACAAAGTTTCAGTGATCTCTTTGTTGCCCGAAAAGACCGCAAAGAAGAATGGGGCGCACCGGTTTTATTAGATAACAACGAAAATATTAATACCGAAGCCAATGAAGGTACTCCTTTTATGAATGCCCGGTATTCTTCTTTGTATTTTACCCGTTGCCTGAACGATAAAAGCCGCAAATCGGGTTGCCAGATTTATATGAGCAAACGCTCAGGACGTAGCTTTGGCAAAGCCGAACTGGTTTCCATTGGCAACGATACTGTTTCTGTTTTTGGTCATCCTACCCTTAGCGGCGACGAACTTACCATTTACTTCGCCTCCGACAAAACAGGTGGTTTCGGTGGCAGAGACATCTGGATGGCAAAACGCGAAAACAGTACGGGCGCTTTTGGCAGACCACAAAACCTGGGTGCCTCAGTAAATACCCCCGGCGATGAGGTGTTTCCATTCCTGAGAAACGATACCATGCTATACTTTGCATCCAATGGTCATTCCGGAATGGGTGGATTAGACATTTTTAAAACTACCCTTGAGGGGAAAAAGTGGAGCAAACCGGTAAACCTGAAAACTCCGGTAAATTCCAGTTTTGATGACTTTGGAATTGTATTCGAACCTGATGCCGAACAGGGATACTTTAGTTCGTGCCGACAGGGCGGAAAAGGGCTTTCCGATATCTATTCCTTCATTGAACCTCCACTGATTTTTACCCTTGCCGGAACAGTGAAAGACGACCGTACTTTGCAATTTATGCAGGGAGTTTCGGTAAAACTTATCGGAAGCAACGGTTCTTCCCTCGAAACCAAAACCGACCCCAAAGGCAATTATTCTTTCACCAAATCGCAGATTAAGCCCAATACAACCTACGAAATCACCGTTTCAAAACAAAATTATTTTACCGAAAAAGGAAAAGAAACCACCGTAGGATTGGAACGCAGCAAGGATTTTATCCACAACTTTGTTCTGAAACCCATTCCCGAAAAGCCCATTGTACTCCCCGATATCCTCTACGATCTGGCAAAATGGGACTTGAAACCACAATATCAGGATTCGTTACAGGGACTTATCAAAACACTCGACGAAAACGAAACACTGGTAGTTGAACTTGCCTCTCATACCGATAGCCGCGATACCGAAGAACGTAACGACATCCTTTCACAAAAACGCGCTCAAAGTGTTGTGGATTATCTGATACAACGCGGAATTGACCCCGATCGGCTAATTGCCAAAGGCTATGGCGAACGCGTACCGCGAATACTTGATAAAAATATTACAAAAGATGGTTTCCTGTTTAAATCCGGCACCACTCTTGATGAAACTTTTATTGAATCATTGAAAACTACCGAGGAAAAAGAAGCTGCACATGCCCTGAACCGTCGTACCGAATTCAAAGTGGTTAGCAAAGATTTTGTTCCCAAACCCAAAAATGCTCCTTTAACCACCGAACAAAAAATTGATATTATCACTCAGCCCGATGTGAATACCGTTGCTATTAATATTTTACCCAACAACAACATCGAAATCCCTTGTATTGTTGATGGTTTTAACCGGAAAATAATTTTCGAAAAAGCAGAAAAAGACTTAACTGTTTCACTCGAACAAACCTTGAAACTTCTTCAGGACGGAGCCATAGGCAAATCCGATTTCAAAGGAGATGCCGAAAAAATTCTTGCCGAAGGTAGCGTTGCCGATAAAGCTGTTTTCACGATAAAAGAAATGCGTATAGGCGATAAAACCATCAACAATATCGAAGCCATTGTTAGCCACCGATTAAAAGTTCCGATGATGTTTGGTGAAACCATATTATCTAAATTCAGCAACTTTACAATTGACGAAAAGAAAAAGCAACTGATTTTTAAATAAAACTATATTTTATTTTTTAACCATTAAGACACTAAGTTACACTAAAGTCATAAATGCAAGGAGCTCTCAAATACAACCTTCGCGGCGTTTCGGCAAGCAAGGAAGATGTGCACGAAGCCATTAAAAACCTCGATAAAGGACTATTTCCAAATGCTTTTTGCAAAATAGTTCCCGATTATCTTGCCGGCGACCCTGAATATTGTGTGGTAATGCATGCCGACGGCGCAGGCACCAAGTCATCGCTGGCATACATGTACTGGAAAGAAACCGGCGACCTTTCCGTTTGGAAAGGAATAGCTCAGGATGCAGTGGTTATGAATCTCGACGACCTTCTTTGCGTAGGCGCTACCGATAACATCCTGCTTTCGTCAACCATTGGAAGAAATAAAAACCTGATTCCCGGGGAAGTAATTTCTGCCATCATTTCTGGAACAGAAGAATTCCTGGAGAAAATGAGAAATTATGGCATAGGCATCTGGTCAACAGGAGGCGAAACAGCCGACGTTGGCGACCTGGTAAGGACGATAATTGTGGATTCCACGGTAGTTTGCCGAATGAAACGTTCAGAAGTGATTGATAACCGACATATTCAGCCGGACGATGTCATCGTTGGGCTGGCATCTGCCGGAAAAGCCGTTTACGAAAGCCAATACAATGGCGGCATGGGTAGCAATGGGCTTACTTCTGCCCGTCACGACGTATTTTCCAACGCTTTTGCAAAAAAATACCCGGAAAGTTTCGACCCCAATTTACCTTCAGAAGTGGTTTACACCGGTGGTAAAAATCTTACGGATAAAACCGAAGTGGATGGTATGGATGCCGGAAAACTGGTGCTCTCCCCCACTCGGACCTATGCGCCGGTAATCAAAGAAATGCTGGGGAATTACCGTTCGCAGATCCACGGAATGGTACATTGCAGCGGCGGTGCGCAGACCAAGGTTTTGTATTTTGTGGATAATATTCATGTGATTAAGGATAATCTTTTCCCTGTTCCTCCGCTCTTTGCGATGATTCAGCAGCAGAGTACTACCTCATGGCACGAAATGTACAAGGTTTTCAACATGGGACACAGGATGGAATTGTATGTTCCGGAAAATATTGCAGAAAGCCTGATTTGCATTTCCGAAAAATATGGTATTGCTGCTAAAATCATAGGACATTGCGAAAGCCATACAGGCAAAAAGCTGACAATAAAAAGCAAAAATGGAGTTTTTGAATATTAATTCCCATCCGAAATGGTTCCAGTCTTTCTGAGTATTCACCACATTGCTGTCATCTGTTCCGATTATCAGAAATCCAAAGAATTTTATGTCAATATATTGAAGCTGAAAATTATTGCCGAATTTTACCGTAAAGAAAGAAACTCATGGAAGCTGGATTTATGGGTAAATGATGATACTCAGATAGAATTATTCTCCTTCCCCAATCCGCCTGCACGACCAAGTTACCCGGAGGCAACCGGGCTGAGGCATCTTGCTTTTGCCGTGAAAAGCCTCGACGAATGGATTAATCATTTGAAAAATAATAATATTAACGTTGAACCACCCAGAGTTGACGAATTTACCGGTAAACGTTTTACTTTTTTTGCCGACCCTGACCAGTTGCCAATAGAGTTGTACGAGCTATAGAATCCAAAGATGGTAGAATTTATTTTATATGTTAAAAACCAGCAGTTAAGTAAAGATTTTTACCAAAAACTGCTTTCTGCCTCTCCGGTACTGGATGTGCCTGGAATGACGGAGTTTTTGCTTGAAAAAAATGTCAAACTTGGTTTGATGCCCGAGGATGGAATTCAAAAAATCCTGGCAAACCGGGTTCCTCATCCGAAAACGGGTAACGGAATCCCACGCTGCGAACTATATCTCTACGTTTCTGATCCCGGAACATATTTCAACAAAGCCATCCAGTTGGGCGCTACAGTCATCAGCGAGCTTTCGCCACGGGACTGGGGCGACGAGGTAGCTTACTGTGCCGACACTGACGGTAATATTCTGGCTTTTGCAAAAAAAATTAATCCTTAATAAATGAAAACCGACCTGGTAGTTGCCGGATATATCATTGATGATGATAAAGTTTTGCTTATTCATCATAAAAAACTGGGGAAATGGCTCCCTGTGGGTGGTCATATTGACAAAGACGAAACCCCCGACCAGGCTTTAAAACGTGAAGTAAAGGAAGAAGTAAATCTCGAAATAGAAATTCTTTGCCCATCTCCCTTGCCGTCGGTTGGAAATGTTATCGAAAACCTTGCTTTGCCATTTCATGTGAATGTACACCCTGTAAACGATCACTATCATTGCTGTTTTTATTATCTCTGTAAACCTGTTTTAGGCAATGAAGTAAAAATAAACCATGAATCGAATAGTTTCCATTGGTTTACCGTTGCCGAATTGCACGAGGAAATAGTCCCCGAAGATGTTCGCCTGCAATCACTCTTCGCATTGGAGCTTTTAAAAAAATGATTTCAAACATTTGATTAACCCAAATAAAAGCATTCGGAATAAAAATATTTAAGCAGGTATTGTTTAATTAAAAAAAAATAACGTCCTTTGCAGTCCTTTTAAAAATCAAAGAAAAATATTAAGTCATGGCAAGAATTTGTGCAATTACCGGCAAACAAATGATGGTGGGAAATAATGTTTCTCACTCCAACATAAAAACCAAACGTAGATTTTATCCCAATCTTCAAACCAAGAAGTTTTATATTCCCGAAGAAGATCAGTGGGTTGTATTGAAAGTTTCGGCTAAAGGGCTTCGTACCATTGATAAAAAAGGCATCAGTGCCGCTTTAAAAGATGCCGCCGACAAAGGATTGATTATTTATTAGTTTTTTATAATTTAGTTAGAAAAGCTGTTGCTCATGCAACGGCTTTTTTTATTTTTTACCCGTTCAGATTACATTACACTATAAATAAAAAAAAGCTACCTCAGTCAGAAGTAGCTTTTTTTATTATTAAATTTTATTGAAACTATCTGGCAATAATTACTTTTCTTGTAACCACAATTTTTTGATTTTCTATCAGCGAAATATAATAAACTCCCGAAGGAAGATTGGAAACATTCATTGTAAACAGATTGGCATTTTGTGACAATTGCGATTGTTTTACCAGGGTTCCTGTAAGATTATATAACTTCACTTCTGCCTTCGAACTGTTGATATTATACTGAAGTTTAATAACTGAAGAGGCAGGATTGGGATACAAGGAGACAATAGCCGGCATCTCCTTTTCAGCTATTCCAACATATCCGGCAACAAAAACTACATTATAGCAAACCGAATCCAAAGGATTACGTTCGTTAAAAAACACATATTGTATAGTGTCGTAGCCAGGAATAGAATAAGGATTCAAATCACCAGTAAAATAGAAAAAAGTGTCAGCAGCATTGATGGTAACAGGGTTTTCTGAAACATAAGTTGTGGTTCCATAACAAACATCCCAGCAAAAAGTGTTTTCGTGCCCTGTGGTTACATATTTCTCAACCTTTTTTACTTTAACATCAATGGCAGCACCTGAATTATTTGTAACCCAGATATATGATGACATATATTCATTTGATGGAGGCCTTAGTATCACAATAGTTGAATTATTGGCAACAACTCCACTGCTGTCGGAAAGCGACAGGCTTTGTGCAAAAACAACTGCTGAAAGCAACACAACGGTGGAAAACAAGAGTACAAATTTTTTCATAGGGAATATTAATATTAAAAATGAGAATAAATCTTTATAATTAAAACACCCTGCAAAGATATGGGAAAATCATATTTAAAAAATGAAATATATAAAATTTTTAGTGAGTGCTTTTTTTCTATAATTTTACACCGCAAAATAAGGATTTTTAACCTAAAATTTAACAAAATGAAAAAAACAATACTCGTTGTTATAGTGATAATTGGAATATTCATTATTAACACAAAACCTGTTTTTAGCCAATCGCAAAGAATGGTATTGGCTGAAGAATTTACCAGTTCTACCTGCGGACCTTGTGCCTCACAGAATCCGGCTTTTGATGCATTGCTGCAAGCAAATCCTACAAAAATTACCGCTATTAAATATCACATGAACTGGCCTTCTCCCGGCAACGACCCCATGTATCTGCAAAATACTGTTGATAATGGTTCCAGAAAATCGTATTATTCTATTAATTCTGTGCCAAATGTAAGAATTGACGGTATTTATTTAGCTGGCTCACCCAGTCAGGTTAATCAAAACACTATCAACAATGCCAATGCAGTACCTTCACCCTTTGATATTAATATCAATCAGCGTCTTTCTGCAGCTCAGGATAGTATTTATGTAACCATGTTAATAAAAGCCACTCAGGAAGTTAGTGGCACAATGGTAGCTCAGATTGCTGTTATTGAAAAACATATCCATTTCAATACTGCTCCCGGAACCAATGGAGAAAAAGATTTTTACAATGTTATGAAAAAAATGCTTCCAACTGCTTCCGGAACACAACTTCCTTCATCCTTGTTACCTGGCGATTATGTTATTATTGAAAAATCCTGGAAATTGGAAAATGTGTATAATATTGACGAACTATCGGTTGTGGGATTTGTACAAAACAATACAAACAAGGAAGTATTTCAGGCTGCAAATTCGTCAACAGACCCGATTGTTCCTTTATATGCCAATGATGTGGAAATGTTTGGAGTTAATAATGTGCTGGATAACGAATGTAATTCATTCCTGAATCCGGTAATGACATTACGGAATAACGGTAACCAGCCGCTTACTTCATTAGTCATCAAATACAGCGTTAATGATAGTGAAATTCAAGAATTTCAATGGACAGGAAATGTTCCTACCCTTGCCAAAACACAGGTTACCCTTCCTGAAATAAATTTCAATATGCAACAAGATAATGTTTTGCATGTTTATGGTGTTGAAACAAATAATATTGGGGACGGATACCCCAAAAATGACACTCTCGGTTTTGCTTTTGCACAGTCGCCAATAACCCAGGAAAAAGTTTTCCTCACATTGAAAACCGACGATTTTCCCGAAGAAACAAGTTGGGAAATTGTTGATAACAATAATACTGTAATTTTTTCAGGAGCTAATTACACAAATGCAAACTACCTGTATCGCGACACCCTCGAACTACCCGAAAATGCATGTTATAAATTCATTATTCATGATGCCGGCGGAAATGGTATCTGCTGCGACAACGGACATGGGGTTTATCAGTTGAAAACCGATGCCTCTGTCGAAATTATCGGTGGTGGTCTTTTCACAAATATTGAAATGGCTGCTTTTGAAAAAGACAATTCGACTGGTATCCCTTTTATTGAAAACAATAATTTACATCTCACCGTTTTCCCCAACCCTTTTGGAAATTCTACTAACATTAGTTTCCAGGTTCCTGAAGGTAAAAAGGCTACCATTAGTGTATCAGATGTTTTAGGGAATATGATTCACAAAATTAATATTAATCACGATACACAAAAAACTATTGAACTCAATTGCTCTGACATGAAAGCCGGTGTTTACTTCTTTGTTCTCGAGTGCGAAGGAAAAACAGTTATTACTAAAGCTATTCTGCAACCCTGATAAAGAATTTATAATGCAGATTGCAAAACAGGCACACGTTTTATCCGTAGTGCCTGTTTATTTTTTATCAAAAAAATTGAAAAAATAGTACTGAGGATTATGTTTTTCAGGTAATTATTGACGACGACAAAAAATTGAAATCATTTGTTCTTTTCCTTTTTGAATGCAAAAATAAGCATCAGCATTGCAAAAATTCCTGCTAAAACAGCTCCAAAAACATTCATCTGCTTTCCCAAAAGAATAATAAGCACACCGATCAGGCAGGCTGTTAAAAACATAATAAAACGAAATGTAAACATAACTATTTGTTGTTGTCAAAATTCACAAAGCTAATTTCTGTAATGATACAGCATAATAAAAAAGATGTCCGGATTCATGAATCCGGACATCTTTTTTAGCTGTATTATACTTAAAAACCTGATAGGAAATACACTTATCAGAGAATAATCTTTTACGAACATTCTCATTTAAAACTTTATTTTTCTTTTTTTTACATATAATTTTATATTTATTTGATATTACAAGCAATAAATTTTTGGCTTGTCGTTAAAGTAATAAAAGTAATTTACTACTTTTGAACTTTAGGTAACTTACTATGAAAAAGCATTGGTTATTAGCTTGCTTACTGATAAATATTGCAGTACAATCCTTTGCCACACACCAACGGGCAGGCGAAATTACCTATAAACAGTTGTCGGGATTAAATTATGAAGTTACCATAGTTACCTATTCATATTCACCAAGTCCTGCCGACAGAAATTATCTGGTTATTCATTACGGGGATGGTGATACGGCAATTTTGCAGCGGGTAAATGGTCCGGCGGGCATAAATCCGGCGGGAGAATACTGCCAGCATTTAGGCGAAATGGTGGGATACGAAATTAAAAAAAACATTTACATTGGATTGCACACTTATCCCTCGTTTGGAACTTTCACTCTATGGCTTGAAGACCCTAACAGAAACGGGGGTATCCTTAACGTGCCTAACTCGATAAACACACCTTTATATATTGAATCGCTTCTGGTTATTAACCCTTTTCTTGGTGCCAATACCTCACCCGAATTATTACTTCCGCCAATTGATAATGGATGTGTTGGAGTTTCCTTTCTGCATAATCCCGGGGCTTACGACAGCGAAGGTGACAGCCTTTCGTATAAATTGATGATTTGCCGGGGAGCAATGGGACAAACTATTCCCGGTTATACTTATCCCGAAGCCAGTGAATCGTTCACACTTGATTCTGTTTCGGGCGATATGCTTTGGAAAAATCCTGTCCTTGCAGGCGAATATAATGTGGCATTCCTGATTGAAGAATGGAGAGGAGGCCAACGTATAGGGTATATCACACGAGATATGCAAATAAATATTACTGCCTGCAGCAACGACCCGCCCGTAATACAAAGTATGGCTGATACCTGCATTGAAACCGGAACTACACTTAATTTTTGGGTTGTTGCTACTGATTCTCCAAACCAAAATATTACACTTACCGGAACAGGCGGTCCGCTTGAACTTACTGAAAATCCTGCCACTTTTGAACAACCCGTTGATTCGCTTGGCAAGGTTTCATCTCTTTTTTCATGGACACCAGGTTATGACCAGGTACAATATTCACCCTACACAATGTATTTCAAGGCAACGGACAATGGCTCTCCGGTAAACCTTGTGGATATAAAAACTTTTAATATTAAAGTGGTTGCCTCTGCACCTGAAGGATTGAGTGCCCTTCCACTTGGAAATACAATTAAATTAAACTGGGAAAAACCGGATTGCAATAAGGCAACAGGCTATGCAATTTACCGAAAAGACCAATATTATGGCTATTTACATGACAATTGTGTAACAGGTGTACCGGGATATACCGGTTTTATCCGTATAGCTACTTTAACATCACTGGATGATACTGTTTTTACTGATGATAACAATGGAGCAGGCTTGATACATGGGAGAGATTATTGTTATATGGTAACAATTCTTTATCCCGATAGCGCCGAAAGTTATCCCACGCCCGAAGTTTGTTCGGCATTGAAAAAAGACCTTCCTGTAATTACAAATGTAAGCATTGGGAACTCTGACCCTGAAATGGGTGGAGTGTATGTTGCCTGGTCGAAACCAACGGAAATAGATACCGTACAGGCTCCGGGACCATATAAATATGTAGTTATGCAATCCGATGGATTTTTTGGTGAAAATTTGGTCCCGGTAGATTCTACCATTAAGCTTAACGATACTATCGTTTACAAAATGTATTTGAATACAACCGACAATCCCCTGAGTTATCGTATTGATTTTTATAATAACGATCCTTCAAACTATTTTAAAATTGGAAGCTCGCAGGTAGCTTCTTCGGTATTTCTTACCGCCACGCCTTCCGACCGAACAGTACTTTTAAATTATAACTTTAATGTACCATGGACAAACAGTAGCTATATCATTTACCGATTATATTTATCAGATAGAAAATTCGACACACTTACAATTACCAATCAGACTTCGTATCTGGATACAGGTTTAATAAATGGAAACAAATATTGCTACCAGGTGAAAAGTATCGGACGATATGCAAGCCCGGGAATGGTAGTACCTATTGCAAATGTTTCGCAACATGCCTGTGCCATACCTTTGGATAATGTTGCACCCTGTGCGCCGCTTTTAGATGTTTCAACCAATTGTTCTGAAATAGCTAACACCTTAATCTGGACTTTTCCCGGACAACATTGTGCCGATGATGCAGTAAAATATTATATTTATTATTCTGCATTATCTTCATCAGAATTGCATTTGATAGATTCGATAGAGGATATGGATGATACGGTTTATGTTCATAATAATTCTACTTATGTGGGTTGTTATGCCGTGATGGTTGGCGATTCAATGGGAAATATCAGCGATACGAGCAATATTGTCTGCATAGATGAAGATGCCTGTTCGGCTTATGATTTGCCTAATGCTTTCACTCCTAATGGTGATAACTTTAATGATTTTTATAAAGCATTGAATTTTGTTAGCGCAAACCGAATTGATCTAACTATTTTCAATCGTTGGGGGAAGAAGGTATATCATACAACCGACCCGGCATTTACCTGGGATGGGAAAAGCATGGAAAATCACAGAGATTGCAGCGACGGAGTATATTTTTATGTATGCGATGTTTACCTGCAAACGCTTTCGGGTGAGAAAAAACAAACCCTGAAAGGCTCGGTAGAAATTTTGCGTTAAAAACTAATAAAGGAGTTATCATTTCAAACCTTCCAGCGTACGAAGTACCTGGAAGAGTTTTTATGGGAAGAGTTTTTTTTACAAAATATCTTTAACTCTTCCCCCCGATTAAATCGGGCTTGAAAGGTTTTAAAGCAATCCCGTCCGTTCGTTGAATTCTTCTATCATCTCATCCCATTTTTCACTCTGATGGAAAAGTGATGGCCACAGATCACGGTCGTACCAAAGCTGGTTCAGGTCTTCAATCGTCTTGCCCTGCTGTTCCACCCAGGTATAATACTTCAGGTTATGAATGGCTTTCTGATCCTGGTAGGTAAGTTCTTTCATGTGATCGGTAGCCGTTCCGTAAAGGCATTTTTCAAAATCTTTGGCTGCCTGCAACGGGGTGTAGATGCCGCGTTCTTCCTTCAGTTCCTGGATTCTGGACTGGTACATGTCGGCAGAGTCGGTGGCGATGGTAAAGATGATGTCGTCGCCGTTCATCTCGAAATATTTTGCCATCTTGATGGAAGAAATCAGGTTGGCAATGCCTGAAATGCCAATCAGATGCAGGTCATCGACCAGCTTTTTATCCACGCCGTTTTCCTTAAGATATTTCGTTCCTTCTTCTTCATTAAAAAGACGAAGAATACGCATGCAGTCTTCATCGTCAATGGCGGTAACCACATCGGTATTTTTCACATTATGAACCCAGGGAACATGCTTGTCGCCTATGCCTTCGATGCGATGCCCGCCAAAACCATTCTGTAGCAACGTAGGACATTGCAAAGCTTCGGAAGCCGCCACCTTGAGGTGCGGATGCAGGGTGCGCAGATAATCTCCGGCAGCAATAGTCCCGGCAGAACCCGTAGAAGATACGTAAGCCGCCAGATTACTATTTTTGCCTTTCAGGGAATTAAAAACTTCCTCGATGGCGTATCCGGTAACGTTGTAATGCCAAACCGGATTGCCAAACTCATCAAATTGATTAAAGATGATGCAGTCTTTTCTTGTCCGGCGTATTTCCCAGCATTTATCGTAAATCTCTTTTACGTTGGATTCACAGCCGGGAGTGGCAATCACTTCGGCATCTATCTCTTTCAGCCAGTCGAAGCGTTCGCGGCTCATCTCTTCCGGAAGGATGGCAACGGCAGTGCAACCCATCAGGTACGAATCGAAAGCGCCACCACGACAGTAGTTACCGGTGCTGGGCCAAACGGCTTTATGGAAAGAAGGATCAAATTCACCGGTGAGGATGCGCGGAGCAAGACAACCGTAGGCAGCACCAACCTTGTGAGCGCCGGTCGGAAAATATTTCCCCAGCAGAAGCACAATACGTGTATCCACGCCGCTGATGGCTTTGGGTATTTCGATATAGTTTACACCGCTATAAAGTCCGCCTTTTTCCACAGGCTCATTCTTCCAGGTGATACGGAAAAGGTTCAGCGGGTTTAGTTCCCATAAGCCTATGATTTTCTGCTATTCTTTAATCTTATCCGGAATCAGTTCCGGGTTGCGCATTTGTTTGAAGGTAGGAAGGATTATTCCTCTTTCGCGAAAGCGTTTGATGGTATTTTCCAATACCTGCGGATTGGTTACTTCGGTAGTTACGTTTATCATTTTATAACTTGTTTATAGAACACTGATGACACAGATTAAACGGATTTTAACGGATTATTTTATTATTGTTTGTAAATATTTTACGCAGAAACTCCGGCTCTTTACCAAAGTTCAGCAATAAGCCAACTTCTATTTCTGTTGCTTTTAAATAATTGATAAGTTGAAATTCATGCTCTTCGCAAATTGCTTCGGCTGCTTTAAGTTCAATAATAACTTTATTTTCAACTAATAAGTCGGCATAATAATCACCAACTTTTATTTCATTATAATAAACACTGATAGGATACTGCTTCTGACAAGTCAAACCACATGAATTTAATTCCAGATTCATCGCATTTTCATAAACTTTTTCCAGAAAACCATAGCCAAGCGTATTATACACCTTATAAAAAATGCGGATAATTTCACTTGTAAGCTCTTTATGCAACATTTCCATGTTATCTGTTTTTAATCCGTTCAATCCGTGTCATCCGTGTTCGATCTTTCTATTAATATAATTTTTCTACAGCTTTCATCAAAATAAACATCTCTGCCGCCAGTTCGGAGGAGGCTGTTACCAGACATGGAACCTTGAAAACGATATCCGAAGGTGTAAAATCCGGCAGCATAAAAGTAGCTGCCCACTCATCGGTTTCGTAACGATACTGGTTTTCGTTAAAGGTCAGCGTACGAATTTTTTGTTTTTCTTTATAGATCAACACTTTTTTATCGCTCAGTTTGCTGAGAAAATAGCCTGTTTCGGCTTCGTTAAAACTCTTTATCGTCAGGTAAAACTTCGGTTTGTCCTTGTACGGAGCGCCATTGGAAGGACAAAAAGTGTTGCAGTTTCCACATTCATTACAGAAATCACCGATGTTGAGTATCTGAAAGCGTTGCTGTACACGGAAAATCTTGTCGTCCTCCAGAGTGATTTTATCATCTTTTTTGGTAATCTTTTTCAGCATAAACGTTAACGGTTCTGTCTGGTAACCGTAATTGGCAAAGTTGGGGCAAACGCTTACGCAAACATTGCAAACCTCGTCGCAGCTAAGGCAACGGGAAGCTTCGGTTTTTGCCTGCTCAACGGTAAAAGCGGGTGGAATGGCATAAGGTTTTTCTCCGGCAGGAACGATTACCGGTTTTACCTTACGGGCTTTTTTAACCGTCAGTTGGCAAAAGTCAATGTCTTTATTTATTACCGGAGCAATTACCGGAAATTGTTTTCCTGCCTGTGCAACGATGAGCCGGGCAGTTTTTTGCCCGTCGCCGATGGCGCGGATGATGCTGGAAGCGCCACGCAGGGCATCGCCACCAATAAACACATTGGGCAGTTTAGTCAGGAACTCCGGATTGTTCACCGTAAAGTATGGATTCATAAAATCTATTACCACGTCCTGCCCTACCGCCGGGATAATCATGCTTGCTTCCAGATCAAATCCGGAACCTTCTATCCTCACCGGTTTCGGACGACCTTTCTCATCCACACCTTTCAGTTCCATCTTCTGACAATGAAGCAAAACTTTTCCCGGAACAGATTCCGTAATTTGGAGCGGAGCTGTGAGCGTAAGAATTTCCACGCCTTCGCGAAGTGCAGCCTCCACCTCTTCGTAAGCTGCAGGCATCTCGGCAAGGGTACGACGGTAAACGATGGTAACGTTACCGTTTTCACCGGCAATTTTCTTAGCCATCCGTGCGGCATCCATGGCGGTGTTGCCACCTCCAATGACGATGACATGATTGCCGGTTGATAAAACTTTTTCTTGTTTGGCAAGACTTAAAAATGCCAGTGGATCGGTTACAGCCGGAAGGTCTTCCCCGGGAATATTGAGTCTTTTCGCTTTTTTGGCTCCGGTGGCAACGAAAACATAATCGTAATCCCGTTGAAGTTTTTCAAAGGTTTCCCCGGTAACGGGTGTTTCAAAATGTATTTTTACTCCGGCATCGACTATCCTTTCGATATCTTTTTCGATACCGGCTCCGGGCATGCGGAAAGAAGGAATCACCGAGGCAACCATGCCTCCGGCATAGGCTCTTTCTTCAAAAACATCCACTTCAAAGCCGGAGAGGCGGAGAAACCAGGCACAGGACAAACCGGCAGGACCAGCGCCGAGAATAGCAGCTTTCAATCCATTGGATGGAAGTGTTGCCGGAACGGTTTTTTCCCCGGCCTGTTCGGAAACAAAACGTTTGATTTCTCTGATTTGTAAAGCTTCCTCGTAATTCATCCGGGTACACTTGGTCTGGCAGAGGTGATCGCAGGCCATACCGGTAACCGTGGGAAAAGGATTGGTGCGAAGTATCATATGGAAGGCTTCTTCAAACCTGCCTTCGGACGTAAGATACATGTATTCGGGAATATCCTGGTTAGCCGGACAGGTATCTACACAAGGCGCATGAACACAGTCGAAATAGCCGAGCGGACGCCGGGTTTTAATGTCTTTTGGTAAATGTCCTTTCCGGTAAACGGGATTGGAAAGTGCCTCAGCGGAATATTTTTCAAGGTTATGCAAAGCGGCTTCTGAAACGTCCGTAAAGGCATTTTCTGTCTTTTTCAGGATAAAATCGTCGAGACTGTTTGCCGAAAGGCGATACATCTCTTCCTTTAAGTTTTCGAGATATTGACTTAGCCGACCATAGCCGCCCGGTTTCAGGATGTCGGAACAAACGGTAACGGGTTTCAATCCGCAGGCGAGAATGTCGGCGAAGTTGAAACAATCGGCACCGGCAGAAAAGGAGATGTCGAGCTTACCGCCGAAGTCCTGTTGCAGTTTATGGGCAAGGTTGATGCTTATGGGATGCAAAGCTTTTCCGCTCATGTACATCATCTTTTCGTTTTCCGGAAAGACGTTACGGAAGTTTTGGCTTTCGAGGGTATTGGTAAGTTTGATGGCAAAATGTACGTTCTTCTTTTTTGCCGCAAGGCTAAGGTTGCGGATAATGTTTAGCGCATCGGGATATTTCAGGTCGTGTTCAAAAGCAAGGTCGGGAACGGGAGTGGAATAACCAAGGGTATCGTTCAGGATGCGGCGCAGCCTATCCGGACCAAGCAGGGTGGGATTCAGCTTGATGGTGGTGTGCAAACCTTTTTCTTCAATAAGATATAAACCGATCTTCTCAATCTCCTGCGGCGGGCAGCCGTGCATGGTGCTCAGGGTAACATTATTTGAAATGCAATCGGGAATGGCTATTTCATCAATCAGGGGATAAATCTTGCGAATGGCGTTAATCTTTTCCTGCTTTTCGGCATGGCAATCTCTCATCTTATCGAAAAACCATTGCACATTTTCGTTAAGGATGCCTTCGTAATTGTAGCCGACGCTCATGTTGAATACCCCCCTTTGTCCCCCCGAAGGGGGGAAAGCCTCCCCTTCGGGGAGGTTTGGAGGGGTGAGAGTGTGTATGATAATCCAGGCATTCAGGTATTGGTCGAAGCTTTCTTTGATTTTGAGTTCCTGCGACCATTCGCAGTTGTAGCCTTCGTCGTACATATCGATGCAGGGCTTGGAAACGTCAAGTTCGTCGAGGGTTTGGATGGTTTTCAGTTCGATGAAACGTGCGCCGCAAAGCCATGCCCCGATGATGTTTTGTGCCATCTGGGTATGTGGTCCGGCGGCTACGCCCAGCGGAGTTTCGAGCAGCTGACCGAAACGCTTACTTTGAAAAGCAGGTTCGGAACCGGTATAAAACAAACCTTTATCCAATCCAAAATACTGGACATTCTTTAATTGTTCGAGAATAAGATGGAGCAAATGCTCAAGGGGTACGACGGAAAATTTATCCTGCTTCATTCTTCTAAATTCAGTAAAACTATTATTTTCAGGCAAAAGTATGAATAAAAATTCAGAACTTTGTTTTGCCAATATTTTTGAAATCAATTATGAAAGAAGATTGTCAGGCAGTGGTTCTTGCTGCCGGAAATTCAGGGAGGATGGGTGTGCCAAAAGCTTTCCTGACTTACGACGAGCAACATACGTTTATCGAACACATTGTTTCGGTGTATGCTGAATGGCATTGCAGGCAGATAGTGGTGGTGGTTAATCCCGAAATATATCCCGTAGCGGTCGATCTTACGGGCAGGTTTGGCAATATCTGTACGCTTGTTGTAAATCCCAATCCTGAACAGGGAAGGCTTGTTTCGGTGAGGCTGGGAATGGCAAAGGTGGATACGGGATTCTGTTTCCTGCATAATATTGACAATCCTTTTACCGACGCCGACTTATTGACCCGACTCTATTTGTGTAAGGACAGAGGCGATGTGATTATCCCCTCGTGGAATGGCAAGGGCGGGCATCCGGTGTTGCTTTCCTGGAAAGTAGTTGATGGGATACGAAATGCGACCACCGGCGACCAGAACTTACACAAACTGCTTGACGATTACAATAAATATTACCTTCTCTGCAACAACGAAATGATTCTTCGAAATATCAATACGCAGGAGGAATTCCGAAAATGGAGAAATGAAAAGTGAAAGTTCATTTATTTGCGCAAAACCTCATCCCGAACTCAGGTTATTAATTATATTTGCATAGTAATTGCAGATATAAATTACCATCCATAAAAATTAAATATTAAAGGAGAAAAAGCATGAAAAAAGAAATGCAGGGGAATGCTCCTTCAAGTGCAGTGTATGGCTTGGGATTTATTGGAGCGGCAGTATATTTTATAGCGCATGCCACCGGTTTCTGGGTTGGCGTATTGGGATTTTTAAAAGCCATGGTTTGGCCTGCTTTTTTGGTTTACGAGGCATTTAAACATTTTGGGATGTAAACCCGCTGCGGATGGTTGTAAAGGATACGCAACCGATGAAGTACTCGAAAACATCCTTGTTTTTTTTAATCCGGTAGCATTAAATGATTTCCTGATGTTTTACCTAAATATTTTGTTAATAACCTGGGCTCGGGATAAAATATGTTTCCTGTCTGCCTGATAATAAAGCTATCGGGGTTTCGACATCCATAGAAAGGATGTTTTATATTTTTCAAAAACTCTCAAGGGTTTTAAAACCTTGAAGGTTTTCATCGGCTACGGCAACATGCTGAAATATTCCAGGAATGGTTTGTAACCTTATGCCAGACTCATGTTGATAGCAAAAATTTTTACTTGCTTTTCCCTCAAAAAAGTAGTATAATTGCAAAGTTAAAGTTTTGCCAGTCTCTGTGTTAAAGTTCCAACCATTTTTGCCGGCTCCTGTTCTTTTTTATTATTTTTAACTTTCAGAAAAATACCTGTCCGCCCTTTTATCAGCTATGCCACCTTGTGGCAATGCCATATAGGTATAAAAAAGCTGAAGTATCGGCTATGGCAGTGCCATACAAGTATAGAAAAATTAATATATAGGCAATGGCAGCGCCATACGAGTATAGAAAAGCTGAAGTATCGGCTATGGCAGTGCCATACAAGTATAGAAAAGTTGAAGTATCGGCTATGGCAATGCCATATAGATATAGAAAAATTGAAGTATCGGCTACGGCAGTGCCATACGAGTATAGAAAAATTAATATATAGGCAATGGCAATGCCATACAGATATAGAAAAATTGAAGTACCGGCTACGGCAGTGCCATACGAGTATAGAAAAATTAATATATAGGCAATGGCAATGCCATACAGATATAGAAAAATTGAAGTACCGGCTATGGCGACGCCATACGAGTATAGAAAAATTAATACATAGGCAATGGCAGTGCCATATAGGTATAGAAAAATTGAAGTATCGGCTATGGCAGCGCCATACGAGTATAGAAAAATTAATATATAGGCAATGGCAATGCCATACAGATATAGAAAAATTGAAATAGCGGCAATGGCAGCGCCATATTTCATTCCGGAACAAATATTTACATCCTTATAACTTGGGTTCGGGATAAAATATGTTTTTCATCTGCCTGATAATAAAGCTATCGGGGTTTCAACATCCATAGAAAGGATGTTTTATATTTTTCAAAAACCCTCAAGGTTTTAAAAACCTTGAGGGTTTTCATCAACTACGGCAACAGGCTGAAATATACCAGGAATGTTGTAACCTTATGCCAAACTCAGGTTGATAAGTATTTATTTATAATTTTAGGCGAAAAACGTTTAGCCATAAACGGATAGCCATATTAAATTATTATTGGCAAGCAATTCAGGTTGTTTGAGTAATTTGGATACAATTTATTTAATATATTTTTATCCGTGTTTTGTCATACTGCGATAATAAAAATTAATACCTTTGTTTAACCATATACAATGGAATACGCAATAGTATTGATAAAAACATATTTATTAATCCCAATTTTACTTATAACTATATCCAACATAAAATTTTACTAATGAAAAAGATATTTACTACACTAAGTCTGTTGTTATTCGTTTTTTTCGCTTTCAGCCAAATCACAATCAATGCCGATGATATGCCCAATGTGGGCGATACTATTCGCACAAGTATATCCTATACGGTTACCGGTAACTATAGTCTTTCCGGTGCTAACCAAACCTGGGATTTTTCCGATTTGTATGCTTTTACGCAAAACGTTGACACTTTTGCAAGCGTTTCATCCACCCCTTTTATTTACCAATTGGTTTTTGTGTATCCATTGTATGCCACTATTGCGAAAAAACGTCCGGGAATGGATACTATTTCGGGTGTTACCATCACCGATGTCTATGATTTCTATAAAGAAGCATCCTCTTCTTTCGGACTTGCCGGTTATGCCGGATCATTGAATGGTATTCCCATTCCTTTGAAATTTGACACACCGGAAATATTGTATAAATTTCCTTTGACTTACGGTACAAAAGATTCTACCATTTCCACGGCCTCTCAGGGATTAACCGGCATGGGTTCCTACACCAGCATACATAAAAGGGTGAACGAAGTGGACGGATGGGGAAATTTAATCACTCCTTTTGGAACCTATCCCGTCATCAGGGTAAAATCGGAAGTGTTTACCTACGATTCGGCGTATATTGATTCGTTGCAAATGGGTTACCCGCTTAACCGGCATTATTTCGAATACAAATGGATGGCAGACAGCAGGGGCATCCCCATTTTGCAGATTACCCAGGAAGGCTTCGTGGTAAGCGCAACGTATATTGATTCCGTACGCAGCCTGCTGAGTGTTCCCGCAGTGGTAAGCAGTGAAATGACCCGGTTCTCGGTAAGCCCTAATCCTGCAAAAGATATGCTGGCATTGAACTTTTACATCCCGGAGGCACCTCTTACCTCCGAAGTGGTTTTATTTTCGCTCAACGGGGTTAAAGCCGCCACTTTATTTTCAGGGAAATTGAACCCTGGACAGTTTCGCCAAAACGTACCACTTCCCCGCGAAAGAATTAATCCCGGTATGTACCTTATCATTGCCCGTATCGGGTCAGAATATCGGATTGAGAAACTCCTTATTGAATAAAAGCGGATGAATTTTACCGTTTACAGGTCTTCCGCCGGTTCGGGAAAAACATTTACGCTTGTAAAAGAGTATCTGACATTGGTGCTAAAGCATCCTGCCGATTTCAGGCATGTGCTGGCAATCACTTTTACCAATAAGGCGGCATCGGAAATGAAAAACCGCATCCTCCGCAGTTTGCACGAATTGGCAGAACCCGAAAAATATGCCCGCTCGGCTACTCAGCAATATTTAATGCCGATGCTACAAAAAGAAACCAGGTTACCGCAAGCGGTGCTCAGCAAAAATGCAGGCAAAACTCTTACACTCATACTACATAATTATTCCGACTTTGCAGTTTCTACCATTGACAGTTTTGTACACCGGATAATCCGTACATTCGCCCACGACCTAAAACTCTCGGTAAGTTTTGAAGTGGAAATGGATGTGGAAAAACGCATTGCCCAGGCAGTTGACATGCTGATTGCCCGGGTTGGTCAGGATGAAAAACTTACCCGGATATTGGTAACCTTCCTCGAAACAAAAACCGAAAACGACCAAGGTTGGAATATTGAAAGAGACCTGAATACATTTGCAAAAACCTTGTTGCGTGAAGACAGCCTGTTTTCGCTGGAAAAACTTAAACTGCTTACTATTGATGATTTTATTGAAATAAGCAGCACCTTACACCGCCAAACCCGCAGCATGGAAAACAAAATGGCTGCAAGTGCCCGGCATGCGCTAACGCTTATTCAGGATAACGGACTGCAGTCCTCCGATTTTTACCAGGGTGATAAAGGCATTGCAGCATATTTTAATTACATTGCTCAGCATCGCTTCGATAAATGCAATCCGAATACCAATGTATTGAAAACCATTAAAAACGACAATTGGTATTCCGGAAAAGCCGACCAAAGTAGCCGTAGGGCTATTGACGGTATAAAAAACATCCTTACGCAGGCACTCCATTCCATTGTAGAAATTTCAAAAGAGTATCCCCTGTTTCGTCTGGTCGGGAGAAATATTTACTCCCTTGCCGTTTTAAACGAAATTGACAAAGAATTGGATGAGATAAAACTTAAAAATAACATCTTACCCGTTTCGGAGTTTAATAAACGTATAGCTGCCATAGTAATGAATGAACCGGTGCCGTTTTTATATGAAAGGCTTGGTGAAAAATACCGTCATTTTTTGTTGGATGAATTTCAGGATACTTCGATACTGCAATGGCAAAACCTGCTTCCCCTGCTCGAAAACTCTCTTGCTTCGGGTTTTCTGAGCCTGGTGGTAGGCGACGGGAAACAAGCTATTTACCGTTGGAGAAACGGCGAAGTAGAACAGTTTATGCGCCTCCCGGCAATTTTTCACAAAGAGATGAGTACTTTCAACGAAGCCCGCGAACGCCTGTTGCAACAAAATTTCAGAGAAGAGAAACTGGCAACCAATTTTCGCTCCAAAGCAGAAATTGTTGATTTTAATAATCGCTTTTTCAGTTTTATTTCGCAATCCCTCCCCGATAAATACCAATCCATTTACAGGGAAGTTGTTCAGGAATACCAATCTGAAAATACCGGGGGCAGGGTAGAATTGCATTTTCTTCCCAAAGAAGACTTTAAAAATAATAACCTGAATACCCTTCGTGATGTCATCCTGCAGTGCAGGGAAGATGGTTTTTCTTACGGCGATATAGCTATATTGTGCAGAAGCAACGATTCTGCTTCACAAATTGCCCGTTTTCTGATTGAAAACAGCATAAATGTCATTTCTTCCGAGTCGCTGCTGCTGGATGCATCCCACGACGTAAATTTTATCATCGCTTTTTTAAAACACCTGCTGCTACCTTCCGATAAAATAGCACAACGTGCAATAAAAGAACATCTTGTTGCAAAAGGGTTGCTCAACCATGAAAAGCTGTCAGCTGCACTGCGATTAACAGATTTCAACATCTCCCACAGCAAGCTTTCAAGGTTGAGCGTGTACGATTGCTGCGAAGAACTCATCCGGACATTTGGTCTCAACAAAAAAAGCAGTCCACATATTTTGTTTTTTTTGAATGCAATACAACAGTTTACATTAACAGGAAAACATACTATCAGCGATTTTCTTTTATGGTGGGAGGAAAAGAAAACTAAATTATCCGTTGTGGTACCCGAAGGTCCCGATGCCGTAAGCGTAATGACTATACATAAAGCAAAGGGACTTGAATTCCCGGTTGTTATCTATCCATTTGCAAAAGAATCCCGGAAAATAGCCCTATCCTCCTTTTGGGCTGACAATCCCATTGAATCGCAACCACAACTTTCAGTAGCAAATATTGCGATGGTAAAAGAACTGGAAGAAACCCGCTACGAAGCCATTTACAAAGAAGAAAAGGAAAAATCGCAACTCGACCTCGTTAACCTTGTTTATGTAGCATTTACCCGTCCTACGCACCGATTGTATGTGCTTACGCAATTACCTTCCCAAAATGACAATACAATCGAATCGGTACCCAATATGCTGTACAGGTTTTTAAAAAACAGCGAATTGTGGAATGAAAACCTTACCTCCTACTTTTTTGGGAACGCTGTGGAAAACGACAGAATGGAACGCAAAATTTCTATAGAAAATATTGACATATCTTCGTTTATTTCAGAAGCATGGCAGCAAAAAGTTGTAATTAGCCAATCGGCTGCCACAGCCTGGGATGTAGAAGACCCAGAGAAAAATAGCCATTGGGGAAGTCTCGTGCATTACGTATTATCCCAATTGCAAAATACAGAAACTATAGGGGAAACCCTCGATACATTGTTGTCGGCTGGAATCATTGATACCGCTGAACGCCAGTGGCTGCTCGAAAAAATAGGAAAAATTGTCAGTCATCCTGGTCTGGCACAATTTTTTGCAGAGAAAACTGTTCATAAAATCGAAGCAGCCATTCTTACACGGAAAGGAAAGGTGATCCGACCCGACAGAATTGCCATTTCAGGAGAAACAACTGCCTTACTCGACTATAAAACCGGGGAGCCTTCCGAAACGCATAGGACACAAATTATTGAATATGCCGAAGCTTTGCAGGAAATGGGGTATAAAAATATAAAGAAATACCTGGTGTATTTGAACGATGAAATAAAAGTAGAATTAGTAAACGATTAAATATGGTAAGTTACGGAAAATGGATAGGCGGAGGCTTAGGATGGGTTTTCGGCGGTCCTATTGGTGGAATTCTTGGATTTATTTTTGGCTCGATGTATGATGGCATGCAAAGCGGTGCATTCGAATACAAAAAAGTTACCAGTGAACGTCCCCGTTATGGCTCCACACAGCAAGGTGATTTCAGTATAAGCTTGCTCATTCTGTCGGCGGCAGTAATGCGAGCCGATGAAAAAGTAAAAAAAGCCGAACTTGATTATGTAAAACGGTTCTTTTTGCAGCAATTTGGTCAGGAAGATGCTGAGCAAAAAATTTTAATGCTCCGCCAAATTCTGAAACAGGACTTTGATTTGTTTGCGGTGTGCTCGCAAATCAGGCAGTACATGGAGTACCCTTCACGCCTGCAACTTATGCACTATCTGTTTGGTATTATTGCCGCCGATGGTTCGTTTCCCCCCCGTGAAATAGAAGTTACCGAAATGATTGCCGTTTACCTGGGTGTTAAACCTAACGACTTGTCATCCATCAAAGCTATGTTCGTTCGCGATACAAACAGCCCTTACCGTATTCTTGAAATTTCTCCAGATGCACCCGACGAAGAAGTAAAAAAAGCCTATCGTCGCATGGCTGTTAAATTCCACCCTGATAAAGTCAGCCACCTGGGTGAGGATATTCAAAAAGCTGCTAAAGAAAAGTTTCAGCAACTGAATAGTGCTTATCAGGAAATTAAAAAACAAAGGAATTTAAATTAAGGAATTTACGTTTGAATCGTTACTTTTACAAGAAGCTGTACATTCTTTCATCCTTTCTATTGTTATCGGTAAAATATTGCCTTCAGACTTGCATGATTTCATTAAACAAAATCCGAAATACACATTGCTTTTTCCCTTAACTTTGAAAACTTTTTTTTATTAAAGTATTACTTTACACATTTAAAATCCAACCGCCATGAATACAAAAAATAAATCCGGAATATTTTGGGGAATCGCCCTGATAGTAATCGGACTACTTTTCCTCATAAAGATTTCATTTCATATCGAAATTCCTATTGTACGCCTTTTGATGGCATCTGCGCTTGTTTTGTTGGGGATTCGTATGCTTACCGATAGGAATGCTTTTCTGAAAGCAAAGAGTAGCAGCATTTTCGGGGAAAATCATTTTGTGTATTCCCAGGGAGTTCGCAATTACAGTACTGTGATGGGAGAAGGAAGGCTGACTATTACCACTGCCGACCTTATAAATGACACTTACCTTGAAATTTCCTGTGTAATGGGGTCATTTATCATCCTGGTTTCGCCAGATATCCCTCTTACCATCCATTCAACATCAGTGCTTGCATCGTTTACCAATCCCAAAGGACATACAAGTACCATAGGTTCATCGGAATATATTGGTAAAAAACAAACTCCCTCACAACCTGCGCTTACTATCCATGCAAGTGTGGTGTTAGGGAATATGGAAGTAAAGTATTTATAGAAAACTATCTAATAATCAGTTTTCGAGTGCTTTTCTGCCCACCGGCATCAAAACACACAACATAGATACCCGGATTAATACCCGAAAGGACAAAAGAATGATTTCCCTGAGTCTGTTCTTCATCAACAGGGATTGATATAAGTTGCCCAGCGATAGAATACACCTTAATTTTCACAAGATTACGTGAAGAAATAGTATAGCTGATTACTGTATTGCCTGAAGATGGATTGGGATACATGCTAAATGTTCCGGAATTATTTTCTTTTATGCCTGTAGTATTTTTTTCATTAACAGCAAGTGTGGAAAGTTTTGTAACGGATTTGCTAACGGTAAAGGCTCCGTAAAAGGTAACATCACCGGTACCTACAGCAGGAGCAGTCCATTGAAATGTCCACACTTTGGGGTTAGATGAACTGGCGCTGCTTTGAGTAACATATTTACCGCTACCTACCAATTTATTTCCCGAGCCGGCAATAAGAGTTCCCAATAAAGCACCGGAAGCATTCTGTGGAGACACTTCAAAGCCTTTTTGCCCATTACCCGAAACTGTAACTGTTATCGTATAAGTTGTACCCGGTGTATAGCCTTCGGCAGGTATATCCGATGTTATCCAACCAGCAACACTGGTTGCGCTCCCATTATGGCATGAAACACAATTTTGTCCGTCGCCCGGCGAACCAGTATATCCGGCAGGAGATCCCCCAAGATATTTACTGTTATTTCCGCTGTAACTTTCCAGTAATACAATACTAAACACAGCAAGTATGGCATATACATAATAACTTTTTTTCATAACAAAGTGTATTTATATGTAATTTTTTTACAAAAATTTTTACAAAAATAAGTATAAAAACCTACATTTCTATTATTTAACAAAATTTAGAATTTCCATAAACAAGTATTCATCTGGTTGATTGCAAATTCACAATTATCATCCATTTAGCGCCATTTTATGTATTTTTGCCAACACAACTTCAAAACGCATTCATTAATGTATTGCAACAGTATTTCCGGTTATTCGCGGTTATTAACCCGAGAGGTACCGATTGGCGACGTACCTGTAGGTGGAGACAATCCCATTCGCGTGCAGAGCATGACCAACACTCCGACCCTCGATACCCGAGCCACGGTAAACCAGGCAATACGTATGATAGAAACCGGTTGTGAGTACGTCAGGATAACTGTACCGGGAATAAAAGAAGCTGAAAACCTTGCCTTTATAAAGAAGGAGTTGTTAAAAAAAGGCTATCACACACCACTTATTGCCGATATTCATTTTAATCCTGCTGTTGCAGAAATAGCCGCCCGGCTTGTAGAAAAAGTACGTATTAACCCCGGTAACTATGCCGATAAAAAGCAGTTTCACGAAATTGCATTTACCGATAGCGAATACACTGCCGAACTGGAAAGAATACGGGAAAGATTACATCCACTGATACGCATTTGCAAAGAATATGGTACAGCGCTTCGTATTGGTAGTAACCACGGTTCGCTTTCCGACCGCATCCTTAGTCGCTTTGGAGATACTCCTGAAGGCATGGCAGAATCGGCAATGGAATTTATACGAATCTGTGAAGATTTGGAATTTCATAACATAGTCCTTTCGATGAAATCGAGCAATGTACGGGTGATGGTACAAGCTACCCGACTACTGGTAAGCAAAATGCAACAGGGGAACACGGTGTACCCTTTGCATCTCGGTGTAACCGAAGCTGGCGATGCCGAAGAAGGAAGAATAAAATCGGCAGCCGGTATTTGTACACTTTTAACCGACGGTATAGGTGATACAATTCGTGTTTCGTTGACCGAAGAGCCCGAAAAGGAAATCCCGGTAGCCAAAGCCCTCGTAAAATATATTGAAAAGTTCAAAAATACTCCTCATTTTACGAAAAATGAGGCATTACCATTTAACCCTTTTGCATATGCAAGACGAAAAACAAAGCCGATTGTAAATATCGGAGGGGCACTCCCTCCCGTTGTGATCAGCCACACAAAGAAAATACCTGAAGGAGTCCATGTTTTTGACAACGATAGCGTCAATATTGTAGCCGCTTTCCGGAATTTTATTTCCCAAAAGGATGCTGAAAAAGATACTTCTCCGGTAATTATAAAAAGGAAATATTCCGGTTTGGGGTTACCGGATTTTATAATAACTGCCGCCGCCGATTGTACACCCCTGTTTATTGATGGGCTTGCCGACGGATTATGTTTACAGGCAGA
>Ga0265297_10000491_pt1 | contig 115272 bp, 197 predicted proteins | sample Munlanlwell13791_FD_192502 | JGI IMG/M metagenome (GOLD analysis project Ga0265297, IMG submission 192502) | Leachate microbial communities from a municipal landfill in Southern Ontario, Canada - Leachate well 137-91 | ecosystem: Engineered > Solid waste > Landfill > Unclassified | place...
TTCTACAACGTTCAGAGCAATAAACCCACCTTCCGTTTGCATTATGGTTATATACTTTTTTACCACAAATTTTACATATAAATCTAAGTGCATTAAGTTTATTCTTTTTCTTTTCAATCATTTTTTTATGTATTTCCTCTTGTCTTCCGCTTGAATGACCTAGAACTTTTCTTACAATTTGTTCGGCTCTTTGTCTAGAAAAACCATATCTTTCTCCTATTTCCTCAAACCTCATTCCTTCATTAAATAGGTTGAATATTTCTATATCCCTTTTTGATATTATTTTTCTATTTTTCATATTATCGGCGACCCTTTCTTTTATCACTAGTTTTGATTTCAATTACTCTGCACATTTCCATAATACGCGAAACAATCCTATCACCAAGTCTTTCTGATAATTCGGATAAGGAATGATTACTAGTAATTATTGTTGGTTTCATATTTCCGTATCGTTCGTCAATTAATATATACATGGTTTCGGCTACCCACTCACTCGCTTTTTCAGCACCTAAATCGTCTAATACAAGAACTGGTAATTTAGCTAATCGATCAATAATAAGTTCGTTCTCGTATCCTTTACCGTCAAAATTTGCCTTAAGAGATAATAATAGTTTTGGTACTTTAACAAATTGCACACCTTCTACTTCCTGTGCAACCATAACTGCTAAATGTGTTTTACCAGTTCCAGCAGGTCCAAACAAATATAATCCTTTACCTTTATTTTTAATAAAGTCCAATATTGCCTCATATGCTTTTTTATTTCCGTCTTCAACTTTAAATTCAGGCAATTTCCAAAATCGTTCGTCTATACCAATATTAATAAATCGCTGAATTATTGATTTACATTCTTGGTGTATATCAGTTGCTACCCAATTATCAAATTCCCATTCTGGTTCGACTGGTTTATCACAAAAGGAACATTTATTCGGTTGTGGTTTTGGTACTTTAGATTGTTTATCTTTCAACAATGTCATCGTACTTTCCCTTTTCTGCTTGATCAGGGTGCTTATATCCTCCATTGATACCTCCTTTGTTTTTTAAGTAATTTGCTTTAGCTATATCTAAATCGCGGAATTTTTCAAATCCCCGTATTAAAAAGTCATACAATGGCCATTTGTATTTAAAGAAATACTTTTCGTCATTAAGGATTTCTGCATAGTTATCAATGGTTGTTTTAATATCTTCAATTGAATATCCTTCGGATAATCTCCCATTGATATGTTTCTCAATTCTTTCTCCTGTTGTACCAATTAAACTTTTGTGTTGAATAATATTTTTTGAATTCCAATGATCCAAAACCTGTATATATGTATCCTTTATATTATTATTATTTATACTATTATTATTTGGTAGGCGTTTTCGCCTAGTCTCACTTGGCGTTTTCGCCGAGTCAGAGTAGGTGTTTTCGCCTAGTCGGGTTTTCATCTTTCTGAATGTACCACCACTAGACTTAATAGTAAATTCAGCTTCAATTAAATCCTTATTTACAAGTGTGCTAACTGCTTTACTTATCCTATCAGAGTTTCTATCAAATATTTTTCCTAACTGCTGATTACTAAAATAAAACATTTCGTTACATGAGGTTGTATAATATCTGACAAATCCATAAATCTTAGTTTCTAAATCACTCAATTTATATTTATTTTGAATGTATATATAAAACGGTATAAATTCGGGTGCATATATATTTGGTAGATTTTCCTGTACTTTTTCTATAACTATATCTTTCATATTTTTGTATTTAATGATTCTGCCTTTATCTTTTGTAGGATTTTTTCTACTTCAGATTCAGCAGTAATTTCAATAGACTTTATATCATTCTTATATTTAACAAATTGTAAATCGTAGCAAATTGGGCAATATTGGTCGGGATAGTCACCAAACTCATTAGGATCGCTATGGTAACATTTGCTAAATGTTCCACTACATATGTGCCTACCACATCGAACGCACTTGGACATGTAACTACTTTCTTTACCACAAATATCACATACATATACTTCTTTTTCAACTTCTCTAGCTTTTTGTGCGGGTATAATTACTGTTTTTGTTTTAATCATATTTAATATATGGGGCTTGCGTCTTATCCTCCAAACATAGGAGTGGATAGATATTGGTTCGTTACCTACACCAAAACCCCATATAGATTTAACTTAAACTAATTAAACGGTATATCTTCAGTCGTTTCTTGGTTTTGTTTAGCTTTACTTTGTTGTTTAGGTGATCTCATGGATATAGTTCCATTTATATCAACATCATCAACATTATATCCTTTACAGTCTTTATTAGATCTCCAATTCGGACATGACCAGAAGATTCCACTTCCGTCTTTCCTTTGAAGTAAAGACATAGTTGCACCACAATTAGGACACTTAGGAGCAACTTGTGTAGGATCCATACCATATTTAGCCATTAACTCTTGTTGAGTTGGATATTGGTTTCTTGGTGCACCACTAGATTGAGCAACTTGACTACGAGTTTGGTTTACAACTTGAGGTGTTAATTGTTTAACATGACCTTTTTTAATCCATTCAGTAATCATTTTTGCTACCATATCACTTGGAAATAACTGATTAAGTGCGTTACGTTGAGCTTTAGACATAGCCTTTGCTGACGCAAATCTGTCTTCAACTTCACCACCGCTTCTAGTTTTCATCATAGTATATCCGCGAGCCATACCCCATGAACCGATCTTTCTCAGTTTATCGTAAGCATATGCTGCGACATCAATAAAACCATCACCTGGAATAACTTTTAAATCCTCAGTTACTGTCATATCAGTAATTCCATTGCGATTTAATTCCCACCAAACAGCTTTAGTCCCTTTCCAGCTCAATCCAGTAATATCTTTACCAGTGGCTCTATCAGGAAATGAATAAACAAATGTTTCCATATCTTGGGGACTAAGTTTACCTTCTAGTTCGTCAATCATTTGAACCTCGTCAACCGAATCCATAGCCTCATAGGCTGTTAATTCAGTTACTTCAGTTTCAGGCGTTTCGACTTTATTTTCTTTATTTGACATAATTTCTTTTCACCACCTTTCAAACCTTAAATTTAGAGAAATCTATCTCATTATATTTATTAATTATCAAATCAATTATGGATTCAATTTTATTTAAAACATACATATAATATTCATGTGTTGCAGTTGGATCATTAATAGTTTTAGTAACTAATGGATCCTCTGAAAAGAACCTAAAGGAATCAAAGTTATATAATATATTTGCAGCAACCATTAATGGAAGTGAGTCCTTTTCGAGTAATGGTGTTATGCCACCAGACGATATATTGTCGATTGTTTTAGCAAAAAATCCTGCTGATACCAGTTTTTCTATAATCGTTTGGAATTTAGCACTTCCTTCATTAAATTGTTGAAAGTTAGATTGAGCAAGAAAATCAGATAAACTTTGTTCTTTGTTTGTTTCCATTCCAGGACAAGATCCTTTAGCGTCTTCTTGAAATATCCACGTATCTTTAGTTTCTTTGGTATCTTTATTTATTTCCTTAATTCTACCACACGGAAATAAACGACAGATTAATGGTCTATCTCTGTGAACTGCACATATCCAACGATCAATAGAAACTCCGTCAATATGTTTTAATAAACTTTTTGGATCTATTTCATATTCTTTTTTAATTTCTTCTAATTGTTTGGGATCTTTAACAATTTCTTCAATTCTCGATATTACGCTTTCTATTTTCATAGCAGGTGACAAGAATGGACATTTACTTAGTTTTTCTGTATCCTGTTCAAAATTGAGAATAGCAACTGGTAGACCAGAAGAAGGACCAATATATATATCGACGAATTTATTTTGGATTATTTCTTGAGTAGTCATTCCTAGAGCATGTCTAAGACGAATCATATCATAGCTATTAATTAGAATATCGTTTTTGAAACAACATTTTCCACACATTGTACAGTCAAACTTAATCTTATCATTCATATTAATGGTTTTTTGTTTACCAGACTTAATGTCTTCTACAAGGTTTTTTTGCTCTTTTAAATTCATAATTCTCCATTAATTTTCAATTAATTATATCATAAAGTAATTTAGACCTCAATGTCTTAATCCTTTAATTTGCAGAATTTTACCAAATACAAAACCCATTCTTTCCATAATACTTAAAGGAACAGCTTTACAAACAGTTGTATATTTTGTTCCATCTGGCTTTTGGTTTATACTTTCAATTGTTTTTAATGACCAAAAGTATGAGTTTATATCTTTCACCCACTCTTTTATCTTTTGAGCATATAGAAACCATATTCCTTTAGTTGGAAATAGATACGCTAATAATGTACTTTCCGAATCATATATCCAACCTTTTCTACCAGATTCTTTGTTACTTAAATACTCAATTAAAATGTCATCATAATCAACCCGTCTCACTTTCTCGTCAATTATTTCCACATTACCATTATTAAAGTGTAAATGAACATCATGACCTTTATACTGTAATTCTTGGTTATTAATAACTTCTATTTTATTCAATCCTCTAAAGTACGTTTTATATAACGCATTGAACCTGTTTCGACTTCTTTCTTCAAAGTCTTTATCCTGTTTGTAATTGCGATATATCGGTAGCATTTTTGTCATTTCCCCATGTTGTCCACCCTTGACGTGTCGTTCTAGCAAAAAGTTCTAAGTATTTACCATTCGGACATAGTCTTTCTATAAGTGAATAGTAATAGTCTGGTTTCTTACTGTGGCTTGTTCTCTGTTCTCTATATACTGAACTTTCCCTAACTGATTCTGGTGGTGCGGGATATGTTCCTTTAACTCCAACTAAAAGTAACTCATGTTGTCCTCTTGCCCAATATCCCATTCCAATAATTTCTTTATCCCAAATCATATTAGTTTTGTATTCAAATCCCCATGATTCCATAACCTTTAAAGCCTCACGTAATTTTGGTGCTGTAGCCCATAAAAATAAAACTGCATTATCAGCAGAAGGAATCTGTAATTGCTCAATATCATTAACTTCCATTGTAGGATATTGATTTTCAATTTCTCTTTCAGCAGTTTCAGAAAAATCATATTTCCAAGGTGGATCAGCATAAATTACGTCAAACTCCCCATCTGGTAAATCGTTTGGTGACAATTGTCTTAAGTTATATTTATATTCTTTGACCATTTTTCTAATATCGCGAGTTGATAACTTATTCTTTTCAGCCAAATCTAATATTTTATCTTGTTCTTCTGGGTCTAAATATGCTACTTCTGTATGATCTTTAAAATCTAAGTCATCACGCCGGCGTGACAACTCAATATGTGCAGCTACTGAAGCAAAGTTTCTAAGGGTTCCATATGCAAAATCGGTTTCATCCAATGCTTGGCTATACTTTTCCCCATATTTATTTTCGCCATAGTTAAGCCAATCCCCAAGCCAAAAACCAACTGATTTATTTATATGTCTTAAGAAGATTCCACAGTTTTCCCAATCTTCAAATGTCGGATTTCCTATTGGTTCTAAACCATTTTTAAGTAACCTAAAACTCGAATATTCAATACTTTTATCTTTCGCTAATTTAGTAATATCATTAGTCATATCGATTATTTCCTTTCTTTTATTAGACCTAATTTATTAAGAATGGTAAGAAGATTTTTAACCACAAAGTCAATCTCTTCTCTTGTTGTATAACGACTTAAAGATAACCTTAAACTACCTTTAATCCATTCCTCCTCTAAGTCCATAGCATCTAGTACATGAGATACTTCTATACTACTTGCTGTACATGCTGAACCAGAAGCCGAAGCGATACCTTTTTCTGATAATAGATTTACTATATCTTCCCCATTCAAATCTTTAAATGCAAAAGAGGCTATATGTGGAACGCGTTGTGTTAGGTGACCAGTTAATATAACATTAGGAACTTGTGCCATACTATCAATTAATATATTTCTAAGTTCGGTGATTTTATCATTATGACTAAAGTCAATCATTTCAATAGCCTTACCAAGTCCTACTATGTAAGGCACATTTTCTGTACCAGCTCGTAATCCAAATTCCTGACCACCACCGTCTTGCTGTCTACTCATTGGTGTTCCATATCGTACATACAAAGCACCTATACCTTTTGGTGCGTGTATCTTATGTCCAGTAAAAGATAATAAATCAACACCAAGGTGATCAACATTACAATCTAAATATTGGATAGCCTGAGTAGCATCTACATGAAAATAAATTGGAGAGTGCGTTATATGATTTAACCTTGTGAGCATATCCCCTATTTCTTTTATTGGTTGGATTGTTCCTACCTCATTATTGACATACATTACTGACACTAAAACCGTATTTGGTTTAATTGCCTCTTCAATATCTTTTACCTTGACCATTCCATATTTATCAACTGGAACATACGTAACTTCTGCATTAAGGTGTTTACACGTTTCTAATACAGCTTTATGCTCAATTTGAGTAGTTATTATATGTGGTTTTTCATACGGAGAAGTTATAGACTCTATTAAACCTTTGTGTGCTAAGTTGATAGATTCGGTCGAACAGGAAGTAAATACGATTTCATAGGGTTTTGCACCTAAAAAATCAGCAATAATTTTCCTTGCATTCTCTATACCTACTTTAGCCTTACGACCCCATGAATGTGGCTCGGAAGCATTACCATACTTTTCCATAAAATATGGTTTCATAGCATTAAATACTTTTTTATCTACTTGTGTAGTAGCCGCATTATCTAGATAAACTTTTTTCATATTTCTGGATTCTTTAAGTTCCTAATAGGAATTAGACTAATTTCCTGTAAGTCAAACTTTTTTATTATTAATGTTCCATTCTTATCTATAGTTGACTCCTGAATAATCCCACCTATACCAAAGCAAAAATCAGGTGTAATAGGAATTGGACAATCTAAATTCATATATCCAATAGGTTTACCATCAAAGTTTTTGGTTACTGGTATTGTTTTATTCATGTTTGTTTTACCTTCTTATCATTTAAATACTGGAGTTCTTTCAATATTTCTAGTAGAACCATCTGTTCAAACTCTTCTTTTGAGTTATTAACAAATACTAACTTAAGGAACTTTCTTTGAATGTGTTTCCAAGGAATTCTGTTTTTCTCGAAGCTTTCCTTTCTAGTCATTGGTTTAGTTATCATAACATAGCCTCCTGCAAATAGAACCTTTCTGCTGGCAATTCTACAGCAATTAAGTTAGTTCCTAATTTATTAGCACAAACAGCGCCGTCTAATCCTATTTTGTTTTTCATTATAATTGGTTGGCCAAATTTACCCCACTGTGCCTTATAGGCAGGAGTATGACCAAATATAATCTTTTTACCCCAATCATAATCACTATTTATAAAGTCATCTCTAGCCCAAAGCATAGCATTTATATAAGTTTCATTTAATAAATGTTTTTCTATAGGTAATTTAGGTACTAATCCTCCATGCACAAATACATAATTATCATTCCAATATAGAAATTTAGTTTCTTTAAGTAGAAAATTTAAGTGATCTTCAGGAATTCCTTTTCTAACTGACTCTGATAAACCATATGATCTTAATGTATCTTTTCCGCCATTATAGAGAAAACAACTCCATTGAATATCCTCTTGATATTTCTGACCATAATATACCCAATTTTTTAAAATATCCTCGTGGTTGCCGTATAAGAATATCCAATGAGGATATTGCTTATGCCACTTAATTAATTGATCAACTACTTTATTGCTATCAGGACCTCGATCCATATAATCACCCATAAATACAACTATATCCTTTTCAGGTTTTAATCCTGCCTTTAGCAGTTTTTTATATAGAGCCATTAATTCGCGATAACAACCGTGAATGTCACCTACCGACCACACTTTATCTATCATATTATTTTTCCTTTTTCCTAGACGATCTTATAGATTTAATCTTTGCACGAAGTAGCTTATTATCTTCAATTCGCATTTTATCAAGACAATTTGGCGCGAATTTCATAAAGGACATTAATCGTACTTTGTCTATTACGATTTCTTTATTATTTCTAAGATCAACAAGAGCAACTTTATGTCCACGAAGTTCCCACCTATAATCTAGAAGTTTTCTTACTAACATATATGCCTCCTAACTGAGCTGAGTGTAAATAATTACACACTTAACTAATACTTCTTTTTTCTTTTAAGTCTTTCGCGTCGTTCTTCTCGTTTCTTTCGACGTACAGAAGCCGACATACCACCTTTTCTTTTACCCATACTACCAGTGTTGTATCAAATAAATAACTATTACAAACGGAAACCAAATAGGAGAAAATATTACGATTAGTACTCCTATTACGAATATAAATGAACTAATAATTGCAACTACTGCTACTATTAATTCAACTAAACTTTTAATTATACTTTTCATTTAACAATTTCCTCATAAATAATAGGGTGATTTTTAGTAGTCATGTTTTTATCTAATACCAATACCATTGTTTTACATTCCCCTATATCACAAAAGGTCAGTTCAATTGTCAATAATTTTTTATCTTGTATCTTTTTTTCCTTGAAACATCCTGCACGTAGTGTCATTCCACCAAACCGACTAATTGTTCCTAATAGATTTGCTTCAACTTTTAAATCCATATTAAGTATTTCCTTGTCTCTTTTTGATATCTTCAATTACTTCTACAGTAACTGAACTTAACCCATATACTTTGAAACTATGATACCAACTCCAAATATGGAAAATACCACTTGGATACTCACAATCTATACGTAATGATTGTGTCCCTGGTGCTACTGGTTCTCTATACATAAAATATATATCATCACAGAAAGCACAAATTTCCATATCTTGATTAGATTTAACTCCAACTACAGCAATTATTGTATATCCACTATCTTTATGTTTCTTCCTAGTCGGTACAATATATAAGGTATCGTAAACTGTTTCGTTATGAAAGAGATTTTTTATAACTGGTAAAGATAATAGATTTTTCTTATTAATATCCATATTACTTCTTAAATCTAATAGTTAATATTCTATCTTCTCTTTCTTTAGCACCTACTGGTATATTACCTGTTTCCTCGATATGTTTCTTAGCCTTTGTTATATCAAGACTTGGCTTAACTTCTTTTATAAATTCCTTACCAAGTATACTTAGAACAGCGTCAGGATCAATAATATCAATCTTTGTTTGTAATTTACTAACTGATACAGTAGCAATATCTGGTAATGATAATGTTTTACCTCCTTCAGGAGTTCTATCTACTGCTGGATCAATTAACATTGCCTTTTTAACTTCTTCTTTTATGTGTTGAATGGTACTTTCTTTAGATTCAATTACTTTATCAACGTCTTCAGTTATTTGCTGTCTATATGTCTTTAGTTTGATAACTTTATCCTCCATGAATTTGATAGCCCATAAGTATTTACGGTAAGCTATCAATCCTTTACCAGTTTCAATGGGTTCTACTTGAGGTTCTAGTTCAGAATCCATACCTACAAATTCGGATATAACTTCGTCATATTCTTGGTTTTCCATTTTTTCCTCCTAATCCTATAAGTTCTAACAAATTATTACCTATAAGTGTCCAATTTATTATTTGATCAAATTTCTTTAATATAATTTCATGACCTTTTAACGCATTTTTATATGTGGAGTAGCGGTGCATAAATGCTGTATTTGAATTAGTATCAAATACAATTGTTTCAAATAATAGAGGATTTCCTTTACCTATAAAATTGTGGTCTATACCTAAAAATACAGTAGATATAAAGTATCCATTCATTAATTTATCTTGTTTTACTATTCTTTCTTTTTTCTGTAAAAAATTCGACCAATCTATTATTGTGGAAGGTACCATATTCTTTTTACTATCAAGAGTATAAAATCTTATAGAATATCGTTTTCCAACATCAAGTTTTTCAATTGCTTCTCTCATGCTTTTTGCTGTATCTGCTTTTATATTATCTATTTCTTTCTCGGTTATTTTTTTACTTGTTGAGGTTCTTTCAATCCATATACCTTCATATGGTTGACCACACTCACCAGCAATCTTTTTATCAAGTTCGTCCATTCTATCCATAACTTTAGTTTCGTCAGTTGTTTTTAGTTCTTCTACAAAACTTCTTTTTCTAGTTGAAAGGTTAATTTCATAAATTTTCCAACTATTTTTATATTTCTTAGCAATTAAACCAGTATCTAAACTCATTTTTGATCCTTTCCTATTTTATTAAATTCTTTTCTTTTATCACGTTTAATCATAACTACAGGTGGTTGTCCTAATCTATCCATCATTTCATTAAGGAAATCTACTTTATGTTGGGGTTTCCACGGAGTATTAATTACACTATCAGTATCTATAATCTTAATTCCAAACTTTTTTTCGGCCCAATCAACAAAATCTTTATCACTCAATTCACTAAGAGATAGATTACCCCAGTTTCCATTTGGTAATTTTGCTCTAATGAATATGTAATCTAAATCTTTAATATTATATTTAAACATATGTTTCTATTGGACTTGATTAACTATTTAATTATATCACAAACTAAGTTAAATATCAACTGACTGTAGCTCTTGGTATGTATCGGATATAAGTTTTAATTCGGTATTAGATCCATCTATAATTGTTGAATGAACTTTAATGTTTTTTAAGGCTTCCTTATTTATACTAACGCGGTCTTCCCCATCAGTAATAACCATAATTTCCGACTTTTCAAAATCTTCTGGTGCCTTATGTATGTCGTCAATAGCAGCCAGAATTGCACTTTGTATACTTGTACCACCCCCAGAATATGGATTTCTAACGAGTGTGTCACACAACTTTTGTGCGTCTTCTTTAGTTTTGACTTTAATTACCTGACCTGGACTATCATCAAAGAACCGTAAGAAATATGTGGAACCCTCTGATATTGCCTGTCTAACTAATGCTAAAGCTACACCTGAGGCATATATATTCTTTTTACCTTGCATACTTCCAGATACATCGATTAGTAAATATAACGATTGCCTCTTTAATCTTCTAGATTGGTAATCTCTTACTAATAATTCTTTACGTAATAATTTCTGCATAAATATATCGTCATCGTATGCATATTGTGTTGGAACAAGTTTTAATATCTCCATAGGATTATCTATATTTTTAACTGACATTTCATTATCAGGAAATGGCACGCTCTCAAGTACCTCGTCGCGACGATATTGTTCAGTAACTTCCTTAATTCTAGCAACATAAAATATGTCCATTTCACGACTTGATAACTTATTGGCAATCTTTTTAATAATATCCATAATATTACCAATTTTAAGATCCTTATGACCAATGCCAGCATGTTTATTAAGATAATCTTGCAGATCTTCTGAATCAAACAAACCACTTTCAATGGTTTTTTCTATTTGGTCGACGTTCTTACGAAATTCTGTCATGTCTATAGGTAAATTACCTTCATCGGCACTAGTACCTTGTTGATCTTCTGATTTTGAACTCTGACGTGGTTGTTTTTGATTTTGCGGTTCGTTTTCTTGATTTCCGTCTGTTGAGTCGTCTTCGCTATCTTCCGACTGTTCCTCGTCATTCTGTGACGTCTGGGACGGTTGTTGTTGAGGTTGTGCCTGTTTGGGTGGCTGAAACATATTCAAAAACACTCGTAAAGCTTCCATTGGATCAAGTTTATTTAGTTCGAAAAACAGTTTAGATATTATAAAGTATCTAAAAAATCCTCGTATCTTATTATAAAAATCTACATTTTTCATTAAATCGCCAAGTTTAGTTAAGGTATAGAGACTTCTTACATCCTTAAATATCTCCCAGAAGCTCTTTAATAATCTTCTTTTACTGATTTTCTCTTTGAATAATGCATATGCGTCTTCAGCAAAGTCAGTAGCTAATGTCATATCTTTAACTTGGTTCATTTCGTCAACCATTTGGAATATTTCATTTCTTTCTTCTTCAGTTAATTTGGATTTAGTTATTCTCATTTGGTTTATCCCATTCTCCTAGACTGGATTTAAATTTACTTATACTCTTTCTTGACATTTCTTGGTGTTTTGTAAGTGCATCTTTGTATCCTTTTTCAAACTCAGAACCTATAAGGATTCCAAATTTCTCTGAGTCAAATAATGTTTCTATGTACATATGTCCTGTTGATTGAAAATAATCAAATGCTAATTTTCCTAATTTATAACTTCCTTCTATTAAGGAGTAATGTTCCTTCATTATTTTTTCATGTAGTATTTTAGTTTTATTTTTACTCATATAATTTATGGATAAAATACATAACAATAATCGAAATATTCTCTTACTAATTTACCACTATCCTGATTATGCCAAGGCGGTACATAATTACAAATGCCAAACTTCCGTTTTGTATCTGCAAAATCACCTTTCCATTGTTTTAAAAACTCTTCCGTGGTCATATTATAGAATTCACACCATTCTTTTGGCGCGAATACTTCAAACTCTTTCCTTTGAACGGGATTAATCATTATATACTTTTTATGATTTCTGAAGAACCAACTTTGGAATCCATATCCACAACCTAAATCTACAACTACCCAATCTTTAGGTATAAGTTTGGAAAGGTAATAATAGGTATCTGTGAAACCTAAAAATGATCCGTCAATATCACCACTATTTGCTTCTAATATCTTAATTACCTGATCTTTATATTTCGTTTTTATTAGTGTTTTATACAAATCCATGCAATTATTTCTTATTATTTTTTAGTAGATAATTAACTTGCCTTATATCTAGTCTGGATAATACATTTAATACTAAGTTAATAATATGTTGGAGTTTAATGTAAGGAGTTCTTCCTTCGTCCTCCATATATATTAGAGATACAACTCTCTGTAGCCTTATATGTTTCTTTTTATTAAACATATAGTAAGTGACTGCAACTCCAAAAATATAACTTAATATGGCAACTATACATATATAAATTATGTTCATAATTATTCTCCTTTAATAACTTATTTATACGATTGTCCATTCATTTTTATTGTCATTAGTTCTTGTGCAAGAAGTTCGGCTAAGTTGTTTAATTGTTGTGTATCTATATCCATTGTTAATATTCTATCTAGAAGTTTTGGCACTTCTATATTGAGCCAATCTATGATCTCAGGGTTAACTACTTTAATTTCCTCTCTTGTAATACCATCATCCAATATATTAGTATGAATTGTGCCAAACCTATTGATATAAGAATCAATAAAATAACACCGCAAACTCTCTCTTATTATATATTTTTTAGTTCCGTCATTCATGTTTGTCTCCAACTTTATCTATAAAAAAAATAGGATACTTAGACCTTACTTCTTCTATAGATAGTTCGCTACCGAAAATGTAAACAGCTTTATTTATTTCTCCAGAATAAACAGTCTTATCTAATAAAGTAAACACTTCGGGATTTGTCAATGCTACCCCTACCCTCGACATACCTATTTTGAAATCTTCTTCAGTAGGTTTTGGTACTACATTTCCTTTAAAGGAAGAGATTACAGTTATGGAAGTGTATGAATGATACTTTTTCATATTTTCTCCTTTAATTTTTCAATCATAGTTGCCACCTCTTATTCTCCTTTAACTCGTTTTCTTTAAGAGGATCCAAAGCTACTGTATTCTTTTCTAATTCTAATAAATGAACAACAATTCCAGTACTTTCAATTATTTTTGTACCATAGTGTTCTATAACTCTCCAAGGTATGTCCTGACCTGTAAGCACTAATACAAATACGCGTTTATCCTCTTTAGCTGTAGGGGTTACTAACGCCCACATATTAACAGATTCGTTTTGTATACCAAAATCGATAATATCTGCCCCCATGGGTAACCTAACTATTTCTGGTTCACTGTAATATCTTAAGTTATATTTATATATTTTTTTCATTTTTCTTTGGTTTTCTATAATTTATTATATTAGTTCTTTAGTGTAATCACCTAACGCTTTTAATATATATTTGGTAGCTTGTTTTCTTTCTTCCCCTTTAATATTGGCATAATGCAAACTATCTAATAAATAACGCAACATTCCATTTGCTATAGTCTCAATCATTGGCTGATAGGTTTCTTCTTCCATTAATTTTATTTTTGCCTTTTCTTTTTTTTGATATTGTATGCTCTTAGATTCTCTAGCAGAACCCCTTTTATATGTTTTTCTCATAGATCTATAACCTCACCTTCTATTGCCTCTGTTTTTCCATCTCCAAGTTTCTTTGTACTTGATCGTCTAAATAGTTTATCTCTATTAGTAGCAACTATTTCTTGCATACGTTGTAATAATTCATTTCTTTTATTTGTTGTTTTTGGTGTCGGACTATTCATTCTTTGGATTGATAAAATATCTTCACTAAGTTTACGCATTTTACTTAAGAATTCTTGGTCACTTAATGTGTCGAAATCTATTGGCATTTCGTTAATTTCCTTTTCAATTTCTTCCAAATCGAATAATACCTGTCTTTCTTCTTCAGCTTTACCTACACATTTCTCATACACAGCGTCAAATATTTCTTCCTCAATTCGTCTGTTAACAACACATAATATATATCGTAATTCTTCAAGATCAGAGTAAATAACTTCATCGCGACCATTAAGCAAAGCAGCCGCCTTTAAAACCTTTAAAGCTTTATTAGCAGTTCGTGGGGATATATACTTTTTACTTTCTTTAGTAAATTCTTCAAGGAAATTATCAAACGTATCAATAATAGCTTTTGGAAATGTAACTGACTTTGGATCTTTGACTAAATTGGCACATTCTTTTAGTTTGGCTATAGTTAATATCTTATTTGGTATAAAGTCTGGTTGGTCAATATAATTTTGATAAATCTTAGTTCGGTCACCTTTAGCTGTGCTTGGAACTACGTCACATTTGAATACAATACGGTCAAGAATAGCTTGAGTGACTTCGTTTTCACGTTGGTAATTAGAGGTAACAATTGCTGTATGAAGTTTAGCTTTAACCTGTTGAGAACCTTTCATCCATGTTCTTTCATTCAATACACCTAATAAGGAACGTAGTAATACGTCAGAAGCGTCAAAAAACTCGTCTAGGAATGCAAAATCAGCGTCCAAAATTGAGTTATTAGTATTGTGAACAATATTTCCTTTTTTAAGTTCAATAATATTTAGAGGTCCAAAAACATACTCCTCAGTTGTCTGTTTTGTTAAATGAATTTGGAAAAGTGAGGCACCTTCAATTACCGAAAAAGCATTAGTTGCAAATAAACTCTTAGCAGTACCAGCAGGACCCATCATAAGCATATGTTCTTGTGTGAGTAATGCATACATTAACTGTTTAGTCTCGCGTTCACGGTCAACTAATCCAATAACGTCACTATTAAATAAATCACTATCAAATAATTTAGTGGGAACTGTGGATTTCTTTTTCTTTTTCATAATTCTCCTATATCAGTATCAATTTAAATTTTCTTTATTAAATATTATATCATTTTTCAGGCAGAAAAACAACAGTATTTTACATGCAGTATGTTCTTGCCATCCAGTTTTCTATACCGCCATGGCTGATACTGAACATCATGGCTTGTATACTTGCCTCTGTATCAGTTCTTAGATCAATCTCCTCTAATCCCATTTGTTTTCTATGACCTAAAAAAGTAGCTAAATGATATTGGCATACTCCTTTAGCTGCTCCACTGTCACCAACCACCTCGTCACGACCACCAGACTCATGATAAATAATACAATCCATTAGTCTTATATCCTCAACTCCATAGATAGACGCATATTTAGCAACTAAATCTTTAACTTCAGTTGGCAAATTCTTTTCTGCATTGTTTCTATTAGTTATTATTGATTGTTGGTGAGCGTATATTGCTTCTTCTTTAGCTTTGGCTTCTAACTTAGAATTTAGTTCTAATATTTTATCTTTTAATTCTTGAATTTCTTTATCTTTATCTTTGATAAATCCTTCCTGAACTTTAATTACTTTAATTTGGTTTTCTGACTTATAAGTTGCTATGTATTCATATCTAAATTGAAAAAGTACAATACTTATTGTAACTACTAAATAGATAAAAGTTACTATTAAGACATAATATCCGCTAACCTCACTTTCCCCAAACCTTTGTATTCTATCCTTAATTTGTTTAATAGTGTATTTAGTTTTCTTATATAACCAAAGTATAAAAAGTACAACTTTAGTAAGAAACTTAAATATCAATATCAATACTTTCTCTACTATCTTCTTTATTATCCTTAATGTTGCTAAAAATAAACCTTTAATTATTCGGCCTATTCTTCGCCAATTTATTCGTATAAGTGGATCTTCTGCCTTTTTCATATAATTTATGCTCCTCGTTTTTTAGCCAATAACATTTTGTCAATAATTATACGAGCGTATTCCATGCCACTTGTAGTGGCTAATTGAACAGTATCGTATTGGCAAGGTTCAAACCAAATATCTATACCGTTGTGTCCTTTTATACCAACTTGATATTTGTGACCTTTCTTTCTGACAATAATGTCATTACCTTTATAATTAAATAACTTTTCTTTTTCCATCATTATTACCTATTAATTTTCTCAAAATTTCTTGACTTTCACATAATGTACATTCGGTTACTACTTCCACAATTCTCGCATTTGGGTTATATGTAATTTCAACACCACCAGTTATTGGAATCTCCTTTCCATCTATTAGAACTCTGTAGTTTCTGAGTTTAGTAGTATATTTCATATTTTTATAGTAATTACTGCCTTAACTGGTTCTAATATAGGATCTGGAAAATTGTCATTCCAAATCATATAACCACCACCACGGTAAACATATTTATATGTGTCTTTTAAATATTTACTTACAGTATTGTTGGTATTAATATATGTTCCTTTTATATGTCTAATCGCCATACCTTTATCATTGTAAAGTAAAATTTTCTTTTTATCTTTAATGTCACTACACATACATAAATATTTAGATGATGCACCTTTCACAACTGCTTTATGCAATTTATCCATAACAATCCATACATTTTTCTTATATATCGTTGTACCTTCAAGCTTATCTGCAATTATATCTAATTCTTTTAATCTATCTTTATCATTCATATTAAAATACAGGTCTATAACCTTTTCTTTCTTTATCTGAAATTAATCTTTCCAATTCTCTCTCAGCATCGTATTTATCTTGAAAAATCAGTTCCATACGTTGACCTATTGTTCCAATTAAACCCCAACGTCTTACTAGAATATATGAAGTAATATTTCCTTTTTTGTCTTCTTGGATATCAGCAGCCCAGAACTTATTATGTTCTTCTGATTTGTTCTCCCAATAAATTGGTCTTTTACTTGGTAATATTACCACCATACATTTTCCTAAATTTAACTCTTTATATAATGTACCATTCATTATACTGCAAAATTACCTATATCACTGCGTACATGATCACAAAATAAGCATTCTCCTAATCCTTTTAATATATCTAATCGTGTCCATTTTCCACATCCACAATGACCGGCAACATAACGAACTATTTTTGCATTAGTTATACTAGGAGATAATTTCTTTACTTCTTCCAAAGCTTTAAAAGCTTCTTCTTCACTATGATATTCTCCAATCTCACCGTCATTATGTTTTATCCACCATACATATTTTCTCATTTTGCCTCACTCTCTATTGGTGTACATTGGTGACTTTCATGATATATTTTATAGGCACGTAACAGTTCAATAGACTTCTCATATTTATTAGATAGTTCTTGATATCTATTTAATGCATATGTTCCTATACCTAACGTTCCAATTAGCACACCGAATAGGAAATACATAGTTGATACTAAAATTAACATTTTTATATTCATAATTTTTTACCTCCTTTACTTTTAAAACAACCACCAAATCCTAAATATCCAAATTCGTCTATCGTCGCTACTATTGCGGCTATACCTACTAATACAGCTACTTCAAAGTTAAAGAAGTGCCTAACTACTAAAAGTACTGATATATTAAGTGGAAAACTTAAGTAACTTGCAACTATATATTTATTTATTTTCATATTTTACCTTCTATCATTCATCAAAATTTGTACTAATTTCTTCTTCTTTAGATCCGTCTATTCCAAACTCTTCTTTTAATTTATTACCCCATGAATTGATTATTTTATTATTAATGTTATCTATTTTGCTGTTCTCTTTCCAACACTTTGTAATTCTAGCCATTTTAGGTCTAACAGGATAAATCTTACATAAGTTGCCTTTTCCTAAGAAAATACATTTCCCTTCATTATAAGTTCTTCTAGCTGGAATAAATTTACCTGCTAAATCTTTAATATTTACTCCTACAGGTTTAAGAAAATAAATATTTCCAAATGGTTGCTTATCAATAGCATAATACTTATGTATCAATTCATTCGGTGTAAGTTTCAAGAATTTAGCAACTTTTTTTAATTCTGACAGAGTAGGTATACAAGATCTACAATGGCAACAAAAACCACATTTAACACAATGATCTACTCCTCTCAAAGAGGCTGGTTTTAATCTCTTTCGCAGTGATTCTAATTTGTCATATGTTTCATGTTGTAAACGTAATCCATCTGCTAGTGTAGATAATAAATTAAACATCTCCATTTAAATCCACCTCTTTTTCTCTTTCAAACCAGGCATCTGGCAAATTTAATTCTAAAAACTGACCTGCCTTATTAAAATCTCTATATATCCATTTCAATATTACATTTCTCGGTGTCTTATTTGATATTTGATCTCTTAAAGTCTTTAGTCTTTCAAGTTTACCGAGCCATACGCGATTAATCATATTAACTGCTAATTTACTATCCGAAAACACACATGCTACGTCTGTTTTTATATTCTGGTTTATCCAATCATATGCTTTTTCAATAGCTATGAACTCAGCTTCATTATTTGTATGGTCACCAATATTTTCATGAATAATGACCTCATTTTCATATACTACGCATATTCTCGCGCTTTGATTTGCTTTTCCATTGTTATATGCTCCACCATCTACATAAAGTGTATGTATTTTCATGATTTATTTTCTTTCTTATGCTTTTCCATATATATTTTATGATATCTTTTATTTGCTTCTCTTTTTTTATTTCTCCAATTTTCATCATTTTCCCACTTATTGTGATAATAATTTCTCATATAAATCTTTCTTCCTGGAAGGAAATGGTACCACCATTTTCTATAGCATTTTATGCACATTCCTCTAGATCTGTCTTTCTTCTTTGTTATATCTTTATGGCAAACACTGCACTCTTTAGGATATAAAACACTTCTTATACTATTTTTAGTTCTGTTTTTTCTGGTCAAATAGTTCTTACAGGCAACACAATATCCGCGTGAATGATTATTTTCAGTAAGTGGTCTATTACATGTTTTACAATTTTTACCAAGCCAGGAACTCATATCATGAGGAGATTTTACTCTCTCTGGTATTCCGCTCTTTTTAACAATTTGTTCAACTCTTTGCCTACTTATGTTGTTTAACTTGCCAGTTTCAGCATATGATCGCGTTATTTTAAAATCAAATAATACTTTATTTCTATCGCATTTTATTTTATAAGTCATATCGTTTTTCTCTTTTCTTTCTATTAACCCAATCAGATATGTCAAACTCAGTTTCAAAATCCGATTGAGGTAACTTAGCTACAAAATCGTATTTAAATGTATGGTGAAATCTTACGGCGGTTTCTCTATCAGTAACTGTCAACAATAGAGCTAAAGCAAGCTGTGAAGGTCCTGAACCGTGATAGCCCCATAAAAATCCATCAGGACTATGGTTAATAACCATCTGACTTCTAACAGGTGATAATTCCTTACCGTCTACTTTAACTATTTGTGTTTTATATGTTCCTTGTATTTTCATTTAATATTAACAGTATTCCATAACCAACTTGCATAGGTTAATTTATTACAACCGTTACATCTTTCATTATCAGCTCCGTTTGCGTGTATACCACAATCTTCTTTGCAATTACATATGGAAAGTTTTATTCTTGGATAGTTGTCTATAGTATAGAAATATCCTTCGTCTGTTTTTATTATTCTTGCTAATATAAGTTCTTTACTATTCATGTTTTCCATTATTCGTTATCCTTTTTAGTAATATCCTCTCTCTTAAAACAATTAGTTTTTAATTCTCCCCATTGTTCTTTTCTTTCACTTTCACAATACCATTCTCCTACTCCTGGTATAGATTTTATCTGTACGTATCTATCAGGCATATAAAATAGATAACGGAATAAAACCACTACACCAGTAACAATTACTATTGTTGTTATTATTGATACAATTATTGCTACGTTATTATTATCGTCGTGCATATTATTTTCCTTATAAACGAACTTCATAACAAGTTTTAAAAGTAGGTTTACCAATTCCCCATTCTTTGTATTGGTTACAAAATAGGCTTCTATCATTATAAAAGTCCCCACTATTTATTGGTGCCGATATGGCAAGACAGACAGCCACACTAATTAGTATTACTATAAATACTATGAGTATCCAAGCTTCTTTCATATTATCTCCATATAAATTTATTACTTTTCATTGTTAAATTTCCTATTAATTCTCCAAGCTTCTTAGTTGTCACTATTTATATAATCTTCGTAAGACAACTCATTAAAAGTTATTTTTTTTCCTACTCCAACTTTAATAATATTATTTTCTACCTCTATTTTTCCACTATCTGATCTGTTTTCTCCTGCCCAATAAATAACCCCAGACAACTTAATATCTTTTGGTGCAAAAAAGTTTTCAATTAACCAATGTAACCACTCAACATAACTATAGAAGTTTTCACTCCCGTCCCATCGTAAATGTTTCCCGTCTTTAGTTATTTCCCATTGGCAATAATAATCAGGTTTAGACTTATCATTTCTGTGATCTGCTTGGTGTATTTTTTCAAACTTATTAAATTCATTGAGAGTAACTTGGCGACTCAAATTTAACTTACCTTCAAAATTAGTATTGTAACCCATAATATAATTCCCCCTTAAATTTATTACTTGGTTGATTTCTTACAGCCTCCTTTTTCACGAACCTTTAAAGCAACCCATGCTTCATCTGTCTTAGTACATACGTTATAAGAAAAACCTGCTATAGACGGTCTATCAAACTCATCAGGTAAAACTATATCCCAAAATTTTCTTCTCTCCTCCCATTCTTTATAAGAAACTCTTGAAGGCTTATCAGTTTGATTTTGATAGTGATAATCGGTTAATTCACCCTTAAAAACTCTACGTCTTAACTTGTCACTCACACCGAAAAACTGAAGATAAATTTCCCCATTAACAGGAAACGCTACAGCAGAAGTTTCTAGATTAAATGGACTTCTATACCCTTTTAACGTTTCTTCTTGTAGTTTGTATAAGATTTCTAGATATGTCATATTTTCTGTATACAAGGCGAGCTCTTTAGATATTTCCTCTATAAACTCTATTCTTAGTTGTTTGAGTTTACCTAGTAAAACCTCAAAACTTGTTCCATTCCATTTATATGCGTTATATATTTTAGTGCTCATTGGTTTTTCCTTTCACAGCAACATTGCTGGCGAGTGTATACTTGTTCTTTATTCATTTACTTTTCCTTTTCTGAACTTAATAAATTGGCTTTGAATTGGTCTTTAAGACTGACTATACTTTCTAAATTAAAGCGAGGGTTTTTAAGCAGCCATACCACAAACTCGTCTAATATATCCATACAGGCTTTAGTTTGGAGGGCGGAGAGTTCTTTAATCAATTCTTTATAGTATTCCTCTCTTTGGAGAACAGAACAGTAACTATCGCTATACATAGAACTTGCATGAATACCATTATTATTTAAGACTTCTTCTATTTCCTCATTAGTTTTACCCTTTCTTAGATATTTTGCTTCTTCAGGTGTAACTAGAAATCCGTATGGAATGTTAATACCATCTTTAACCATTAATTTTATGCAGTTCCTTATCATTAGTTTATTTTCCTTATATTAAACCAAATACTCTTGCTCCAATAATTAAAAGAAACACAATAGTAAAATATCTAAAACAATGTTCATTAATTATAGAAAGTAATATAGCTATAAGTATCATTGCATAGTAAAACCAATTCATACATTCCCCCATATAAATTTATTACTCATTGGTTGGATTGCTTTCAGCATATTAAATAAATATTCTTTCCAACCGGCGAATTTAATTCCCCATTACAAGTGCTATCTAAAAGGTTTCCATAATTAATTACAGATGTTGCTAAAAACATTTATTTCCCCTCCTCCGGTGTAGTTTGTTGAGAGAGATAATCGGGTATTATTTTGTCCAACTCCTCCAAGCAACTACCGCAAAATTTTTGGTCTTTTTCATCTCTATTAGAAAAATCAAATTGACTACAGTATTTTACAAACCCCTCAACCGCTTCCCTTTTTATTTTTCCCTCATCAAGATTTAGGTAGGGTAAGAAGAATTGCCAAATGTCATTGAACCTATTAACTTCTTGTGCGTTATAGATTGCACCAGTTCCCTTTTTTCCTTTACCACCTACCTGATTTCCTCTAAAGTCAAAAAACTTTGCGAATTCTTCCTTCACTTTTTCCACATCGATCCTTTGGATTATGCTAGGAGTAATTTTCTCAATTATCTTTTGTGCTTGTCGTTCTATCAACAGTTCCGAAACTGCGGTTGTTACACCCATTGCTTCTTCTTCCGCTCTTAGTATTTCTTTTATTTCCTCAACCCTAGTGGTTTTATTTAATTGTTCTTTAGCTTTGTTGGTCATAATTTTTTATTTATATAATTAAACCTTAAATATTGTTTCTTTATTTTCTGGATCAACCATTTTCTTGAAAGTATCTATTATTGGTTTAAATCTTTTATCTTTTTCAAGTTCTTCCTTAGACATTCCTTTCATTTCTTCCATAGTTTTCTCAAATTTTTCTGCGACTGTTAATGGTTTTTCGCCAGTAACTAATCCTTTAACAAATTCCTTTGCCTCTTCTGGTACAGAGAACTCTATATACGCATAAGTACAATCAAAATCATCATCATAATCACGAATATAGTTAGGGTGCTGTTTTAATATATCAAACACCCAAAAGTATCCTTCTCTATTTCCGCCACCATTTCTTGTATATAAAATTATCTTTGAACCATCCTCATTTAGGTAAATATCTCTAAATCTTCCTGTTGGATATTGTTTATTCTCTATACAATTATGAATGTATGTTTCTCCTGCCTTTGTCATGCCTTCGTCATATGGAATCCACTCTTTTGGATAACTAATTCCTTTATCATTATCTAAATCTAATATCTGTTTTAATATTTCTGCTTGTGGGTTCATCCCATGTAGCATATTATAAAGACTCATAATTCCTCCAGTCTTAACTTATTAGTTACTTCTTTTAATTTTTCTATAACTTCAGGACTATCAAATAATTTAGATTTAACAGCTGATTGAATAGATAACAGTATTTCCATACTTTTAGCTTCAATATCTGTTTTCAATCGGTCAAACGAAAACCATATAAACATTGGATTTCCAAATGTATATGTTTGGGTTATACCAGTAATTTGACCGCGTTTATCTATATCTTCAATTTTCTCAACGACACAAATGACCCCAGCGTGTGCCATATTTTGATATATAGTATCGCCGTCGCGTTTGATTGTAACTTCAATATTCGTCTTTTCTGATACCTGTTCTCCTGATTGGTTATATATTTTATTGATACCAGTCGGTTTTGCCTCATTGCCTTTTAATGTTTGGTATTCATCTTCAAGGTGCTCTCGTTCCATAATTACTTTTCTACGTCTTAATCCATTCTCCATTTTTTGAGCCTGTGATCTAATATGGTGTAGCCTTTTAACAATATCTAAACCGTTTAGATTACCAGTTTTCCTAGCATTATCCATTTCCTCTATACATTTATCTACGTTGTAACAAATAGTTTCTTCGTATTTCATATTTATATCTTAATAGCTTTTACTGTTAAACTTTTAATTTTCTTAGACTTACCTTTTGTTTCTTTTAAGAACTTTCTGTACTCAGCTACAGCACGTCTTATTGCGACTGGAAAATCCCAACCAGACATTCTAAACTCTTTAGATACTGGATACGGTAATTCTGCTGTAACTGTGACTAAATAATAATTCATAATTACCTCACAAACCTAACATTATGTATTCTTTGTGGTCTAACTACTGGTTTCTGTAAGTACGGTTCAATCTTATCAATATGTTGTTTAGCTTCTTCCATAGAACTAAATAGATCTTCTATTTTATTACCCTTCGGATCAGTTATTTCAAAGTAGAACCGATAATCCTCAATCATACAATCTTTATATGGTTCTATCCAACGTGCTGTATCAGGATATACTGATTTAATCCTACGTTTTGCCTCTTGATCTACTTCTCTCTTTTTATCCTCTTCAGTGCCACCAATTTCTAATAATGCCTTAATTTGTTTTCGCAGTCTTTCATCTTCTGAATGAGCATATACAATAATCATTAAGAAGAAGAATGCTAGAAATACACTATGCGTTAGAGCCCATATTATAATAGTTGTTTCAGCAATAATCCTCTTCGTCACTATTGTCTGCATATATATCTATACCTACCTTTCTTAAAGTTTGAGCAATAACAACTTTTTCTTGTTTTCTATCACTTCTTTTAATATAGTCTTGAAGACTAATATCTTCTAAATCCTCTTTAGTAATTGGAATATCATTAAACTTTTCTAACTCTCTAAGTAGAGTAGTATTAGTTGTATTTTTAATAGGTAAATTTATACGCGTACAGTTATGAGTTTTGATTGTTTGTATATGTTTCATTTTTCATTTTCAATTTAATATCAATTCAAAATTCTCAACTTACAACGACATTATATCACAAACTTATTAACTTTTCAATAATGGGTTGCCAATTCAGAATTTCATTAGAGCACATTCGCGAGCTTTAACGAATATGCTCTATCAAACTCCAATTGAGTTATTTATCTATGTTATCTTCAAAGTATTCTTGTAGATTACGTGGTAACCTTTCACCGCATAAACGACAAGCAAAATAAACTTCCGAAGTCTCAGCCCCATCAAGTTCATCGTCTATATTCCAATTACCTTTATCATCTTGTGTATAATAAATATAGTTTGTACAACCATCCTGTACAAGCATTAAATTGTTCTTAAGATCTTCTCCACAATGTGGGCACTTAAACTCTAATTCTGGTTCTGGTGTTGGCATATACTATTCACCTCCTACTATTATTAAATAATTACTTTAAGAGTCTCATCTGATAGGTCAAATTAAATTAACCTATCAGTCAAACCCTTAGTCTACTGGCAGTTCCTCTATAAATTCAGTTATATCTTCCTGTTCTTCTTCAGGTAATTTGTTAAATATTTCTACGTCTTCGTCAGAATCCCAGTCCCAGTCACTTTCGTCTTCACTGAACCTACCTACATTATTATTTTCTACTTCCCATTTGGTACAATGAAGTAACACCCCACCATCTAGTTTGATTGTGTAATTAGTTACAACTTTTCTATATTCTGTACTTTGTTCTATTACTTCCATTTTTAATCACCTCTTCCTAGTTGTCACGGCAACATGATAAATTAAATACTTTAATCATATACATATAATGGATCTTTTGTATGTATCATCCTATAATCTTAAGTTCAATCTCATCTTTACCTATATTGTTTTCCCATTCTTCAATCAACTCTTCATTGGTGTAATCTTTATAACCCTTATACCCATTCATTAAGGTTATAGATAAATAATCCTCATTACCTAAAAAGTGTTCAACTTCGTCCTCTATGAGTTCGTCAATAACTTCTTCTCTAGTCTTTTCAACAACTTCTTTATTTTCGGTTTTCATAATTAACTCACCACCCTTCAATAATTTTATACACTTAGAAATTAATCACTATACACTTGCGAGATTTAACAAGTGTATAGTGTCAACCTCTAAATTAAAAAATCAGGCTAAATTAACTTAAAGAATAACTTACCAACTTGAACTATATGAGAATTCTCCACCTTCAGCGATAGCTTCCTCACATATTTTCTTAGTTAGTTCTAGATCTGCAATATAATACTCATCGTATCCGGTAGATCCGAAAAAGCAACCTTCAGTTGTTGGTAACAATTCTTGTGCAACAGACGGATCTTTTATATATCTACCCTTTACCATTATTGGAATTTTCTTACCGTTTTCATCAAAATTATATCCATTCTGGATTTCTCCTTTAACCAACTTTGACGCATTAAGAACTTTATTTACAGTATCCAAAAGGTTTTGTAGATTTTCTGTAGTTACATAATATTCTTTGCAGTCGTCATTTCCATTTTGGATATTATCAACAAACCATTTATGGATTGCATTAGCTTTACGCCAATAGCCAACTCTTTCAACTATTTCTGTTATTCTTTCTTCCTTTATTACTTTAGTTGGAAAGATAACGCCCTTCTGATTATTTGGAACTATTATTTTTACTCTTTGTTCTGGCTTACGGTATTCGTTTCCAATATATGTTTTCTTATTCAAATACATGTCTAAACCCATATATATTCTTTCTGCCTGATTTTGTTTTCAACGTACAACTTAATTTAATAAAATATTTTACCTATTAAAGGTTATAATTCTGCTTCAAATTCGCATTTTCCTTCCTTCTTAACGCATTCTAAGATTTCATTTCCTAATCCTAATCTTGCATACCACTCTAGTAACTCTTTTGCCTTGTTAAGGGGAACGTTTAATTCTTTAACTATCATTTCATCGTTATAACCATTGTTATCTTTAAAGAATTTATCTAATTTATCTTTATATTCTCCTAATTTTTTAATACATTTTCTAATACCTTTTTCTATACTTTCTAGATCACTTGTCTCAAAATAATAGTTAAGATAATTTGGTTCACTTTCAATACCTCCAAAAAAACTTGCGTCATTTGAGGCCTGAACACCAAACCAAAACTTTCCTTCTATATCTCCACTATAATATCTACCCATACTTATTCACCTTCTTTCAATTAAATTATTTACTAGCCACAAGGTAGAATAAATCTACCCTGTCCGCCAATCTATAATTGACCTAACATGTAGTAGCATGAGTTAAGTTTGTGTTCTATTTCCTCTGATTTAATTCCTGCTATATTGAACAAACTTAATATACTTTTATACTTATCTATGAGACCTTGAACATATTTATAATTGCTCATATATTCTCCTAATTAAATACTTTAGAAATTCATCAGGAACTATGAATTATCATAATTCCTGTCAACCCCTAAATTAAAAAATCAGGTAAAAACAATTCAGTGATTATTTTTCTTTCTGTTCCATAAGAATGTTGCCTACCACATCCCACTCTGCCAGTTCGCCTAATAGAACATTACCTTTTAATACATTGAAATGTGGATTTCTAACGTTTTTTTCATTAAAACGTGCCTCCTCGTCACCCCACATTGTACATTTACCATAACCCAATCCTTTATAATAATCGGTTGGTATTATTTCAACAAATGTACACTGAAGTATGCGGTATAGTTCCTCTAAACTCTTTTTCTTTTTTGAAACACCTAAATCTTTTTTAGATCCGTCTTGCTTTAATAAAATATATTTATACATATAAATAGACCTTTCTACCTGATTTTATTTTTAATGTGCTATCTTAAACTTTTAATCCCACCACAATCTAACTACAACCATATTTCCGCCTATTACTGGTATAATTGTATAATCATATTCATTAGCCGACATAGCAATTTTTCCTATTGCTAACGCTCTCTTATCAATTCCCAGAAGACTGATAACCAAAGTGTCTCTTTCATTCTTCCAGTAATTTATACCTTCTATATCTACAAAATTATAAACACCGACCTCTTCGTCTAGTAGTTCTTTCAGCACTTTTCCACCTGGACAGTTATTAAACTCCTCCTCTATTTTAAGTGAGCTATCTTTTATATTTTCTTCTGTTAAACGCATATATTTATTCACCTACAATCTATAATAATTTAATAAGATACTGATACGAAGCAAAGGGCGAGGATTTGCACCTCGCAAGTCTTATAGAAAAGGATCAATTTTTCATCAGACTACCTGACTATTTCGTCTTCCGACTATTGCGTTACTACTTCCGCCACCTTTGCTTCTTATCAGAACCTCATCAAAGTAAATATAATGTAAGTATATTCACTCTATCAAACTCTTATAATTACTAGCCAATTATTGTTAATAATCCCGCCCACTTGCAGACTAGCGAACAAATGGGCGAGAGCTAATCTTATTACTTGCAATTATTCATTATTCCAATGTTGTATGTTTATAAACGCCGTCCATTCTTAAATCGTCAATAAGACGTTCTGTATTTTGATATAAAATCTCAGTATCATTTATCTGTTCCAACTTTTCATATAGTTCGGTTGGAAAATTTTCCATTGACACATTTTGTACCTCTTGTGTTTTAGCCCAATTAGTTATTATCTTTTTTTGACTTCCTGTTAGTTTTCTCATTTGATATCACCCCCTTAAATTAATTTTATAAACTAACTACAAGGCGTAGCTCAAACTCTACGCCCTGTACGCTAATCTACAATATAGGTTGACTTGAGCATTTACTGTTATATGGGTAATTATCTTGCTCTTTTTCAGTAGTTAAACATACACAAGTGCTATAGAGTAAATGCCAATGCATATCCATACCGCAACCACCAACTTTTACACTATCCCATGACATCTTATTGTTATAGCAAACATTGAGTAGCATATTATAGTGTAGAGTATTGAAATGTCTTAACATACCGGAACGGCTAACAGTCATAGAACAAACGACATTACCTTTTTTAATATCTTTTAGATAGTTTCTAGCGTCTTTTTTAAAATCTTCAAAACCATAATATCTGTTTTCGCCTTTTCTTTTATCAAAAATTGCTTGTAGTTTTTTATCACTTTTCATAAATTATTCACCTCCTTAAATAAAAATTATTCTTTAATTAGTGTCACTCTTATGAAGTAACGAGCTAACTTTGATTGTTCCAGCGTCAATAAGTCTATTTCGTTGCATATAGACAATCTCGCTTATTTTTTCCATTCCTATACTTGTGACCGTTCCTATAGCTTCGGCAATCGCCTTTTTTGCCGTTTCTTTTACTTGACTATTCGTTACGCGTAAACCTGTAGACAACTCGGATACGTCCCAGCTTTTATCGTAAATATAGGACTTATGAACTACAAAAGTAAAACCAAACATATCAAAGGCATGAAAACCTTTAACTTCTTGTTGTATTGGTTTATCCCGATTACCGTTATCTGTTACTGTAATATTAAATGTCATTTTTTTCATATTAAAAACCTTTCAAAAATTTATACTAATTCAAACTTTTTATACCTTCCACACTTTTGGCAATATTCCACTTTATATACTTTCATAAGCGGATTTTGCCATTTATAACTTATTATTATAGGTTTTCTACATTTACACTTAATCATATTTATAAACTCATTACAGCTCACAGTCTTTATGAGCTGTATCAATCTCTAAATTAAAAAATCGGGTTAAAATAACTTATTGATTAAAAGAATGCACAAGGTACTTCATTGTTTGCAGATAACCCACTAGGAACGAAACCCAACTCGTCTTGCTGTATCTGTTCTTCATAACTCAGCTTTCTTTTTCTACCCAAAAGGTTAGCTTCCGCTTTTATAAATCCCATTCTTTCCCCGTGTTCCTTAGAGAGTTTAATGTTTTTTCTAATCTGCTCTCTTTCTTCTTCAGTTTTGCAATCTTTAATGTATTTTGGCATTTTATTTCTTTCTACCCGATTTTATTTTCAACGTGCTAACTTATTACTCAATTACAGTTATGTATATATTCATTTCCCGATACCTTTGCACTATTACATAACATAACTTGCTCGTTATCTATGTGCTTCCCTATCGCTCTGTTTAGTGCAAACATAAATAACATGCTAACTGCTATCATAAGGGCGGTATATAAAATACTCTTGCTTATGCTTCCGCCTTTAATCTGACTATAACGTTTGCTTGTTGCTATCATATATAATCCCCTTCTATAACTGTTATCTATATACATAAGGCTATATAAATATAGGTATATAATATACTCAATAAATTTATTATAATTGTCAAAAAAATAAAAGACTTGATATATCAACACAAACCAACCACTTACTATATACATATTGCTATAATGTATGTAGTATAGTCTTGCATAGACATATCAAATGCTAACTAACTTGCTATCCTAATGCCTTATAAGTAGCTCTTACAATGGCACTTAAGCTGTATTTTAGTGCTATTTCATATATATTATGACTTATAGCATAAATAGCCCTTTGTTCTTGTGACAATCAAATCATGCGGTTGCTCTAGGGGTAAACCTTCAAATCAGTTTAACCTATAGCACACATGGTTATTGTTTATTCTATTGTTAAAGTACGACTATGAGAAGTCAACGCCTTTGCCACAAATATTGCAGTAGCCACCTGGGTTGAGGTTTTCTGATCCGTGGTTGCAATGTTGTGATTCTAAATGTGAATGATAAACTCTTGCGTCACGTTCTTTATTTGCGAAGTATTGTTTTTGCCAACCTTCTCTAGGGTTTGCACCTTGTGATAGTTCTATACAACGAGGACAATTTAAATCGTATCTCTTAAATGTTCTTGTACAACTTGGGCTATGTTTGGTTGTTGTTTCAGCTTTCATACTTTAAGTTTACTACCATAACGGCGGTTGTCAATATACATTTTGACTAAAATTTCAAAGCTGGTCATACCTGTATATGTACTACTACATTATTGCTGATAACTCACTTTATGATCATGGTATATCATGTAAGACTATGATTTGGATTACAACTCGCTTTATGACTTGCGTATATGTGATAAAATAAGATTAAATAAAATTCGGTTTGCATTTATATTATTAGTTATTGATTAATTAGTTAATAAGTGATATAATAATTATTAATTTGAGCCACTGTGGCGGAATGGCATACGCGTACGCCTTAGGAGCGTAATTCTAGAGGTTCGACTCCTCTCAGTGGTACCATGCGTGGTTAGCTCAGTTTGGTAGAGCAACGCTTCTACACAGCGAAGGTCGGGAGTTCAAGTCTCTCACTACGCACCAAGCGGAGATAGTTTAACAGTAGAACACGTGTTTCATAAGCACGATTATGTTAGTGCAAATCTAGCTCTCCGTACCAATAACTAGGTGTAGGAAAATAGACAATCCGCACGGCCTGGGACCGTGAGATTGCTGGTTTGAGTCCAGCCACCTAGACCATGGAAACTTTGCCAATGTGGTCAAGGCGCTCGCCTGAAGAGCGAGTTATACAAGTTCGATCCTTGTAGTTTCCACCAATATAGCGGGGTGTGAGTAATAGTAACTCGTGGGTTTCATAAGCCCGAGATTTGGGTGCAAGTCCCAACTCCGCTACCAAATTATATGGAAATAGTTAGTACAGACTTATATCAAGTTGCTCTATATATCTGTTACGGGGGTAAAGTAAAGAATTTTAAGGGAATGGGAACCACAAAGAGTGGCTATGCTAAAAAGTATTTCTACGTAGAAATTAGTCCTTTTAGGAAATGGTTAGCCGACAATATAGGCATAGTACATTACACAACATTTAAATGGGCAAGGCAATATGCAAAGAAGTTAGATAGAAAACAGATACCTAATAGGTTATGCTGATTTAGCACAATGGCAGTGCGGTCGTCTTATAAGCGACTTATAGTGGTTCAATTCCATTAGTCAGCACCATAATAATATAATAAGGTCCTTTCGTCTAACAGTAGGATCTTAGGTTCTCAGCCTAAAGACGTGAGTGCGATTCTCATAAGGACTACCAGTAAGCGCCATTAGCCCAAATGGCAGAGGCGGTAAGCTCAAACCTTGCTCATGTGTAAGTTCGAATCTTACATGGCGTACCATTGAAAACTGAATAGGCTCGTTATGGGCAGTGAACCATTAGGGACTAGGAGTCTAGTAATATGTTAACTAAACGGTAATTGCAATCTATTACCACCTAGAGGTGTACAACTCTGCAAGTCAAACCTTGCCGAGCCTACTTAGTTTTTAAGTTTATATGAAGATTAAAGAGATAACAGAAGATCATATTCTATTTGATAATGGTATAAAAATAACTTATTACCATAATCAAGATTGTTGTGAAAATGTATATGCTGATTTTAGGCAGTTATTAGATACTACAATATTAGTAGAGGATTTTAAGAGATTATATATGCAGGGTATAAAAGATACAGGGGTAAGACTTAATGGTTATTTAATACCTTGTTATAATTACCAAAATGGATATTATTCTAGTGATTTAACTATAATAGTTAGTTATCCAGACGGTAGAGTTAAAGAAATAGACGCCAGTAGTTTTGTGGAAGATCATATAGATTAAGCTTCTATAGCTCAACGGACAGAGCACTCGTCTTCGGAACGAGTAATGGGGGTTCGATTCCTCTTAGAAGCTCCATGCTTCGGTAGCTCAGTCTGAATAGAGCAGCCGCCTTCTAAGCGGAAGATCAAAGGTTTGAATCCTTTTCGGAGCACCAATATAATATTGCGGGTTTGTAGCTAAACGGTTACAGCAATCGGCTCTTAACCGAGAGATTGAAGGTTCAAGTCCTTTCAAACCCACCAAGAACCCATGGCTTAGGGATTGAGCAGCGGCCTTTTAAGCCGCCTAGGAAAGTTTGAGTCTTTCTGGGTTCACCAAGCCGCCGTATCCCAACGGCAGAGGAAAACGACTTAAAATCGTTAAAGTAGTGGTTCGAATCCACTCGGCGGTACCAGGGTGCTGTCGTCTATAGGTAGGATCCTAGATTTTCAGTCTAGTGAACAGAGTTCGATTCTCTGTAGCACCACCAAATAAGAATATGGAGGATTAAACCGTAATTGGTAGCGGCGCGGTCCTGAAAACCGTGGTGTCACAGCCTTATAGGTTCGAGTCCTGTATCCTCCGCCATATGGGTTATTAAGTTAACGGTAGACTGGTGCCCTGTCGAGGCATAAGTAGGAGTTCGACTCTCCTATAGCCCGCCAAATAAACTCTGGTAGCATAGTGGTAGTGCAGTCCTCCGATACAGGAAAGATCGTAGGTTCGATCCCTACTCAGAGTACCAATGGAAGTGAACTCGAGGTCGGCTGATCGTGCTTGTTTGCTAAACAAGTTTACTGTGAGGTAACGAGGGTTCGAATCCCTCCACTTCCGCCATTAATATGAAACAAGTAAAATTAAGTTATAATAATATCGAATCCATTGTATGGTTAGATGAAATAGTAAAGGTTGGAGATGGTGTTACATTGAAGGATTCTGAATATCCAAAAAGAATATGGAAAGTCATTGAAATATTTAATGCATCCATAGATAAGAGAAATATAAAAGATGGAAGAGATTGGTTTGGCACAGATTATGTAAAAAAGAGTGGTTCGTATTTAAGTAAACAATGGTCATAAATATATGTTGGGCATAGTGTAATGGTTAGCACTCTTTGCTGTGAACAAGGAAGTGTGAGTTCAATTCTCACTGCTCACCCCAATATAATATGCCAGTCGACCCAGCTGGGAACGGGTGCTGACTGTAAATCAGTTGCTTCGGCTAGTATGGTTCGATTCCATAGACTGGCACCATTGTGATATAATAAATAATATTGATTTGCCTGTATAGCTCATCTGGTAGAGCGGGGATTTTGTAAATCTCAGGCGGGGAGTTCGAGGCTCTCTACAGGCTCCATTTACAACTCTCTTTTTGATCATATTGAATTTATTTCTCTTATAAGGTATTATTATTTTGCTGGAAGTCAGGCCAAGTTAAGAAAGGTAAAGTTATGCCAGATACAGTTCGGTCAAACTTACCCCCAATAGTTGAGGGTTATAAAGAAGTAGGTCAAGTTATAGACGATAGTGATATAAATTGTCTTATAGGTAAATTGCTTACTTATATTGACGCAACTTATTCAGATAGAGAGCAGAGAGAAGCTCATAAATCTCTTGTTAAGCAGACAGTATATAATTGGTATAATTCTCATAGAGAATATCAAGGAATATACCGTATACAGTTTACATATGGTGAAAACTCGCCAATTAAAATTCCTGAATCTTTTGAATGGGAACACAACGGCACTACCTACCATAGTAGTGATATAAAAGTGAGTGGTAGTACTAGTTAAGTAATTAAGTTAGTTATTAATTTTAATTTACTTGGCTCCAGCAATTATTATTTGATAACTCTCCTGTTGATTTATATATGCTTTAAATTCCAACCGTGTTTATTACCCCATTCCGCAGCTTCATTTTCCAGTTCCTCTTTTACTTTCGCAAATTCAGGATTTTCTTCTATTAGTTTACTAAAGTACTCCATATTATATTGATAGTCTGATTTAAATGGTCGCGGATCGTCTTTATACTGTTTTCCACATAAGAACTGACGACATGGATATGGACGAATATCATAAACTAAACATGAAGTGCCATTTTCAGTCGTTTTAAGAGCTGGACATGGTTTAGGCCATAGGATCATACCGTTATTTAATAATGTTCCTTTTAGTTCAATTCCTAGTTTTTTAAGTTCTTCAGCCACTAAGATAAACTCGCCTTTCGACGAGTACTTATCTATACTGGCACCACAGCACCAACCGCAAAAATAACATCTAAAATTACACATATTAATTGTGTTACATTTTTGCTATTTTGTTAGCGATTTTGCTATTGCGGAACCAATAATTGTAGACTGATTGTGAAGCTATTAAAGCGGTTCCAATTGAACCAACAATCGCGTCTAAATTGGCGGTTTTAAGTTCACCATTAATAAGTGAGGATATAACACCGATAATTGCACAAGTTCCTAATGTAATAGAATAGTTAACGATTTTATTATCGGCAAATTTAGTTTTTATATATTCCACTACTGGTGGTAAAAATAAACCTAATATAAATGATAGTTCTTCTGACATAATTTTATTCCTTTAAAAAATCTGACACTTTAACTTTTACTTGAAGTTATCTTTTTGGTCCTCCTTGAACAGTTTGTCCTTGACTATTAGGATTTACAGAACTTGAGCCGTTTGGTGCTCCCGCTCCTGGTTTAGTTGAACTTGCTGCTGGCATAGGACTCATTGGCTTACTTGGACCTTTTGTTGATCCTGGTCTTGGTCCTGTTGGAATGTTTGGTGCTTTAGGCATAATTTATTTCGCCTCCTTCTTTAATTTCAAATTAATAATATAACTTTTACTTATAAAACATATTCGCCTTCTTTAATAGCGTAGTGGTCAGTTATTGGATTATAAGTCATACAAATATGTTCACTGCCGATTGCTGCTGTCCATTGTGCATTAGCAAAGCAAGCTGCTGTATATAAAGAATATTCTTCATGAGATCCTTCTTCTAATACTTCTTCGTTCTTGCTATAACTTCCGTTAATTCCGTCAAACCAGTGATCTGCATAATAGAAATATTGAGTTGTTAGGCCTCTTAATGAGGTTGCGGTTGGTGCTGCCATATTACTTTTGTATTACTTTATGTAACAAATATGAGCTTATTATAAGGAAAGAAGATATTTTGAATATTTAATGACTGTATTTTCGTTAAATGACAAGTTACTTTTACCAAAGTTTGGTATCAAGTGTATATCTATAACTCTATCGTCATTATCCTTGCGAATAAGTAAATATAAATCAGTAGTATCTTTTTGTTTCATTAAAAAGAACTTCCATCTATAAGTACCTCGATTTGTCATTGTTGGTTTGGCTGTCTTGACATCAACTAATTTTCTGTTCCAACTCAAGTCGCAAGGTCTATTTATCTTCTTTGACCCGATTAATACTTTGAGAGCCAATTCCTCACCCCTATAACCAATACTGGTACCGTGTCCAATGTATTGTTGTGGATGTTTTTTTCTATACTCTCTAAAATATGCTCGTCTGCTTATGCCACGAAGCCTCTCTTTTTCGGGATCTTTTGCCATATCCCTATAATAGGCTCACAATGTCATAAAGTCAATACTTTTATTTTTCGCCTCCTTTTTTAATTTTGTTAAAAATAGTCAAAATACTCATACATAGTTTATATGAAGTAGTATCTTTGACTTCTAAGTACTTCTTATACGGACCCTCCAACTGCTTATCCCACTCAATCTTAGCTTCATTAACGGCAACTTCCGTTGCTACCTTTGCCTTTTCCTCTGTTTCTTCCACGGCTATTTTTACCGCTTCCGCCTTTTGATTTTCCCATAATTGTTTCTCCTTTTCAAAATTACTTGACAAACTTTCTTGCAATTTTCCTTTTTCTGTGTTACAATCCGTAACTGTCACATATTGACCAGAATGTAACTTCAGATCCGATCCATGCATTTCCTTGATTACGTCAAGGTGCGTTTCGGAATTTTGGTAACCAATACTCACCAGATATTCCTTGATTGGTATACCGTAATTATCCGCTGGTTGCGGTTGAATCGGATCTGAAATCACGCCAATATATGGTGTTTGATCTATAAATCCATTATAACCATTATTTCTATTTCTTGGAAGACGATAATATCCGATATGTAGGTGAGGACCAGTAGAAGCTCCAGTATTATTAGATACTCCTATTTCTTGTCCTTCTTTTACTTTATCTCCTACTTTCACCGATAATGATTTCATATGACCGAGGACTGATCCTTCTTTATCGTTTTCTATTTTCACATATTTACCGTATCCATTAGTATCATTCGCAGATTCTATTATTGTTCCATCATGTGGAGCTAAAACTCTAGTACCTGTTGGTAATCCATAGTCTATACCATTATGTCCAAGTAAATTCCACTGAGCATAGTAATCTTTCCCATCAATAATGAGCTTATTTCCGAACGTTTGTGTAATTATAAAATCTTCATCAAAAGGTTTTCGCATATTTATTTACTCCTAATATCTTCTATGTAATTATGCATTTTCATTATAACAAAAAATACACCAGTTATGCCAACTAATCTCAAAAAATTAACTGTGTTTTTATCAAAGTTAGTGGCGAAAAATGGCTTTAATATACTAATTAATGCGATACCACTGAAATTATTTGAAATACTATCAGAAACTAATAGTCCATATATAATTAATTGACTTGCCGCCCATGCAATGAAGTAATTTGGCGCTTTTCTAACAATTCCATGTATTAGGAAGTATAAATTCCATAGTAATATATATAAAGACACTGCATAATCACTAATTATTAAATCTGGCATAGTTTTATATTAACCTTTTGCGATTTTTCTAATGCTTTTTTGTATTTCTTTGTCTTTTCTTTGATTATTTCCACCATTTTTTATGGTATGCCATAGTGCTAAACTACGTACAGTAATACTCTTTTGGGTGTGTCTACCATTAATTCTACCTTTAGATTCTAGTAGTTTTGATTGGTAAACTAGATTTTTTGGTATATATCTTTCAGAAAGTTCCCAAAGTCTCCATATTGTAACTGCACTGGTTAAAAACTGTAAAAATATAAGTGTTCTTAATACAAATGGTGTTAACTGATATTCTAATTCATTAATTCTTAAATGCACACTCTTAGGAGAAAAATGAATAAATAAAATGGTATTTATTAATGCCATTAGTAACGACCATGCCTGAAAATTCAGTAGTGACTTCTTATATCTCCAAAATACAAATAATGCCAAAGACAATGAGGCTATAAAAAGAGCCAAAGAGGCATCTTCCCACGAATGGTATGGTTTATTAGTCATTAACAGTAAATTAGTATCAATCAGTCGTTGAAGTATCATTTTTACTATCCTCTTTCTTGGGTGATTCAAGTTTCTTCTGAATAAAGGCTAACACATAAACTATGAAATATCCACCTAGAAATGCCCATACAAAATTATTATCAAATAATAATGCGCCAGTTACACTAACAATAATGGCTCCTAATAAAGAGCCATCGTTCCACCAAGATCTGAAGTTGGCTTTGTATCCACCTCGGATCGAAAGTCTGGTAAGTCCAGCTAATACACCTGTAATAATATATAAGATTATAAGTTCTGGTGTATATGTTTTTTGCAGAAATAACTGCTTTAAAAATTCTTCTGTCATAATTATTTTCTCCTTATTTTTTTCAAAATTATATCTATTCTATAATCATAGATACTAATGGGGTTTTTATCAAGTTCCAATGCAATATCTTTCTGTTCCAAATCAGCGAGATCAGGTTCATATACTCCAGATTCATTTTTTATCCAATTAATTATTAATCTCTCTGTTTTTTCTTTATCCCCAATCCATTGGTTTAGGTGCATATTACTATGAACACGACCTTCTATTGTCCCAATGATTTTTCCTGTTTCTTTTTCATAAAATATAATCATACTAAATCCTCACCCTATATTATAGAACAAATCCTAAGTAAATTTTAGTTCATTTTTAAACACAAAGAATTTTATATTAAAAGTAATACTTGCATCAGTAAAACCAGTTTCTTCCGCGTAGAATACTATATCAGTTGTTGTTACTTTATAAGTTATTCTCCATGACGTTGTTGCACCAAATCCATAACTTGGCATGTATTCCCATTCTCCAGTTGGCAATTGAACAAAAGCCTCCACATATGGATAGTATCCAAGATTATGATTATAAGTAGCTGAACCTGCAACATAATCGTAGTCTATTTCTATTGTTATTGCTAGTGTGCCACTTGTATGATACTTCAATGTTCCGAAGTTTGAGTTAAAAATGAAATGGCTCGGATTGAACGCTGTTAATACATCATAAGTTGGTTTTGTGACAAAAACTCCATATAATGACGATTGCAAAAGATATGCCTTAGCAGTACATGTTCTTGTTCGAGTAGTAGGAGTAATATTTCCTGTCAGATCTCCTTTCGCACCAACAGTTTTAGGTACTGCATTTCTTATATCTGCCTTAACCGTGCATGTTTGCGTAGTAGTAGAAAGTGGTGGGGTATATGTTACTTCTAATAATGCACATTTTGAGTGGTTTCTATCAACAGCATATACATCACCAAAACTACTACTACCATTCTCTTCCATAAGAAAACCCATAGCATTACCAGAAACCCAACCACCTCTATTAACTATTTCTTGAACAATAGTACTTAAATCCACACTTGTATCAGTATGTCCTACCTCTTTTTCTATAGTAAAACTCCAACTTTTATTAGCTGTAGTATGATCTCTTCCAAATGGACTAGTATCAAATGTTGCTGTATTATCCTCGTCTATTCCATATACTTTAACTTTTACATCTGCGTCGTCATCAAAAAGATTTGTACCTGCTGACATTACTGTTATTCGAGCGTCAGAAATTATAGAATCTTTTGGAATAGTTACATTAATAAACCTAAAAGCTGGTTCCCAAGGCCAAGAAGCAAAACCGATACTTATTTCATCTGTTTCTTTACTCCAATTTCCATTAGCTAAGAATCCGTCGTCATGACTTTCGGCTACATGTGCTGAAAAACTTGCCATACTATATCGCCTCCAGACAAAAATACCTAACTTTAATAGTTCTCTCACTTGTATCGGTATTATTAAATGTAAATATTATATTAGTAGCGTCTGATTTTATTGATAAAAACTTAACTCCTGTACCAAATATACCTACCTTTCCACTATACCAATTAATATCTTCTGAATTTGGTGGGAATACCTCACTTTCTGCGTCGTCTTTAGCAAAAGCTGTTACTAATGGAGTAAATAGCATTTCATGTATTTCAGTAAATACTTGATTATCAGTACTAGCCGTCAGAACGCATGTTTTAATTCCAGTTTTTACAATCTTGAATGTATTATAATCCGAATGGAATACAAAATTGTTTGGATCTGTTTCTGTGGTAACATCTTTAGTTTTTTTTGTAATTGCAATTATGTAACTCATGATATTTGATCATAAAATATATAATACTTAAATGTTTTTGCACTATCTGTGTTGTTCCAAAGTGTTAAATATGTATTACCTATAGTAAAATAGACACTTGGAAATGTAGGACTATCGTAAGTACTTATAGGTTGACCATAAGATTTGGTATATACACCAGTTGTTTCTTCAACAAATACCAATACAAACGGTATATATGCTAATCCATGTGCTATTTCTACATAGTCTGTAGCTGGTACAGACGTACTTCCCCTCGTTTTTTCTTTAATTAAAACATTATCATATGTATCGTCAGCGACTGACCATAACGCGAAATTATCTAATTCCGTTTCAGTGCCAGCGTCATATCCAGGTAGTGCTACCTTAATTCCATAACTACTACCTATTTTACCAATAATAACCTGATCATTTGTAGTATCGTTGACTACTATTACACCATTATCTAAATCAAAGTATGTTTTTCCATTGGCCGACGATATCCTACCTGTAGTGACAACATCACCGTCAATAGTTGTTCCTTTGGGTATAAATGGATAAACATTGCATTTACCAGTTCCAACTGCTACTGGATCTACTATTACAAGTGGTATATTTGTAGAACTTTGTGCTGTACTTTCATGCGGAGTTTTCTTCAATGTAGAAGTTTCATCAAAGTAAATATAATTCTTCTCAGTTAGATCACCTGTAGTACCAGCATTTATTGAAGTTATAGTACCATCTGCAAAAACTATTACTCCAGCCGACCATGAACATGTATTCTCATCATCTGGTGTCCATACAATATCTTCCGCGTATCTTTTATTTCCTATAACAAGTTTATCAGTAGTTACAATTAGTGCGGATAATCCTTCAGTAGTTATATAACCACCATCAATTAATGTTTGACCAATAGAATTGTAAACATATATTTTTCCGTGATATATTATTAACTTTGTAGGTTCACCTGGATCTCCTATACAGACTCTTTCAACAACTTCTTCACCACCAGCTAATCTAGACGCACTTTTTATTTCATCTAATAATCCACTCATGTTTTCTTTCCTATCAAGACTCTGTTAACTGAATCCTCGTCGTTAACAACTAATCTATTATTACTTAAATCAAAATATGTTTTACTATCTATTGATTGAACTTTTCCAGTAACAATTTGATCTCCTTTTATTGTTGTTCCACCTGAACTAATTGGCGTAATAATACATTTTCCACCTGTATCTCCTATCTCAACAATTGCAAGTAATCTCTTTGTATCACCTAAAGCAGATATAATATTGGTTGTAGTAGCAAGAGTTGAACTATTGTTATAATAAATATATGTAGTTGCAGCAATATTTCCTGTATTTCCAGCTAATATAGTTGTTGTAGTTCCGTCAGCCCATGTGATTGTTCCAGCCGACCAAGAACATGTATTCTCGTCTGTTGCTGTCCAAACCAAATCATGAAGAAATCCTTGAGAACTCACAGTTAATTTACTAGCTGTGATTGAGTTCGCTAATAGCGCACCTGTCATTACATAACCACCGTCAATGACTGTTTCTCCATTTTCACCATATAAGTACAACTTACCATTATGAATAATAAGTTCTCCTGGCATACCGTTATCACCAATTTCCATTACATCAATTGGTCTAAACATATTCGGTAATCTACTTCCACTTGGTATTTTTACTTCTGTTGCCATATTATTCTCCTATTAAATATGTGCCTTTGCGGTCACAGTCTGAGTTGAAAATGTACCAATTCTTGCCTTTGCGTCAACTCTCGCGATAGACGGGAATAGGTATGGATTAACCATTGTTAATTTCTGCATAAATCCACCATCATCTAATGTCCAATCAATTGTATCAATCATATAATTCTTAAATACACCAGGTAAATATTCAACTGAAAGAGTATCACCACAAACAATATATGGAATTCCAATTATTCCTATTTTGAATAAATTTATTGCATCTTGTCGTCTCCATAATTCTTCATATGCAATAGCTGTGGCAGCATACTCGTCTTGAACAAAATCATTTTGTATTTCTAAGTCTTGTCTTCCATAATTGGCAATACTCGGATCGTCTGTAGCAGTAACGGATATATAGTTTAGAATTCTTGCAGGATTACCACGAATCTGGAATTTTGTTAGATATGCGTCCGTAGCACCATTGTTGACTACTGTTAAAAACACAGCATTTCCATAGTTTGTGAAGTTAGTAACGGATATATTGTCCGTGAGATCTGTTCCAGTACCATCCTGTAAACTATTGGCTGTGTAATCAGTATTTGCTATTGGAGTAATAAATAATGTACATGGATCTTCTAAATCCAACCATGCATTTTGACTTCCATTACCAGGTACCATTACTAATGTATCTGAATATGGATCTAAGTATGCAACATTACCATTATTCCATATTACTTGAACTCCAGCATTGGCTCTTGGTTTAGCTTGAACAGTAACGGCATTCTTAACCTGGTGTTCGGCAACAGAATAATCCAATTCAGTAACCCAATCATCTTGAGTTAAAGCAATAACATACGATCTATTATGTAATCTTTCTCTATTCCAGAATTTTAATATACCGTCTCTATCAAAGAATACTCTACCGCGCTCTGCCGAGGCTATCTCACCCATAATTGGCCATACATTTCGATCTTCAAAATATCCGAAGTTTACCACATGAACTCCAGTATCAAAACTATATAAAGAAGGATCTAAGTAATCAGTATCTTTCATACCTAGAGCTAGTTTGTATAGTATGACAAGTAATTCCTCACTTCTTTTATCTTCATATACAATTCCATTTGCTCGTTTATTACTTACAATAACTTGATTATCATAACATTCAAAACTACATACTCCAGTCTTAGTATTTGGGTGAATATTCTTAATATATCCAGTAAATAATCTATATGTATATCCACCCATTATTATAGATATTCTAATTGGTACTCTTGGTTTCAAATACGCATAAATTGGTGATAGTGTGTTACCTGGAGTAAATCTACCAGTGGTATTATCTACTTCTATGTCTAAAGTTGCAGCTACACCTTCGCCAGATTCATCTGACATTTGTTCATTACCTTGAGCACTTATAAAATAATCGGTTTCGTCAGTCCAAGTTATTCCATCCCATTGCATTTTGACTTCTACGTCTATTACGCGTGCCACTTTATTAACCTCGTCTATAAAAGATTGTGAAGGATATATATTTGCTCTTGCAAAAGCTGTTCGTGTTGTTGTTGAAAATATATCTATTTTTGCTTTAGCAGTTACCGTTCGAGTAGTTAATATGCACATATTAGCTTTTGCGGTAACTGTACGTGTAGTTGTTACTCGTATATTGGCTTTAGAAGTGATAGTTCTTGTTATTACTTTAAATATACTTGCCTTTGTAGTAATTGTTCGTGTTTTAGTTGCTCGTATATTAGCTTTTGAGGTAACAGTTTTTGTTAATGATATTTTTATTCTAGCTTTAGAAGTGGTTGTTCTAGACACACTTCCTGGTACACAAGCTTTAGCTGTTACTGTTTGTGTTTTGCTTACTTTAATTCTACCTTTAGCAGTTACAGTGTTTGTTCTTGGTTGTTGTAATCTGGATTTAGCTGTAGCAGTTTTACTTTCTATAAATAACTGATATTGTTCGGTCTCAGATAATGCTTTAGAGAAAATTGCAAAATCATCTAATTTATTAGTTAAGAATTCTGTATTTGCAGAACTTTCACCTGCACACCAATAACAACCTAACCTACATGACGTATTAGTTCCGTATGCATTATAGTATGCCCAAGCAGTTGTTGCACTCCATACACCATCAATATATATTTTTAGATTGGTACCATCCTGAGTTATAGCAACAAAATGCCATTTATCATCACATACATTTACAGTACCAGTTACACGAGCAAAATGTCCGGCACCCGAACCTGTGTTTTTCCATGAAGTTAATAGTGGATATCCATTTGCATCATTATTTATATACCATCCACCATAATAACCACCATTCAAGCCCATAGCATCAGCTACCAATGTATTTTTGGTTGTACCTTTTATTCTAAACGTCCAAGATACTGCACCTGTTTGTTTCCAATAGGAATTATTATCAGAAGCGGAAAAAGCGTCATTACTATCAAGATCTACAGCACCTCCATATATACCAGTAGTATCAGCTGGATCGGAAATAGCGGTTAATGCTGCGTGTCCTTTTGTATCAGTTGTCAGAGCACCACTTTCAAAGCGGTAATATACCTGGCAATAGCCTTCGCTATATAGTGAGTTGGTTATAAGTTCCATATTTGTATACCTCTATCTTTTCAATTAAATCCTACTACTAACTTCAGTTAATGTTAGTGTTACACTTGAATAATAAGTTGAATCACCAACACCAACCATTAAAGTTCTAGCGGATAGAGTTCCTAGGCAACTTACAGCAGTAGCACTTTGTGGCCATTTACCATAGGTGAAGTTAGCAGCTACTAATCCATTAATAACTGTTTCTAAGTTATTATAATCAGTAACTGACATATAATCCCATCTCATTGTATATTGGTACTTTCTAGCCATCACGTCGCGTCTAGTTTTACCACCTAATGTTATATTGTCCGCAGATATCCATAATGGAGTTATCACCGCTTCACTTGGAAATGGTAATGTGGCCGATCCCCATGTTGGTGCTGAAATATTTGCCATATTTACCTTCCTTCCTCAAATTTATCATACTCTTTTATCATTCTAACAAAATTTCTAACCTCACCTCTTGTGGCAATCATTTGGCTTGGTTGTATATAATAATTCTTGTTTACTGTAGATGAATTCGTTGTAGTAGGTACATTTTCTAGAGAATTGCCTTTTATGGAGGATATCTGTGTCGCTTGATCTGATATATTTGTACTTGCGTTGCTAACTATGGGGCTAATATCCATATTAGCTGATAAATCAGTATCTGAAATCTTCTTAGCTACATCGTTTAAAGAATCTAGTGCGACAGAACTGAAATCATTAATACCAGATTTTAGACCTAACATAATATCTTTTCCGAATCCTGCAAATACTGTAGATGGAGAGTGAATTCCAAGTGCATTCTTTATTCCATCTTTTATTTTATTCCATATATTATCAAAGTTACCCTTAAGACTATCCCAAACATTTTTTACCCCCTGCCACAAACCGTTTATTAAATCTGCACCCCAACCGTATCCTTCTTGCCATATGTATTTCCAACCAGTTTTTATATATTCCAATGCTTTTCCTACTACTCCAGAAAGAAACTCAAATCTTGATTTCATACCGTTAGCTAAGTTTTCTATTAAAGAGGTTCCTGTACTGTATATTACAGATCCCCATTCTTTAAACCTCTCTATTAGTGCGGTTTGAAATGCATTAGTCAAATCCCTTCCTTTACTTTTTGCTTCTTCATTATGTCTATCCCAAGTTCCTTGACCAAAAATTGTATCTACAATAAATTTATCAAAAGTATCTCCCATTTCATCTTGAGCAGCTTTTACACCAGTAAAGAATGCTATAATTGTTCCTACACCAGCATCTTTAGCTTTAGTTTTAGCATCTTCATAAGCCTTACCCATTCGATCCCATAAACCACCTGATTCAACTTCTGCTCCAGGAGTTAAAGACTCTTTCATTTGCTTTTGTAGATCTTCTACTTGTTTACTAAATTCTCCATATAACTTATTATATGCATCTACAGCATCCTGAGTTACTTCTGGTAATTCTGAAACACCTGCATCTTTCAAACTTTGAACCAAGTCTTTTTCCGCATCTAATTTATCTTGTAGTATACTTTCTTCTTCGTTGTATTTTTTTTGTAATTCATCCTTTTCGTCTTTTAGTAAGTCGAGTTTCTTTTGGTCAGAATCTTTAACTTTATCTAAGGCATCCTGTCTGGTTTTTAGTTCGTCTTCTATTAAGTCGACCTCTTTATCAACAACCGCTGTTCTTCTTTCTAAAGCATTTTTTAGGTCATCTAAATTACTTTCTGATACATCAACTTGTTGTTGAGCTTCATCGACTATAGCTTCTTGAGCTTTTATTTGTACATCATATGCCTTTGTAACTTTTATCTGTTCTTCTTGAGCAAGTTCATATGCTACTTGTGCATTTTTTACTCTTAGTTTAGCTGCTCGATAGCTTGCGTCATACTCATCATTTCCTAACTTTTTTTCGGTATCCAATGCTTCTTGAGCTGCGTCTAAACTCATTTTTGCTAGTTCTACTTCTCCTTTAGCTTTATCTACCGCACTGTCTTTTTCTTTTTCTAATGTACTTAATGTTGCTTTTTGAGCTGTAAGAATCTTTTTTGCGGCCTTTACAATATCTTCCTGAGCATCTATTTGCTCATTAGCCGCTCTTTTTTCGTCTTCCCATGCTTCTTTCTTTTGATCTAATATTTCTTGTTGTTTATCAACGGACTTTTGAGCTGATTCCACTTCTTTGTCCATTACTTTTTCGTATTTATCTACAGCATTTTGTTTAGATAAAAGTTCTTTATCATCCATTTTCTTTTTATCTCTCAATTCTTTTTCTAATGCTTTTTCTTCTTTTTCAGCTAATTCAAGTTTCTTTTTTCTACTTTCTTCTTGTTGTTTATCTTCTGCTTCCTCTTCTTGAGTTTTAGGTTTTTTACCCGTTGGCGCAGTTGGTGCAGTTGGCATATTTACCTCTGGCATTGAAGGTAATTTTAATTTTACCCCGAATACTTTTCCAAGAAGATACATAGCACCGGCAACAGCTGCTATAACACCTAGTACAACTATAAATTGAATTGATAATGCCGCCAAACCAATTAAAAGAGTTTTTATTCCACCAAGTAAACTACCCATTGCCAATCCAGCAAAGGTCGACGCTTGGCCAAATACCGTCATTCCAGTAGCTGCTATGGTGGAAATTTGAGCAGTTGTTCTTAATGCTACTAATGCTTTACCAGACATAGTGATAAAAGTAACTAAACCAGATAATGGACTAACAAATAATGTGGTAAGGAGTAATACTAAAGGACCAATTAATGCCGCTAAACTAGCAAACAAAAATATTGCAGCTTTAACAATTGGATTAAGTGCTGCCCAACCTTTAGCTAAATTAGTTAGCCCAGTAACAGCTGTTTTCAAGAAGTAATTAACGTATGGAGCTAAATCCTTACCAACTGCATATCCTACTGCTTTAACTGAATTACCAAATACAGTCATTGTTCCTGATAAACTATTTGCTTGTGTTGCAAAATCGGCTGATAATAAAGTACCATTTTCAAATTCTTGGTTAGCTCGTTTTTGTAAATCAATTAATAGTTCAGTATTTTGTAATAAGGGCAATAGAGCTCTCATTGAGGTTTTACCGAATATTTCCTCAATTTTGTCTACTTCAGCTATTCTTCCACCTATAGCACCATATCTATTAACAAGTTCGATTAACACACCCATCATGTCGTTTTGCATTCTGTCACTAATTTCTTTGACACCCGAATCAGCATAACCAAGTGATTGTGCTACTTTATCGGCATTTTTCGACATATCTAAAAAGATTGTACTTAATTCTGTTCCAGCTCTATTTGCTTGAACACCAGAAGCAACTAATGTTCCAACTAATGCTGTTGTATCAGCTAAACTTAAACCGAATGTAGCTGCTGTTCCAGCTGCTCTTCTCATACCATCTGTAATTTCACCTAATCCACCAGGAACCGCTTTTGCTACTACTAAAAGAGTAGAAGCTATATTATTTACCTTTCCCCAATTATCACCTGTTTCACCAAATGCAATAGATAACTTTGCAAGTTTTTCAGCAAGATCTTCTATTGGTAATCCTTTTAAGGCATCTCCACCAACTTGTGATAATTCAACAGCGGCTCTTGAGAAGTTGGTAATTGCCTGTTCCCCAGTTACACCAGCCTGTGCAGCAGCATAACCAGCCTTAATTAGATCATCTACAGTTAATGGTACTTGAGTGGATATATCAATGAAGTTTTGAACTATTTTATTAGATTCTTGGCTAGTAATTTCAGCAGCTCTTTGAATTGCTATAGTACCTTTTTCCCAGTCAGTAAAAGTTTTTATTGATAATCCAGCGGCAGCAACTATTGGTATTGTAAAGTTAGTTACCATTGCTCTACCAAATTGCAATAGACCAGTTTGAACTAACCATAATGAACTAGATAAACCTTTTAGACCATCTGTCATTTGCTTCAAACTTTGAGTAGCCTCGTTCTCTTTACCAACAACAGATCCCATTTCTTTTATAGCCATTTGGTTAAGTGCAGTTTGGTTTTTGGCGATTTCGGTATTTTGTTTAGCGAGTTCTTTTGTTAATGGTTGTATGGAATTTACAGCTTCTCGTGCTAATTTACCTAATTCTGAATTTGATTTAGCAATATTCTGAATAGTTTGAGCATTAAATTTCTCAATTTCTTTACCAGCCTCTATCGCGGCTTTAGAAAATTTGGTTAGAGCGTCTACTCCTTGTTGCAATGAACCTGCAAAAGGTTTTGCGTCTCCAGATAATTGTAATAGTATTTCACCTACTGTCGCCATATTATTTTTCCCTATATATGACACCTCTCAAATTACTTGGGATTTGAGAAACGCCACTAATATCAGTTATTGTTCTATCACTTTGTTTTTCATCTTCTGGAAATGGAATAGGTATATCTACCCATTTACCAGCTGATTTTTTATCAGCGTGAATCATAAAGTGGAACTTTAGTTCAGCGTTTCTTTCATCTGCCGAGAAGTTCGCTGCAATTTGGACTAATTTCCAGAATTCCTCCCAAAAGAGTTCTTCCTCGCAATATCTTTTAGTCCACCCGTAGCGAGTAGCAAGTGTATCTATACACCATAAGAAAAAGTCGACCTTCGGAGCTCTTATCCTTGATTTACTTGTGGGAACTGTGCCCCTAACTCCTTCATAGGGGCGACGAAGTTTTTTAGGTTTTCGCTAACCCTATTAAGATTAAAGCAAATCTTAAATGCTTCTGTTATTTGTTCTGGATAAGATTCTTCACGGATTTTTTCTTGTGTGATTTCAACGGTTTGATCTTGATTATCACCAGTTGTTGCTTTGTAGCAACAAACGGCAATAAATTTTGTCATATTCTCTGGCCAAGATTCGAACATGCTGACTATTAGTTTATCTAAGTCAACTTGTGCTTCACCCTCCCTGTTTTCTGAAGTTTTTGGAGCCATACTCCTAATAGTATCCATGTATATTTTTAAGGCTTCATAGAACTTTCCAGCTCTAAGCCTATATATTGTATATTTATTATCTCCAATTGTTACTTCTGCTTTATTTTCAAAAACAGAAGAAACCCCAGACTCTGTGGGTTCTTTTAATTCTTTATCTTCCATATAAACCTCCCTACTAATTTATATAACCTCATCAAGTTTACGATTTAGCCTGTTTAACTTGAAACAGTTGCTTTCCTGACGCATGTGAAGTTTCTGCATAAGCAGTAAATGTTATTCCAAATGCGGTAGGATTTTCTCTCTCGAAGTTAGCTGTAATTCCACCTGGATGGCAACGGAAAAATGTCCAAGTTGTCAAATAACCAGTGTCATTATCAGTTATTATTAGCTGTAATGGTTCGAAGGCAGCACCTACGACACCACCAATACCGACATAATAAGCAGAAGTTGCATCTTTCGATACAGATCCTCCACCTAATACAAGGTCGAGATTTTGAGCTGTTGACTCTAACATCGAGAACTCAACTGTTGCAGTTTCACCAGTAACCGCGACTTGAACAGGGGAAGTCACTTGATCGCAGAAGATATCAGACGTTTCAATAGTGTAGGTTACTGTAACCCCACCGTTAGTACATCCGACATCAGTTCCTAAGACGTCCATGTCATAGAATCCGTCCGCATTGGGCGAAGCATTGACACGACCTCCTACTTTGACCACAGCACCACCAGTGTTAATATTCGTAGCTGTAACTGACATAGTTTAGTCCTTCATTTTAATTTATTAAACGTCTAACCCTACCGCTAAAAAACTTTAACTATTATTTATTATTCTTGCCTGTTCTAATTCTAAATCCCATTCCCTTTTGGACATAAATAGGAGTTGTGGATCTCGTCTGGCACAACCTCTTCCTTTTTCAGAGATAATACCAGGATAATCCCTTTCGTCTATTGAAGTTGCTTTTGGCATTTTGTAACTGTCTTTTGTAAAGACATACGAATTGCCAGTAACTGCACCGATTCTTTCTGCTTCATCGGCTGTTCCAAGATAGACTACCTCTCTATATCTTATATCAGGAAAATCACTTTTAACAATTGGTTTTTCAGTTTCTTCAACTGGTTCTTCCTTTTGTTCTTCAATGATTTCTATTGGTTTATAATTTTCATCTGGTTCAGTAACCATATCTTCAGTAACAGTTTCATCTTTTATTTTTTTAACCATATGTTTATTTTACTCCTCTTTTTCCTTACCGATTGGTAAGTATTTTCTAACAACAATGCAAAGTTTATCAAGACCTATTTTTTGGTGACCGATAATATCTCTCCAAGTATCTCGAATTCTGGCTTTAGTGAATTCTTTAAAATCCTCTGGCATATTTCTATTTTCAATCTCTTTGCAAAGTTGAGCTTCAAGTTTTCTTAACTCACTCCAAAGATCTCCAGATAAATCTTTCAATGCTTCAAATGCCTCTCTATCTTCGATACCTGTCCATCTTTTCCACTTGTTCTCAAGTTCTATAAGATATGACGGTTTCTTAATTAATGATCCTTCTGGATCATGTGTAACCTTTACCTCTGTAGTCATAATTTTATCCTCCTACTATAACTAAAACTTATTATTAAGATTGCTCTTTAGTAGCCCATGTAACCCTATATCTAATTGGTGTAAACCAAGCTTGTATATCAGGATCATGCATTGGCTCTGTTAAAGAATCTCTGACACAACTATAGCAAATAACCTCATCACTGTCTAATGTTCTTTGTCCATGTAATAATTCCTTAATCCTTGCCTCTATATTATCTGATTCAGAAGTAGTCGATTTATTACTAAATATTTCAATTCTAAAATTAGATCTAGATATCTTTCCACTTATTTGTGTTTCGTCATATGGGTGGTCACTATCATTAATTACATAGTAAACTACACATGGATAAGATACTTGTTTTGGTGGATTACGGTGGAATATTTTACCTGTACCACCTAAAAGACCTCTGAGTGTTACATCATTGTTTAGTAATTCAAATATCGCTTGTTTTAAATAATGTATATTTTTTTGATATGTACTCATGACATGCTAAATCCTTTCACAAATCTACCCGTTGATTTACTTCGTGTCCTTCCAACCTCTTTACTAAAATGTGTAAGACTTACCTTTAAGGTATCAGATATTTTCTTACTAATAGTAGGTCCAACTTCCAAATAAGCACTTTCTAGATAGTGATAGCCTTCCCACCACGAACCAGTTGGTTTTCCTGTCCACGGGTTAGTAATTCTATGTCCAATTTCTACCCATTCACCGTGTCTCGCTGACCTTAAATCAACTCCAACTTCAATACCAATCATTTCTGTTTCGTTAGTTTTAATAGTCGATTTTATTGCATTTTTTAATTGTCCAGTCCAATATTTCTTACCAGTTCGTGATATAGATTGTTCTTCGAGTATTTCTTTTGCTCTATCACGAATTGTATTACCTTGATTCACCAATCCACTTCTAAAATCTTTATTAATAACTAAACCTAAATCATTCAAATTCTTAATCGTTGTATTAATCCCACTCAAGGACATTCCTATTTTCATGCTATTTTTCCTTTGCTAGTAACAGTACTTACATTTAGTTGTTCATTTGGTACTCCAGTTATTGCTTTCAATATTATTTTAATATGGTGACTATCTGTAATTTCTACATTAGCTGATTGCCAATTTTCAACTCCAAGAACAAAATATCTAATATTAGTTTCTTGATCTAATGCAATATCACCAATTTGTATATCTCTTAAATTAGAATCGTCATATCTATTTATCCATGCAGCATGATCTTGCATATGTACTTTTCCATGGATCTCAAATTCGGTAGTTGATTTCTCTGGTTGAATGTTTGCCTTTAGAGAAGCATACGCAAGACTTTGAGAAGTCGACAAATCACCTATTGAATCAATAACAACTGATTCTCTAAATATATGTATAGTTGTATTCAAATATTTGTCTGGAATGCGATGTATAGACATATTTTATTTCCCTTATTACTTAGTAAACTATTTCCACATCATATTTATATTATAGGCTACCCCAAAGGACCCGCGAACGGGAATCTTTGATACGATTGTCGATATGGATTTAATAATTTTATAATTGTTCTCGCACCTTTTAATCCAAGTTCGGAAATAGCATCATCCTCTGCCTTAGCATTACTATATACTTCAGTTATTTTATCTATTGTAAATCTTTGTAATTCCTTATCTTCGCCGTTAGTTTGTTTGTATAACTCTTCAACTAACATTACCGCAGCTTGTTTTACTGCGTCAGGAACTGTTATATATCCAGCAGTATAAACTACTGTCGCGACAGGAATAATTTGAGTTGCTGAAGGATCAAAGGTACAAATTCTTAAAGTAGGAACAGATATATCACTGAAATATTCTAGATAACCCGATTGTTCATTAATTCGGATATAGGTTACGTCTAAATTAAGTGTATCCGTAGGACCTTGTTCTAATTGAACGCTTGTCAAAGAAATAATAGGTCGGTGAGATAATTGAATATGAACACCATTATGAACTTTATCTAGAACACATCTTCTCTTTTCAGTATAAATTGCATAGTTAATCGAATCTCCTAAATAGGAATCTATTATCGCAGTAGCTCTATCAATATATCTTTGTAGGATTTCATCGGTTGGTGAAGTTGCTGTAATTTGTGTATATACTGATTTTTGCCTTACTTCATACGGTGTGACATACCCAGTTCTAACTGAAGAAACGACTTCAAAATATTGAGTGTGTTCATAAGTTGAACCGTTAATAACAAATCTCCATATAGCAGTATAAATTCCGAGTGTAGCTGTATTAACAGCTGCCATTGTATATTCATATCTACCAACAGTAGATCCAGCAACTGGCGTAACATTTGTAAGAATAACCGTTCCATTCGGATCAGTTATTTGTCTAATAAGAATAGAAGTCGGGGTAGTTAAAACATTATTATAATAAATATCAACTTCTATTTTATCAGCTGTATTTTGTAAAATCTGGTCAAGCATAAAATTTCTCCTTATTTTTCAATTGTAGCTCTTGCCGTAATCCATTTAATTTGTTGTACTTTTGGTTCAACGACATTTACTACATTAACTTTATTATAATCAATATCTTTACCTATTGTATATCGATTCTTAATTTCTTGTACTCTCACTTTATTATATACTATTTCTTTGGTAACTTCTTTAATATATGTTACTTCCTTTATTCGATCCTCTGTTCTAACTGTGGTAATTATCTCAATAACTACTATAGTATTGATCTTTGCCTTAGCTGTTACTAAATGAATAATATTATTGACAATACTTGCTTTGACTCCTGATATTGTTGCAATATAAATATATCCAATTCTTCCAACTGAACATACTGTTTGTATAATTATGGATTCTATATCACCTTTAGCAGTTATATGTTGAGTTGGGTATGCTCCTAATCTACTTTTTGCTGATATAGTTTGTAAATAAGTATTAATAATTCTAGCTTTAGCAAAAATATTGAATTGAGAAAAACCTCCGACTCTACCACGTCCAATAACTGAACGTTCGTTCTGTTTTTTAATGTTACCAATTGCACTGATTAATTTGGTATTGAATGTTTTAATGCGACTCAACGCATATAATGTTTGACTACTATGTAACTCGATTACAATTCGACCTTTGGTATTTAAATTTTGTATTACATTAATGGCTATATCCCCTTTTGAAGTAATAGTTTTAATTGTAGTTAATGTTATTCTAGCAATTGCATTAATGTATTGATAAAAAGATTGATTAATTCTAGATTTTGCATTAATTGTTACTAATCTGTTGATTTCTATATGACCACTAGTTGATATATTATGTGTTGTAGTAACTTTAATGTTACCTTTCGCATCTATGTTATGACCATACGGACTACCTATACTTGCTTTCGCGACGATAGTTCGAGTTTCAAATATATATACTGACCCCTTGGCAGTTATTGTTCGTATTCTATCTATATTAATTCTTCCAATAGATCGAATTGTCTGTGTGGATTGTTTTTCTATTCTACTTTTTGCAACAATGGTATATGCTCTTGGTTTTTCAATTCGTCCTTTTGTATTTATTGTTTTATTTTGTGTGTTATTAATATCTGCTTTAGCGTTTATATAATATATACCTATAACATTAATTCGACCTTTTACATTAATTATTCTTAATATATCAGTAATTAATATAGAAGCTTTGGAGTTAACCGTTTGTTCATTTGTATTTCGGATATTACCTTGAGCATATACATTTGGCATACCGTAAAGTTGAAGGCGAGCTTTTGCATTCAATGTTCTAATTACTTCATTTCTGATATTAGATTTGGCATTAATTGTTTGATTTGTAACAAATGTAATTCTAGATTTGCTGGTTATAGATTGTTCAAACATTCTTTGGATTAATGAGTTTGCTGATATGCTACGTTCAGTATTAATAGTAATTCTTCCAAGTGCATTTATATATTGTTGAGATATTACTTCAATACGACCAAGAACATTTATTTTTTCAGTTCTTAATTTCCCAATTCTTGATTTAGCAGTAATAATTCTTTCAGAATAAATAGTCACCCTTGCTTTTGTAGTTATCGTTTGGATTGTTCTAACTTCAATTCGTGATTTAGTTGATATTGTTTTAGATTCAGTAGTAGTAACTCTAGATTTAGCCTGAATATTTCTTTCAGTATTTCTTAATATCGAAGCTTTAGATTCAACGGTTTTATATCTACCAAATTCGATTCTTCCAATTGAACTTATGGTTCTGGTACTAATTATTTGTAATCTAGATTTAGAAGTAACTGTTTGTATGAATCCAGATTTAATATTTGCTTTTGCGTAAATAGTACGGTTACTACTTTGTGTGATTCTTCCTAATCCAGTTATATTTTGAGTTGAGAAAATACTAATTCGTCCTTTCGCATTTATAGTTACTAAATTAGCAACTAATATTCTTCCTTTAGAAGTAATAGTACGAGCCGATAGTATCTCAATTCGTGCTTTAGATTGTAATATTCCAGCAATTTGGCTTTGAAGAACGTTTGATTTAGCAATCAACGTCTTTGATTGCAAGGTCTTTATATTAGCTTTGACCTCCATACTTTTGGTACTCATTTTAGATATTCTAGCCTTAGAAGTGGTTGTTTTTTGTTGTGTATTAGCAATATTTCCTATTGCATTTACTGTTTTAGTAACATTTCGCTCAATTCTAGATTTAGCACCTATAGTTTGAGTACTCATTATCTGTATTCTTGATTTTGATATTAAAGTCTGAGTTCTAGATTGTTGTAATCTAGCTTTAGTAGTTATGGATTGAGTACATATTTGGTATATATTAGCCTTAGCAGTTATTGTTTGAGTTGTAGCTGTGATACCTGTACCAATATTTGCTTTGGAATTTATTGTTTGGGTATTTGTTTGAAATAATGTGATAATAGCCTTTGCCTCTATATTATGTGGATTTTCATAATTCCACATTGTCGCATAAATGGACATCATTGCACTATCTCCAATATTACCATTACCAGTTGCCCATACCGAAATAGTTGGATGATTTAAAGAAGGGTTAGTAAAAAACATTCTTGGCAATGAATTCCACCCAGTAGACGTATAAAATGGTACTGGATTCCATATAGTAATATTTTCAGTTAATGTTCCAGCTGTTAATCTAGATCGAATATAGTAAAATGGACCTCTATTTTCTACATTAATAAAATTAAGGGTTGTTGATTCCCAATCTGCTGGGATACTATCTCTATCTGACCATAATTTTCCAGCTCTTGTATCATCTGTATATGTTAGTGAATCAACTGGTGTAAATGCTTTCCATGTACTTCCATCCCAATATTCGTGTATCCATGTTAAACCAGTTGCTATTCCATAATAATTACTAATATGGATTATGTTCCACTTTTCAGCTAATCCAAAGTATATTTCATCTCCAATTGCAGTGAATGTATAATTAGTATTTGGGTGAACTACACCATCATATGGAGCTTTTGAAAAATCATGTGTAGCATCATAATATTGATTGCCAATATGAGTTGTGTCTCTTAGAATTATTGAATCAAATGGTCTAATCCAACTTGGGAATATTTCACGTGGTTGTGTTTCCCATATTCCAGTATCTGTGTCTCTTGAAGAAAGTAGTAAGTTTTTATTATACCAACCAAAAGATTGAAGAGATTCAAATACTATTGATACATCCTCTTTATTAGGGTGTAAAAATATTAATGGGTGTTTACCGCCAATTCCATAATAATCAAATAAATATTCAATTGTATTCCAAGCTCCCTCAACTCCATTTATATAATAAATACTAAATCCCCCATCCGTAACTGCAATATGGAATACATTGTTTTTATCTACTACTACACTGAATGGTTCCCAACCTTCACCACCAGTATTTGCAACAACAACAGTTCTTGCACCCCACGTTCCACCTAAACCTCTTTTCCAATAAACTAAGTCTGAGTTTCCACCAGTTCCCCAAGAATAAAAGAAAAATACTTCTGTTCCAATACATACTAAGTTATGGTTAAATGATCCAGGTCCTTTACCATCAGCGTAATGATCAATATCACTGTTATCTATAGTAACGGAAGTATAAGGAACATCAATATAAGCTGCACCAATTTTTTCTGTATTAACAGTACCATCTGTGTTATATACAATAGAAATATAAACCCTGTCATTTTGATCTACTGCAAGAGCAAAAGAAACATTATAATACTCATATGCAGAAGGCATACTTATAGTTAATTCGCTCTCAACAGTCCAATCTCTCGTACTTGCATTATAAGTTAATTTTCTATAATATTGTCCACCTTTATACGCAACATGAATATTATTATTGGAATCTACTTGAGCAGAAACGCGACCATCATAACCAGCTTCTGCTGATATTGTATAATCTCTAGAATCATCCACAGTTATTGGAGTAGACCATTCGGTATATGGAGAGCGAGAATAAGTAAATTGAATACCACCAGTACCAGTTGCTTGTTCTTTTATAAAAAATAAACCAATAGTTCCATCATTTATTTGTACTAATCCATCACCACTTAATGGAGCGTGAAAATCTGATTGTGCTATCTCAACGTGTTTAACCTTGTCTGGTATTTTGTATGCAATTCTTGCTCTAGCCTTTACTGTGTGTAGCCATGGTTTGATAATATAGGCAGCCGATATAACTGTTTGAACAGTTGACGTTATTCTAGCTTTAGCTGTTACAGTTTGTGCCATATAGGCATCTAAATATGTATCAAAGCTATAATAACTAGAATCAGCTAACCAATTAGTACCGCTATCATTTGACGCTTGGAATACACCCCAAACAGCACCGCCATAAGTAGCATTATAAAAACTTGATTCTACTGTTCCATATAAAGAGTCAGCATAAACATCAAAGTAATTTGATGTATCACCACCAGTTGTTCCACAAACAAAACGGTATCCTTCTCCAGCTACTAAAGTTAGTGGTGAATCTAATATTGCTTCAATTCTAGACCAACTAGTTGTTATATTATCCTTATCTGCTATTGTTCCACTCTTTAATACTGAATTAGTTGATACATCTCTGATTTCGTATGTTAAATCATTTGGTGGTGTTCCTCCTTTATGAACATAAAATGCAATTCGATTTATAACTAAGTTTTGTCTGAAATAAATCTTTTGGCCTCTAAGCCTTGCGCCATAAATTCTTCCTTGAGTATAACTAGTTATTGGTGATCCAAACATCTTATTGATTAAAAATATTGCGCCATTACCAGTTTGGGGTGTCCAACTTGATCCACCATTAGAACTTAAATATGTGGCAAAATCACCGTCTTGAGAATCATAGTTATATAATTCAGAGAATCCTGCATTACGTAGATATTGTCTAGCATAATTGCTACCACCAACCGTTCCAGATTCATATTTGCAAACAATCCAATAAGTTGTTCCAGCAACTAGATTAACAGCAGTATCTAATGTAGCATGTACCCAATCCCACTCAATTGTTGGGGTAACCGTACCAGATCCAAGATACGTACCAGAGGGATTTCCACCACTATCTGCCATTATTCCAACCCTATATAATGGCGCACTTGCAATTGTAGAGAAATTCAACGATACGTTTAATGCATTAATATTGCTCCAAGGAACAAACCTAAAAGCAGTTTGTCGAGTTGAAGTATCTAAATCATAGTAGTAGTAAGTATCTGCATCATTCCATATTCTATTTGGTTTAGTTGGCTTACCAATAATCCATGATCTTGCATTAATGGTTTGTGTTTTTGTTTGGTTTAAAAGGGCTTTAGCATTTAAAGTTTTAGTTACAGTATTATGTTGTATTCTACCCTTTGAAGTACAATTATTTGTTTTAGTTTTCTTGATACTTGATTTAGCTGTCACCGTCTTTGTATAAGTGGTAAATCCAGCAGTATAAGTAACATAAATAGCGATTTTTTTTGTACTATGTGTTGGTGAAGATAATGGATCGGGAGCAGTATCCATATGTACATCGTAATCACCATCACCTGTATATGAAACTTCATGACCTTGATTTGCACTACCTGTATCATACTTTCCAACAAAACCTCCACCTTTTACGGAATTTCCCCAACCACAGACAACATAGTCTACTGCCGATATATTTGGATTAGAAGAAAATGTTAAATTGTACCATTGGTTGTTACCACCTTCCAAAGTTGCTTCATTAGTTTCCTTTACTTTAGATAGATTACTGTGAAGATATACTATGCCTTTCATTAAAAGATCAGTCCCAGTAGGTGAATTCGGACTGACAAATATACTCATTCCTGTGGCAGTTCCTGCGGCACCTGTAAATAATGAACCATATATGTAATCACCAAAATTTAAATCAGTTCCTGTAGTGGTTGAATAACCAAAAGTTAAACCAGCAGCATGTCTTACTGGATAAACTGCATTATCCAAGAATTCTTGTGGAATAGTAACTGTTAAAATTCCAGTATTTAAATCAATATTGAGTTCTCCCCAAACCCAATTACCCGTAGCGTCAGCAATTTTCGGTCTATATATATGAAATGCTTTACCGTTTTGATAGTTATTTCCACCTAATTGAGAATAATCATCTTTTTTATACTTATGATAAACAGCATAAGATCCAATGATATTTTCTGGTCTATAACAACCATGTGATACTTCTTCTGGTATTAATTCTGGTTGGTAGAAAAAATCTAAATCTTTAGTTTGGATTGTAAATTCTATTTTATTGGTAGTTGGTTTTTCTTTCAAAATGACTTCAAATTCGTATACATCTTCTTCAAATGTAGTTGAATTATGATTGTCATAAAATTCTTTTATTCTTCCATCAATTTTTCCATTTTGTGTAAGTAATGTTTGTGCAGAATTAATAAATTTTTCCCACGAATTAAAATAAGAAACATTTATACTAGGAAAGATATCTCCATATATGTAATCGAACTTTTTATTAGTTGTTTTAGCGAAATTATAGAAGTCATCTTTAATAATGTTAATTTTGTCTAATCTGTCTGGATATTTGTTTTGTATTAGGTCAATAATTTCTTGGCTAATTTCTACTATAGTAATTGATTTAACATTAGGATTTTCTTTTAGTGGATTATTTATTAATCCTAATCCTAAACCGACAATCAAAACGTTTCCTGATGCTTCAATTGCTCTCTGTTGTCGAATTTTTCCTTCTATACCATCGTCTCTAGCCCAAATATCATTATTTATTAAAATATGAGGGTAAGGGCTTTTAACATATTGAACATCTCTAATGGTTTCAAGAAATCCTTTATTGATATCTCTATATTCTTGATAATTACTTTGTTTAGTTTGATAAAAGTGAATATCACGCTTAGTATTTTGCCATTTTATTTTTTCTCCATCAGTCGTTACTTTAGGTGTATCTAGATCATTATCAATAATCCTGAATGAAGCATTAACTTCATTATCCCACCTTTTTATTTTTATTTGAGGTAAGAACTCATTTGGTTGTTTTATATCTCCAATTTCTAATTCAAACCTCTTTGCTATATCAGGTTCTATATTTTTAATAAAAGTATTATCTTTTATTACATATTGATTTTTTATATCATTACTGATATTTCCCTCTATTTTAGGCATATAAATATAAATTAAAAAAACTCAGTTTAATAAACCATTATGAAATGGTCTAAAACTGAGTCTAACTATTAGTAGTTTGCAAATATGGAAATTATAATGCTTTGAAACCTTGCTGTTCGAAGGTTGGGGGTATACCTAATCGACCTTGTTCGTCGATTATTAAGACATGTTTTTCATGTTTACCATTTACGTCAGCTTCCCAGCCGATTTCATAGGTAGCAGAGAATTGCATATCAAATCCCTCTGGACCTGGTACAAAGTCTCTTTTTACATGTCTTACGTAAATTAACTTAGCTTTGTTTCCCCAAGGGGATACAACCTTTTTATCTGATAAAAAAAGACCAAGAGGAATACGAGTTTCTCCAGCAAATAATTCTTCAAATGGTTTTCCGTCAATATAGAACAAACCATTTTCAAGATTTACCTTTACTAGGTTTAAACCTATCTTTGTAGGTATAAGTTCAAACTCGTATATTTTTTCTTGGTCTATGTGTCCAAAGTGATATCCTAACTGTTTTTCGTTGTCATACTGTTTTAATACAGTATTATCCTTATAATAAGCTATCCATTCAAATGTTAAATCTGAACGATTGTGCTTTTCTTCTTCAGTTAGTTTTATTGGTTCGACCATAGGCATAAGATTGTATTCTCCTCGAACAATTTAATTGTCTCGATAGCATTGTATTGCAACAACCTATTTAACTAATACTTACACTAAATCTAGTTTTGCTTTTAAAATATCAACACTTAAATAATTAGGATGTCTAAAAGTACTCCTGTCTTTATTTATTTTATCTCTCATCTTACAAGTTTCAATTAATAAGTCTTTGTTCCAACTTATTCTCTTTGACTCTCCTTGTTTAGAGAGAACCATCTTTATGGTATCAATAAAGATTTGACATCTTTTAGATTTCAAAATAAGATAAGGTTGAATTGTTTTTGCTAGATTTAAACAATTTTCCCAACCACAAATTCTCCATAAGGTTTGTGGCTTTGCTCCTATTTTCCAACTCTTTTGATTATTCCTGTTCCTCAATGTGCCATTCATAATCCTTTGTATTTCTTCAAGTACAAATTTATCACTTCTTTGCAGTACTATTGTTATCATTGGATAACAGGTCCATCCTAATCGAGATGTTGGCTCTTTTCTTAAATCTATAGTGAAGCAACCTTCCCCATCTATAAATCCTGCAAGCCAAGCAATAAAGAATTTGTTATTAGTATTTTTAATACTATATACGGTATTCATATTGCAAACGGCCTTAACTTTTACTTAGTACTTTGCTGAGCTTTGACTAACTCCGTAAATTGACTTACAGGAAAGTCAATCGCTGGACAGTCTTTTCTCAGTACTCTAATTTCGTCACGTTCTGTGTTATAAAAGAGACTTATATCCGCATCAGCAAATTCAATTTTTACCTTTTCGGTAAGTTTTTCGTCACCTGTTCGAATTGCCTTAGCTATATCTCTCATTAACTTTGCGAATGTGTCGTCATTAGGATTTATTTTTATAAATTTAGACATAACTTTTTCCTTTTACTTTGGTTTCCATTTCGTTAATGGAAATTAATTTTCGTCATAAGTCAACGTAAATGTATAGGTGCTTGTATCACCAGCGGCAGCAGCAGTTGTTGTCTGCATTTGCATGATAATAAAGTCTGAGAAACCAGCAGCTGTTATTGAGCCACCAAGATCTCCACCAAACATTACATTAGCTGAGCCTGGAGAGGTTGTTGGAACGTCAGCAGTAGCAATTGTGCTCGCACCTGTTATAGGTGTCACATATGCTGTTGTTAATCCATTCCATTTAATGTTAATTCCAGTATCAGGACCTCCAGAAGATTTCCAAAATTTAGCATTTTGGATTTTGTTAAATGAAGCTGTGAAATGACCTTTTAACCAAACTTCATACGAGTTATTACCCGCTGTGATTGGATAAGAAGTGTAATCCGCTGCTGAAGCAAGAGAATTACTTGTCTTAAAATTAAAAAGATTTCCAGAAACACCTAAATCTGCTGTGGTCGGAGCACCAGAAGTTCCATATTCACCCCACCAATTATAAGTTGCAGCCATAGTACTTTTTCCTCCTCGTTAAATTATATTATAAGTCTACCACTTGTTCCTAAAACTTACGACTCGGTTATAGAATTGTAACCATTCGCCAATGTGTTTATCAATAGTATTCTGTTGATACCATTGGTGGTTATTCCTACCTAATCGTTTCCTTAAAACTTCATCCTTGATTAACAGTTCTAAAGAGTCAAACCATTCTTTTCCAGTTGACGCTAAGAAACCTGTATAACCATGCTTCACGCTCTCCTTATAAGGAGTAATATTTGACGCTATAACTGGTATACCTAAGGCTGCATACTCTTTAATCTTGAGATCGGATTTGCCTTGGTTAAATCCAGTTTCAACTATTGGCGCAATTGCAAAATCAAATGCACACTCTTTTAGTTTACTCGGATAGTACAATAAATCAATACCTGGTATCTTTTCTAGTTGTCCACCTTGTTTGCAATGTGGGCAAATTGACGTAGTTGAAGCTATATCTTGAAAAAGATTTTTACCAGTATTAGATTCTCCAAAATAACCCATCATACAAAAGTGAACTTGCGGATACTTTTGACATATTTTTGTTATTACTTCTTCTACTAATTGAAGATCATGGTAATGACTTCCTGCACCAGCCCAACCTATTCTAATTATACCGTCATTCTTTTTCTTATAATAGTTATCCCAATGTGTAGCAGTCCATGCTGGGGTATCCCAAATAGTTTTATCTAAATAGTTTGGTAAAACTTCTATTACTGGATTCCATAAACCATATTCGTTTCGCAATCTTGGTGTGGATACTTGCATTGCGTCGCACTTTCGCATAATTTCTAATGCTCTACCAAGATTTGGTCCCATTGGACTCCAAAAGTCAAATGACGGATTGTGAGGTGATATATTTTGAAGTAAATCGTCCACTTCATATATTATTTTCTTTCCTAATGAATGAGTTTGATTTATTGTTTCAAATATTTGTTGGTCGGATTGTCTTTGAATAACAACCAAGTGAGCCCACTCTATCTCTTTCCAATTCCAACCAAAGTTTACTATAACATCTGCTAAATCCTGTTTCTTCAATTCGTTAGCAGGAACCATCATGCGATAAAATCCGCAACCTTTATTATCTCTAGCTATAAATAATATTCTTAGTCGTTCAGGACTTGTTACTTCGTTTGCCATATTTCTTTTACTCCTATAATTTCTTCTAATATTGAAACAGATTTATTCCAATTTAGATCTTTAACTGTTTCTAAACCTCCACTTACTAACTTTCTTCTCAATTCTTTATCACTTATTAGTTGTTGTATTTTGCCTTCAATTTCTTCCTCCTTATTAAAGGTTAAGCAATTTATATTATTTCTACAAAACATTTTTGATCCAGATGTTTCTCTGGTTAATACAGTACAACCACATGCCATTGCCTGAGCTTGTAATTCTGCGGTTCCATCTTCAATATATGCCCTAATTAGAATATCACAGGAAGATAATACACGGCGTGTTTGTTCAACATTGAGGTTAAACCAATGTTTATCTGATTTAATTGTGTGTGGAGTATCACTAATAGTCCATAGTTGATATCCATGAAGCATTGAAAGTGCCCTATTAACCTCTGTAATGCCTTTCCATGGCATAAGATTACCGTCTACTAATATTCTAGGTATTTCGTCTTTTAAGAAAACTAACTCTGGGAAGAATTGGTCTGTATTCACACCAATCGGAATTGTTGTTGTAGTTCTTTTATAAATTGTTTTAAATATATTTGTAAGTTCGTCATTCGTAGTTAGGTAATTCATTGGTAGTGTATATGATCTTTCAATATATTTTTGTTGTGTATCATATTCTATTTGTAATCTATCTTCGTCTAATTTTGGATAATTTACTTTGAATACTTCCTTTGAATAGAATGATTTTTGATCTTCAGTAATTAAATAAAACTTTTTAGCATTGGTTTCAATATCATTTAAAAAATATGCACAAACTGGATAATAAGCAATAATCGCGTCAGCTTCTGGAAATAGTTTTTGTGCTTCTCTTATATTTATTGGCGTAATAATTAGAGGAAAAAAATCAACCTTAGTTGGTTCATCTAAGGACGTTATTTGTACTTCATGTCCTTTATTAACTAACTGATTAGCTAGTTCAAATACTATAGATCCACCATTAGCCTTTAGCGAAGGCATTAAAAATATTATTTTGCTCATACTTTTACTTTTACTAATTATTTTTAGAACATTACTGCTATAGAGACTTTAACTTCTCCGCCACTTCCATTGTAAAACGAAAGTCTATCAAGACCACGACCTACTTCAAATTCTTCTGTTTCGCCATTTGGAAGTAAATAATCTTGAGCGTCAGCAACTTCAGTGCTAGTTGCTGGAGTAAGTAAAATTCTGACATTAGCTGCACCAGGATTTACTTTAAGCAGTTTTTCACTAGAAACAACTGTACTTAAATCCAGTTCTCCATGTCCACTATTAGCAATAATTAATTCATATGTTTTAAAATTTCCAGTAATCATAATTTATTCCTTAACGGTTTTTTTACCTTCCCATTTTTCTGGGTGATTATATCTTATGTGAGATCTTAGTCCAGCTTTAGATTTAGATTCGGCACCACAGTATTCGCACTTAAAACCTATTACCTTTTCTTGTGATACTCTAACAATTCTTTTAGCTTGTTTTGTTAGGTTTTCTTCTTTTTCTGCACCAACAATAAAATATTCATCTGGATTCATCTTAATTAGGATTCTAGCCCATTTAAGAGGAACTTCCGCTTGAAAATCTCTAAAAACAACAGGTCTACTAAGTTCACGTTTTTCTTTTTCTCCAGTTTTTGGATCAATTTCTTGAAATACAACTGGTACAGATTCATTATTTATGGTTTTACTTTTTACTATTACGATATCTTTCATAGCTTAAACCTCCTTACTGATAAACTATTTACTAAATTATACTACTTCGCTTATGGGAGAACAATCAAATTGTCCTCCCATATTTATAGCTTTTCTTTTACTAATTGTTTCTATCCGAGTTTAGTTTAACCTAAATTCTTGACAACTGCTTGCCATTGAGGTACTCGCACTTCTAGAACAATGTTCCAAACTATAGTTTGCGTTTCAGCAAGATCTAAAGCTCGGTAGACTGGAAGTCTATACATTGGTTCTGTTTGCGCTAGAGCTATCTCGTCCATTGTAACAATGAACACGTCAGTATTAGGATTATTTGGTGAGTTAGCTGCTGTCAAGAAAGGATCCAATACTATTTCAACTGGTCCTGCAAATGACATGTAGCGAGCTACGTTATAACCAAAAGTCATCCCAGCACTGGGGTCGTTATAAACGACTTTGTTAGCCCATAGAGCTGCGAAATCTCTCAAATCTTTAGCACCCATGAATAAGTGGGTTGGACTACCACCTTTATCCACAATCACTTCGATTGCGTTATCAATGTAGGTCTGGGAAACTGGGTTTCCAGATGCATTAATGGTATTGTCCGCTCCAGCATAATCAGCGATGAGTTTATACAAGCCAGTGAAATCATTAGGTGTTGTACCATCATGATTACCGTAGTAGATCTTTTTCTCTACGTCTTGAAGAATTTTACGCATACCTTTTTCCAAATGAAGATTCATTAGGTCAAAGTAATCACTTGCCGCCCATTGAGATAAATCGCAAACTTTAACGCTTGTAGCGTAAGTTTTGATTTGTGCTGAATAGCGAGTAATTGTCGCGTCGTTTTCCAATGGAGTTCCGCACTCTGCAACAGCAGTATCATTGCTGCCGAGAGCCGTAACCATATCCCATTCATGTGTCTTACCATTTGCCGCCACTTTCGGAACTCTATCAAGAAACGGAGTGTTTCTCTTGGTGATGTCACCAATTTGAGTATCCAAATGTTCTCTTTGTGCAAAAGCACCAGAGGTTGTGGTGTAAATAGCATCTTTCATAAGCATGGAAGCTGCTTCATTCACCCCTTGCTCAACTCCAGCTGACTTTTCTAAAAGTGCAGCAGCTTCAAGTAAGGCTTTTCTATATGTATTTTCCATTACTTGTTGCCTCCTTTGAGCATTAATTTTTCAAATAACTTCTGAAACTAAAACTTATCCTTTAATTTTTTTTGAGTATTCAGCACGGATCTTTTGTGTCATGGCGAACAAGTTAGGATTGCCGTAGTTATCCTTTCGGACTTGAGCAATCTTCTCATCCATTTCTTGTTTTAAGGTTTTAGCGTCAACATGTTCTGTATCGTCATCGCCAATTCCTTTTTCAAGTTCTATGGTTTTTCTTGTTGCTGGTTCATTCTCTAACTCTGCAACTCTTTTAACAAGAGCATCATTAGTATCAAGAATCTTCTTCATTCCTTCAGTTAAAGTCTGAATGGATTTTAGAAGTTCAGTAGCTGGTTCAGTAGATTTATCTTCAGTTTTATCTTCGGGTTTGTTTTCATCTGATTTATCAGATTCTTTACCCGCAGGAACTTCTGGTTCTACTTCGGTTTCGCCTTCCTTTTTATCCTTACCTTCCTCACCTGATGACTCTTCAGATTCACCACCATTAGTTTCAGATTTATCTTCGGCTGGTTTAGCTTCTTCAGTTTCTACTTCTGTTTCATCAGTTTTATCTGTTTCTACAGTTGTTTCTTCTGCTTTAGCACCTTCCTCAGGTTTTACTTCAGCTTCTTCGGCTTTAGCTTCCTCTGCTTTTGGGGCTTCCTCGTTAGACTCATTATCTGGGGTTGCTGGGGTTTCAACCGCTTCGCCTTCAGGTACAGCTACGGTATCAGCTTCTTGGGCTTCTTCAGCTTCCAGTGAGACATCTTTGTTCATAGGAAAACTCCTTTCAATTAATACATTATCTAACAATTTAATTTGACTTTCTGATAGGATATTTAATCCAGCATAAGTCAATTCTAACAATAAATCTGCTTCAAGGTTTTGAATGGTTCTTACAATGTTTCTAGCAATATCTCTTAGTTTCTTTTCCTTCTTTGTTTCAAGTGTATCATTTTCAATGTCAATACTCTTTTGAGCCGCTTCAAATGATCCTTTATGGCTAGTACAATGACTTCTAGCGTCATCAGCAGACCATGTATCCTTATTATATCGGTATGCTTGTTCAGACATAGTATTTTTACCCTTTAGTCTGCCCATAATTACTCGATATTTTTTACCATTGTGATCTCTATCGGTACTTCTAAATGAACCGTCTTTGAAATCCCCTGGATCTCTTAGTCTACATGCATGCTCATTTGGATAAGGTTTACTTATTTCAAATGATTCATAAATTTCATTATCTAATTCTTCTTCTTCCGCCTCTATCTTTTTAACAAGTAGATCACTATCTTCTTGTATAGATTTGGCAATTGCACCTACCCAAGTCTTCGGATTAGCTGGGCTTGAAGTAACTGCAATATGGTCAAGTTCGATATTCTTATAGTGACGAACCCATTTGGTTTCTATTTCACCAGTTTCTTCATTTTTGAATTCTTCTTTGACCATCTCATACTCTTTGACGTAACCACCAATAGATAAACCTAATTTTTTATTTAGGCTAGTAAGTGCATACCATAAGTCGTGAGACTTACTCATATCATTAAGTTCAGACTCAATTAAAAGTCTGTTGTCTTCTGATACATCTAATTTGGAAATATCACCTAACTCACTTTGCCACGAAGTGTCATGTTCAGCATTAAGCCTAATGACATGGAATTTAAGCGATTCAGCCATTGATTTAATAGCTGACGGATCCATTCTATCTCCGTGTAAGTCGAGATCGGTAGAAGAGGCTACGCCTTCAACATATTTTTTCTCTACGTCATTCCCATCAGCATCCTTTACTATAGCAATTCTAGTTTTAAGAATTGGCAACGTAAACTTAAAATGCTGAAAAGATTGTGTTTCTGTATTAGTCATATATATTTTATAGCTTAAACAATTTTTTATATTCCTCTGGATCGTATATTTTAAGTGGTTTAAAATCAAACCTTCCTTCTTTACCCGAACACCAGTCTTCAAGTTTCATGAATGGTGGTATTGTTTTACTGTTGGTAGGACACCATTGTATATCTTTATAAGTCATAGATAAAAATGATTCTCCATCTTTATCATCTACCTCGGTAACAAACCTTTTCTTGAAACTATATTTTTTCTTTGTTGTTAGTCCATTTAAGTTTATAGCAGAATAGTATCCACAATTGTAGATTATAAACATAATAGACCTATTATACAACAAAAAAGAGTTCCTTTAAGAATACTCCCAGTTTAGACGGGAAACTCTTAACTAGAACTCTTAACTAAAACTAAGACAAGTATAGAGATACTATACGGCACTTGTCAACACTATAGTGTTATTTACTTACTTTTGATACTTTGGAGGAACCACAAACTGGACATTTCTTCATTACAGTTTTCACAAATTTATCTGAAGTATCATCATCAAATATTGTTCCGCATATATTACATTGGTACTTTCTACTCATTTAATTCCGCCTCCTAACTCTTTTTACTTATATCCAGGTGTTTTATATATACATCTTCTTTATAAGCAAATTTATATCCTACTGATCTTATTCTATCACAAAATTCCATATCATCATGATGATAATTTGGATTATACCTTCCATCAAACCCATTAGAGTCTTCAAACCATGCTTTTGTTCTACCAATCATACATATTCCACCTAACGCATATGTGAATCCAAGTTCTTTATCTTTATCATATGCATATCTTGGTATACCACCTCTATTGTCTAATAATCCGAGAATGAATGGTGAAATGATTAATTTCTTTCTTAATACAAGTAAACACTTTTCTAGCCAACTATCAGTTATGATTAAGGCGTCATTATCTAATTTGATAATAACATCATAATTTCTGCCAATTTGTTCTAGTGCAAAACAATCACCAGCATTAATACCAATATTTTTAGGTAACGGAAATACATATAGGTTTCCGATTTTATACTTAAATGTTTTCAACCATTTTAAGGTTTCATCTGTACTTCCTTGGTCAATAATATAGTGGTCAAACGGTATATGTGTATTTTTATCTATACTTTCTAATGTTTGTTTAGTTAATTCAATTCGGTTTTTAGTTAATGTAAATATTGCGACTTTCATTATATATCATTATTAAATAACCAATTAAGTAATGCTCCCCAATAACTACCTTTATATACCATCATTTTTCCATTAAAAGGTATAAGATCAAGTATAAAAGCCCAAAGACCATCTATACAATTACAATTTTCATTTGTGCATAGAAACATTGGTAATCCCATATATATGACCTTTACCATTTTGGTTTTGCAAAATTTGCATTTCATTCTAAGGTTCTCCCCATCCATCTAAGTTTCTAACTAATGGTTTGTTTATAGTTTGATAGTATTTTGTATTTTCATTAAGAGTTTCTTGAGAAGCTGGTTCATGCCATTGGTGGTACATTTGTGTTTTATCTGTAATCCAAACAACTTTATAACCGTCAGAAATAGCTCTATCTACTAAATCATTATCCTCTCTACCCCAATAAGTGTAAAATTCGTCATATCCATGTACTTTATTGATCCAATCTCTTTCTATAGCAATACAACTTCCAGAGGCAGAAGGTTCATGAATTCCAAAGTTGGTGCCAAATCTATCTAAATCCATTTTTTGGCATAAAACTATTGATTTTGGATTTACTTCAAAGGCACTTATAACTTCTTGGATAAAGTTAGGTGCAAATATGATATCTATATCAGTTGAGAGAATGTATTTCGTATCAACTTTTCTAAGACCAATATTTAATGCTCGGCATTTATTAAATGTTTCTGTGTTTCTAGTTACTTCAATAAAATTTACAAACGAGTTAAATTTTCTTACTAATTCTCTTTCCCAAAATATATTTACTGTATCACTTCCATAATCAACCAAAATTACTTTACATGGAACTATTTGATTTTTTAGACTTTCCAAACAATTATTTAATCTCGTACTATCACGATTTTTAATTACCATTACAACAGTTATTAAATTTAATTCTTGTTCGATCATCTTATATTCTGTCACTCTGGCGTGACAACCCAACAAATTAATAAATAGGAGTTCCTATGTTCGAATCTCCCCACCAATATTCGGTGATAATCTTTGGCACATGTACTATTTTCTTATTAGCTTTACCAAATCTAGTCATTAATAGCCAATCTGCCTTTCTTTCCCAGAATATATCCCAATACCCAATATCATTAATTGATTGGATTGTATGCATAATATCAGAAGTATCAATGTAGTTTCCATTATTTATACGATTAAGATCAAAGTCATAACTCATTTTACCCATAAACCGTTTTTCATTTGGTATAGTTGATTTATAAACTCTATCTCCATAAACTACGTCCGCTTGAGTTTCGGTAATTACTTTATGGAGTACTTCTAAATGATCTGGCAAATAAACATTATCATCATCTAAATACGCAATATATTTACCACGCGAACACATGATTCCAACATTTTTTGGTCTAACTTGATATCCAGTATTCCATGGTAATCTTATTGGTATAATTCTATCTTCGCCATTTGGTATATTCATTGGTGGTAGTTCGTCAGAATGATCGTCAACCACAATAACTTCAAAGTTCTTAAAAGTTTGAGCCAATACACTATCTATAGCTCTTTGTAGTAATCCATTTCCTCTATTAAACGTACTTATAATAACTGAGATTTCTGGTTTCATTTACTTTTCCTTATAATAACCCAATACTCAAGAGTATCTCTCGTTTTCTTTTCTTCATATAATATCTGAACTTCTGGATAACTTAATAACTCTGCCTTAATCATAGTAGGACTATTAAACCATTGCGTATGTGAAGGATTATAACTTCTTGGATCTTGTTCCTCAATTGGAATTATTAAATATAACTTACCATTTGGTAAAAGTGCGTTAACAATACTTTTTATGGCCTTCTTAGCGTCATAACTATGCTCTAGAGTATGCGAACAGAAGATAATATCCCATTTACCACAAATGTTGTGTATATCTTGGTATTCAACGTTCACACCACGTTCTTTGGCTGCTTTAAGTTTGTTTTCGTCAATGTCTCCACCAACAATATTTATATCCGGTGCTGGAAGTTGTTTTCTAAGGTACTCTGTGCTCCAACCATCTCCACAACCCAAGTCAAGAATGAACTTTGGTTTGTCAGTCATATCCTTTAGTGCCCAACCTAGGGCTTCTTTTAAGAGTTCTTGATAGTGCGGATCTTTAGTAGTCCATGCACTGCCATTTATTTGTAAGTTATAGTAGTCCTCTGATTTTTTATTTATGTCAGTAATAAGAGTCATTACCTCACTATATTTATCAATGGATTTTTTTAGGTGTTGCCCATGAATATCTGTTGCCATTGAGGCGATAATTTTTCCACCTGGTTTTAAGTGTTCTCCAAACATTTTAACTATTCTTATTGGATCAGGTATGTGCTCTAGGACACTATTGCAAGTAATATAATCGTAATATCCCTGTATATTATCTGGATCATTCTCATACTTTATTTTGTCACCAAAAAACCATTTAGCAAACTCAAACGTCTTTCCAGGTATATCTGTATAAGTTATATCTGTTATTCCTTTTCTTAATAGAACTTCGATAAATACGCCTGCACCACTTCCATAATCTAAAACTGAACCAGGTTTATTTACTATAATTTTCCAAAATGGTGAAAATGCGTTTTCCTCTCTATCTCTATAATATAGGACATTTCTGAAACAAAAATATGGACTTTCTGAGTATATTTTCTTAATTGCGTTATCATCTTCAGTTACTTTCGGCGTAAATAATGGATCAAACACAATATTATCAGGCATACTTCCTATTTCTATAACCTCATCTTCGGTCATATTAAAATATTTTTTTAGTGCGTTTATATATTTTTCTGATATTGATTGTTCATTCATAAGAATCTAAATTCCGTATCTTTTGGCAATTTGAGGATATTATCAAAAGATTCTACTAAACCATTTTCGCACACGTCTTGTACGTGTCCGTGACCGTACAATATATCAAGTGGATGTGGAGAATCCTTAATATTCCAATTATATTTAATTCCTTCTCTTGGATCATCTGGATGAATCATGATTTTGTAACCAAGTTTGGTTAATCGTTCATACATAGTATCTGATAATTGCCAAAAAGGAGCACGATATACTTTCGCATATCTCTCTGCTGGAGCCATAACTAAAAATGTTTCGCCTATATCTTCATTATTTATGTGACTTTTTCCATGAATACAAAGTTGAATCCAATCTAATGATAAAATATAGTGTCTAAAGTCTATTGGCATTTGATCTGGAATAGCAAATAAATTCACTTTGAAATTAGGAAATTCTTTTTTTAATATCCAAAGCCAATCAAGACGATTATTAGATTCCGAGAAATCATCAAAGTCTAAGTAACATATTTTATTTGTATTATCTAGTGTCATTTTTGACTCTTTCTGGCAATAGCTGAAGTCAAATGCCCATTAACTAACCCGCATGTTCCGAATTCAAAACCAATTTCATTTAATATTCTTTGCAATGCCTTATGAGATATTCTCCAGTAATCATCATATTTTGGTTGACCATGATATTCATATATAAAGGGGCAGTCAATAATTAAGAAACCACCTTTCTTAAGTAATCTATGGCATTCCTCTATTGCTTTTCTGAAATCAAATATATGTTCTAATGTTTGACTACATATTATCAAGTCCCATTCTTCACTTGGCAATTTGGAATCACATATATCGGCAACAATATCTGGATTAGTTTCTGCTACTATATCAAGAGTTTTATAATCATTTCCAATACCGAAATACTTATAATTACCACCAGGTTTAGAATCACCATCAATTCCAATTTCCAAAACTTTCCAGTGTTTATTATCTGGGTTTATTCTATTATGATACATTTCCATTACTTCAAATATAGATTTTCTTACATCACTTGCCATATTAGATAAGTTTCCTTAATATAAATAAACCATTATAACTTGATACTATTACCTTTTCATATTGGTTCTTATGTTCGTCTAAGAAACTATTTAGAGCATCATTTACTGTTTTACATTCAAGAATATCATGACCTAATATATAACCAAATTGTCGAATAATCTTATCGCATACCATAATATCTCTTAAAGCTGGTTCAAATTCATGACCATCATCAATAAATGCCATATCAAATTTAGCACGTTCTTTATGTTGTATTTCTAATATATCGGTAGGAGAAGAACCAATAATACACTTAACATAATTTTCTAATTTCTGACTTTTAATAAATTCCTCTTGTCCATAGTTCTTATTATCTATTGTCCAAAGTTTGCCAAATTTTGCGTCTTTTAAGGCCTGACCAATAGCAGAAGCACTTATTCCCTCGAATGTTCCAATTTCTACTACTCTTCCAGGCTTAATCATTCGTGTAAATCCATATAGGAAATGAGCAGTTTCTTCTTCAACTGCCCAATCTTTGTGGTAGTGCATAGCTTTAGGTCTATTCCAATTTAGTCCCCATCTAGTTTGGGGTATTGCGTTTATCATAAATCTACTATATATACAAACTCTATGGTATCAATACCATTTTCGTCCTTCCAATTTAATCTATTCCATTCTGTTTCAAGTATAACTTTACCTGGAAAATTATTCCTTATTATATTTGGATCTGTAATTCTACTTGTATGGCAAGGAATATTATAAGGATCATTAATTGGAACAATAATAATTAATCGTTTAAATACTCTTTTTGCTTCTGAAACCGCTTTATCAAAATCAAAAGAATGTTCCAATACATGGCTATATAATCCCGTATCAAATTCTTTATCCTTAAAAAGTAGGTTTTCCATACAACCAACTACTGCATTTATACCTCGTTTCTTTGCCTCTTCAACTCTAGATTCAATTAAATCGATTGCAACTACTTCTAATCCTAATTTCATTATTTCTGTTGAAGCATGACCAAAGTCACAACCAATTTCTGCGACTTTACCAATAAAATATTCTTTTAATTGGTTTACTGTATCTATTGATCTATTAATATGAGGTTGGTGTGCTATTTGACCTTCAATAGTAGAATCGTCAGTATTAGCTTCTGATTGTATTTTTATCGCTTCTTCTATGGTTAATATTTTCATTTTATTGATTCCTCAAGTAATTGAACTGTTCTACTCCACGTATATTGTTTAGCAAACTCAATAGATTTATTACTTAATTCTTCCATTAAACTTGGGTTGTCATATAACTTAGTTATTTTCTCAACTGCTTCCATTGACCAAAGATAATGGTTAATATCTCCATCAATAATAAATCCTCTATCACCAACAAGATTTCTTACATTTCCACTATTGCTGGCTATAACTACACAACCAGCGGCCATAGCTTCTAATACAACGAGACAAAATGTTTCTTTATGGTGATCTGCAACTGGATAAAGAAATATCTGTGCTTGATTTAATCTATTAGTCATATCTTCTTTTCCAATCTGACCATTATATGAAATTCCATTGCTAATCAGTTTGCTATAAATTGGTCTATATTGTTCATTGTCCCAACCCCACATTCCTCCGCCTCCATAAACATGAATAACAGCTTGTGGTATTTTAAGTTTTAATCTTTCCATAACTGGTATTAGTGCTAACATACCACCTTTACCTGGATGACCAGCATATGTAATATTGTAAGGTTGTTTTTGTGATTGATCACCAAAAAATTCAGGAGCAACACCTGGAGAAACTACTACCATTTTACTTACTAAATCACCTGGTAATTTTGAGGCAAAATAATCTCTATGCCATTCACTAACTACAAATATCTTATCGACATTTGGATATCTCAATACATCATCTAGATAAAATCTATTTACCCAATTAATAACCTTTTTAGCATTATATCTAGAAGGAAAGTTCTCAAATCCAACTAAAACATCTTCCTCTTGTGGAACATAATCTTGATATTTTAAATATTTTACTTTTCCATAGTAATCAGGAAAGTTGCAGTTAATATACACTGATACTTCATGACCTCTTTCAGATAATGCCTTGGCGGTTTGAATTATAACTGTCTCAGCACCACCAACCCCAATATTCTTTTCTGTGTGAGGATTATAGGCTAGTTTTCCATGTCCATCATAAAATGTTATTTTCATATATTTATTGGAATAGAGAATCCAATCCTTATTTTTGCCATTTCAGGCACATTAAATCGTAAAGTATCAAACCAGAAATATAAATGATAACCATTAAGTCTGTTCAGATTTTGAGAATAGCCTAAACTTAGAAAAAATAAACAATCCCATTTAGTTCTTTTAATGTTACGGAATCTAAAAAATTCTATTCTTAAACCCCATTTAAATAATCTGTAATTAAAGTGTAATTTGTTCATATTTTCTGTAATATAAAATATTCCTTTCCATTAGAACGTGTATCCTTAGGAATATTAATAATTTTATAATTAAAATTATATGCTAAACTTTTTATTTCGTCTAGTTTCCAGTAAGTCATATCTACAGCTGGTTCTGGTTCATAAGGTATTGTTTCATGTTTTTCTCTAATAGGAATTTGGAAAACAAAATAACCTTCAGGTTTTAGAACACGAGAAACAGATGCAAAATAATCAATTACCATATGTTCGGAGCAATGTTGCAATACAGCCACACTAAAAACTAAATCAAAAGAAGAACTTTCAATTATTGAAAACCCGCCATTTTCTTCTAATAGACACATATATTCTATATTAGTGATTTCTTTTAATCTTTCATGAGCTAAAGTTAACATTCCAATGGATATATCTACTGCATAAAGTTTTTTTACTTGTGGCGCTAGAAATTCTGTCATTCTTCCTGCCCCGCAACCTAACTCAAGCATTACTTTGTTATTTAATTCAATACTAAATTTAGATAAATAGTCTTGTAAATGGTTAGTCCAACTGAGTCCGCTCTTTTTGAAATCAGGATCTAATTCGTACCCTTGTGCAAGATAACCGCGCCAATTACTTCCTTCAGAAACTTTATTCCATTGTTCTTGTAAATCATTAAATTGTTTTACCATATAACCTCTTTCGGTACTTCAGCAATTGTAGATTGTCCGATAAACTTTTTTAATATCTCTTCATCTGTTATTTCAGAGCGATACACTTCTCCAAACATACCACAATCATTAATCCATTTAGTTCTCAATCGTTTAATATCAAGTAAATTATAATGTACGATACCAAATATTGACCAAAACATACCTTCACCACCACCAATATAATTTTCGTTTCTATCACCAATCCATTTAGCATATTCTTTTAAAGCCAGTCTCGGGTGATATATAAATGGGTGAAAATCTGGAGTAGTTAACATATGTTTTTCGTCATAAACCAAATTCACATATTTAAAATGGATATGGTGAACATTTGGAGTGGTTTCTAACGATTTTAAGAAATATTTAATATTCAAAGATAGATTTTGTGTAACAACCTCATCTGTATCTAGAAATAGTACCCATTTGCCATTCGCCTCGCTGTTTAGGAAATTTCTAAAGTTAGCATTATTTCGATAAACCATATTTTCAACTATATACACTCTTTTCGTATATTGTCTGACTATTTCCAATGTCTTATCAGTAGAACCAGTATCTAAGTAAAGAATTTCATCAGCAAAAGGTTTTACACTTTCTAATACTTTACCTATAGTATTTTCATTATCTCTACCAAATATAACAACCGATATTAATAAGTTATCCATTTTATTTATACTTTCTTAAATAAGAAAAACTGATCGTTCATATCCTTTGGAAAATGAACTATCTCAAAACGATTCTTTTCCGCTAAATCTCTTATTTCATCCAATGTCCAGTAAACCATATCAACAGCAGGTGCATCATTACATGGAGCACATTTATGAACTTCGGATGATGGAATTTGGAAAAAGTAATACCCACCATTTTTTAATATTCTTCTACCATCTTGGAATAATCTTTCTACCATATCTTCTGGTGTATGTTGAAATACTAAAAAACTAATAATTAAATCCACACTTAAATCACTAATTACTGAATAATCACGAATAATACAAAGAGGCTCAATATTTTTCTTATCTCCTAATCTTTGGCGTAATCTTTTAAGCATTTCGGCTGAAATATCAACAGCTTGAACATGTTTAGCGTCTTGAGCAATAAATTCCGTCATTCTACCAGCACCACAGCCAAGTTCTACTACTACTTTATCTTTCCAATCAACATTATAAATATTTAGAAATTCTTTTATCCACTTAGTATTACTTTCACCTGATAATCTAAATGCTTCTTCTTCATTAAATCCTTGAGCAATATAATCTCTAAAATACTCGGTTTGTGCCGCTATATCCCAATCTTCTTTTAGTTTTCTAAAATCTTTTGTTAGGAATTGGTTAACCATGTTACACCTTTTGGTAAATCAAATACTGGTGCATTATGAGCATAAAGATCAGCTAATTCTTTATCTGGTAGGTCTTTAGCCCATTGGCGACCCTCTTTAAGGTTTCTTAACCTATCAATCATTAATAAATTGAAATGAATTAAACCAAATATATCCCAGAACATTCCTTCACCTTGACCTTTAAATTGTTCGTGTGGTGTTCCAACCCATTCAGCAGTTGTACGTTTATATAATCTCGGATGATATAAAAATGGGTGGAATTCAGAATCACTAATAAAATGTTTCTCGTCATATATTAATTCTGCCCATTTAAAATAAACAAAGTTAATTGGTCTGTATATATATTTCAAGAAATATAAGAATCCTTTAATCTTCTGTGCTAATTCATCGGTAACAACTTCATCTGTATCAACTGCTAATATCCACTCCATTTCAGATTTACCAATTAGGAAATTCCTGCAATAGGAATAATCTATAGGTGATACTTCTTGAATAAATATTTTATCAGTATATTTTCTTACTATTTCTACAGTACTATCGGTAGATCCAGTATCTAAATATACTATTTCATTGGCAAATGGTTGAACACTTTTAAGTGCTTTCTCAATGCAATCTTCATTGTTTTTACCAAATATATTTACTGATATTCCTATGTCATTAAATACTGTGTCTTTCATATTTCTTTCATTGCTAAATTAAATGCTTTATTCCAACCGTCTCTTGATAACTTTGGACTCCAAAACTTCTTAATTGTATTTTGTGCATTTTTACCAATTTCGTAACATCTGTCCTTATCTTCAAGTAGTTCTTTGGTTTTCTTGACCATTTCCTGTAGATTCCAAGCATATATTATATTATTTTCTTCTTCATTGAAATACTCTTTATAGACATTAAACCCAGTTCGAAGTGCAACTACTGGCATTCCCACACCCATTGCTTCTAAAGGACTTCTATCAAGTTTCCAAGCACAATTAAAATATACTTGGTGATCTTGTAATATTTTAACCATATCCTCCTCAGTATTAATAGATTTAGCATTTGGAAAGTCATTATCGTCTTTTGCTATTACCTGAATTGGAAGTTGATAATACGCGTCTTTCAATATATGAAATCCTTTCAATTCTGGACCCCAACCACTAATGGCTCGCGTAGCAATAGTTATACCCATTTTCTTTGTTGGGTTATATCCTTTGAATATTTCGGTATCTATTGGGTGTGGTCTAACTATCGGTGTTCCAGCACTCCACATATCCGCTTCTTCGTCACTCCAGTAACAAACAGGTGTATCTTTTATAAGATTTGCTAATTCTTTTGGTTTATCCCATTGTTGTGGTACTTGGTCAATATGTAATACGCACGGTTTTCCATGTTCCCATACTGCATTTAATCTTTCATAAGTAACCGCATACCCAACGTCAATAATATCCCAAGGAATTTCAGGCCAAGGAGTAATCTTTACATTATCAGGAAATTGTCTAGTAGGTTTAAAATTATTGTCAACAACATAAAAAGTGTGTTCGGGAAGAGTCTTATACATATAATATTCGCAAAAGTCGTGGTAGCGTTCCATAACAATATTTAGTGGTTTTTGATTTTTCATAATTCTATTTTAATAATTGTATAAGGTTTAGTAACATTATCATCTACACCCCATTGGTCAGATCCATATGCTTTTATTCCTTCTATGTCCCCAAATACTTTTGAAACAGCTTGATAAAGAGTATAAAAATCGAAATGAACCTTATGCCATTTATTATTATCAGTGTGTTTAATATCGTTTGGTGTACTAATATAAATAATTCCATGTTCGTTAATTACCTCTTTTATATTTTTCAAAAGGATTTCAGGATTGCTTACATGCTCAATTGTTTCAAAACATGTGATTACGTCAAACTTTTCATGTTTGTGATTACTAAGAGGTTTATCTTCTTCTAAGTCTCTGATCTCTAAACAACTGTCACATTTATATGGATATGTTTTTGCTTCATTTATTGCTTCTTCGCTGTAGTCATACCCAGATACGCTTTTAGCTAAATAAGACATTAGATACATACCATAACCAGTTCCACATGCTATATCTAATACATCTTTTCCAACTACACTATCCATCGCCATTATATATCTAATCAAATGCTCTCTAATAACAACAACTGGAACTAATGGATCATTCGCAAACCTAACTCTCTCTATAGCTTCATCTTTTTCTTCGTCTATCATAATGGTTTGAATGCCTCCACACCTAAACTATTTGGGTGCATTGGTGTTGGTTTTATCAACTGCACTCTAACAAAATTAACTCTAGACAACATAACGTCTATAGATTGAAAATCATATCCCCATTTGAACATATCTAATTCGGCATCAGATTGACCGTATACTTCTTTTAACAGTTCTTCTTCTCGTGTTGAAATGATATTTCTAAAAACTTTATTTAAGTCTGGAACATAAAGTTCTAATCTACCACCTGGTTTTAAACACCTAAACCATTCTTTTAAGGCAACTTCAGCTTCAGACTTAGAAAGACAAGTAATCATATATGAACTACATATATCTGTTAAGGTATTATTTGGAAATGGTAAAATTCGAGCATCATTGTTATATCTAATATGGCTTAACCTTTTTAGGTCAACTTGTGAATAATCTTCATGTAATGGTCTTTCACCACCGCCAATTTCTATTTTCTCTTCATGATTTATTCCTGTTAAATCTGGTGTCATATCTATTTTTGGTAAACTATTTATTCTACTTATATGCCACTTGGCATCAAATCTTTTTTTATTTTCTTCAGTAACCTTATTAAACTTATTCTCATCCTCTTTCTTTAATAGAATTTGTGACATACCCTCAAAGTGAATAAGTTTTGCTTCGTGATTTATTACTACTTTAAACCCTTTTTCTCTAATACTCAAGCACAAGTCGATATCTTCATAATACCCTCTAATATATTCTTCATCAAATCCAGCAAGTTCCTTTCTTATCAACATACATGCGCCAGTAACAGATTCGACTTCTTCTATACCTCTACGTGGTACTTTTTCATGGTGTTGGAAACGTCCAATATGTTCTAATTGACCACTTTTAAATGTTACTCCTGCATGTTGTATTTTCCATATTCCGTTTTCGTCTTTATTAAAATATAATCGCGCTCCTACAATACCAACTTCAGGTTTATTTTCTAATACATCTACCATTCTTTCAAGCCAACCCCATTGTGGAATTGTGTCATTATTTAAATGGCAAATATATTCTTTAGTCGCTATTTTTAATCCCTGATTATTTCCAGTAGCGAAACCCATATTTTTCTCATTATGAATCGCCTTAATATTTGGATATTTACCTTGTAATTCTTGAATAACATTCCATGTATCATCTTTTGAAGCGTTATCTATTAAGATTAATTCAAATCCTTCAGGAGTAACTTCATATAATCTATTAACACAATCTTTGGTAAACTGTGAATTGTTCCAACATACCATAATTATCGATACTTTATCGGTCTTAGTTACAATTGAGTAAAATTTCTTTCTCATAATATCTTCGTCGAATTCTTTACTTCTTTCAATAGCGGCTTTAGACTTTTGTTCTAGTATCTGTGGATTATTAATTAAATATAATGTTCTATTTTTTAGTTCTTCAGTATTATTTATCAGATAACCATTAATACTATCGTATATAATTTCGGGTTGACCACCAGTATTTAATACAACTGGAACACAACCAGAAGCCATAGATTCAACCGTAGTCATACCAAAATGTTCTTGAGCACCTATCTCATTAGGTAAACTAATACCAGTTATATGCCAATAAATACTTGATTGACCATATAACTCCTTAAGTTCTTGAAATGAAACCCCAGTATGGAAAACTATTGGATATCCCGTTGCCATTCTATATAATTCTTCGTAGTATGATTGATCTTGTATTTGACCAACAATGTGGAATGTCCAATCTTTCACACCACTATCAACCATTTCCTTAAATGCAGTAATCATTTGCCTATGACCTTTATCAGCTTCTGGTACTGGTGGTGTAATTCTACTTACATGAATAATACTTTTGGTTTTTTGTAATGGTGTAAACTGTGAAGTCATAATAGGTGGATATACCACATCAATAAGTTCCTCTGGTCGTTGCCATTTACTAATAATATTCTTTTTTGTATATTGAGAATTAGCTAAGAACCTATAATCGTATAGTGGAAAGTAAAATTGAGGAAAGAAAACTAACATATACTTTTTAAGTGCATTAGTTTCTTCTGCTCTCCAATGTGATATATTTAAGAACAAATAATCGTACTTGTTACCACAACCTTTCGCGTATGGCAAAAATGTTAATCCTTCGGTATCTAAATGAAGAAAAGTTTGCATCCATTCTTTTGATTTTGGATTTCCTGGTACATTTACCTCAACATCATAATATCTTTTTAAGTACTCAATAAATTTAAAGGAATGTACCGTACCACCACCTAGTAGATCGTAATGATCGTTGAGTACACCACACTTTATTCTTTTAAAAAAATCATTCATATTATTATGATTATAACTTATCGTTCAAAGATTTAAGAAGTGCTTTTTGGCATCTCTTTGACGGATTAACTTTATCAGTTTCTATCAAAGAAATATATGTTTGAGTATAACTAGAAAGTTCAGCCAATTTTTGTTGACTTAAATCTTTCTGTGTTCTTAACTCATATAAGTATTTTCCAAAGTTTTTATCTTCCATATTTTTATATCCAATTAACGTCTTTAGCTACATTCTTATCAGTTCTCAATTGAGCTTCTGCTTCTTTAGTTGGTGTAGACGAACCACCACTATCTCTATCATTAACTAATTTTCTAATTTGTTCACCTATAGGTTTTGGTTTAAGTAGTATTGGAGTATCTTTCATTGATTCGTTAGCTTCAGCAATAACTTTTTCAACTTGTGGTGGTACCGTACCTGGTTGTCTATTTGTCGGCACTGCGAGTCTAGCAACTGTTCCTGGAGCATTTACTCTAGATTGATAACCACAATTCGGACAATTATATGAGGAATTATCAGGATTGAAAAACATTCTTTCTTCACAATCTGGACAAAACTGTTCTGGATAAAGTACTCGTTGAACTAATTGGAATATCTGCTTCTTTAACTCAACCTCATCTTTGTAATATAAATCAACAACTCTATCAATTTTCTCTTTTAAAGTTAAAATTGGTTTTTCAGCTATTTTTGGTTCTTCTATTTCTTGAAATTTAACCGTTCCTTTTATATTAGTTGTTTTATCTTCTTTCATAAACTTTTCCTTATTTATTAATTATTATATCACCCAATTGGTAAATGTGCATCTGGATCATCAATTGCATCTACCATACGGTGAAAGAACGCGTCATAATCCTTTTCACTTTTCTCTTTGGCTCGTTCCTCACGATCCTTTTTATCACTTGGAACCTTTTTAGTAATAGAAACTACAGTACCAGTAAATTGACCTGGATCGAGTTTTATATTATCTGGAAGTATAGATTTACGGAATTCTGGTGAATTATATTTAATAGCCACCTCATCAACAATAGCAAAAAACTTGCCATTAATAAATAACTGAACAGGTGTTTTAATTGTCATATCCATATTAGTTAACTCTAAATCCACCAATTACTTTAGTTTTCTTTCCATATCCATGAGCGGCCTGACCTTGTTCATTGGCTTTACCTCTGGCTCGTTCTCTACCTTCTTTATCTCCACACTTATATCTATATTTCTTACCATGACCACCCCAGCGACAATAGCAGCCTTCTACATCTGACGAACATCGTGTTGGCATATTTATTTCTCCTTTAGAAATTTCTAAACTATTTTCTTTAAGTGGATAAATTGAATTGGTGAATACCAATCCTCTCCAAGTTTAACTATAGCACCATTTTCTACAATAGTCGTGATTTCTCCAGTTAAACCAACTTTATCTACTGGACCTTTAATAACTAACACCTTATCGCCTTTTTGTAAATCAGACTTTTTTAGTTTCATATGTTAATTCTAGTTCCATATCATCGGAAGCTTCTATACCATTTAATTTAATCCATATTTCTTTATGTGTCATGTAATACAATATCATTTCCATTGGTGTCTTAAATTCTTTTTTAGTAAATTTCTCTATTTGATTAACTACAAGTGGAATTTGTCTAGTTAATAAACTAAGTACTTCAGACATTTCTCCAAATACAACTCTTCTATCTTCTCCAGTATCTGGATCTTCATATATAAATACTGCTTTTTTAATATGTTGTTTATTTACTTTCATTTTGATAAATTTTCCAAGAAATCAAGTATTTCATTTGTTTCACTTGGTATATTATTTACAATCATTCCATAACCACTTGTTGGATAATTGTCTTTAATCCAATTACCATCACAGTTTTTGTAATATTGTTTCAAAAAATCCTTTATTTTCTTTTTATCTAAAAAATTCATAGTTACTTTTTTCCTAATGCCCACCTAGACATATATAAAGTAAAATTTGCACCTTCTGAAATATATCTACCGTCAGTTCTTGATTCATAGTGGTATACAAGAGCTTTCGGCTCATAATAAATATTCATACCTTTTTGTCTTACTTTTTGGGCTAAGTCCATATCTTCCCATCCACAAAAATAAGATTCATCGAATCCACCTATTTCCTCATATAAGGTTTTTGGAATTAAAAGACAGGCTCCTGTAACGGCAAATATAGGTTTCCTAATATTAGCAGGAGGGTAATCCATAGGTTTATTGAAATAAACATGGTCTGGCATTCCATTAGCATGTTCTATAACTCCCGCGTGTTGTATGGTTCCTTTACCTGGATGAATTAGCCTTGCGCCGACAATACCAACTGCCTTTTCTTCACTAAAGACATTCATCATAGCAGATAACCAACCTTTAGTAACAATAACGTCATTATTTAGGAATAGTAGAAAATTTCCTTTGGCAACTTTAACTCCTTGATTATTGGCAATAGCAAATCCATTATTCTTCTCGTTTCGGATATATTGACCATTCATCTTATATTTAGAAGTAGTAATAAATTCTTTAGTACCGTCAGACGAAGCATTATCTACAATAATAAGTTCAAAAGGCCAATCATCAGTATTTAACTCAACAGAGTCCATCATTTGCCTAGTGAACTCGAGTTTGTTATAAACTGGAGTTATTATTGATACTAAGTCTTTCATTCAATGATTTCTCCTTCTACTGCCTCTTGTTGCGATTTATCACCACTTGGAAGCATAAACCCACGTTTCTCCATAAATTCAAAGTAAGTTTGACCGTCTTGTGTAGCCATATAAGGTAAGAATATCTCTTCCATTTTTACCATTTCTGTATCTAACATAGCCATTTGAGCGGCAATCCAATCATGAATATTCTTCCAACCAGTTCTATATGGTTGTAATTCGTCTTTATATCGTACTCCATCATTCTTAAATACCTGTTTAATCTTCTCAATTCTTACTGGTAATTTAATTGGTAATAAACCATTTGGAGTTTGAACAGTAAACATAATACCAGTTGCTAATCCGCTTTCATAATCAAACATAATTTGTTTAGCACCATGAGATACTAGCATTTTTTGAATGTTGTCAAATATCCTATAGATTTGCATACTTGACGTATAATTTTTTAATGGCATATTATGTTGTCGTATACTCAAAAATAATAATATCACCCTTGTTATTCATAATATGAGTTCCATTATCTTCATGAGTAACTAAATACCTATCTTTTGATAACTTTGTTGTGATAACTAATCGTTTATTTTTATCCATACACAATCCTTCTGTCATATTTTTCTCCTTGCTGCTGGTTGAGCGTCGTCTTTTAATAAAATTTCAAAGCGATCTAACATTTGTTTAGCTACTTTTTCTGGTGTAAGTTTTTCAGCAAACTCTTTGGCGGCTTTTCCATATTCAGCACGTTTCTTATTATCTTTTAACAAATCAACAATAGCATTTTTAAGATCATCTGGGTGTCCAATCCAATACTTAGAACCGTCTAAGTTATATGCGTATGTGCGTGGTTCTACTAACACTCCTCTATTCAGTACAACCTCGCGGACTGCCGAGTGGTTGAAGCCGATCGAAGGTACGCTCGATATGCCCGATTCCGTAAACGGAAGTCCAAAACCTTCTCCCCATGAGGGAAGAATGTTTATATCTGCAAGGTTGTACTGAATATTTAGAGCGTCATCATCAATTGGTCCTCTATTCATAGAACGTGGAAGTAATACATAATCAGTTAATCCTAATTCAGCTACAAAACGATCTAAATCATATCCATCAATCTTATTTTCATCTGTTCTAGTATTGGATATTCCAGAAGGTAATATTAAGACAGTATTTGGTAGTTCTTTTAATATTTCTTTAAAAGCATCCAATAATATTGGTACATTCTTTCTTTGTTGACCTCTGGCATTACAAATAAGAACATTAAACTCACTCAATTTATATTGAGCTTTTAACGCCTTCTTATCTTTTATTTTATGGAATACTTTAGGATTAACTGCTGGGTAAACTACCTCACCCATTAATCCTGGATTGACCATCTTACAATTTATGGCTGCAAAATGAGAATAGAAGAAACAATAATGCATCCAGTTAAGTGATTCTCTTGAATAGAAATCTAATGGATCACTATCTAATGTTCCCCAGTGTACCCATTTAAATGTTCCTGGATGAGCTAAGGTGAATGATATTTTTGGAAGCATGAAGAAATCTTGAACTGTTAAAACAATATCTGGCTTAAAATCATCTAGAGCAAAATGGAGTACTTCTTGTGCATAATAATCTTTAACATCGTCTAATTTAGTGTGATAAACTTGAATATCATTATCTCTAGGATAACCATTATACCCAAGTGCAACTTGTCTTACTTCATGTCCTGCTTTCTTAAAATGTGGAATTAAATCTCTTATTGCTCGTGCAAAACCAGAAGTGAATTTATAATAATCTCCATAAATGAGTATTTTCATGTTTTTTCAATAACCTAACTATCAACCAAATTGGATTATATATTATTTAATATATTCCGTCAATGTTTTTATATTTGTTTCCAACCACTATTAGACTTGGTTCTAAATATCCTATTTTTATATTCTATAGAATTTACACTACCTGGTGGGTATTTTTTATTACATGTTTCAATCGTATAGATTGCCTTTTCATATGTGGATATCTTTTTCTTGATTACACCTTCAAACTTTAATCCAGGATATTCTTCTAAGGTATAAATTACTTTATCACCTTCTTTAGGTGAACCAATCATTGCTAGTAAGTTATCTAATTGTTTTATTTTTTCTTCACTCTCCATTTTGTTTTAATTCCTTTTTAATTTTCTTTTCCCATAACTTTTTGTCTTGTTTTGATAACTTTGACTCTTGAACACAAATACCTTTTGGCACCCCTTCCTCTACACACTTGGTACACCATTGATCTTTACCATAAGAGGTATAAACATTAATTCTTGTACCGTCTGCTCCACGACCAAAAAATGGTTCTAAACAATGTGGACAATAATTAGGATTTATATACATGACATTCTGATTAGCGCGCTCAAATCCTTGTACGGAAGTATTATCTTGATCTTGTAATTGAATATGTGGTGTTTGTATCATATTATCCTTTTATAACACCAAGCGGAGTTAACTCAACTGAAATTTCTATTAAATCTTTTTGATTATCCATAACTTCTTCTATCGGTTTATATGCTCCAGGTGCTTCATCAAGATCTCCAATACTTCTAATACCATGAATTACACCTTCCATTTTCTTTTGTTCTTCCTCGAGATTTAAATTATTTTTAGCTTGGTTTCTACCCATTTTTCTTCCAGCACCATGCGAACATGACATAAAAGACTCTGGATTTCCTAATCCTTTAACAATATAGGATTTGGTTCCTTGTGAACCTGGTATAATACCAATTGTATCCTTTCTAGCTAATGTTGCTCCTTTTCTATGAATCCATACATTTTCACCAAAGTGATTTTCTAAAGAGGCATAATTATGAGCAATATTTATAAAGTCATTTGCTAACGCACCTGTTTCCTTGTTAAATAATTCAAATATTCTATCCATCATTAGTTTTCTATTGGCAAAGGCAAATTCAACACAGTATTGCATTTCGTCTAAATAGTTTTGCCCTTCGTCTATATCTAATGGTAAAAATGCTAGATCCCATGATTTAGGTACTGCGGAATGCCATTTTTCATTTAGTTCAATTGCTAACTTATTATAATAATTAGCTACTTTTAATCCTATATTTCTTGAACCTGAATGTATCATTATCCAAATATGACCATCTGAACCTTTTTGTATCTCAATAAAGTGATTTCCTCCTCCAAGAGTTCCTATTTGACTTAAAGCACTTTCGTATTGTTCGTCAACTACTTTCATTGGATATTTTTTATCAGGCATTAATAATTTATCTTGTCTTTTAGATTGGTGATTAAATCCAACAGGTATAACTTTTCTTATTTCACCCATAATCTTTTTAAGAGTTTCGGTATCAATTTCTGTTAAAGAAGTTTGAACCGCACACATACCACAGTTATGAACGAAAACACCAGCATTCAATGCAAAATTGTGGTATTTATCTACGTACAGACAATATACAGGTTTAGTTTCTTGTATAGTCTCTACGAAAGCAACTTTATGATTATTATGTTCTTTCCTCTTGTGGTTATATAAGCCTATATAACTCTTTATTTTCTTACCGCAAAGTTCGCACGGATAGTACTTGTTTGCTAGTTCCTTTGACTTTATTTTACCCTTTGTAGATGTGTTATAGGCGGTAAGAAAAGGTTTTCCTCTTTTACCGTTTTCTGCTACCTTAAACAAGAACTCAGACCTTTTTTCTTTCATATATTTAACTATGTTATTTTTACCTATCTCCTGTTTCTTTGTTAGAAATTCTTTATCTTCCTTTATTTTCTTTCTAATACCAGCTATTCTCTTTTCTTCAAAGTCAGCAGATTGCCAATAGCTATTTCTTTCTGCTATAGATCTATGAAATTTAGAATGGTCTTTGTTACCCATAAACTTCAGATTACTAGGATCGTTGTTCTGTTTGTTGAAATCAGAATGATGTATAATTGTCTTTTGATTTTCGTAACTAGGTATTTCTCCTAAACTTCCTCCACGAGCTATCGCCCAATGGGTTTTTTGATAAGATTTAGTTCTAGGATTATAAACTTTGGTATACCCATCTTTATCACTAGTAAAATCTAGATACAAAGGCATCAAAGAGTCCCCTTCTTTTAAGTCTTTTGCCTCTTTATAAGTACCATTTCTTAGCATAAATTTATGGTCTGGCGTGCAAGTAATTGGTTCTGTACCCTTTATATCTAGATATATATTCATCAGTCCTGCATCTTTTCTGGTCATCATAGCTGTAGCTAATCCTGCACAGATATTACCTTCTTTATTGAGTGAATATACGTAAAAAGGGTCTTTTCTTTTCGTTAGGTTTTCTAGAGTATCAACCGTTCCATCTAGAAGTCTGACTTCCGTATTACCAACAAAACACCCTATATCAACCCCCACGGCATTTGGGATTATGACACCTTTAGTGGCCAATACTCCACCAATAGGCATACCGTAACCTTCATGTGAATCTGGCATAACGGCTATATGTTTGAAAGCGAATGGAAGATTTGCAAGGTTTTTTACTTGCAATTCAGCACCATCTTCTAAATAGTTAAGCCACAATTTTATTGGTAATTTTTCTGTACTTATTACTCTATTCATAATATTTCCTTTTAATTAAACTCCCTCTTGATAGTCAAATCCAGAGGGAGCAAAATGCCTACTTTTTACCAGTACGCCTAATTCTACACATAAGAAATTTTAATAACCAATTAGTCAATTTGACATTCTTAGGTTTAGAATTTTCCTTTTTACTCATCGTCCTCTAGACCCTCCTTTCCTAAAGTCTCGACGTCATTAATAACAAATCCTTCTTTAACTAAGTTGTTGACTTCAGAAGCAATTGCCTGTGTGTTGTCTGTATTGTCGCTATCAATGACTTTAGTCACTACACCACCTTCGTCAGAACGTGGATCATATACACTGATCAGCACAATAGTTTTCATGTCTACCTCCTCTAATATACATTATAACCCATGTTAAGAACTAACCCGAGGAGGTGTGTGCCAGATACCCTGACAACCAGTTCCCATATAGGTTTAATCCTATAACCCTGGTGGTATCACACCCTACCCGCCGAGTCGAACGGCAGATATATCCTCTACAGGTTAATTCTTAACTAAATATCTATAAAAAGCAGAGGGCAACCAATTGCCGAGACAAGGATTCACAGTTCGATCCCTTTCGGGGTTAAACCCGTATGTCTGACTGTGTACATATGACTACGGTCTTAACCTTGCTACTCGTATAGTCAGGTTGCATGGTTACAAGATGTTGCCTTGTAGCAACAACCTACTGTTATATCTCAAACAGTAATGTCTACCTTTTTCCAATCACCCCTGCTTCTTATAGGTAAGGTAGGCCGCCGTAGTTAAATCAGTTTCCTACCTTACCAAGCTTAATTTACCTTGCAGATACCTAGTTGGCAACCACTGCCAAGAGGCAGTCACGCGAACTGCCTTAGTAGTTTTAAGTCCTCTACAAGACGGTGCGTTTTTGTTTAAAGCGATTTGGATTCAACAGAGAATAAACTCTAATCCACTCTTTCTCTCACTCGTATAGTCCAGTTGCACGATAAGATTAGTAATCACGACTTACAGGTTTCTACTTTGTTTAATCAAGAGGCAATAAGAACACCTCACTTTATGCCCATGCGTGTTAGGTTTGTGTTTATCCGATTAGTTCTTTTTCACGGTATAACACTGGACGGCAAAGCCCCGTTTCTTATCTCACCTATAGCAGTCTCTTTCCGTCACAACTAAATACCTACTATCTGCTTATCGGTCTTCTAATACCTTAACCTTAATTAAAAAGTTATGTTTGCCTTATTCTTCGGCAAAAACCTATAAGCAGGTAACAAGTGTCTAACTTTACTAAATGACTTATTTAATATCTATTTCACAAACATATTCTATTTCATTTAAAGATTCGCCCTTTTTGTAACCATATTTTTCCATTTTTTCTATTGCTTCATTAGCACAACTTGCAAGAATATGGTAAATATTATAACTTTCCCAACTTGGTCCTCCATCCATTGAGGTTGAGATTTTAAAGACTTTTAGTAATTTCTTTTTTACTTCTCCTATTTTTTCTACTTTCATAATTATCCTTTCTTCAATGCAAAAATCAAAATTAATAATATTGTAATTGCTATATGAGTTGAAAACCAACCCCATAAAGCAATACCTATAGGTATACCAACCTGTGCTAATATCCAACTTAAAACAACTATTAAAAGCATATATTTATCCTTTCAAAACTTCGTAAATTCTCTTCGGTTTATAACCTACAGAATCAACAGATACGTCAAAGTGTCTATCAGTAGGTTTTTCTCCCCTATGCTCATTTCCATGTAAGTGTCCATGTATATTATACCAATTATCTGGTAAGTCTAAGACTGGTTCATGTGTGAATATTACTGTTTTGTAATTATCATATTTATCTTTGAATCTTCTATATATTGGCTCAATTACAGTAAATCCACAATCTTTATACCACTTTTCACTTGCACCATCGTGATTACCACGTATCATATATTTCTCACCGCGTAATTGGTTACAATACTCTATTGTTTTCTCTTTATTAACAAAACTTAAATCACCTAAGAATAAAACACTATCGTGTTTACCCACAACTGCATTCCAACCGTTTATTATTAATTCATTATAATTAGGTGGACGTAATGTCAGGTTACACAGATTTTCATGTCCAAAGTGAAAATCACTAATTACAAACCATTGTTCAGTTAGTTTCATATGATCTTAATATAAAGTCTTCAATCCAATCAAAGTCTGGTTTAAATTTATACCCTGTCTTATTAAGACTTTCAGCAAGTTCGAATTGTGCAATTGTAAATCTTTTTGAAAGTTCAGGTATTAACTCATTTCTCCAATTATATTTAACGTCTAATAGAAAATCTCTATTCTTAGTTACAATAGGATTGAAGTCCCCAGTTTCTATAAGTTGTTTACCTTGTTCCAATACCCTTAAATAGGCAATAGCAAATTTAGGAGTCCTTGCGTCAGGTGTAAAAAGGTTCATTTTTCTGTATTGACTTTCAGCATATCCTTTATGTGCGTCATAAATATAGTGGCTATCAAGAAACTTTTGTCTATTGGCCTGTAGTTCTTCACCAATTGGTGTGTTTTCTCTTACCATATTTGACCATAATATTTCAAGGATTGTGGCATTGCCTTTTGTAGCATATTTACAGAATTCTCTAAGTTCGTGGGCAGTATTGTCTTCGTCTCCTTCAACCCATGAAGTATTCTTTTGTTTCTTAAAAGGTGAAAGAATCTCCTTTAGAGAGTGCATAAATATACCTCTAATATCATAGTCAGAATTCTCGTTATTTAATTTATGTAGTCTTGAGCCAACTACGACTGATAACACAGTTTTCATACTGCTATTATATCATACTTTTATGTAATAGTTAATAACTAAATTTCGTTATCGACAAAATCAAATAAAATACTGTCCATATCGTTCTTTAATTTATCCAAATAGGATAAAGTAATACTTCTTTTTATATCCTTTCGTTGAATATTATTAACAGTAGCTGATAGACAGCTTTTAAGATTTCCTAGTCTAATAGTTAATGACGCTATTTGTTCTTTAGTACATAGTGGTTCTGTATCTTTAGGTCTTATTTTCATTTAATTTTCTTCTTTCAATTTTAATATGTTTGGTGACACCACCAATTATAACTTCTACCATTACCTCACTATCCTTTAGGTGATATTTATGAGGTCTTTTTTTCCACTCACTTATTATATTCATTATTAATAATTTCTTCTTCTATTATTAGAGAATGCGTTTTTAATTTTATGAGCCGCTAACTCAATTAAACCAACTTTTATTTGCTCATTTTTTAAAAGTTTTCCAAATGAACCAATAGTAATTTCTTCACGGGCTTTCTTCATTAAAGTTGGAATTTCAGTAACTTTTTTCCCATTCAACTCTTTATCACCCATAGATAATGCTTCTTTAATAAAGGTCATTTGTTTACGGTAATTAAGTACTATATCCTGTTTATCGGTCTTTGGTCTATTATCAACTTCAGATACTATTATAGATAGATTTTCTTGTTCGTTCATGTTATTTAATCTCCGATAAAATTTTTACTATCGCGAAATACTCTGGATTTACGACTTTATTAATCGAAAGTGTAAGTAACGGAAGAGTTTGACCTAATACAAAAAGACCTATGAAAAGTCCTACTATGAGTACCAATACTTTATCTGGTAATGTATAGTTTTCTGGAAAGGCCTTTTTAATCAGCATGTCTAATATCATAGCTATAGCCATACTTCCAAATACTAGAGATAATATACTAGCAATTCCAAGCATTCCTTCTACTGTTTGCTGACGTACAAGAATCTCATAAATATGTACTGCGGTCGTTCCTACGGCAGTTGCAAGTCGTTCTATAAACTGCGTGGAAGTTTCTATTAACTTTTGTACTACTTCATTCATACAATTTTCCTTTCAACTAAATACTTTAAACTTTAGTCTTACTTTCCTTTCTCTTTAGTGCTCTCTCGTGTGAAACTATTTGATCTCTCTTATGTCTATTTTGCACAGCTTCTTTATGCATCTTATAATGGGATATCTTTTTGACAATTTCACCTATTTTTATAAAATGAAATCTATCAGCCTTTTTTATTTCATCGTCGTATTTTCTTCTATTTTTGCTCATACTGATTTTTTCTTTCGTATAGTAGATTGTTCATCTAATTTTATACGTTCAACTGTTTTATTTAATATATTTATTTTCCTTTGTATTGGTTGCTGACTAAAACCCATAAAAGTCATTTCCCATAAACTGTAACAAAATGCATCTAAATAACTATCAGTTGTTTTAACTGGCATGCCAAGCCATATTTCCCAACGAGTAAATTCTATGGCGTACTTAATATTGTCTTTTGTATCTAAAGCTGATATATCTGATTTCTTAGGCACTAAAATATAATTTGATTTTATCGGTTTTAACTTCCTAAGATCTTTTAGTACTTTAATATATCCATCAAAACTCTTTTGTTGGTCTGGATATATTTTAAAAAATCTTTCCATTATCTGTTTGTCTGTATATTTGTCTAAAATGTCTTTTAATCGTTTCATCCTTTTTTCTCCTCGCTTGAAGGTTTAATGTAGCCATTTTCGGCTAACCATATAAGCATTTTGGCTCTTGCGTCTGCTTCTGTTTTTGCTTCAAATGTATAGTCTAGCATTTTTTCTGAACCACACTCCCAATAACCACCAACATGCTCACTACCGAAAAACAAATGTTTAATTTCTTTTTTGGTGCTTAAATCTAACGGGTTTGGCAGTAATTCCCCAAGTTCGGCTACTGTATAGGCGGAAACAAATTCCTCTGGAGAAGTTTTCTCTATATCTTTGAACTTAGGTTTTAGTAACTTTTCTATATCTTTATTCATTTTCGGTGATAGATCTCTTACCTGCCAGCTTAATTTCCATCTAACCCAATAAAACAAACTATCTTGCGGGAAACCGAGTTCCTTTAAGCGTTTAGCGTATTCTAATGAGCAAACTTGATTTTCTAATTTCATTTTTTATCTCCACCTAAATTTTTACCACGTTGCATCATCTGATTAATATTTAGTTTAGTTACTTTGTTAATGATTTCATTTAATTTAAGAACTATTGGTGTTAAACCACTTGTATTAAATGCTTCGTAAACTATCTTTTCTTTAGTTTCGTTGTCGTAAATCTCTACTGTAAATAAGAATCTATCTTTATTCATTTTTTCCTTTCACTCAAATTTTTACTATCTAATATTTCGTCTATTTGATCAACGATAAAACCATACCTATGAATATATCGGCTTCCAACAACTGACTGCATTCTTAAATTCTTATAGTTCAATGTTCTACATTCACACATTTTTTGTATGCACCAATTAATTTCTGATAATAACTTTGAAAAGTACCAAATCCAAGATAGTAACCATATATAAAGATATACATGTAAATCTACTGTCTTAAAAGACATTTTTATATATTTTACTTTCACAATCTTTCCTCCTCACTCAAATTTTTACCATGCACATTACCGATGTGGTCTTCGGTGTCATTTTCTCCGTCCAAATCCCTTATTGCTCTTTTAATTTCTTTGTCTAGTTTTTTCTGTTTTAACTCCATATAAACTTTTTTGTTATATTGTATGTCTCGGATGTCTATTAAAACATCTAATAAAGAACGAAGTATTGGTGAGTAATCAGGAGTTACATTACAACCCTGCAAACTGGTTGCACGAGCCATTATTTTCTCTTTAGTCCGCATTTGCTTAGTTTTGGATGTTTCTTGCTTAGTTTTGGTCATTTTGTTCTTTCTCGGTAGAACGTGTTTGTTCTGATTTACGCTCTACAGGTTCTATAGTTTTGAGGGTTTTAATTTTAGAGATTGCTAGTTCTAACTGTTCCTCACCCTTATAGAAACCTCTGCCAAATTCGGTAGTGTTACCGTCTATACAATCTACAATACAGCTCCTCAATGTTTCCAACACCTCATCTATTATAGCCTTTCTTATTCTTTGGTATCTCTCTTCACGCATAAATGGCGAATTATTAATAAAATCTTCTTCGGCTTCTTTTCTACCTAACAAGTATGTTTTGTCTTTTATCTTGTCTACATCTATTACAGCGTTACGGGATTGAATGATAAGATTCTGCATAAAAGAGTACATTTTATCCGTAATATCGTTACCTTCTATATCAAGTATTTCCCCACAAGTTACGCTATATTCAAATTCTTTTTTTATTTCTTGTATATCTTTATCTTGCATTATTTACCTTTCTCCACACTACTTGTGGTTGGTTTATCTATATTTTTCATTTTAGACTTGGTAGTGTCTTTTTCTACTAACTGGTTAAGTATTTCAATCAAATCATTTATCTTTATCCTAATCATATTAATTTTTTGTGCTTTGACATCTCCGAATAGTTGGCTAGGACTAATGCTCCAAGCTTGATTGTTAAGAAATTCGGTTCCCCACACTCCGTTGTTGTATTCAGCTATTTTATCTATTTTGCTCATTTATCCTCCTGTTCTTTGTTGGGTTGGTTGTCATAGCGTTCTAAATAATCATCTACACAAGAATCTATTTCTTCAAATACTTCTTCTTTATTTAATACTTCCTTTTCTTCTCCAAAGGCATAATGTGTAAAGAAGCTCTTTAGTTTACCCACAAAGGCTAGAATATGAAAATCTATTATGGATTCTTCACTAACACTTTGGGTTTTCGTAGGAAAGTTTCTAACAATATAAAGTTCAATTTCATTTTCAATTTGCTCTAAGTTCTTTTCATCAAAATACTCACCCTGCTTTATGAACTCATAAAAACCTCTAATTGTATTTTCATCTACACTTTGAGTGGGAGTAGTTTTCTCAATCAATCTTTTAATATCGCCGATTAACTTAAAATTCTCGGCAATTCCGTAACCTTCTAATAATTCCCGTATAGTTTTATTTAATTCACTTTCCATTCTTTTCCTTTCCTGAAAGCAAGAACATATATACTAAATTAGTTAATATACCTCCTGCTATAAATCCGAATATAAATATATCAAAGTTAGTCATTAACCAATAAATTTTGTATAAAATTAAGGTTATTGCTAACAAGACGAAAGTAAAGAAAACCCTGTCAAAACCGTTCATTCCCCCTCCTTTTCAATAACTTTTGCATTTTGGTTTTCCTTTCGTTTTAATGGAATCACTATGTGAGCATAATCAGGGATATCTTCAAATTCTGGAATTGCTGAACTTAATACCTTCATCATATTAGTTAAAGAATTTCGTATTTTCATTGTTTCAAACAACTGTGGGGTGTATCTTTTCGCCTCTGATAATAATGCTAGTAGTATATGAGCCTCGTCCACACCTATAGCCAAAGTGTATCTTTTGGTTTTATAGTTTTGACTGCCTATGATTTCTTCTTTTAAAAACTTCATACATTCCCCCTTATACTTATAAAATTAATTTTCATATTCCAATGGCTACCATAATTAGCCACTGGATATAGAAACTAATTGAACTCGACCCAATTTCCTTTAGTACAATCATTGATTGTTCTCATTCTGAACTGGTTTGTCCAAAATCCAATGGTCGTTCCTATTCCTACTTTTTCGTGACCATCATTAGTTAAAATAATTTTGAACGGATAAACTCCTTTTGCCCAACCAAATTGAAGTTCTACTTTATCTCCACCAACAGCAGACCAATATAAGGTAGAGTCTTTTTCATTAAAACTTGCCCATGTTACATCAATAGGTTTTTTAGCATGGCATCTTTTATCCTCTGTAAATATTCTATTTGTAACACATGATTGACCTGGTACTGTTCTTGTTAATGATTCGTCCCATGCTGGTATTACAGTTTTCGTTCTATGTTCAAAATGTATATGTTTTCCTGTTCCTTCTAATCTGCAAGTATCAGTATCATGAATATTACAAAATGTAGTATCATGCCAAGGTCCATAATTAGTTACCGCATCATGGTGTACTGTATAGCCCTCTGTTCTAGTAGTTGATTCACAGGTAACAACTTCTTTTGCTAAAACTTTTTGTGTTACTAAACTAAAACAAATAAAGAATGTAAATATTACTAATAAATATTTGTTCACAAACTTTCACCTTCTTTCGATATTTAATAAATTAATACTTAGTTATTATATTCAATTCTATAAAATTCAGTTTCCATTTCATTCGCGTCTATAGATCTAAATGCGAGTAAAACAGCACCTAATACAAGTAAATATCCTAATATTAGATATATTACATCTGTAACTATTTTAATTATTGTAGTAGGTTTATGTTTCATATTTTACTTAATTTCTCTCACTAATTCTGGCTGTTGAGTTAGTTTCAAGGGCTGATCAACTAGCATATAATCACCACGCCATTCAACGTACACATCTTCAGTGGTAAAGAAAAATACTGCGTCACCATTAGAACCATATGAACCGTCTATATCTGGCGAGGATACTACAAAACAATCTGTACTCATATTGTCACCACATTGAGCACCAAATCTATCAACAAGTTGCTCTGTAGTGGTTAACATTGAATTAACAGAACTAACCTTACCTTTAATGGTATAAAATGCCATTACTTTTCCATAGTTCACTAAATAAATATATGAAATCTTATCTTCGGAATTAAAGGCTTCTAATCTTCTAACTAGGTTCTTTCTTTCCTGTGAAGTCTGTAGTTGTGGCACTGGTACAGCCTTCAATAATCTTTTCTGATTATCTTCTGTAGCTTGTGCTTCTTGTTTTTGTGTTCCGTTATCTCCAGTACAAGCAGTTAATACAAAAGGTAATATAACTAATAATGGTATAACTAATAACTTTTTATTCATATTATTCTAATCCTACGAACATTGGCAATTTGTCCGAAAATATATTACGATTAGCCATTTTTGCACGAGCATTGTAATCGGCTACTAAATCTTCTTGATGGTTCTTCAAACCTAATACAATAGTTTGTAATCTTGCATCTTCATTTTTATCTTCAAATGTCCATTTATCTCTAGAACCTGAGGATAGTTCAAAATTGTCTAGAGTAAGTTGAGCGTTATTGATTTTGGTTTTATTAGCTTGAATATCTTCATATTTTTGCTTAAACCACTCATAATTATAGATTGCATTATCAGGATTATAAGTTTTCTCTATGACGCCATAATTCATTTGCACCTTTGATCCTAGTTTAAATAATGGTAATGCTACTATATTCAATGCCACTAATGTATAGCCAAGAACAAAGTATCCTGCTATAACACCAAAAATTAATAATATGTATTTCATATAATTCTCCTAATTAAATAAATAATGAAGGGCAGTACGATGAATATTCGTAATGTTACTGCCCTCTACAATGTTAGTACCCCTCTGAGCACGATACTTCATTACAGGCTTCTTGTTCCTCCTGTGAGAAGTTACTGTCGGTATCTTCGTCTCCAGGATCTACCATTGTAATCACCTCCTCTTTCTGAAATATTTTGTGTTCGTTATTCTGATTGTCGTTCCAACCCCATTGGATCATACACTTCTGGTAGTTCTACAGTTGGATCAAACATTTTCGTCACTCCTTTTAAGTCTCTTTTTTATTGGTTCAAGTATTAAATACTTACCAACTTTTACTCTTTTTCCTTTGTTAACTTTCCATTTAAAGTTAAATCGCATTCCTTTATTTCTATATATTAAATCCTGTTAAATATAATACTACTATCATAAATACAATTATTCCTAATAAAAAGGCAATAAAATTATCTTTAGCACTTGAAGTATTTTTGCAAATTTGGTTATAAATTTTATCAACAAAATGGTTTATAACTCCATTAACATTATATTTATTTACACCGTTCCAGTCGTAATTCATTATTTCTATTACTATTGCTCTTATTAGATCTTCCTTACTAGGTTTTTTCATAGTTTATACCTCAAAACGGTAAGTCACGCATAAATAATGTAAAACATTATAAATAACCGCCTAACTTACCATTTCAAGGTACAATATTATTTATTGTTGACTCCTTGCTATATCCACAATATCCCACATATATGGTTTACGAATACTAAAATCAGGATCAACCATTTCAGGTCGTTTAATTATTTTATGTACAATACCTAACTCTAATGCCTCTTCAATTGGAAACCATTTTTCTTTACCACTCTTAAATATAGATAACCAGTATTCTGGTGTAGTTCGACCGCCAGTTTGGGAGGCAAGAAACTTAGCCATTTTTGATTGAGCTTGTTTAGTATATTCAAGACGATCTTCAATATCTGGAAGTTTATCCGACATACCAAATCCAACTGAGTGCATCATTAAACATGTATTATCATGAGCAATACGTTCTTTACCACCCATAAATATAATAAATCCACCTGAGCATACATTAGCAAGTGCAATAGTCTTAACTGGACATGACATAGTCCCCATAAGATCTGTTGCAACTATAGATTCGTAAAATAATCCACCATTTGAATTAATAGCTACTGTAATTGGTAATACTGGGGATTGTTGCTCTAAGTCAATAAGACTGGCATATAATAACTCAATTAATGAATCGTCAATATTGCCGTTAATCCATATTTCACGCTTCTTTAATCGTTCTTTGAAGTTTTCAATTTTCAAAGATCTATTATCATTAATTGGTAATGGCATTGGTATTTGATCTGTCATTTTTATTTTCCTATTCTTTAATTTTCTTATTTGTTTTCTTTTCTTTATTTTCTAACAATACATTTATATCTTCTTCTGTATTTCCTAATAGTGTTTTTAGATTTTCCAATATTTCTTTAATCGATTCGTTAGTTTTTGATTGGTCGTCACTAATTTGTTGAACTATCAATCCCATAACTTTTTGATTATTGATTATGGCCAATAACACCCTTCCTACTTCCTGAAAGTTATATTGAGCTGTTGCATTGTGCCTACTAATAGATAATGGTTCATTAGGATCACCAGATATTGGAGCTGGCAACTTAATGTTTAGCAATGGTTTATTTTGCTGTAATTCCTCTTCATTTGTTTTTGGTGTTTCAACTTTTTCTATTGGCATTTGTTGGTCTCCACTTCAACAGGTGTTCGCCTTCAGAAGTATCTGAACTTAAACAATCTATTTTGTATATACTAGTTGTATTACTATAATAATACGGAACCTCATATGGCTTCCATCCACCGTCAGGATTTGTTCTCCACGGTTCTTTTGGTAGTACATCTGGTGTAGTTGGTATATTTGGTATATATGGAACTAGCCTTTTTGCTCCTTTTTGCATTTCTTCTTGCATTTCTTCAATCTTTTTCAATAGTTCGTCATTATCAATTTCTTTTTTGGTTAATGATCCTTTTATTAACTTTTTATTGCATTCTGGACACAAGTAACTAATTTTATCTTTATTTGTCAAAATTATCGCGTCTTTAAATGCAATTTTCTTCTTACAACTAACACATTTAACTTCTCGATTTTGACCAATTCCTAATTTTTCAGCTATTTTTTCTAATTCTTTTAATCTATCGGTTTTATTCATTTTAATTATAACCTCTTTGGAACATTTCTATAGAATTTGTATACCATACTAATGTATATTTCATTCTCATAACATTTGGATCGGTCTCGACATTAAATGTATTAATTTTCTTAGAATATAGACCTATTGCTCCTGGTTTCTGTAAAATTTCTTCCAGATATTCTAGTATCAAATCTATATCTGTCGTACTATCATTTGTACCCTCTCTAAATGTAGCTAATAATTTATCTAGTTCTTTTTTTCTATCTACCTTCATGGTCTTTGACCTGGCCATTTTGTACCTTTGGCAATACAATCTGGACACATATAATAGTGTATCTGTTTCATTACTGCTGGTTTATACATTTTCTTTCCATTAATGACTTTAATAATACCCTTTTCAACCATTTCTAATCGAATTTGGTGCATTCCTGTAGTTGTTTGATTACCGCAGAAATTACACTTTACCATTGGCATTACTATTTCTTCTGTTTCGTCAATCTTATGCTGGTTTGGTACTATTATCTTGTTCATTTTTCTTTTCCTCTGGAGATACTGTCGTTACTGGTGTAGCACTTCCACCAAATGGGGTAGTAACTGGTTGATCTGGTATACTTTCAAGATACCAAACTAATACATAAAGTCTCTCACCAACTGAATAGGCATTTCTACCATTTAAAAACCTCTTTTTATTATCAATGGTTTCAAGAAAATTGTTAACTTCTAAGTCAAAATTGGAAACGTCAGATTCATTTGGATTTTTAACAGAAATGAAAGACTTTGTTTTCATAAATGCGTGTACAGTTTGTTGGTTTGTATTGGGTACATTTGGTGTTTGCATAACTTTTACTCCTTCTTAATAAATTAAACTAGAACTAATAATCTCATTAAACATTTAATATTATATCATGTTTTTAATAAAGTTTCAAGCATTATTGACCTTGACCGTCAGAAGGTCTCTTTGGTTCTGCTACTCTATCATCATTATTAGGATTTGCGTCACCAGGTTTACCACCTGGTTTAATATCCGCTGAATCTGGTGCAGATTGATCACTTGATCTACCAATAGCATCTTTTATCTCTATTAAGGAATCATTCTTTGAACCCATTAAATAGAACTTATTTGCCCATGCTTCTTCTATTGGAAGTAGACCGACGGCAATTCTAGCGTCATTGAATGAGTATAATCCTTTAGTCCAACCAGTCATAAAGTCTCGGCGAGAGGATTCTGCTTCTTCTAATCCAGCTGTTCTAAAGTCAAATTTCCATCCTTCAATATGCAATCCATCTTTAATTATTTCTTGAGTAATTTTTTGAGATATTAGTTTTCGCAATATAAATATATTCGATAAGTAGAAATATCTTCTACCTTCGGCACTTGAGGCACGATTAGCGGATTCAGGAAAACCTATCATGAATAACGGAACACCAAATTGTCCAGCCACTAACTTCAAACCATAATTTAGAAGTTCTAGATAGGCCATATCCTGTGGTGTAATACCTAGTGCTTTAGCTTCAGCACCTTTAAAGGATACTAATGTTTTTCCTGCATTATGTGGACCTTGATAGTTCTTTTCCCAAAATGCTGATACCGCCTCTGCGTCTGCTTCAATAGAATCTTTAGGTAAAATTAGTTGAAGTGGTGGTCGACCTCCATTCTTCAAGATATTTGTATTATAAGTTAATGCTCTCATTAAAAGTTGTAGCATAGCCATGTTATCTTCTAGTACAGCACGTCCATAGAGATCGGCTCGTCTATGTGGTCGTTTGATATGGCATATTTCGCTTTTTGTATATATGATTGATTTATTCGATTCTGTAGTTTGTTTATAACCAGCTTTTTGTAGAACACCTTTTTTCTTTAAGTCAGCGTCAACTAAAATCGACATTTTAACTGGATCTAAATTATAAAGTTCAGCCAATGTCGTTTCTTTCTTACCTTTGCTACCTTTAGTTGGTACTTTTTCCATATACCAGTTTCCATAACCAAGATAGTTTTCTACACCTACTTGTATTAATGTTTCTATTGTATCGTCTGGATTTGGTCTATCAAAGAAGTCAATTAATCTTTTAAGATCTGATCTCTTTCCTTTTATACCACCTACCTCAGGTTTTATAACATATCCACCTCCAATTACAGCGTCGCGAATACGAAATGCACTTGGAATTGAACCTGGTGAATCTGAATATAATATACCTAATGTGGAGTAATTTTTACCAGAACTATAGTCATTGGCACTGAATGTATCAGTAGGACCAGAGGTGGATATATATTTACGAGAGGCGCCAAACTTTCTATCTAACGCTTTTACAGTTTCGAGTGACCAATCTTTTCTAGCCGCTTCTAATGCTTTATTAACCTCTTTTACTACTTCTTTATTATATTCGGTTTTAAGACTCTGAGTAATACTATCCTTGATTTTCTTGAATTCAACGTCTTGTTGTTTCTTCCATACAGATTTTTCGATCTCGATTTTCTGTTTTACGTTATCACTATTAAGAACAGATTTTTCAATAATTTTAGGTAATTTCATATATTTTAAAGGTTTTCTACAAAATTCAGAGCGAAAATTGCTCTTTACATAAAAATAATACCTTTTTCACAGAATAATGCAATAGATACTATGCTGACTTTCCACCAATCATAAATCCTCTTCCTGGTGTACCTTGACCAGCGTGGTAGCAAACCCCAGCTACGGCATCAGAAATATCTTTTCTACCGTTTCTTGGGTGGTCTATTTTACTTCCTTTTACCTCTTCTAATTGTTTTAATTCATTACAGAATTCTTTGTAATAGTAATAATCTAATCGGTTGTCCAATAATGCACCTTTAAGAGTATAGTATGCTTCAGGGTTACGATCGATAGATAAAAAGTCAGCATTAAATCCAGCCGATTTTAATGTTTGAACTGAATCTACTGATTGCCAACCGTCAAAGGTTACAAGAGATATATTATAACCAATATCTCGAAGTCTATATATAATTTTTCGTATATCTTCGAATTTAATTTCGTCCTTTGGTTTAGATTTAATCTGCATCATAAGATCAATGAATATCTTAGGTTTCTTTTCCATTTTACCTTGTATACTTTTAACTTCAATCCAACCAGCAAATTTACCCATAGCAAGTCCAGCATAATCACCTTTTCCGTCACGATTTAATCCTAAGTCAATATGTATAAATCGTTTATCTGGATCATAGTTAGGACTACTTTTAGCATTCCAAAACCATGAAAAGAAATCACCAGTTTTAGGATCTATAGGATTACTTCTATTATAATTAGCATTGTGATCAATAATATCTGGATCATTAAAGAATCCTTGAATAGCCATTGACGGTTGAGCACCATAATCACGCATTGCACGTTCAGGGTTCTGTCTAAACTCATCTTCGTATTCAATTGGAACTCTAACACCTTTTAAGTTAGGCAAGTAATCTCCTAAATCAAAGAACTCACCACAATATGATTCTGGTGGCATTGCTTCCCATAGTGGTATTCTTCTTCTAAATATTTTTGGATTGGTTTCTGCTTCTTCAAACTTACGTTCAGCAAAGTCATATACATATCTAGGTGACGTAATAATAAATACCTTTCCTTTACCAAAGAAACGGGATCGAATTCTTTTTTTAATCTGGTTATAAGATTCTTCAGCGTAGTCCTTATCTTTTGTTAATGTGTGAAATGAAGCTTCATCAATAACAGCACCAAATATATTGTATCCTAATGGCGCCTCTTCATTTGAACCTAACGGAAGAATATATAGGTTTTTTGGCATTCTTATTTTAGATTTAATTCTTGGATCTGGTGGATAGAAAGTTTGAAACCATTTATTATTATCCATTCTATTTTTGATTTCGCCAAAAACAACGTCTTTAGCTTGATTAAATGATTTTGAAATGTTAATAAAGGCAATTTTAGTACCTTTAGCCATATGAAAATACTCTTGTGGATTTCTCAAACATAGAAGACGATATATTATATAAACAATAGCCATTGAACCAACATAGGATTTTCCTGATCCTATTCCAGCTATATATAACGCTTCTTCATATTTTCCTAGATTCTCAAATTCTTCAAATGTAGTACCACTATCAAATATTTCTATTAATAGTTGTTTATTCTTCGGTCTCGGTTGGTCCTGATCGCTCACAAAGTTCGAGTTCTCCAGAAACTCCTTCATTGTCACTGGCTTGTGCTGGTATTCTGGGTGTATCACCAGAAACTCCAGCATCTCCAGTTCCGTCTGACTCACGCTTTCCAAGAATTTTACGAATTGTGGTGACAATTGCATATCTATCTTCCTCAGATAATTGTTGAACTTCAATTGCAAACTTAGCTACTTTTGCTTCTGCATTGACATTAACATCAAGTAATTCAGGTTGCTTTAATCCTTCAAGTTCAATTCTTTTATTTAAAATTGCTAATGACGTATTAAGGAAACTATTTTTAACAGTACCTTTAGCGTCTAAATACTGTCTTATTGCTTGATTATACAGGAACTTTAATTTATCAAGTATTTCTGCTCTCACTCCAGGTATATCAATATCAATGGCTGAATCCTCCTGTTTGATTGAGTCCATATCATTTTTTACTGTCCATTCTGAAACTGTAAGTTCAACTCTTTCACCAGTAGCTATCTTAATACCTTTTTGTAAAAATAATACAATTTGGTGAGCTTCGTACCCCATTCTCATAAGTTCTCTGACTTTACCCCTACGTAGTGCAACCTTATTTACATCTTCAAGTGATTTTATATTTGGTGCGGAAGATATTAGACTAGTTGGATCTGGTAATAGATTTTCGAGTTCAGTAGATTTAGACATATTATAATATTTTACCACTCATAACCACATTTTGGACATTTATTTATTGGATTTGGATTTCCATTTTCTAATTTCTCTTTTTCCTCTTCACCAATATCCATTATTGTGTTTAGAATTGCATTTATTTCCTCATGAGAAAATCCAAGAATTTCTGATTCTGGTATTTGATCTTCTTGAGTTAGTTCATATAGGATTTCTGCTAATTGATCAGTATCCCATTCCCCACTAATTTTATTTAGTGCAAGATTTAATATTTTCTCTTTTTCTTTAGTAACATTTACAAATACAACTGGAACTTCTTTATATCCAAGAGATTTAGCAGCTTCAAACCTTTGGTGACCACCAACAATAGTCCATACTTTTTCTTCTAAGGTAAATGAGGAATCTTCACGAAGATTAACAACTAACGGTTCAACAAAACCAAATTCTTTTAGTGAATCTTGTAATGCTTTGAACTCAACAGTATTAATAAATCTAGGATTGTAAGGTGATTTATTTAATTTTTCTATCGGTACCATTTCCTGTAAAAGATTGTTTATTTTATCCATAATTTTCTCCTTTTTAATTCTACACTAATTAAATCTATCTTGTGAGTCTTTTTCACGTACGAAATCAAGTAACTTGGCAAAGAAGTTAATATCAATTACAACTAACTTAGTTTTCTTATTCCATTGTCGAAGTATAAGAATAGCATTATCCTTTGGAGATTTACAGTATTTCTTCTTTAATTCCTCATAAAGACTAAAAGTTTGGAATCTTTTATATCGTTTGGTATCTACTTTGAAAGAGGGAAAATCTGGTACGTCAACGTCAGTATTCTTTTCACCATATGAAATACGCCATATTCGTTTACCACGAAGTTCTTTCGCTACTGTTCGTTCTAATGCTTTCCATGCTTTCGATCTAGCCATAACCTTGTTTTATTTTTTGGTGGATTTAGGTTTGATCATACCAAGAGTTTTCATAGCCTCGAATACTTGAGTTGGTGCAATACATTTAAACTTTGAGTTCCTAAATACTTCCAACCATTTTATTGCTTTTTTTATATTCATATATTAAACCTTATTTTTCTGAAAGTTCCTTTTCTTTTTCCTTAGCCCAATTAATAGATCCAGAATAAAAATTAAAAAACGGTAACATTGTAAATAATAACTTGAATATACCTATTTTAACACCTCGACCCTTCTCATAATCATAGTATTTTAATATCTGGTTATCTTCTAATTTTTTAACCCAGTGTTCAGGATTATTAGTATACTCATAGAAGAATCCCCAATCAGAATTGGAAACTTTCATTGGCATAAAAATAATATGTAATTTTGGTAATTCTATTTTCATATAAATGGTCGGAGATACAGGACTTGAACCTGCGACCCCTCGGTCCCAAACCGAGTGCTCTGGCGCCACTGAGCTAATCTCCGACATTGATAACTGAGTGCTGTGGAGGAGGAAAGTCATTATCTAGAATGAACCTTCTCAAGTTTACGAGTAGAGACTTGAATGGTAATTCTTTTACGTAAACAACCTATCTTGTCCTCTTTCGTTAAGAGGCGACGATAGTACCTTATCCCTCTACTAAAGGATTATTCAGTCACACAACACTCAATTGTCAAAGTTTTTGGCTGGCACGGTGAGAATCGGACTCACATCCTTCGGTTAACAGCCGATCATAATACCATTATACTACACGCCATTACTTATTTAAATGGTTCTGGCGGAAAGATTCGAACTTCCATCTGCTGATCCAAAGTCAGCCGTGCTACCCTTACACCACCCCAGATCATTGGTTGGCGTAATTAGTTGCTCTGTTGATTTATATTGGAGGCCCAGAAGGGAATCGAACCCTTGCATATTGGTTTTGCGAACCTGTCTGTTTCCACTTCAGCACTGGGCCTTATTTCAGACTCAGTACAACAGTATTCTTCTGATAAACCAATTATGCTTTTCATAATGATAATTCTAATCTTTTTATTATTTCGGTCAAATGCTTGTTGCTCTGATTATTACGGAATGCTTTTTGCAAACGTCGAAGTTTATTCTTTTCTCTTCTATGTTCGCGACGGTATCTTTCACACTTAACTTTGTTCCTTCCGTACTTCCTAGTGCCACCATGACCTACTTTGATATGCTTGGACATGACTTGCTCACCTCCTAGTGAGAGTTGTCTTCAATTAATTTTGACAACTATGCCGTCATGTTTAACTCCTTCATATCATAAATTTATAAATATTAGCGCTGCAAGGTCCAGATTCGAACTGGCATTTCCAGTGGGGTTCTTGCGAACAACCCACTAGTGTCCTACCGCTAGACGAACTAAGCATATGGAGCGTCTAAGCAGACTCGAACTGCTGACTGCTACTTGGAAGGTAGCTAGTTTGCCTCTAACCTATAGACGCACATTAGGTGAATAACCATGCTTTTAAGTTTAGGTTACCACCTTAATTCCTATCTTACAGGTCTTACGACCATCGGACGCACTTTCGTGGTAAGGACCGATATTCCTCGTTATTACTTTGATCTCTTTAGTGTCGGACTTAGGGTTTTATTTCGCACCCAGTCTGCTATACGCAGTTTTTCCCTCACCGAACTATAACATTGGAGCGGAATACGAGAATCGGACTCGTGTTTCTTCCATGGCAAGGAAGCGTTGTGCCATTCAACTAATCCCGCAAATGGTGGAGCCAAAGAGATTTGAACTCTTAACCTTCTAGTTGCAAGCTAGTTGCTCTGCCGTTGAGCTATGGTCCCATATGGCAGGAACGGAGAGAGTCGAACTCTCAGTCACGGTTTTGGAGACCGTTGGTTTGCCTTTAACCGACATTCCTATAGTGCCGTAAGATAATGTGTTGCGTTTAAACGAACTATTTATCTAAAACGGCGAATCTAATTATAACAGAATTACTCTATTTTTTCAAGTTTGGAATATTGTTGATAGTATTGTTTAATTTTATAGTCACAATACCACTCGATACTTTCACGAGTTTTATTAGGCATTACACAAGAACTACCTAAAAGTTTTTCTAGAGAAGAACATTTAGATAAGAACTTATACAGAGTTATTGTTTTCTGTGGTTCGGTTTGATTCCTCATCTTTCAATAAAATCGGTGGTATCTTATCCCCATGTAAACAACTGTCTACATAGTCTTCAGATACTTTTAAGAATTTATTTTTGGAACCACAGTTAACGCAACACTCTAAGTTGCGATCAGAAAATTCATTATATAACTCGCCAGTCTTTATAAGAATATTTGCCTCCCCAATACTAATTACATAATGAATTGTGCCACAATTTTGACACTCAACATATTGAAGATTTTTTAATGAGTCTTCCATAATATTTATTCAACCTTTGCTGTTTCAACTTTTTCTTCTGGTTTCTTCTCTTTTTTGATTGACTTTAATGATTGTTGTTCAGTTTTACTTTCTACTTTAGGTTTTGAGAAACCTTCTTTTGGATCGGCTAATACAAAGTGTTGAATCTTATCGCTGATTATTAAAGTTTCAACTTTCTCTACGCGAACTCCATTTTTAGCAAAACTTCCGAGAGCTTGGTTTAACTTTTTAATGTCATCATACTGATATAGTTTCATTAACTAAACACCTCCGTTTCTATCAAATAGTTTATATGTTATATAAAAATATAGCAATACTATTTGAATATATCTTCGGATATGACTGGTTCATCAAGTTTTGGAATCATTGCACCTTCTAGTACTTCTGGAAATTCCTCACTATATACAACAATTTTGAAATTATTAGTAAGAGTATCGTATTGTACTCTTACAGCTTCGGCATCATTAGGAAATTTATTCTTAATAGCTCTTTTACATAATTCAGCAACAATTTGTGCTGACATATCTATATACTTAACTTTTGATAATTTCATATATGTTTCTCACTATTACATCTTTACTAACAAGACCGTTTGTTTGGTTAATAAGTTTCTTATTCTTATCTAAGAATATAAGTGTTGGAATGCTCATGACATTATATCTTAAGGCGATATTTTGACTAATATCAACATTGACCTTAAATACAGATAATTTATCCTTATATTCTTCTGAAATCTCTTTTACTATAGGGGATATTGATTTACAAGGACCACACCAATCTGCGTATATATCTATCAAAATTGGAAGGTCGGTTTTTTCTATCTCCTTATCAAAATTTTTATCATCTAGTATGATCATAATTTTTTACCATTCTGGATACTTTTCTAAATCAGTACCTTTTACACCAATAGTTAATATATCTCTTGTCGGAACTCTATATGATTTTCCTGTCGTAATAAGAATTATCTTCTTATATTTACCAAATATCTTTTCTAATTCTTTTAGTGTTTTCTGACCTTCTGGTGTATCCCATTTAGCTTTTATTTTTTCCTTTTCAGTTTCATTCATTTATCTAATAAGAAATTGATAACTTCTTCTAACTCTAAAACTGCTTTTTTTATACGGTCGATCTTATCCTCTAGTGGTTTAAATTCACTTGAATCTGGTAAAACAGGGATTTCTCTTTCCTTAATTTCAACTTCTATTTTATAAATTGATCCATCTTTATTTTTGAAAATCATTTTTTCTCCTTAAAAAAGGCAAGAAAGTCATTTTTATCTAATACTATAACTTCTATGCCAGTTCCTAACTGAATTGATAAACAAGGTAATTTTCTGCACTTTAACGCTTCAGTATTTATTTTATTCCAAATATCTTCGGTAATTGAGTAGCTTTTCTTATCTGTTGTTTTACAGTCAATTAAAAACTCTTCGGTAGAAACGTCACCAGGTGCAAACCAAAAACCACCACTTCGTGGTTTTAGTTTACCACGAAATAGTGATTTGTCTTTATTTTCCTTTTTTTGCCACTTTTTCATCTTCTCCTAATATATCATCTACATCTCCAAGATCTAGATCATCGAAATTTATATCACTTAAATCTGTATCGTCTTGTTTTGTTTTCATTGCTGGTTCTGGTGGTGTAGGTTGATCACTTCCATCTGATTGATTAGCCGATTTTTTATTATCTAGTAATATCATTTCACTAGCAACAATCTCAGTTATATTATGGTTAGTACCATCCTTATCTTTCCAAAGTCTGTTTGATATTCGTCCTTCTAAATATACTTTAGAACCTTTAACTAAATATTGAGATATAATCTCACCCAATTTGCTCCAAGCAATTACTCTGTGGAATGTAGCTTCTGTTTTAGTCTGACCAGTGCTATCTTTCCAATCTCTGTTTGTTGCTACTGTGAAAGAACAAACTGCTGTTCCAGCTGGTGTATATCGTAACTCTGGATCTTTAGCAGCATTTCCTATAAGTGTTACTTTGTTTAAACATTTCATATTTTTACCTCCTTTCTGTTTTCAATTTCTGATAATTCTCTTTCCCATTTTGCAATATCTTCCCTAGCCTGTTCGCTGTACATTTCATGATCTTTATATGCTTTAGTTAAGTTTATATGTAGTTTTAGCCACAATGTTCTTGGCATTCTATCCCATGATTTTCTATTAATAGAGCCATATAAATAACCAAATTCAAAGAAATTTAAATGTATGTCTATATCACTTTTTTTCATTGACTTTTTCCTTCCATAATTTCATTAAATCTTCTTTAAAGTCATTATTAGTTCGGACTTCGTTTTCTAGTTCCTCTCTACCTTGAAATGTTTTTCCAACAACGTCATAGTATGAGGCGCGACGTATTATTTTGTTTTGAATCAACAACATTGATACTAATTCATCAGCTTCATCAAAAACTACTTGTGGAGTTTTAATATCCATATCTGGGTGATAAAACACAAAATAACCGTCTCTATACGGTGGACATACTTTGGATTTAGAAACCTTAAATTTAACTTGTTGTCCTATGACTTTTTTATTCTCTTCTATTAAGTCACCTCTTGTAACTTCTACTCGTAATGACGCATAAAATCCTAATGCACGACCACCAGCGGTTATATTTGGATTACCATATAAAGTTGGTTTTTCTCTGATTTGATTAATAAAAAGTATTAATGTTTTATTTTTAGCAGCCTTACCAGTAATCTTGCGAAGTGCTTTACTCATAAGTCTTGCATGAAGACCAATGGTTTGTTTTTCTATAGACTCATCCAGTTCGTATTGTGGAACAAGAGCAGCTACACTATCTACAACAATAAGTGAAACGTTACTATCAAGTAGTTTATAAATAATATCAAATACTTCTTCTCCAGCTGAAACTTGAGATATGATTAATTCGTCTGGATTAATACCAATATGTTTTGCAAAGTCAGGATCAAAGGCGTTTTCAGAATCTAAGTAAACAACACTTTTACCTAACTTTTGGAATTCAACTACAGTTCTAAGTGCTATTAGTGACTTGCCCGAAGAATAAGGGCCATATAATTCAACGGTTCTCCCAAGAGGCCAACCACCTCCAATACACCAATCTAAATATGGAGATCCAGTTGATACTCGATCAATAGATATTGTTGACATATCTGTAATTACACCAATAGTATTTTCGCCAAATTTCTTATTCAATTCTAGAATTGTCTTTTTAAGATCAGTCATAAAGAGCTGGTGATTGTGAGGCATACATTCTTGCCTTTAATTCTTGAGAATTAGATATATACCTCTGTAATTGTTCTTGTTTAAAATAATCTTGTATCAATAATGACCTATCGTCGAAATCTTCAAATATAAATTCGGCCCTCTTACTTGTTCCCCATTCTATATCTATGACATTATGGTTATTCATCATTAACCAAACAGCAATATAAAAATTTGTTGTTCTATACATGTTTTCTTCTTTTGTTTTCATAAATATCGCCTTAACATTTAATTAAATTTTATATTAAAATTATATACTATGTATGTTTCTTTCTCAATCTAATCCTTTTGGATTTTGTCATTTTTACTAATAATCGTAATCTTCTTTTAGTTTGTTCACTTCTCCTATAATTCTGAAATGTCCTTTCACCTTTCTTAAACCTATAGGCGTACCCTAATTCCAGGTTTTTGTATGTACCTTTGTTATACACTGCTTCTTTAAGTTTGGCACGGACAGATTCTCCAATTAAAGGTTCCTTGAGGTTAATACCCCACTTAATTTTGTATTCTCGTGTAGTTATTTTGTGGTGTCTAGTTATATGACGCGCTAATGCTCTATACCACCTACCGCATTCTTCACAGCGGTGTGCGTCAATTATTGGATCGTAATCAGGTTTTCCAAACATATTATTATAATGTTAATTTACTCTATAGAGCACCCTATAGCAAGGTGCTCAAAGAGTCAATTAAAAACCGCGACTTGTGCCACCTCCAGAGAACATACCTCCTCCAAAACCACCAAATCCTCCTCCAAAACTACTACCACCAAAGATTGGTGTAGAAGGTACTGAAGGTATTGAAGGTGTATAGTGGAAGAAATCACTATCGTCGTCTTCGTTCTTATCTTCAAACCATTTATCTAATTTATCTCTAAATGTTGGTTTTTTTGGTACCTCACAATTCAGACAAATTGCCTCCTTAGTTTCTGGATTAGACAATCTAAGTCCTAATCTTTTAAGAGTAACTAAGTCACCAGGTGCTATTTGATCTGCATCGATATTGACCATTAAATGACCGCAGTCATTACACTTAATGACTTCTACATTCTGTTTTTGTAATTCTATTAAATCTCCTACTTTTGGCATGTTATTTTTTCACCTCTTTACTAATTGCTTCGACTCCTGATAGAGCTCCACCATTCCAATCATTATTTCTTAAGAATGGAACAACAGATTCGTCAAGAATTCTTCCAGCTTTAGCGTCATTAATTACTTCTTCAAGACCTCTTCCTACTTCAATTCTGACTTTTCGATCTTCGGTTACAATTAAAAAGATAATTCCATTATCTTTTCCCTTATATCCAGGCTTCCATTTATCAGCTAATTTAATTGCATATTGTTCTACACTTAGTGGTTGAGTAGTTTTAACAGTTACTACTGCCACCTGAGCTGTTTGATCAAGTGCTTTTAAATCAGATTCAATCTTTTGTTTAGTTTCTTCCTTTAAAACACCCGACAGGTCAACTACATAACCAGTAGGTTCGGGCAATACCAATCCTTGTTGCACTTTAGTTTCATATTCATTAAAAGAAGATATAGGTTTTGAATTTCTAATTACTGCCGCTGATATTGCCATTCCGAATACTAATACAAAAGCAACTACAATTAATAGTTCAACTAATGAAAATCCTTTTTTCATACTATTTCACCTCCAAATCTACTTTAGGAGCTTGGCTAGCATCCTGTGTCTGAACCGTAAATAATGGCTTTTCTAAAAAATTAAATACTATAGCTAAAACATTTTTTGGAAATCTCTTAATATCAATATTGTAATCTCTAGTAGCTTCATTATATCTTTCACGAGCTACAGTTACTCTATTTTCTGTTCCAGCTAATTCGTCCATTAAACCTTTAACAGTTTGGTCAGCTTTAAGATTTGGATAATTTTCCATAATTACCATTAATCTAGATAAAGCACCTTCGAGTTGAGAAGTAGCTTGAACTTTATCTTCCGAACCCATTGGAGCGTTAGCATAGTGAGTACGAGCGTCAGCAATATCTTTATATACCGCCTGTTCATGTGCCATATATCCTTTAGTGGAATTAGCAAGATTCGGAATTAAGTCATAACGTCTTTGATATTGAGTTTCAACCTGAGACCATAAAGTTGATACAGTTTCTCGTTCGGTAACCATTGAATTATAGGAACCAGTTACCCAAGAAAATAACGACATGCCAAATATAACAATAGCAACTAATACAGATAAAATAACTATTTTTGTCTTACTCATTCTTATTCACCTCCTCAATTAATAACCTATCGACTTTAATAAATCTATTCTTTGAATTTGTAAATCCTCGTCTTCTTTATTAACTCGGTCTAATAAAGTTTTGTATACTTCCATATTTTTATTGCTTTTCTCAAATGACGAACGAACAATACGATCCGAGTATTCAATTCTATATGACGTATTTCTATATAATTTTTCGTCGATTGATTTAATTTTTAACCATACAAGGTCGTGGTCACAGTTATTAACTATGACTTCTTTTGGAACTTCCTTGGTAATAGTTTCTGTTTTACTTTTTGGGGCAATGATCATTCCTAGTAGGAATGCACAAAATATTACAACTATTGTTCTAGTCATACTCCATTTTTTATCTTCATTATATATATTATTCATAATTCTCTATTAACTTGTTAATTATACACTAATTTTCTGTTTTTTGCAATTTGTTTTTTAACTTATAGCGTCTTATCTTAATAAGAGCATTGCCAATGGCTAGTTTAGTCATACCAAAATGTTCGGACAATTCTTTATAGCTCATTCCTTTCTCTTTAAGTTCTAATATATTAGTATGTAGATTTAAAGTTTTATAATATAAACCTGGATTGTTATATCTAAATTTCCAATAATGTTTTTGACTGCAAAAAGAATGTTTACCATTTTTATATTTTCTATACCAATATGTATGAAATGGAGAATATTGTTTATTACAGTAACTACAAGTTAACATTCCTCGTCTTCGACTGGCGGCAGCTCTTTTTCTACAACGTTCAGAGCAATAAACCCACCTTCCGTTTGCATTATGGTTATATACTTTTTTACCACAAATTTTACATATAAATCTAAGTGCATTAAGTTTATTCTTTTTCTTTTCAATCATTTTTTATGTATTTCC
>Ga0265297_10000492_pt1 | contig 114977 bp, 110 predicted proteins | sample Munlanlwell13791_FD_192502 | JGI IMG/M metagenome (GOLD analysis project Ga0265297, IMG submission 192502) | Leachate microbial communities from a municipal landfill in Southern Ontario, Canada - Leachate well 137-91 | ecosystem: Engineered > Solid waste > Landfill > Unclassified | place...
GGCCCCGGTCCCGCCCCCGGGGCCTTCCTGCGCTCTTTACACCTACCCGAACCCCTTCTCGCCGGAGAACGGGACCGCCAAGCTGCACTGGGAGCTGCCTGAGGACGCGGCGGTCACGCTCTCGCTCTACGACCAGCTGGGTGAGAAGGTGAGGGAATGGTCCTTCACCCAGGGCGGCTCCGGAGGTCAGCAGGGCGTGCATGAGGCTTCCTGGGACGGCGCAGGCTCCCATGGCCCGGTGCGGCAGGGGATGTACTACCTGCTCATGGAGGCCGAGCCCATCGCCTGCCGCAAGGTCTACCGCGTCGGGGTGACGCGATGAGTCAGATGATGAGATGCTCCGGCACGGCATCCAGCTCCACGAGGAGCTTGCCGGGAGTCGCGGGACGCTGGGCTGGATCGTCGTGGAGGCACCAGCGCACGATGTCGTCGAGCAGCGGTGAGACTCCCGGGAGCCGAAGGACCGCCGGGATATACTCGCCGCCGGAGGTCCCCGGCCTGAACGGGGGCGCGCCGGTCGTGAGCTCATAGAGGCAGACCCCCAGAGCGAAGATGTCTTCCGCTGGAGACGGCGCCGGCTCCCGGGTCAGGGCCGCGACGCCAAGGTCCAGGAGTTTCGCGGTCCCGTCTGAGGCGATCCGGATGTTGGTCGGGCTCAGGTTGCCGTGGCAGAAGCCGCGTTGGAGCGCGAGGTCGAGCGCCTGGCACACGGGGCGGAGGATGTTCTTGGCTTCGATCAGGGCGAGCATGCCCTTCTTCTCCAGGCGCGTGCGCGCCGTGACGCCTTCCACCCGCTCGATCGCGAGGTATAGGCCGGAGGGCCTCTCGAGCACCTCGTGGATCTCGGGCAGACCGGGATGCCGCAGAGACGCGAGGGTCAGCGCGCGCACCAGCTTCTGCGCGCGTTCCGGGTGCGTCTGTCCCTGCAGGAGTATCTCCCGCACGACGAACCTCCGCTTCGAACGGGGTTCCCTCGTCTCCCAGATGCGGCCGGAGGAGCCGGTCCCGAGCGTCCGGACCACCTCGAATCTCCCGCCAAGCGAGGCGGGCTCCCGGTCCTTCGCGCGGTAGCGCGACAGGAGGGAGCGCGCGATGCGCGGGATCCGTCCGCGGACCAGGAACGCGGCGCAGAGCAGGGACAAGGCGGCATAAGCCAGCAGCAGCGGGGTGAGCATGCGCGGGCCGCGGATATCCTCGAAACTCGGCTCGAACATCCTCCCTGCGGATCGATCGGGGCGCGGGTCGGACTCCGGACGCGCCGGCTCTTCCCGGATGGGCCGCGGCGCAGCCTTGGAGGTTCGCGAGCGCGGAGCCTTGACCGGCGAACTCAGACGCCGCACCGGGGACGTCGCGTCCCCGACATCATAGACGAGTTCGGAAGAGCGCGCTTTCCCGGCTTGCGGCGCGCGCGGCTCCGGCCCGCCGTCGGGAAGGGCCGGCGGCGTGCAGCAGGCCGGCGCGGGTTCTGCGGCGGCGCCGAGTATGCCGGAGTCCGCGTCCTCCTCCGCGCGAGGGGGCGACTGACCTGCGGACGACTGCGGCAGGCTCAAGACCGCACATAACGCCGCAAGGCGCCATGGCATGGGGATAGTATGGAGGACCGGATGCGGCGCGTCAAGGAGACGGACGGGGTGCCGGCCTTCAGCGGAGCAGAGCCGCGGCGATCCGCTCGGCGAAGAGCTCGTTGGCCTGGGCGGTGGGGTGCCCGTCGTTGGGGATGGCGAGTCCGGGCCTGAAGTACCACTCGTCGGGAGCGTGGAGCAGGCTCAACCGGCCCCGTCCCTGCGCCAGGCGCAGCGGGGGATTGCTGCCGTTGTAGCAGAAGATCAGGGGTTTGAAGCCATGGAGTCCCGCCAGGCGCAGGAGCTTTCCCAGGGGCTCGTTGAAATCGGGGCGAGACCTCGAGCGGTCCCGCGCCTCGATCGCGGCGGCCTCTCCTTCGAAGCGTTTCGCCAAGGACCAAAGGAAGGGGCCATAGGCGTCGAAACGCTCCCAGTAATCCGAGCTGACCGCGTCCTCGGGAGAGAACCCGATCACGATGAAGTCCGGGCGGTATTCAGGGACCGCGGAGGCCGCCATCCTGCAGAAGCTCATGAAGTTCAGGCCCGGAACGGCGAAGGAGCCGACCTCCCAGTCCCCGCGCCGGGCCAGTGCGCTGGCCAGCGTCCCTCCCTCCTCGACCCCGCTCCCATGGGCATAGGAGTCTCCGAAAAGGAGTACGCGGCGCGTGCCGGGCGCGTGGCCGCGGGGCAGCAGCGGGCCGCGGAAGCCCAGGCTGTTGATGCGTTCGTCGACGCACCGGCCCCCGCGGCAGTCGCGCAGGACGGAGGAGGGGGAGAGGGAGAACCTCCCCGTCTCGCGGATGGCTCTCGCGTGCGGGTCGAGCCATGCCCTCGCGGCGATAGGGAGCGAGGCCAGAACGAAGAAGAGCGGCCAGGCCTTCGACGGCCGCCAGACCCAAAGCAGGGCTCCGGCGGCCAGGAAGAAAGGCGCCTCGGGCTTGAGCACGACGAAGCGGAGGCTGTCTTGGAGCCCGAAGCCCCGGATGAGGGCCACGGCCAGCCTGGCCCCGAGCTCCCAGGCGCACGCGGCCAGGACCCACGAGAGCAGCGCGGCGCCGATGAGGCGGATGGCCGGCCTGCGGAGCGCATCCATGGGACATCTATTGTATCATCACACCGCGCCATGACGACCCTCTACTTCATCCGTCACGCGCAGAGCCATCCCAAGCCGGACGTGGATGAGCCGGACTGGCCGCTCTCCGCGCTCGGGCAGGGGCAGGCACGGCGCATCGTCCCGCTCCTGCGTCCCTTGGGCATCACGCGCCTCTACTGCAGCCCCTATCGGCGCTGCCGCGACACCCTCGCTCCCTTCGCCGAGCTTCAGGGGCTCGATGTGTCCCTGGACCCCGGGCTGCGGGAGCGCAAGGTCACTCATGGCTGGTGCCTGGACTTCACGGAAGTCTGGCGCCGCTCCTGGGAGGACTTCTCCTTCGCGGTCGAGGGGTGCGAATCCTCGTGGACGTGCCGCTCCCGCATCATCGCCTCGGTCGAGGCCATCGCCGCGCGCCACCCGGGAGAGACTCTCGGGCTCGGCTCTCACGGCAACGCCATCGCGCTCTTTCTGCACCACGCGGATCCTTCCGTGGGCATCGCGGACGCCGAGCGCATCCGCAATCCGGAGATATTGCGGGTGGAGCGTCGGAGAGGCCGGTTCCATTGGGACAGAGGCTTCAGCCTCGGCGAGGATTTCGACCGTCTGGCCACGCACTTCCGCGCCACGCCGGGCGTGACCGCCTGAGATGGGGGTCTTCCGCCTCGAGGACAAGGGCCGCATCGAAGGATTCCTGCGGGGATCGGCCGCGCTCCATATCTACGGTCTGGGAGACCTCGACGAGCGCTTCTGGCCCGACACCGAATGGTACGGCCTGCGCAAAGGGAGGGCTTTGGCCGCCGTGGCCTTCCTTTACCGCCGCGCCACGCTTCTGGCCCTTTGCCCTGAGGAGGGGACCGAACCCATGCGGGAGCTGCTGCAGGGGATCGACCTGCCGGACCGGATCTACGCGCACCTCAGCCCGGGATTGGCGGGCGCTGCGGCCCGTCGTCACCGCGTCATCCCGCACGGCACGCACCTCAAGATGATCCTTGAGGACGCATCGAACCTCGGGGGAGTGGACATCACGGCCGCAGAAAGCCTCTCCCCCGGTCACGTCGAGGAGCTTCGCGTCTTCTACCAGGAAAGCTATCCCGGGAACTGGTTCGACCCCGCGACGCTCGATACGGGACAGTACTTCTGTGTCCGGCAGGAGAAACGCCTGGCTGCAGTGGCCGGGGTCCATGTCTATTCCCCGCGCACCCGGGTGGCCGCCTTGGGGAACATCGCCACGCACCCGGCTTTCCGCGGCAGGGGATTGGGCCGCGTCGTCACGGCGGCCGTGTGCCGGAGCCTGCTGAAGAGCGTGGACCTCGTCGGATTGAACGTGAAGGCGGACAACGCCCCGGCCGTGCGGCTCTACGCCTCGCTGGGCTTCCGACGGGTGGCCGCGTACGAGGAGGTCGAGCTGGAGTCCGGCACTTAGGGTATAATCCCTTACTCGATGAGCGTGCTCATTAAGGGCGCGGATCTCCACACGCATTCGGACCGATCGGACGGGATGTGCCCGCCAGCGGACGTCGTCCGCCGGGCCCACCGGCGTTCGGTGCGCGTGCTGGCCCTGACCGACCACGACACGATCTCCGGCAATGCCGAGGCGAAGGCCGAAGCCCTAAGGCTGGGCATCCGCTTCGCCGGCGGCATCGAGGTCAATACGCAGGAAGGGCAGGTCCATATCCTGGGATACGGGATCGACGGCGGAAGCGGGAAGCTCAAACGCTGGCTGGCCGCCGTCCGCGCCCGGCGGCGCAGGCGTGTGGGCCGCATCCTGGCGCGGCTGCGCCGGCTCGGGATCGAGTTGGGACCCGAGGAGCTGGGCGCGGGCCCGGAGATGCCCGTGGGCCGGCCCCATGTGGCGGACGCCCTGCGCAGGAAAGGCGTCGTGCGTACGCGGTCCGAGGCGTTCCGGAAGTATCTGAGCAAGGGGGCTCCGGCTTACGAGCCTTCCATGGGTCCGCTCGTGGAGGAGGCCATCTCGGCCATCCGCAAGACGGGGGGGTGGGCCTGCCTGGCGCATCCAGGCCTGCTGGGAAAGTCATTGGACATCGCGCCGTGGGTGGACCAGGGACTGGAGGGGATCGAGGCGTTCTATCCGGGGCACACCCAGGCCCAGACCGGGCGGTTCGTGGAGATGGCCAAGCGTTTCGGCCTGCTCGTCACCGGCGGGTCGGACTACCATGGACCGGGGACGAGCCGAGTGGAGATCGGCTCCGTGCCGATCCCGGAGGAGCATCTCCGCCGCGTGGAGGGACGGCTCGGGCTATGCTCCTGATCGCCCATCGCGGAGCATCCGGCACCCATCCGGAGAACACCTTGGCCGCGTTCCGGGCCGCGTTCCGGATGGGAGCCAGGGCCGTCGAGACCGATATCCAGCAGACGAAGGACGGGGTCTTGGTGCTCATCCATGATTTCACCCTGGAGCGCCTGACGGGCTCCAAACGCAAGGTGCGGGGGATGCGGTACTCCGAGCTTTCGCGCGTGGACGCCGGAGCCGGGGAGCGCATCCCCATGCTCGAGGAACTCCTGGAGCTCGCCCCCAAGGGGGAGGAGCTCCATCTCGAGGTCAAGCAGCCCGACCCTCCCCAGGCCGGCATCGAGGAAAGGCTCCTCGGCATCCTCGCCCGACGGCCCGGGCGGGTCGTGGTCTCGAGTTTCGACGCGAGGACGCTCGAGCGCCTGCGCAAGCTCGACGGCAGGCTGCGTCTGGCTTACCTGACGGGGACCGTGCCGCTGGCCCGTGCGCTCGGATTCGCGGCCAGGATCCGGTGCGAGGCGCTCCACGTGAGCCGGCGGCGGCTCGATGCGGGTTGGATCCGCGAGGCGCGCGCGCGCGGGCTGGCCCTGCGGGTCTACACCGTGAACACCTGGAGCGAAGCCCGGCGCCTGGCGGCCATGGGCGTTTCCGCCGTGTTCACGGATTACCCGGACCTCCGGCGTCGGAAGGAACCATGACGGGATTGAAAGGGCTGGCGGCCCTGGGCTATTCCCAAGCCGAGCTCGAGTCCATGTCCGAGCTCTGCCGGCGCATCAACGCCCTGAAGCGGGAACGGCATGCCGTGATCCCCGCGCATGTCTACCAGCGCCCCGAGATACTGGCCGGGATCTCGGACTTCACCGGAGACTCGTATCGGCTGGCCAAGCTCTGCGCCGAGACGGACGCCGAGACCATCGTGTTCTGCGGGGTGCGGTTCATGGCGGAGAGCGCCAAGATCCTGAACCCGGACAAGGAGGTCCTGCTCCCGGTCCCTTCGGCCGGATGCTCGCTCGCGGATTCCATCACGGCGGCGGACGTCAGGCGCCTGCGCGCACGGCACCCCGGAGTCCCTGTGGTGAGCTACATCAACACGACCGCGGAGGTGAAGGCGGAGAGCGACGTGATCGTCACCAGCGCCAACGCGGGCAGGATCCTGGGCCGCCTGTTCGAGAAGCATTCCAAGCTCGTGTTCCTGCCGGACGCGTGGATGGGGCGCAACCTGGCCGCCGAACTGGGCAAGCGGCTCGGCCGCGATCTAATCCTTTGGGACGGGAAGTGCATGGTTCATGAGAACTTCGACGCCTCCTCTGTCCCGCAGTACCGCAAGACGTACCCAGGGGTGAGGCTGCTGGCGCACGCGGAGTGCAACCCCGACTTGGTGGGAGCCATGGATTTCGTCGGAGGCACGGGGGACATGCTGCGTTATCTCCGGGAGACCGAGGCCCCGTACTACATGCTCATCACCGAGTGCGGCTTGGGGGAGCTCGCGCGGATGCAGATGCCGCACAAGAACCTCGTCCCCATGTGCCGGCTCTGCCCCCACATGAAAGTCACGGACCTGGGCGCGGTGCTGCGCACGCTCGAGTGCCCCAGGCCCTCTCAGCGCATCCTCGTGGAGCCGCACATCGCGAAGCGCGCGCGGCGTGCCTTGGAGCGGATGTTCGAGCTGGCGGAATAGCCCGCGGACCGGGCCTCCACTCCATTCCTGAGGATGCCCAGTCCCATGGCCCGTCCGGGCCATGGGATGCGGGCTGGCCCTGCGCGGATACGGGAGATGTGTCAGCGCGGGGAGGAACTCAGTCCCTCAATCTGGCCGTGCAGAAGATGTTGAGCAGGCGCAGGGCCTCGTCAACCTCCCGGAAAGTCGGGATCCCACCCTGCTCCAGGAACCGCGCGAAGGGGTCGTAGAGCTCGCCGCCGTCGACCACCGCGACCCAGGGCTTCTCCAGCCCTTTGAGGCGGATGAGGCGGCTGGCCACCGCGTCGAGCGAGGCCAGGTCCTCGAGATGGCCGGTCCCGGGGGGCAGGGTGCGCAGCGCCGGAGTGAGGGGGACGCAGCCCACCACGCCCACGTCCGAGCGGGTGTCCTCCAACACGCAGCGGACGGACTCCTCGTAGGCCGCGTCGTCCGCCATGGGAGTCAGGTCGAGAGGGTTGTGGACGTCCACGATCTCATCGATGCGGCAGCGTTTGAAGAGCTCCCGGAGGCGGCGCGCCGTGGCCGGGGAGAACTCCGGCAGGCTCAGGCGGCCGAGGTTGTCCGCGATCGCCACGCACTCGAAGCCGGCGTTGGAGACCGCGCCGAGCCTGCGGCCGCGGGGCCGCTTCTCGCGCAGATGGACGAAGAGCCGGACCAGGCCCTCGAAGTCCTGGAGCGTCTCGGCCATCACGACGCCGGCCTCGGCCGCGAGCGCGCGGGTCACGGCGTAGTCCTCCGCGATGGAGGCGGTGTGGCTAGCCGTGGCCTTGCGGCCTTCCGGGCTGCGTCCGGCGCGATAGAGGATGACGACGCGGTCCGAGGCCACGATCGCGCGAGCGGCGTCGAGGAAGCGGCTCCCATCGCCGGGCTTGAAGCCCTCCACGTAGAACGCGAACACGTCGAGCTCCGGGTCGTCCTTGAGATAGGCCGCGTAGTCGCCCAGGGTCAGATCGCACTGATTGCCGATGGAGATGGAGAACTTGGGGGCTAGCCCGGAGAGCCTGTCCATCTTGGCGATGGCGAACGCCCCGCTCTGCGATATCAGGGCCAGGCGGTCGTGGGCCGCCTTGGGCTTGACGGACTTCTTGTGCTCGGGGATGAACATGGTGTCGTAGCGGCCGGGGAGCGAGCGGATGCCCAGGCAGTTGCCGCCGTTGATGACGGGCCCTCCCCAGGAGCTGCGCCGCGCCCGGGCCAGGGCTTCCCGCATGCCCGACACGATGCCGCCGGTGCCCTCCTTCTCCTCGAGGCCGCCGGGGATGATGATCATGCTCTCGGTCTTCTCGCCGGAGATGAAGGAGGCCGCGACCTCCGACACGCTCGCGGCCGGCACGCTGAGCACGGCCAGGTCCACACGCTCGGGCAGGGAAGCGACCTCGGGGACGCAGCGGCATCCGTCGATGGAGTCCGCCCCCTGCTTCACCACGTAGATGCGGGAACGGTCGAAACCTTCGCGGATCATGTTGTTGAGGATCACTCGCCCGGTGTTCATCTTCTCCGAGACTCCGACGAGCGCTGCGGAGCGCGCCTCGAGCAGGTTCTTGAGCTTGCCGAGGGGTCTCGCCGCGTAGGGAGGGGAAACGGGCCCCGCGAGCTTGACGAGTATGTCCAGCGCCACGAGCCGCTCGTCGGCGACCACGAGCGGGTTGATCTCCATCTCCGACACGTGCTCGGGCATGAGGCGCTCGGCCAGGCTCGCGAAGGAGCGCACCACGCTCTCGAGCGACTTCATATCCACCCGGGCGGCCTGGCCGCGCAGCCCGCCCGCGAGGAGGCGCGTCACAGCCGCTCGATCGAGGACGCGGCCGATGCGTTCCGGCGCCGTCCCGGCGGGGGAGAAGATCGCCACGCCGCGGTCCGCCTGGAACGCGGCGGCCAGGAACTCCGTGAAGATCCCGCCGGGGCCGAAAGTCACGACCGCGCCGTAGTCCCGGGTCCAGCGCATGCCGAGGAGGAGTTCGTTGCCCAGCGCGGGGCTGTAGCGGATGAGGCGGCTGATGAGATAGCCGGCGGTGTCGCGGCCTTTGAACTTCCGCTCCATCCTCGCGACGGCGCGGGATATCTCTTTCGGAGTGTTGGGGACGAAGGCGACGCCGCCCACGTCGCTCTTGTGCAGTATGCTGGGGGATACGACTTTGACCACGATTTGTTCGCCGGGGATGGAGCCGGGGCGCAGCCGCAGCGCCTGCCGGGAGTCCAGGACGAACGCATGCTCGGGAGCGGGGATGCCCGCGGCTCGGAGCAGGGCGAGGCCTTCGGTCTCCAAGAGGGCCTCCCGGCCTTGGGATCGGGCTGCGCGGATGAGTTCCAGGATGGCCGCGATGTCCGGGGCCGCGTTTCGCTTTCTCCTCATGGTGGGAGTATAGCTTTTTGTCTTGACGCCGCTGCGGAGTTGGTCTACAGTAGTCTTCAGGATGTCCCGAAAGTCCGTCCACGTCCTGGCCGCGGCCGGCCTCTTGGCGCTGTGCGGCGCATTCGCCGCGGCCGAGGGCTCGCCGGATGGCCGCGCCACGAGCGTCGCCCTGGGTGACGCGCAGCGGAGCCTGCGCAAGATCGTCGATGAGTTCAAGCCGAATCTGGGGCGCTTGGCGGAGCTGCGTATCTCGTACGGCCGGCGGGCGGATCCGTTCGCCTTGAAGGCGAAGCGGGGACCGCTGCGGTCCGCCATCCAGGGCCAACTCCGGGAGCTCGACGCGAGGGCGGAAGCGTTCAATGCGGTCGTGGCGCTCTGGGAACGCCGGCGCCGGGAGTCCAAGGCGCGTTCGGCCGAGTGGGAGTTCGTCCAGGAGTCCGGCGCGTACTCCGAGTTCGGGACCGAGATCGATTCCTTCCGCGACGGCGTCGTCGCTCTGCTGGACGGCGAGGAGGCCGCCTACGGAGCCGCGCTGCGGGAAGCGGAGCGGCGCAGGCAGCGGATGCGCACGGTCCTGCTTTGCGCCGGGGCCCTCCTGCTCGTGCTGGCGGTGCTCGTTTGGAACTCCCTGGGCCCCCTGCTGACGGGCTGGCTGGGGCGCAGGCGGAGGGCGGCGGCCCTGGTCCTGCTGTGCGCCGCGGTCCCTTGCTGCCAGGGCGCGCCGACGAGCGAGGAACTCCACGCCGCGGTCAGAGAGACGGAGCGCGAGGTGCGGCGGAGCTTGGCGGAGTTGAACCCCAAGATGCAGCGCGTCGCGGAGGTCTGCGTCCTGGTCGAGCGGGGCGCCGATCCCAGCGCCTTCTCCAAGGAGAGGGGCCCTCTGCTCACGGGAATCAACGGCAGGCTCAAGACCTTGGACAAGCAGCTCGAGGATCTCAGTGCGCGCCGGCACGCGTGGGAAGCGGAGATGCATGTCCAGCTGCTCTCCATGGCCGCGGAACGGCGTCCGGCTCTGGAAGGAGAGGCTTTTTCCGAGGAGAGCGTGGCCCTCGGGAGGTTCTGCCAGGAGGCCGCCGAGTTCCAGCGGAGCGCCTGGGGCCTGCTCAAGAAGGAGGAGAACCTGTACTTCGCCGCCGTCAACGAAAGGGCCATGAGCAGGCGCTGGCTCCTCATCGCGGCGGGGTCCGGGGTGCTGTTCGTGGGGGTCTGCGCCCTCATCGTGCGGTCCTCTTCGAGGAAGGATGCGCGCGGCCGCGCGGCCGGCCTCCGGATCCCCTCGTTGGTGGATCAGCACGTTTCGGAGGCGTCGGAGAATGCGCCGGGTCCGCTCGATGTCCGGCTCGTGCTGGGCGGGCGTTTTCGGGTGGGCGCGGAACTGGGCCCGGATGAGATCGGCATGCTCTACGAGGCCGAATGCCTGCGGACCGGACAACGGGCCTGCGCCAGGAAGCTGGACAGCCGGCTTTTCCTGGACGCCCGGGAGATGGACCGCTTCGCCGCGTACGCTCGGCACGCGGTGAAGCTCGAACATCCCCATATCTTCCCGCTGTTCGACGTGGCCGCGGAGCGCGGGAACGTCTGGCTGGTGCATCCGCGTACGGACAGGCGCTCCTTGGCCGCGCGGATCGCGGATGGGGACGCTTGCTCCATCCGGGACGCCAAACGATGGGCGAGTCAGACCGGCGCCGCTTTGGAGTACGCGCACTCCATCGGGCACTTCCATGCCGCGCTCTGCCCGCACAACATCCTCCTGACGGCCCAGGGAGACGTCCTTGTGGACGGGTTCTGCGTGGACTATCCCGTATGGCTCATGGCCGTTCATCGGTCCCTGGGAGCCGGACAGAAACCTTTGCCTTATCTGGCCCCGGAGGCGCATAACGGACAGGCGGGAGCGGCGTCGGACATCTTCTCGCTGGGAGCCATCCTCTATGCGGGGCTGACGGGCAGGCTGGCGTTCCCAGGCCCGGACTTCCTCAAGCAGAAGCGCGAAGGGCTGGTGAACCAGCCTTCCAAGACGGCATGGAAGGGTTTGCCCCGCTCTTTCGACAAGGTGCTCCTCAAGGCGTTGGCGCCGCAACCGAAGGACCGATACGCGTCCGCAGGGGAGTTCTCCGCCGCGCTGGGCTCGCTGCCGGAGTCCTAGTGTCCGTCTACTTCTGGGCTCTGAGCGCCAACCTGAGCTATGCCGTCGGGGTGCAGTTCCTCGCCCGCTACGCCCGATCCATCTCCTCGATGTGGATGAACTGCTTCAAGGCGCTCTTCGCATGCGCCGCGTTCCTCCTGTGGGTGCTCCTCGTCGAAGGATTCCATCCCATCGACCCGCGCGCGGCCGGCGCCTTTGCTCTCTCGGGAGCTCTGGGTCTGGGGCTGGCGGACGCCTTCTCCCTGAAGGCCTTCGCCGTGATGGGTCCCGGCAGGACCCTGCTCCTCTACGGGTTCCAGCCCCTGCTCCTGGGGGTGCTCGGCCCGGCCTGGCTGGGGCAGGAGGCGGACCCGCGCCGCTGGACCGCCATTGGTTTCTTCATCGCCTGCCTCGCGGTCTTCTCGGTCGAATCCTGGAAGAGGTCCGGCCGGTGGGAGCCGCGTGCCCTGCTTTACGCCCTGTCCGGCCTGTGTCTGGATACCTGCGGCTTGATCATCACCCGCCTTTCCTTCGACCATAGCCCGGGGATCACGACCATGGAGGGGAACCTCTACCGGGGTTTGGGCGCCGTGCTCTTCATGGGCGTCGTTTCGAGGATCCGGCCGTTCGACTTCCGGGGGCGCTGGCGTTCGCTGCGGCTGCGCGACAGGCTCTGGGTCAGCCTGGGGAGCTTTCTGGCCACGTTCCTCGCGCTGGCCTTCTATCTGCAAGCCGTCCGCCAAGGCCATCTCGCCACAATCTCGGCCATCGGGATCACGGGCGTGATGCTGGCGGCCGGGCTGGAGTGCGGCCTCGAACGCCGGGCGCCTTCGAAGTACCTCGTGGCGGCCTTCGCGCTCTTCCTCGGGGGGATGGCCGTGCTGCTGCGGGGTTGATATACTCCACGCATGCGGGACCAGCGAGGGACGCTCTACGAGATCCCGCTCACCATCGCGCTCCTGCTCGTTTCCCTCACCATCGCCGTCCCTCAGCCGACTTGGCCGCGCCGCATCGTCGCGTTTTTGTTCATACCCGGCTGCCTCCTGCTGCTCTTCCTGCTCGTCTGGGCCGTGATGAGGGTCGTGTTCGCCCTGCAGATGCGGCGCCTGCTCGGGAGGCTGGAGAGCCGGGACCCGGCGGACCGGCGCAAGGCCGCGAAGGAGCTCGAGGAGCTGGACTCGGACGCGCGGGAGGCGGCGCCGGCCCTGGTCCGGTCCCTGCAGGACCCAGAAGAGGCGGTGCGCCTGCAGGCGGCACTGGCCCTGGCCCGCGTGAAGCCGGACGAGAGCGCGGCGGTGGCCGAACTCGTCAAGGCCCTGCAGGGGTCGAACGCCAAGTCGCGCGAGAAAGCCGCGGAGGCGCTCGGATGCATGGGGTCCGCGGCCCGGGGCGCGGCGCAGGACCTGGCGCGCGCCCTCCTGGACAAGGGCTGGGAGGGACGCTGGCAGGCGGCTTCCGCGCTGGTCTTCATCCGTCCCGAGGCGGCGAAGGTGCTTGCCGAGCTGCTCGAAGCGCTGAAGGACGCGGACCCGCTGGCCGCCGAGTGGGCCGCGCGCGCCTTGGGGAGGATCGAGCCGGCCACGCCCGACGCGGTGGATGCGCTTGTCGCCGCCATGTCCGATGCCAGGCGCGGGGTCCGCGGGACGGCCATGGATTCTCTCGGGGACCTCGGTCCGGCCGCGGCGGCGGCGGTGCCCGGCCTCGTGCAGGCGCTCAAGGACGAGGACTCATGGATCCGCGGGACCGCGGCCGCGAGCCTCGGCGAGATCGGGCCCGCGGCCAGGGATGCCCTGCCCGAGCTGCGGCGCTTGGCCGTGGACACGGATGAGTGGGTCCAGCGTGCGGCGTCCGAGGCTGTGAGCCTCCTTTCATGAAACCGCGCTACCGGCGGATGCTCCAGGGTCTGGCAGCCAAACGCAAGCGCGGGAAGAAGGAGTGGTCGGTCTACGTGCTGCGCTGCGCCGGGGACACTCTTTACACGGGAGTGGCCAAGGATGTGGAGGCGAGGCTCAAGCAGCATCGGTCCGGCAGGGGCGCCGCGTACACCAAAACGCATCTGCCTGTGGAGTTGGTCTACCGCGAGGACGGGTACACCCGGTCCGGGGCATTGATCCGCGAGGCTGCGGTCAAGGCGTTGCCGAAGCAGAAGAAGGAAGCCTTGGCCTCTATCCCTTGAGCCAGACCGCGTAGTTCCTGCCGGAGGCGGAGAGGGCCCAGCCCGCCCCTGGCGACCAGTCCCCCCAGCCGATCTTGACCGCCAGCCGTCCATCGACGATGGCCGCGTAGCGGCCTTGCTCGGCGGCTTGGATGGCGACCGTCGAGCCCTCGCCTATCCCGGCCGTCCTGCGCAGGCGCATGAGCGAGGATATCTGGTCCCCGACGCCCCAGTCGAAGTAATGCGGCCAGTATACGCAGGGGACCCCGGGATGGGTGAGGATGTAGGCGTAGCCCTGCATGATCTCCTGGCTGGGGAAGGGCCAGTGGTTCTGCCCCGAGCCCCCGGTGCTCGCGCCCGTGTCATGGTTGTCCACGAATGTCACCGCTTTGGCGGGCCACCAGCCGATGAGCCCCGAGGGTTTGCCCTGGGAGTCTTTCAGGCGCCAGTACTCGCCGTTGTAGACCGCCTGCTGGAGCACGCCCTTGGTGGTGAAATCGAAGGCGGAGACCTTGCCGCCGGCGGAGTTGATCCAGTCGCACAGGGCCTGGCGGTGCGGGTCCGGATTGTTGACGTCGAGCCCGTCCCAGATCTCGGCCACGGCGAAAGCGGGCGGCGCCGCGTCGTTGTAGGCGGCCAGTATCTTCGCGTCGAACCCCCGCGCGAAGTCCCAACGCCAGCCGTCGTAGCCGATCTCCTTCTTGAGCCAATTCATCCATTGGACGATGCTCGCCTGCACGTTCGGATTGGCATGGTCGATGTCGCGGCCCGCGCCGTAGGAGAGCCCGCTGTCCGGGTTGTTCGAGTGGCCGGAGCACTGCTTGGCGTCCACGCACTCGTCGTCCGAGGTGACCGCGTCCTGTCCCCAGGGAGGGTCCGTGAAGTCCGCCCAGCCGTTGGTGCCGACGCGGTGGTTGACCACGATGTCCGCGATGACCTTGACCCCGGCCGAGTGCAGGGCCCGGATGGCGGACTTCAGGGCCTGCATGCTCCCGTAGGCCGAGTCCTGCACGTAGAGCCGGCGGGGGAGATACCCTTCCGTGCTGCCCGCGTCCGAGGAGGGCGGCAGCCAGATGATGTCGAAGCCGGCCGAGCCGATCTCCCCGGCCTTGGACTCGAGCAGGCTCCACCAGGAGCTCTGATGGGACTCCCAATGGAAGCCCTGGAGCATGATCGTGGACCCGCCCCGGCTCCCGGAGGCCCCGCTTCTTTTAAATAGAAGGACCGGCTGGTCCTTGGACTGTGCCGGCACCCCTGGGCCCAAGGCCGGGGGCGTCGGGACGGGGGAGCCGGACTTATGCGCCTCTTCGACGAGCTGGGTGAAGGAGGTCTTGGGAGCGTCTTCGGCGGCAGGGCAGGGGAGGATCGAGGCTAGGACGATCAGCGTGGAGAATAGGGCCGACTTTTCTCTCACAACCACCCCCAGGGATAGTATACCACAGCCTAGGACTCTTGCTTCAGCCAAGCCAAAGCGTCTTTCCTTTCGAGGAAACGGCGGATCCACACGCCGCGGTTGCGCGCGACGAGCTCGAAGAAGCCGTCGCCGCCCTTGGTGCGGGAGGTGAGATAAGCCACCTTGAAGCCGAGGCGTTTTTGGCCGGCCACGATCTCGCCGAATTCGAACTTCTCGGAGAGAGTGAGCCGGCGGACGCTTTTGCTGAGGTCCACCAGCACCCTTCGGCACTCTTGGGAATCGCAGGCGCGCAGGACTTCCCGCATCAAGCGCTTGAGCTCCGCGAGGGTCTGCTCTCCGGAGTACACGGCGAGGACGTATTCATCCTTCTTGCTGATGCGCAGCGGGGCATCCATGTCGTCTATAGTGTAGAGGGAGGGGGAGGGGTTTCCTGGGTCGAAGGACGGCTAACGATGCGGGTCCAAGGGCCTATCCCCGTATCTTTCCTTCTCCGCCTTCCAGAAGGGGCAATGGTCCGCGTGGAGCGGGTGGCGAAGCAGCCTGCCGAGGAGCGACTCCGGCCGCCTCCTGCCGTACGCGCAGACAGGGCAGTGATGGCAGAAGAACGCGAGCAGGGAGCGCGGGCGGTCCATCCGGGGGACTATACAATAATGTCCGGCTCATGGCGTGAATCCGATCCGCCGCGGCGGATCTCCGGGAGGTGTCGTGAGTCGGCGGATGGCGTCGAAGACGCTCTTGAACTGAGCGTCATACCTGCGTTCCAATTCGTCGAGTTTTTTTGGCCAGATGGCCCCGTGTCCGGTGAAGGCTTGGCTCTTCCGCTACAGGGAAGCGGCCGAGCGCTTCAGGGGCGGCTGAAAAAGCTATACTGCCGTACGTGAATCAGGCGAGCCCATTGCGACTCCTCCTCATGACGGTGCCGCACGGGCTTGCGCCCACGGCGGACGACCTGCCGGCCGGAGTCACGCGCGTCATGGACGGTCTGGACCCCTCCCTCGGCTGCGAGGCCCGGTTCCTGGACCTCAACCTGCTGCGGCCGTCCCTGGAGGAGTTCAAGCGGAGGCTCGCGGAGTACGCCCCCCATGTCCTGGGGTTCAGCGGTGGCCTGACCCATTCCTACGCCCGGCTCAAGGAGCTCTCCTTGTCCGCGAAGGAGGCCCTCCCCGGCGCGGTGCAGGTCCTGGGCGGGGAGATGGCGGGGGTCGCCAACATCGTGCTCCAGCGGACGGGAGTGGACTTCTGCGTGACCGGCGAGTCCGAGCCGACCTTCAGTCTGCTGCTCGCGCGCCTCCGGGACGCGGGGTTCCACCTGCCCGGACCGGGCTCCCTGAAGGACATCCCCGGGCTCGTGTTCCTTCTCGACGGGGTCCCCTATTTCACCGGATACGCTCCGGAGCCGGAGCGCCCCGTGACGCAGGCGAACTACGACATCCTCGCGGCGCACAGCGACCTGGGCCACTACATGCCCAGCGTCGCGGGCGAGCCGTCCTACTTCCGGGGCCTCCACAGCCAGGAGAAGCCGTTCTTCTTGCGCAAGTTCCGCCCCGAGAACCTCTCCAAGCGCATCGCCCAGGTCTCGACCAGCAAGGGCTGCGTGGGCCACTGCTCCTTCTGCCACCGCTTCTTCAAGGGCTACCGGGTCAACGACCCGGACGCGGTCGTGGCCTTCATAGAGGACCTGATCCGCAAGCACGACATCGGCTTTGTGAGCTTCGCGGAGGAGAGCTTCGGCGCCAACCGGGCCGCCTCGGCCCGGATCGTGGAGTGCCTCAAGCGCAAGGGCCTCAACTGGTTCGCCGGCGCGGTGCGGGCGAAGACCATCGACTCCGACACGGTCCGCTCCTGGAAGGAGGCGGGCTGCGTGCTCTTCGGGTTCGGGATGGAGTCCTGCAGCCAGAAGATGCTCGACGTCATCGACAAGCGCTGCACCGTGGAGGACAACCTGGAGGTCTTCCGGATCGGTAACCGGCACGGGCTCTACCCGGGGGTCCTGCTGCTCATCGGAATGCCGGGCGAGACCGAGGAGACCATCGACGAGAGCCTGCGCAACCTCTCGACAGTCCTGCCCGACGACATCGAGATGCCCTTCGACATCTGCGTGAACCACTTCCAGCCGGTCCCCTGCACCCCGGGCTACGAGTACGCCCGACAGGCGGGGCTCATCGGCTCGACCCTCGACGAGGAGGAGACCTATCTCCTGAACCTCTTCGGGGCCGACGCGAGCGACGTCCGGCGCTGCGTCAACCTCACGGACTACGAGCGCGAGGAACTCGCCCACTGGCGCGACTACATCTACCTGGAGCTGGCCTCGGCCTATCTGCGCAAGCACGGCGTCCTGCGCACGCTGCGCCGCAAGAAGGCCCCGCGCTACCGCTACGCCGCGCTCTACAGCCTGGCGCCGAGGCCGGTGCGGAGGTTCATCCTCAAGATGGTCTGCGCGGCCCGCTACTTCGGCCCATGGGCTCCCCTGCGCATCCTCGCCAAGCGCCTGCTCTCCCCTAGGCCCAAGCGCTTCTCCGAGGTCCGCCGTCCTCTGCGCGAGCTCGTCAAGGAGAATCCCCTGCCTGTCCGGGATGACGATCGGAGCACCCACGTGCTCCGCATGGGGCGCTGAGGGGTCTCGACATCTTCTGAAGGCCCGACCATCGAGACGGCCGATACATCACGCTAGCGTAGGACCTTCTGCCCATCCGTTCCTGAGCCCTTTCCCGCAGCCGCGAGAAGACCTTCGGCCCTCCGCCCGGAGGGCCCTGAAAGTTACTCCATTTAAGTTGTACTATTATGGAGTGACCTCCCGTTTAGTTAACTTCCCGCGGAAGCTCGACGTCGTACTCCCGAGGGGGCAATCCGCCTTCCTTTGGGGACCGCGCAAGACCGGCAAGACGACCTATCTCCGACAGAGGTTCCCTGAGAGCACACGGTACGACCTCCTTCAGACCGACCTCTGCCTGCGGCTCCAGCGCGCGCAAGCTCAGGGGAGGGGCTGCCAATCTCCTCGGAGGCAGGGCTTGGCGGTATCAGATGTTCCCATTGGTCCAGGCCGAGGTGCCGGGATTCGATCTGCTGCGGGCGCTCAGGAACGGTCTGATTCCGGCGCATTACCTCGGCCGGGATCCGCGGAAGTCCCTTAAAGCCTATGTCTTCGACTATCTTGAAGAGGAGATCCGGGCCGAAGGCTTGACCCGGAACCTCCCGGCGTTCTCCAGGTTCCTGGACGCGCTCGCCTTCAGCGGGGGGGAGCTCACGAATATCGCGCGAGACTGCGCCGTGGACGCGAAGACCGTCAAGGAGTCCTACCAGATACTGGTCGATGCCATGGTCGGGCACCTTATCGCTCCCTATTCGAAGAGGGCTGGGCGGGATATCATCACCTCCACCCCGAAGTTCTATTGGTTCGACGTGGGGATGGCCAACGCCTTGAGCGGGGAGAGCGTCCAAGGCCTCAGGGGGCCGCACGCCGGGAAGCTCTTCGAGAACTATATCCTGATGGAGATCGTGGCCTATCGAGGCTACGCGGAGAAGGACTTCGAGGTGAAGGCCTCTGAACGCGTCGACAGCGGCGATTGGCGCGGGTTAAAGGCCTTCCTCAGCGAGCACGCGGTGCGCCGAGCCGTCGTGGTCTGCAACGAGCCCAGGGCCCGGCGGATCGAGTGGGGGGATCGGACGCGCATCGACATTCTCCCTTGGAAAACGTTCCTCGAGCAGTTGTGGGGTGGGACGGTGGCGGGATAATCGGATGGGGGCGGCGACACGGCAGGGAGCCCCGCAGACGGCGCGGAAGCATCTATGAGCCTGAGGGACAGGCATGGACGAAGGCTGTACATGACCGCGTACGGCGCGGGCGGGGGGGCCGTGCGGCTGGATGCGGCGATGTTCGACGCCGCCCTGCGCCTGAGACGCGCCTTGACGGGGGCGCCCCGTTTTTTCGCCCGCGCCATCGAGAAGCTCCTCGGCCTGTCTCCGGCCCGGCTCGAGATCCGGTTCTGGGACGGAAGGAGCATGCTCCTCAGCGCCCCCCCCGACCAGTGGAATTTCCTCTGCGACATACACGGCATCATCCTGCGCGACCAGTACGACGTCGGGGACCTGACCGGCAAGATCGTGGCGGACGCCGGGGCGAACATCGGCGTTTTTTCCCTATACGCGTTCTCGCTGGGCGCCGAGAAGGTGTACGCCTTCGAGCCCGTCCGAGAGACCTTCGAGCTCTTGAAGGCTAATCTGGCGCTCAGCCGGACGGGCAAGGCGGTGGAGGCGGTACACATCGCCCTCGGGGAGCGAGCCGGCTCCGCCGAGATCCGGTTCAACACCCGCGGCGAGGGCTCCGCCATGATGGCCGACGCCGGGGAGGAGGTGAACCGGGGCGTGACTTATGCGGGGCTGCGGCGGGTCCGCGTGGCGCCCTTGGATTCGCTGATCAAGGGAAGAGTGGATTTCTTGAAGATCGACGTGGAGGGTTATGAGGAGAACGTGCTGCTGGGCGCGGCCGGTCTGATACGGAGTTGCAAGCCGGCGCTGTCGATGTCGGCCTATCACCGGAGAGCCGATAGAGAGACCCTGACCCGGGCCGTGCTGCGCATCCGGGGGGATTACGGCGTGACCCTCAACACCTTCGCGGAACATGACCTTCGCTGCCGTTAGGCTCTCCCTGCTGCTGTTGCCGGGGCTGGCCTTCTGCGGCGAGGACCCGGACCAGCATCGCTATCTCTGCGAGGAGACGAAGACCCCGTTCTTCGTCCGAAAGGGGTCGGCGTTCGAGGCCAACAGGCGCTTCTCCATCGCAGCCAGCTTCGTGCTGCCGCGTCCAGAGGACGCGGTCCGGGTGTTCGTGCTGGGGGAGTCCGCCGCCGCCCGCTTGGGCCGTCCTGTCGACACCGTGGTCCGCGCTCTGGGGCCGCTTTGGCCCGGACGAAGGATCGAGCACGTCAATTGCGGCATGCCAGCGTATGAGAGCAGCCGGATACTCTCGGTATTCCGCGAGGTCCTCCAGTATCAGCCGAGCGCCATCGTCCTGCTGAGCGGGAACAACGAGGGCATGGAGGAACTCTGCCCATCGGAAGGCCCGATCGGAGCGTTCTTTCGCCGGGTCCTAGGAGGCTTGGGGAGGAGGCTGCCGCGCGACCTGGGGGAACACGAGCGCGATCTCGCCGCGATGGCGTCCCTCGCGCGCGAGGCCAAGGTGCCGTTCGTGCTCTGCACGCTGCCGGTCAACCTGCGCGACTACGCGCCCTGGGGGAGAGCGACCCTTTCCGACGCCAGTTTCGCCGAAGGCTGGCTGGCCTTGGAGAGGGGAGATGCGGCGCTCGCCGTCGAGAGGTTCCGGAACGTCGTCGGGCGGGCGCCGGAGAACGCGTTCGCCGAATTCTATCTGGCGCGGGCCCTGGAAGCGTCCGGTTCGTGGGAAGAGGCCCGGGAGCATTACGAAAGCGCCGTCGAACTGGACCCGAAGGGAGACCGTTGTTCAAGACGGCGCAACGCGATGATGCGCAGGGTCGCCGACAGGGAGGGGGCTATCCTGGCCGACCTCAGCGCCGCGTTCGAGGAGGCCGCCCCGCACGGCCTGGTGGGCGTTCCGATGCTCGTCGACGGCGTCCACTGGGACGACGGCTATTCCGCCTTGGCGGCGTACGCGGTCGCGCGAGCCCTGTTCGACCGCGACGGCGCCGACAGGCAGGCGATCGCCCGCGGATACGAGGCGGCGAAGAGGCCGCGCTTCTCCGCCGCGGATAAGAGGCGGCAGGCGGAGGCGACGCTGCTCTACGCCGTCCGGCAGATCGACCTCTGGTCTCAAGGGGGGAAGGAGGGCGATGTGCTGGAGCTGGGAGTATCCCTCCTGAGCGCCGTCGACGGCGTGGATAGGCCGTTTTTGCTCGAAGTCTCCGAAGACGAGAGGGGATTCAAGAGCCTGCCCGTCGAGAATTTTTGGACGCGAGGCATGGATTCGGAATTCCGCCGCTATTGGCCGAGCTACCTGGAGCACCTCGGCGAGATGTATCGGCGGCGGGGAGACCCGGCGAGAGCCCTGGGGCTCTTGAACAAGGCCGCCGAGTCGGCGCCCGAGAGATTCATGACGCGGTTCTACCGCGGTTTGGCGCTCGCGGCCCTCGGGAGGCGGGAGGAGGCGCGTTCCGATTTCCGCTCCCTCGCGCCCCATGCCAAGGAACGGCCCGAGATAGCGGTCTTCGCCGAGTTCTTGCGGCTCGAGTAGGTCCATCGGGCATCCGACGGCTGGGCCCTAGGTCCCACGAGGCGGCCCCTGGGCCGGGGCATCCTCTGAGTAGTGGCCCCGTTCCCTTGCCTTTTCGTCCTTCTGGCGCTTCAGGCGAGCCGAGCCTCGGACATCGTCGCCGGCCCGGTCCCTGTCCCGGCGGCCGCGCCTGCGTCCGCGGAGGCGCCTCCCATACTCCGAGGGCCCGCTTGGACCGAGGCGGGCGGCGTGCCGGGAGCCGGCTCTCCCGGCGACCCGACAGCTCGCGAGAAGACGGACTTCTGGGACAAGGTCCGGAGCCGCAGCTTCTGGGATGAGCTGGGGGAGACGGTCTGCAAGGGAGCGAAGGTCCCGCTGCGGGCGGACCTGCCCCTCCCGGAGGGCTTCCGTGCGAAGCCGGAGTTCCAGCGCTACCTTCGGCCGGACCCTGAGGGCCGCATGCTCCTGGTGGACAAGGCCAAGTTGGATATCGGACTCTCGCGGGGCGTGAAGGCGATGGACATGGCGGGGGTGTCCGTCCCGGTCTCGCTCCAAGCGGAGGTCGCGGGCCTTTCCGCGGTGACCCGGCCTCTGGAGAGCGCAAAGGCGTGCGACGAGTTGGGCCGGCTCGCCGACTTCAGGACGGTCAAAACCGTCTACCCCCTGAGAGCCGACCGGTTCGCGGCCATGAAGAAGGGGGAGATATGGACCCTTCCTTTGGTCATCCGGGCCGGGTTCGGCGCGAGCGTCAACGGGAAGGCCGGGGGCGTCCCGGTCACGGTCTCGTTCGGCTACTCCCGCGAGGGAGGGGTCAATGTCTCTCTGCGCAGGCTCGACGAAAAGACCCTGCGCGTGCGCATCCGGCTGGATCACGCGCAGGTCTACGGGCCCTCGGCCGGGATCCTCTTCACCGTATGGGGGAAGGATTTCGCGGGCTTCCGGCCCGAGTCGCAGGTTCTGCAGAGCGTGGAGAAGCGCGTGGCCAGGCAGGTCGAGGGCTACTTGACGGCCAGGCTCGGCTGGATGGCCCAGCGGATGAACGAAGACCACGCCCTCATCGAGTTCACCCTCGATCCCAGGGAGCAAGAGCAGATGGCCGGGCTCCAGGAGCTTCTGGCGGGCGGCGACCTGGAAGTCCTGGACACCATGAGCAAGAAGCTCAAGACGGCCGGGGCTGCGTTCGTTCACTCCAAGGACTTCAAAGAGGGGCTCGGCGAGCTCAAAAGAGGCTATGACCACGCCCTCGGCAGCATGGGGGACGGCCGACGGAGCTTCGCAGGCACCTCCCGGGCCGAGGAGACGGTCTCCGGCCTGGCTCTCAGGATACCGCTCCTCTTCAGCGCGGGGCTGAGTTCGGGCAAGCGCGGGGAGCACATCAGCGTCCTTGACGGACAGGGCGGTGAGTTCCACCTCTACCGGGCCCATCGGGAATCCAGCCGTTCCTCTTTGGAACTGCCGTTGGCGGGCAGCCTGTCCAACCACGACTCCCGCAGGAGCGTGCTTTCCTTCACGCATGCGGACGGGAGCGGACGCGCCTCTTCTCCGGCCGTAGTCTTCGTCCTTCAGGACGGCTACGCCCTGCAGCCGGAATGGAACGCCCGCAGCCTGGCCGAGACGGCGGACGGCGTTATGAGGCTGGCCGGCGCGCGGGGGCGCGGGGAGAACACTCGGGCCGGGCTGCCGTTGACGAGGATCTTCCCGCGGTCCGCGGACGGCTCGACCCAGTACAGGCGCGGGACGGCCGCGTTCACGCTCGTCCTGGGAGAGCGCGCGATCCAGGACGTGCTGGCCGCGGACGCGCGCGACGTCCTGAGAGCCTATGCCGCCGCCCAGACCGATGAGCGGACGCGGCTGGCCATGGGGCGGGTGCTCGAGAGCGGCCGGATGACCGCTCCCGGGATCCGAGAGGAGGTGCGCGTGGGCCTCTATTACGCCGGGGAGCTCGCCCGCCGCTTGGAGTCCATCCGGCGCCTGGGGACGGACTCCAAGGCCCAGGCAAAGGCTCTGCGCGACCTCGTGGCGGGGGCGACGGGCTACGGCTTGTCCTACGAGAACGTCATGAGGGTCCTGGTCCAGCTCGTGGACCCGTCCCGGGTCTCGGCCGAGTTCGCGCTGTCGGCGGAGCCCTACGACGGTCGAAGGCGGAGGGCCGGAGGCCGCTACCTGTTCAACGGCGGGGCGGACGCGGACCCCATGCTCAGGCTCCTTTCGGAGACCTCCGGCAGGTTCGGCAAGCCCGTGGAGTACAGCGACTGAGCGGCCTCCGGCAGAGGCATCTCGAATGCCTTGCTTCGATACAGCCGTTTGACGAACATCCGGTATGTGAGATTGCCCACAAAGGCGATCGGAAGATTCCAGCCGCTGGAAAGGGTCCGCCGCCAGATATTCCGGATCTTGAAGGTCTCTTTGTAAGCCCAGCGGAAGCCCTCATACAGCTCGACCGGGCTCATGTTCTTGGGTCGGAAGACCACGTGCATGGTGTCGTAGTCTCCCCAATCGTAGCTTAGCATCCGCCCCTCGGCCTGCAATCGGCGGAACAGGCGGGTCCCTGGATAGGGGGTGTAGATGGAATAGCGGGGGATATCCACCTTGAGTCCCTGCACCCAATCCACGGTCCTGGAGAATACATCGGGATGGTCTTCATCGAAACCGAACACGAAACAGCCTTGGACGATGATCCGCGCCTCGTGGAGCTTGCGCATCAGCGCGTGGTAATCGGTCTGACGGTTGAATCCTTTGCCGATACGGTCCAGGGTGCGCTGGTTGACCGACTCGAAGCCGATGAGCAGGAACCGGCAGCCCGACCGGACCAACAGATCGAAAAGCTCGGGGTCGTCCGCGATGCGGGTGGTTGCCAATCCGCCCCATCGGCGTTTGAGGGGCGCCAGCGCCCGCAGCAGTTCCTTGGCATATTCGATATCGTCGAACGGGCTGACGTCGTTGAGCGCGAAACGCTGGCCCTCGGGGATCGCCTGGACATCCCGGATCACCTCCGCCACCGGCCTGCGCTGGAAACGTCTCCAGACCCCCGGCACCGAACAGAAATCGCATTGATGGACGCAGCCGCGGGTGGCGTGGACCGTGTAGGGCACCATGTAGCCGCTCTTCCGCTGCAGCTCCCACCGCGGCGTGGGGATCCCGGGGCAGTATTCCCCGGGCTCCCGCGGATCGCGGTACTCGGGTTTGAGCTTCCCCTGCCGGAAGTCCTCCAGCAGCCGCGGCCAGATGTCCTCGGCCGGTCCCACCACCAAAGAATCGGCGAACCGTCCGGCTTCTTGGGGCAGCAATGTCGCATGAGGCCCTCCCAACACCACGGGCAGGCCGCGTCGCTTGAAGTGATCGGCCAAGGCATAGGCTCGTCGGGCGGTGCCGGTCATCACGCTGATCCCCACCAGGTCGGCGCTGGCATCCAAGGGGACCGCATCGACGCTCTCATCCACCAGTTGGTAGTGGACGTCCGGCTGGCCGGCGGTCAGCGCCGCCAGGGTGGTCAACGTCAAGGGGGCCTCGCGCGACGACCGCACGCGGCCTCCGATCCGGAGTTTGTGCATGTTGGCGTCCGGCATGATGAGCAGGATCCGCATGCGTCTATTCTACCATCGATGCCATTTGCATCGGACGGCAGGAAATGGTTTGAATATGCATATGCCTGAAGAGAGCCCTCTCCAGTTGAGCATCCAGAAGGACATATCGGCCAGGCTGATGGGCGAGCCCGACCCTGTGTCCAAGCTCCGGCCCATCGTGGAGGAGCTGCTCCGCGCCGAGCTCAAGAAGCCCGGCGCGTCCACCAAGCCCGTGCTCCGCGACGTCTGCCATGGAGCCATGGGCGCCATGGTGCTGCTCAACAAGGACGTCCGCCACGGCTCGGTGGAGGTCTTGAAGGCCGTCAGCGTCTTCATCACCGAACGCAGCGGCGACCCCATGACCACCATGAGCTATGCGCTGGATGGCATCGCGCGCATCGCCCCAGCCATCGACCGCAAGCTGGTCGCCGAGATCGGCGCCGAGATCGAGTCCGCATTCATGGGCGCCGGTCAGATGTTCAACGACATCATCAACAAGCAGAAAAAGCAATAGCACTTTCCCTAGGTCCTCGGCCTTAAGCTCCGCTGGGGCTCACGGCACTCGCGCTTCCGTCCTGTCCGCGCAACCTTATGGGCATGAACAGCCCACTCCTGACGGCCCTGATCTTGACGTGCGCCGCGGTCCCGGTCGTCCGCGCCCAGGAAGCTCCGGTTTACGGGGCGCTCCTGCGATCCGCGGGTCCGGCCCCTGATATGGGAACCCCCTTCATGGGGCCGGCCCGCCCCGTTGAGCCGTCCGGGACGTCCGCCGGAAGCGGCGGGGTGGACCTCTCCGGCCAGTTCCCGACCTCCTCGCGGGACCAGCTCGACGTGGGCTCCTGCCACACCTTCACCGCGGTCGGGCTGCTCGAGGCCGCCTACTACCGCAAGTACGGCGAGCGCATCCGCTTCTCCGAGGCCGACCTGTTCATGCAGTACAGGCTGCTCAGCGGCAACGCCTATGACTCCTGGGTGTGGCGGACCAAGCCTGAGCTCGGCGAAGGCGGGAGGGTCCAGGGAGACATAGAGACCGCCATCGCTCGCGGGGTGGCGACTACGCCGCAGTACTCGGATTTCGTGGAGCGCTACCGCCGCTACCGGGAAGCGGAGCAGAGGACGCTTCAGAATATCGAGGAACAGCGCAAGAAAGACCCCTGGTACGTGAGGCTCCTATACGACCCGCGGCGGCACTGGCGAAGGATGCAGCAGGACCCCCAGGCGCAGCGCATCCTGCAGAACTACCTGATGGGCAACGACCGGACCCTCGAGTCCCAGCGCGAAACCACCCGGCAGAAGCTCCAGGGCTTCAAGGTCGACCGCCAATTCTTCATCACCCTGCCGAACTCGGTGGACAGGCCAAAGGAGCAATGCCGCAGGGACGGCCGCTCACGCACCCAAGCCGTGCTCAAGGAACTCGACGCGGGCAGACCGGTGGGGGTGAGCTACTTCACGGACAACGACTGGGGCAGCCACGTCATCATCGTCACCGGGTACAAGACGGACGAGACCGGGGGCATCGTGTTCAAGACGCGGAACTCCTGGGGAGCGGGCGGGGATTTCAACATGTGTCCGGACGACATGTGCAAGGTGCACCAGCTCGCAAGCGTCAGACCTTGAAGCGTCCCTTGTCGTAGACCGTCACGCGCTTGCCTCCTCGCAGGCAGGCGGTGACCGTCTTGTCCTCGGTGTTGACGATGTCCCAGTGATGGGACGAGTCGTTGAAGCCCAACGCCTTCTTGCGCGACCGCGTGAGCTTCGATGGGTCCCCGTCGAACGTGTCCGAATAGGACGCACCCATGGCGATGTGGCAGTTGCCGTAGGGCCCGCCGAAGTTCTCGTCGAAGAGCGTGTCCGCCATGAACTTGTCGATCTTCGAGAAGCGCACGTCCGTGAGGGACAGCTCGCCGATGCGGCGCGCCCCCGGGTCCAGGGCCAGGGTCTTGCGCGTGAACTCCTCGCCTTTCTTGGCCGAGACCTTAAGCGCGTCCCCGTCCTTGAATTCGAGCCGGATGCCTTCCACGTAGTTCCCATTCCGGAACGAGGGCAGGTTGGAGTAATAGACCCCGCGCGTGCCGCGGCAGTCCGGGGAGGTGAATATCTCGAAGGAGGGGATGTTGCGCCCGCTCACTCCTTGGAACTTCCGGTGTTCTCCCAAGCGCACCTCCAGGTCCATGGAGCGGGTCTGCAGACGGATCGTCCGCATCCTCAGACCCTTGAGCCAGGCCTTGATCTCCATGGCGTCGCGGTGCACGCTCTTCCATCGGCCGACCGTGTCCCTGTCGTCCAAAAAACAGGCTTTGACGATCTGCGAAGCATACGCCTTCAGGGGAAGACGGGCGTTCCGGGCCGGGACTTCCGTGGGCCAGGTGCACAAGGTCCAGGAGAAGCGGCCATGCTCTTCCCGCCGGTCCAGGATGTCGCGCAGGGACTTCTTGGCCACCGTGACCTCGCCGATGCGTCCCGGCGGGATGTCCTTGAGATGCGTCAGGGACATGGGGGCGCGCAGGGCGATGAGGCCGTTGAGGCCCTCGTAAAGCTCCTTCTCGCCCGGCCAGACGAATCGTCGCTGGGCTGGGTCCGAGAGCCCGTAGAAATCCTTCTCCGCCGTTGGGGAGGCCAGGGTGCGCAGGATGACGTTGAAGCGCCTCTCCACGAGCCTGCGGTTGATGGCCTCGGCCAGGGGGAGCGCGGCCGGGCTCTCCATGCGTACGAGCACGACGTCGTATTTGCGGAACCTGGGTCGGTCCACGCTCAGGCCCCAGAGGAGGGCGTCGGCGTAATTGTCGATCTGCTTGGGGGTCAGGATCATAGTCGTCAAGCGAGCTGCTTGCGGGTCCTCCGCTCGGCCGACACCACCGTGTTATAGAGGAGGAAGGTCACGGTGAGCGGGCCTACGCCTCCCGGGACCGGAGTGATGAAGCCCGCCCGGCGGGACGCTCCCTCGAAATCCACGTCGCCGACGATGGCCTTCCCCTTCCGGCTCACTCCCGCGTCGAGCACCACGGCCCCGGGCTTGATCCAGCTTCCGCGTACCACCCCGGGCTTGCCCAGGGCCGCGACCAGGATGTCGGCGCGCCGCACGTGGGAGGCGAGGTCCCGGGTCTGCGAGTGGCATAGGGTCACGGTCGCATCCAGGCACGAAAGCAGGTGGGACACGGGCCGGCCCACGATGTTGGAGCGGCCGATGACGACCGCTTCCTTGCCGCGCGGCGCCACGCGCGTCCCGAGCAGCAGATGGATGACGGCGTTCGCGGTGCAGGGGATGAGGACGTCCGACTGCTTGAGCGCGTCGCTTTCTTTGATGGCGTAGAACCTGCCGAGGTTCAGGCTCGTGACCCCCTCGACGTCCTTGTCGGCCGGGATGGCCTCGGTCAACCGGCGGGCGTCGACTTGCTCCGGCACCGGGAGCTCCAGGATGATCCCGTCCAGGGCGGGATCATCGCCGAGCTTCTGCAGGATGCGCAGGGCCTGGTGCTCCTTGATGCGGGCCGGCAAGGATTCCACCATGGTCTCGATGCCCGCCTCGCGGCAGGCCTCGAGCTTTTTTTTGAGGTAGAGCTGGGAGCCGGCGTCTCCTCCGATCGCGACGATGGCGAGATACGGCGGGCTCCCCCGTTCCTCCGCGACCCCGCTGGCGCGCGCGCGAAGCTCCTGGCGGAGTCTATCCGCGATGGGCCTTCCCTTCAGGATGCGGGCGTTCATCTGGCGAGCATCTCCTTCTCGAGAAGCTTGACCGAGCGGAGCAGCAGCGGGAGCAGGCGCAGGCGCACTCCCGCGCGCCGGGCATGACGCAGGAACGGCCCCAGGATGGCATCCGCCTCCGTGGGGCGTCCGGCTGCGATATCCTGCGCCATGGAGTTGAGCTGTCCGCCCAAGCGGGCCTGGGCCCGCAGTACCTTCGGGACCAGGGAAGGGCCGCTCAGATGCCCGGCGGCCCGGCCTACGAGCTCGGCTTCGTTCAGGACCTTGGTCACGAGTTCGCGCATGGCGGGCCGCGCGACCAATTCTCGGTTCGTGAACCCGGTGAGGGCTCCCAGCGGGTTGATGGCCGCGTTGACTACGAGCTTGGACCAGAGCATGCGCCGCTCGGAGTTCCGTACCCGCGCGTCGAGACCGGCCCCCCGGAGCAGGGCTGCCGCGGCCGATAGCGCGGCCGCGTTGCCGGGATGCTCGGCCAGGGCGATGACCCGCCCCCCGGTGTGCCGGACGCGGCCGGAGGCGAACCTGCGCGCGGATACGTGGCAGGAGCCGATGACCGTCCTTTCCGGCCCGAGAGCGCGGCGCACCCTTTCGGCGTGGGAGAGCCCGTTCAGCAGGGACACCACCGCGGTCCGCGGTCCGGCGAGCCTTTTGGCGGAGCGCAGGGCGGAGCCGAGCGCCCCGGACTTGACCGTCAGGAAGACCGCCGCGCACCGCGTCCTCGGGACGGGGTCTCTGCGCCCGAGCAGCAGCACTTTCTCCCCGGATGCGCGGAGCTTGGCCGCCAGGACCGTCCCGATGGCTCCGGGTCCGATGACTGCGATGCAGTCGTCGCTTGCGCGCATGGAGGCCCTACTCTATCAAGTTGGGGGGAAAAAGAAAAACCCGGCACGCGCCGGGTTCTTCTTGACCTGTTCCCGCCGGTCTAGGCGTTGACCATCTTCGCGCGGGAGATGTCGCCCTTCTTGTCCAGGTAGTACAGGTAGCCGGGCTCTTTCTTCAGACCGACCTTCTGGACCTTCATGGGCTTTCCGCCCTTCTTTCCGCCGCGGGCCATCTTGGCGCGGGAGATGTCGCCCTGCTTGTCGATGTAATAAAGGAAACCCTCTTCGCGCTCGACGCCGGCCTTGTGGACTTTCTCTGCCATGGAACTATTCTCCTCCGTCGTGGATATGATGTCGGCGGGGACAATCCCCGTCGGCATCAGCATACACAATCCACCGGAAGAATGCAAGCTTTTCCTCGTCGGACCTTCGACGACCGACGGCATCGACGGCCGACGGCGGCGTCAGCGCCCGGGGGTCTTGAAGAGCGGGATCTGCGGCTCGTCCGGGCGGGTGATCAGCCGCTCCTTGAGCCACTGATCGATGAGCCCTTTGGAGAAGCGGTACTGCCTGCCGATGCGGGAAGCGGGGATCTTCTTCTGCCGGATCAGGTTGTAGATCTTCGAGCGGCCCATCCCGAGGTACTGGGCCAAGGTCTTGATGTCCATGACCTCCGGAGGGGGGCCGATGAGTTGTTTTCTCTGGAGTTTTCTCTTCTTTCGCCTCATTTTGATGATAGCTTACAGAAAGCGCCATCTTTTTGTCAATACGGGGTCTTGTGCACTGTCCGGCGCTTTTGGTATAGTTTGGGGCAATGTCCATATACGAAACCGTCGTCGTAATCGATCCGAAGCTTTCGGATCCCGAGGTCGCGACGCTGGCCGAAAAGACGAAGCAGACGATCGTCAAGGCCGGCGGCGAGGTCCTCAATGAAGACCACTGGGGAAGGCGCAAGCTGGCCTACCCGATCCGGCACCTCCGCGAGGGATATTACCTATATATCAAGTTCCAAGCGAAAGGCGCCCTCATCGGGCAGCTCAACCAGCAGTTCCGGCTCCAGGAGACGATCCTGCGTTCTTTGACCGTGCACGCGGAAGAACCGAAGCACAACGGGAAGAAGGCCCCTAAGAAGACATGAAGGACATCCGGCTTCTTGAGCAGAACATCGTGCTGCTGTCGGGCCGTCTTGGTGCGGACCCGGACTTCCGGGCCACCCAGAGCGGCCGCTTCGTGTGCCATTTTCGGATGGCCGCGTCCCGGAACTACAAGGACAAGTCCGGCGATTGGAAGGAAGAGGTCGCCTGGGTCCCCGTCAGCATCTGGGGAGAAGCAGCCGAGCGTCTCAAGGACCGGCTCAAGAAGGGCAGCCCGGTGCACGTCGAGGGCCGCTTGAAGTCCCGGGAGTACGAGGATAAGTCCGGGCAGAAGCGGCAGGTGCTCGAGATAGAGGCGCGGCGGGTCCAGTTCCTTGCGAAGCTCGGTGCAGATGATCATCCACAGGCGGAGGCTCCGTCGGGCGAGAGCCCGGAGGGCAAGGCGGACGCGGATATCGAGGAGGTTCCCTTCTGATGGCAGACGAGACGTCCGACAAGACGTCTGTGGGTACGCAGACGCGTGACGGAGCCGAGGGCGCCGGGCGTCCCCAGGTCGCCGGCCCGCGCGGCGCCTCCGCCGGAGCGGCGGGCGGCCGCCGCAAGCCGTTCGCGCCGCGGCGCAAGGTGTGCCGATTCTGCGCGGATCAGGTCCACTTCGTGGATTTCAAGCAGGTGCAGGTCCTGCGGGCTTTCACGACCGAGCGGGGCAAGATCCTTTCGAGCCGGGTGACGGGGAACTGCGCGAAGCATCAGCGGCAGTTGAGCCGGGCGGTGAAGCGCGCCCGCTACCTCGCCCTGCTCCCATTCACCGCCTCGTAACCCACCTCGTCGCATACCGGCAGCGGCCGAAGGGAACCTGGAGGGGGCGTTCGTACTTGTATTCAGGGGGGTCCGAATATGAAGGTCATTCTGAAGACGGATGTCGAGAACCTGGGCCGGGCGGGCGACGTGAAGGACGTCGCCCTCGGCTTCGCCAGGAACTATCTCATCACGCGCGGCCTCGCCATGGAGGCCACCCCCGCGGCCATCCAGTGGTTCGCGAAGGGGGAGGAGCGGCGCAAGAAGATCCGGGAGAAGGCCCTGGCGGCCGCCAAGGGCGTCTGCGAGCAGTTGGCCTCGGTCAAGCTCTCGTTCAGCCGCAAGGTCGGCGAGAACGGGAAGCTCTTCGGGTCGGTCGGCAAATCGGATATCCTCAAGAGCTTGAAGGCCTCCGGGCACGACCTCGACCGCGACGCCGTCTGCCTCGCCGCCCCGCTCAAGGAAGTGGGGGACTTCGACGTGGAGCTCCGTTTGGCTTCCGAGGCCAGCGTCAAGATCAAAATCTCCGTCGTCGCCCGTCAATAGGGCGGGTCCGTTTCGAGGGAGTCTGTCCCTACTAGGGCTTCTTCGCCGCTATAATGGTACCATTAGGTGAACGCGGGGCTGGGCCGCAGCAGCGGCCTTTCCCCGGGGAGTCAGCGATGAGCACCGACACGCTTCAGGTCCCCCCCCAGGCCATCGACGCCGAGATGGCCGTGCTCGGTTCGATGATGATCGAGCCGGACGCCGTTGAAAAGGCCATAGAGACGCTCTCGCCGGAGCAGTTCTACCGGGAGGTCCACGGCAAGATCTTCCAGGCCATGCTCAATCTCTACTCCGCTGGCCAGGCCGTCGACGCGGTGACGGTGGGAGAGGAGCTCAGCCGGCTGAAGTGGCTGGCGGAGGTGGGGGGCAAGGCCGCGCTGCAGGAGCTCATCCACCAAGTGGCCACGGCCGCGCACGTGGAACACTACGCGCGCATCGTCCGGGAGAAGGCCATCCTGCGCGAACTCATCCGGGTCGCCACCGAGGTCGTCGGACACTGCTTCTCCGAGAAGAAGGAAGCCGCGGAGCTCCTGGAGGACGCCCAGCAAAGGATCTTCGCCGTGGCCCAGAAGGGCGCGGTGAGCGGCTTCACCGACCCCAAGCGTCTTGTGCACGAGACCATCGAGCAGATCGAGAAGCTCGCCCAGAAGAAGACCAGGGTCACGGGGGTCTCTTCGGGATTGGACGCGTTCGATCAGAAGACGGGGGGGTTCAAGAAGGGGGACCTCATCCTCATCGCGGCCCGTCCAAGCCAAGGCAAGACCGCCCTCGCTCTCAATATCGCGGCCCATGTGGTGCTGCACCAGGACCCCGTCATGCCTGTGGCCGTCTTCTCCCTGGAGATGGAGCGGCACGCCATCATGGCGCGCTTCATCGCCTCCGAGGCCATGGCGGACCTGCATCAGGTCATGAACGGCTACTTCCCGCGACATCGCTGGGCGGACATCACCACCGCAGGGGCCCGTTTCCACGAATCGCCGCTCTATGTCGACGACTCCCCGGGGATGTCGGTGCTCGAAGTCCGCACCCGGGCCCGGCGGCTGGCGGCGGACCTGCGTACGCAGGGCAAGGAACTGGGCATGATCATCATCGATTATCTACAGCTCATGCGCGGCTCCTCGCGGCGGCAATACGAGGGTCGCCAGCAGGAGGTCGCGGAGATCGCCCGCAGCCTGAAGTGCCTGGCGCGCGACCTCAATATCCCGGTCATCGCCCTTTCCCAGCTCAATCGGCGCGTGGAGGACAAGGGTCGGTCGGACAGCAAGCCGCAGCTCTCGGACCTGCGCGAATCCGGCGCCCTGGAGCAGGACGCGGACCTCGTGGCCTTCATCTACCGGGAGGGGTACTACAAGCAGAACGACCCCACGCTGGACCGCAAGGCGGAGATACTCATCGCCAAGCAGCGCAACGGGCCCACCGGGGCGGTCGAGGTGACCTTCATGCGGGAATTCACCCGCTTCATGAACAAGGAGGCCCCGGCCGAGTCCACCGAGGGAGAGGAGATGGAGGCGCAGGTCAGCTTCTGAGCATGGCCCCTATCTACCGGCCGACCTGGGCGGAGGTCGACCTCCGCAGGCTGCGGTCCAACCTCGTCCGCCTGCGCAGGCGCATGCCGAAGAGCACCGCGATCATGCTGGTGGTCAAGGCGAACGCCTATGGCCACGGCGCGGTGGAGGTGTCACGGGCCGCGGAGGAATCCGGCTGCATCCGATGGCTGGGAGTCTCCTCCGTGGAGGAGGGGATCGCGCTGAGGGACGCGGGCGTGCGCAAGCCTATCCTCATCCTCGGATCGCTTTATCCATTCGAAAGCACGCTGACCGCGATCCGCTACGGTCTGAGGCCGACGGTCGCCTCTCTCGACGGCGTCCGGTTCATCGCCCAGGCCGCCCAGGCCTTGGGCCGGTTGGAGCCCGGCGGCCGGCGCGCCCAGCCTCTCGACTGCCATTTGAAGATCGACACCGGGATGGGGCGCATCGGGCTGCGTTCGCCGGCCGTGCTGGAGGTCGTGGACGCCCTGCGGCGCACCCCGGGGGTGCGGTTGGAGGGCGTCTATACGCACTTGGCTCGCGCGGAGGACGACCCGGTCTATACGCGGGCCCAGTTGGCGCTCTTCCGCGAGTGCGTGCGAGGGATCGAGCGGGCCGGGCTGCAGGCGCCCCTCCGGCACGCCGCCAACTCCGCGGCCGCACTCCGCTTCCCGGAGAGCCGCTGGGACATGGTCCGGCCGGGCCTGGCGGCCTACGGCCTCTACGGCGAGGGCTTCGAGCCGGTCTTGAGCCTCAAGACCCGGATCGTCTTCCTGAAGAGCGTGGGGCCGAACACCCACCTCGGCTACGGCCGCCATTTCAAGACCCGGCGCAACATGCGCGTGGCCACGCTCCCGATCGGCTACGGCGACGGGCTGCCGCGCCTGCTCTCGCTCGGGCCTTCGCGCGCGCACGTGCTGGTGAAGGGCCGGCGGTGCCCCATGGTCGGCGCCATGAGCATGGATATGACGCTGATCGACGTGAGCGGGGTCCCCGACGTGCACATCGGCGACGAGACCGTGCTCATCGGCCGCTCCGGAGCTTGGGAGATAGGGGCCCGCGAGCTCGCCGCGGCCGCCCGCACCATCCCCTATGAGATCGTGACCCGGCTGGCCGCGCGGGTGCCCAGGGTGTATCTGCGATGAGGCGTTGGCCCCTGCCCTGCGCCCTCGCCCTGGCTGTGGGGTGCGCGACGGCCCGCCCCGTCCCCAAGGGACCGGAGACGCGTGCGCCTTCCGGGGATGCGACGTTCGACGAATTCGAGGAGTTCTCCCAAGAGACGAAGGAGCGGCCTTTCGACCCCTTGATCGGGTACAACCGCTTCATGTTCAAGGTCAACGACAAGTTCATGCTCTACGTCGCCAAGCCCTTGGCCAAAGGTTACGGCTTCATCGTCCCGGAACCGGCCCGCGTCGCCGTGGACCGCGCGTACTCCAATCTCTACTTTCCGGTGAGGTTCATCAACTGCACGATGCAGGCGAAGCTGAAGGGGTCGGCGACCGAACTCGGCCGGTTCGTGGTGAACTCCACGGTCGGCATCGGCGGGCTCTTCGACCCGGCCGGGCGGTGGCTGGGGTGGGAGCCGTGCGAGGAGGACTTCGGCCAGACCTTGGCGGCCTACGGGATGGGCGAGGGGTTCCCGCTCGTGCTGCCGATCCTGGGACCGACGAACCTGCGGGACGGGGCCGCCATGGCGCCGAGGTTCCTGGTGAACCCGCTTACCTACCTCGCGGGGTTCGAGACCAACCTGGCCGTGACCGCGGGGGAGAGGTTCAATTACCTCTCGCTGCACATCGAAGAATATGAGAGCATCAAGAGGGACGCCCTGGACCCCTATACGTTCATCCGGGACGCGTACAAGCAGAACCGCGAGAAGAAGATTAAGGAGTAGGGTATATGAAGAGACTCCCTATCGTTTTGACGCTGCTGCTGTCCGTGTGCGGCCCCGCCGCGGCCGACGACGCCAAGGAGATACGAGCCCTCATGGAGCGCTCGGTGAACTCGGTGCTCGACGCTTTGCGGGACAAGGGGCTCGAACGGGAAGCGAAGAAGAAGAAGGTGATGGAGGTGGTCGATCCCCTCTTCGATTTCCGCCTGATGGCGAAACTCGTTCTGGGCCGCGCGCATTGGCCCAAGTTCGACAAGGGGCAGCAGGAGGAGTTCACCAGCCTCTTCGTCAAGCAGCTCCGTGATTCGTACTTCGAGAAGGTGGAGCTGCTGACGGATGAGAAGGTCGAGTTCTCGGCGCCCGAGGCCCTGAAAGACGGGAAGTACCAGATGCTGACGCATATCCTGTCGAAGGGGGAGCGCTATAAGCTGCTGTACAAGCTCTACGAACGCGAGAAGGCGTGGAAGGTGTACGACGTGGAGATCGACGGCATCAGCCTCGTGAGGTCCTACGGGGGCCAGTACGACCAGTTCCTCCAGACCGGGACTCCGGCGGAACTGCTCAAGAAGATGCGCGAGAAGCCGCTCGAGACCCCCAAGGACCTGCAGGAGGGGGGCAAGAAGCTCAAAGAGAAGAAAGAGGCTCAAGCCGCGCAGCCGCCGAAGGGGGAGCCGGACAAGAGCCCGGAGAAGGTCGAGCCGGTCCAGTCGCCGAAATGATCATCCGAAGGATCGCGCTGCGCTCGCTGGCTTGGCATCTCTACGATCAAGCCGTGCTGGTGCGCGCGCGGTCCTCCCTGCTGGTCCTGACGGCCCTCTGCGCGCTGCTCTGCTACTGGGCCAAGGATTTCCGCCTGGACGCGTCCGGGGACTCGCTGGTGCTCGAGCACGACGAGGACGTCCGGTACTTCCGCGTGATGAGCGAGCGCTACGAGGGGAGCGACTTCTTGGTCATCACCTACTCTCCGATCGAGGACCTGTTCTCGGCTCGGTCCCTGGATCGGCTAAAGCGCATCCGAGAGGAGCTGAAGACGCTCAAAAGGGTCTCTTCCGTGGTGACCATCCTCGACGTTCCGCTGCTCAAGAATCCGCCGGGCACCCTGAAGGACCTGAAGAAGAATCTCAAGACCCTGGAGTCCCCCAGGTCCGACCTGAAGATGGCTGTCGCGGAGTTCGCGGCCAGTCCCATCTACCAGAACCTTCTCGTGTCCCAGGACCTCAAGTCCACGGCGATCCAGGTCAACTTCCGGACGGAGAGGAGCGCGACGGCGCTGGTGGACCGGCGAGCGGCGCTCCGGGAGAAGGACTATCGCAAGATCCTGTCGGAGGTCGAGCGCGGGGAGCTCAAGGGGCTCGAGATCCAGTATCGCCGCCACAAGGACGCGGTGCGCAAGAGGCGGCACGAGGACATCCGGGCCGTTCGGGGCATCATCCGCAAGCATAGCGGCGAGGCGCGCTTCTGCCTGGGCGGGGTCCCCATGATCGTCGACGACATCATGTCCTTCATCCGGAGCGACCTCGTGGTGTTCGGCGTCGGGATGCTGCTCTTCCTGGTCGGGACTCTCTACGTGATCTACCGGCGCTGGCGCTGGGTGGCCCTGCCCGTGCTGGCCTGCAGCGTCGCCGTGCTCGTGATGATCGGAGGGATGGGGCTGGCGGGGTGGGATGTGACCGTGGTGTCCTCGAACTTCATCTCCCTGCAGCTCATCCTGACCATGTCTCTGGCCATCCACATCGTGTCGCGCTACCGGGAACTCCTGCGGGAAAGGCCCCAGGAGGACAACTACGCGCTGGTGCTGGACGCCACGCGCAAGGTCTTCATCCCGGCGTTGTACTGCAATCTGACGACCATGGCGGGCTTCTACTCGCTGATCCTTTGCGACATCCTGCCGGTCGTGCAGTTCGGCTGGATGATGAACCTGGGCCTGATCGTCTCCATGATCATCGTGTTCTGGATGCTCCCGGCCGCGATCATCCTGCTGCCCAAACCTCCCGTGGACCAGGACCAGGAGTCGGAGTTCGGGCGGCCCTTCACGGACTTCTTCGCCCGCGTGACGGAGCGGCATCGGGGGGCGGTCTATGCCGTTTCCCTGGTCGTCGCCGTGGCCACTGGGGTGGGGATGTCCCGGCTCGAGGTCGAGAACAGCTTCATCGATTATTTCAAGGAGTCGACCGAGATCTATCGGGGCATGAAGTTCATCGATGAGAACCTGGGGGGCACGACCCCGCTCGACATCATCATCGATCTGAAGGCCGAGGCTCCCGCGAAGCCGATCCCGGCTCCCGCGGCCAAACCGGACGACGAGTTCAGCGCCTTCGATGAGTTCGAGGAGGAGGAGGCGGACCCTTCGAAATACTGGTACACGAAGCCCAGGCTCGAGACCATCGAGAGGGTCCATGACTATCTGAACGGACTTCCGGAGACCGGAAAGGTGCTTTCCCTGGCGACCCTCTATAAGACCGCCGGAAGCCTCAACGGAGGGAAGCCGTTCGACGACTTCGACCTCGCGCTCCTTTACAACGCGATGTCCGGGCGGTTCAAGGACTTCCTGGTGACCCCCTACGCGTCCATCGACCGCGACGAGGCCCGCGTCTCCACGCGCATCAAGGATTCCATGAAGACTCTTCGGCGGGACGCGCTCATCAAGCGCATCCGCAAGGACCTCGTCGAGAAAGCGGGCCTGAGGCCGGACCAGTTCCGGGTGAGCGGCCTCATGCTCCTCTACAACAACATGCTGCAGAGCCTCTACTCCTCGCAGATCCAGACCATCCTGCTCACGGTGGCGGCCTTGTTCGCCATGTTCCTGTTCCTGTTCCGGTCCCTGAAGCTCGCCCTCATCACCCTCTCCCCGCAGTTGCTGGCATCCATGTCGGTGCTCGGCGCCATGGGGTTGGGGGGCGTCCCGCTCGACGTCATGACGATCACCATCGTCTCGATCAGCGTGGGGATCGCCGTGGACAACGCGATCCACTACGTCCATCGCTTCGAGAGGGAGTTCGAGAAGGACCGCGACTACGTGCAGTCCATGCACCGCTGCCACCGCAGCATCGGCAACGCGATGCTCTACACGTCCCTGTCGATCACGATCGGGTTCTCCATCCTCTCGCTTTCGAATTTCGTGCCGAGCATACTCTTCGGATCGCTCACCGGCCTGGCCATGGTGGTGGCCTGCATCTCTTCCCAGGCGCTGCTGCCGAGCCTCATCATCCTGTTCAAGCCGTTCGGCCCCGAGGGAGAGCAAGGTGCCTAGGCTCAGGGCCGTCTACCGCTGCCAGGACTGCGGGCACGACTCGCCCAAGTGGGCAGGGCAGTGTCCGGAGTGCGGGGCGTGGAACACGCTGATGGAGGAAGCGGTGGAAGAACGGGCGGCGGGGCCGGTCCGGGGGACGAAGCCCTTGACCCATTTCAGCTCCGAGGTGGTGAAGCTCTCCGAGGCCCCCGGCGCGGACGCTGCGCGGGTGCCCACCCGCATCGGGGAGGTGGACCGGCTCCTGGGAGGGGGCGCGGTCGCGGGCCAAGTGCTGCTCTTGGCCGGCCCTCCCGGGATCGGCAAGTCCACGCTCATGCTGCAGGTGGCCCAGGGGCTGGCCGAGGGGCTCGGCTCCGCCAAGCCGGTGCTCTACGTGAGCGGGGAGGAGTCCCTGGCCCAGGTCTCGGGACGGGCCAAGCGCCTGGGCGTCCGGGCGGGGAACATCCTGGCGCTGGCCGAGACCGACCTGCAGAAGATCCTGGAGGCGATCGAGAAGCATGCTCCCGGCGCCGTGTTCATGGATTCCATCCAGACCGTGTTCCACCCGGAGCTACCCGGAGGCCCGGGGTCCGTGGGGCAGGTTCGCGAGTGCGCGGCCGAACTGCTCAGGGCCGCGAAATCCCGGGGCGCTGTCCTTTTCCTGCTGGGGCACATCACCAAGGAGGGGAGCGTGGCTGGGCCCAAGGTCCTCGAGCATCTGGTGGATACGGTGCTCCAGTTCGACACGGAGGCCCGGCAGATGCTGCGGGTGCTGCGCGCGCAGAAGAACCGTTTCGGCCCATGCTCGGAGATCGGGCTTTTCGAGATGCGCGAGAGGGGGCTCTGCGAGGTCCCGGACGCCTCCGCGTTCTTCATCGAGGAACACTCGGGCTCCCCGGCCGCCGGCCGGGCGGTCGGAGTGGCCATGGAGGGATCCCGGCCCATCTTGGCCGAGGTCCAGGCGCTGGTCACTCCGACGCGCTATCCCCTGCCGCGGCGCATGGCCACGGGATTGGATCTCAATCGGGTGCTCGTGCTGCTGGCATCCCTGGAGAAGCACCTGCAGCTCCGGCTCGAGAACCGCGACGTGTTCGTAAACCTGGCCGGGGGGCTGCGCCTGCGCGACCCCGCTCTGGACCTGGCCGTGTGCATGGCCGTGGTGTCCTCCTCGCGGGACATCCCCTTGCCGGCGGACGAGGCGTACCTCGGAGAGGTGGGGCTGCTGGGGAAGCTGGGGCGAGTGTCGTTCCTGGAGGCGCGCTTGAAGGAGGCGGAGCGGGCGGGGATGCGGTCGGTGCTCCTCGTCCAGGGAGCGATAAAGGATCTGTCGAAGGCCGGCGTGAAGCCGGATATCAGGCTCCGCGGCGCGGATGACCTCGCTGCGGCGGCAGCCTTCCTGCGTTCGACGCGGGATAACGAGGAGTGAACATGGTTACTTGGCTATTCCGGGCGTTGGTGCTGGTCGCATGCCCATTGCTGGTCTACTTCCATATATCGAAGGACAAGGTGAGCGTGAGCGTCGGCCTGGCGGTCGGGGCCGCGCTCGTCCTCACCGAGCTCGCGTTGGAGAGCATCAGTCTGCTGACCATGGTCTCGGGCGCGTTGGGCGCGAGCGCGGGGATCATCATCTCGAAGCTGGTGGATTACACGGTCTTCCAGGTGGGGGAGGACGCGTTCCTCGTGGGCTGGGCCAAATACTCGGCGCTCCGCTATTTCGCGTTCGGGGTGCTGGGCATGTGGGTGACCTTGCGGAAGATCCTCCCCGAGATCGACACGCTCGATAAGGACATCCTGGCCATCGCAAAACGGCGGGGTTCGGAGATGAAGGTGCTGGACACCAGCGCCATCATCGACGGCCGCATCGTGGACATCGCCGAGACCCGGTTCCTCTCCGGCCCCATGATCGTGCCCCGCTTCATCCTGCAGGAGATGCACCACCTCGCGGATTGTCCGGACAACCTCAAGCGCGCGCGGGGCCGCCGCGGCCTGGACATGCTGGCGCGGCTGCAGGAGAATCCGGATCTGCCGATCAAGGTCATCGACAAGGACGTGCCGGAGGTCTCCGACGTGGACGGGAAGGTGGTCCGCCTGGCCAAGGACCTGGGAGCGAAGGTCGTGACCACGGACTTCAACCTGAACAAGATCGCCGCGCTCGAGGGCGTGGTATGCCTCAACGTCAACGATCTTACGACGGCTCTCAAGCCCGTGGTGCTTCCGGGCGAGGCGATGTCGCTGTTCGTGATGAAGGAGGGCAAGGAGCGTGAACAGGGCGTCGGCTACCTCGACGACGGCACCATGGTGGTCATCGAGGACGGCAAGCGCCATATCGGCAAGCGCGTGGAGCTGCAGGTCTCCTCCATCCTGCAGACTTCGGCCGGACGGATGATATTCGGGAAGTTCAAGGTAGAACGGTAAGTATCCCTTCCAGACTCAGGCTTGCGGTTTCTCTTCGGGAGGCGCGGCCGGCTTTTCCTCCGGCGGAGGCTGCTCCGGGCTTCCGGGCGCCGTCTTCTTCGCGGTTTCCTCGGCCGGCAGCTTCTTGAGCGCATCGAGGAAGTCCCTGGCGAAGGGGATGCGCGTCCGGTGGTCGAGGTCCAGCGTCCTCTCCAGGAGCTCCGCGACGGCCGGGTCCATGGCCGGGTCGGCATCCTCGTCGCTCTGGCCGGGGAGCCTGCCGGTCAGCATCTCGAAGAAGCATATCCCCATGGAGTAGAGGTCCGACACCGGGGTCGGCTCCCCGCGCTTGGCTTCGGGGGCGGCATAGGGCTCCGCGCCGGCGGCGGTGGTGCGGGCGAGCACGAAGTCCGTGACCTGGACGTAGCCCTGAGGGGTGAGCACGATCCGCTCCGGGCTCAGCCCCCCGTGCGTGATGCCGCGGTGGTGCGCGTGCTCCAGGGCGCGGCAGACGGGGATGATGATGTCCCGGGCCTGCAGCAGCGAAAGCGTCCCCTTGATCTTGAGGATGTCGCGCACGGACTTCGCCGAGTTGTACTCGTAGACCACGAACACTCCGGTGGGCAGGTCGAGGACCTCGTAGAGGTCCACGATGTTCGGGTGGTGCAGGGTCGCGGCAGCCTGGGCTTCCTTCAGGCGCCGGGAGCGCTCCTCGGAGGACCCCGGGCTGGCGTAGAGCCGCTTGATCAGCGCGGGCCGATCCAAGGTCTGGTCATGCGCCTTCCACACCTCCACGGTCCCGTCATGGCCCAGGAAGCGGGCCAGCAGGTACTTGTTCGCCACCACCTGGCCGTGGTGCAGCCGTTCCGGCTTCTTGCGGGGAGGGGCGGTCGTCGTCGCGGGGGCCGGGGTGGCCGCGAGACGGGGCGGGGCGCTCGAGACCGTGGGCGCGCGCCACCGGCCGAGGCCTCTGGCCAGGAGCGCGAGCGACTTGTAGGACTGGCCCATCTCGGAGGAGTAGCGCCTGCGCAGGAGCGAATAGAGCGCGGTCACGATGAACAGGGTGACGACGAGGCTGGCCAGGATGAGGAGCCAGCCCAGGTCGGGGCCCCGCGGCTTGCGTCGGTCCGCGGGACGCGCAATCTCGTCCATGAGCATGCCGCTGTCCCCCGCGGACGCGTCGAAGAGCTTCCGGCCGGCCCTGGCTTTATGGAGTTCGCTCCGGTACTTGGCCGGATTGAGCTCCGCCGCGGTCCGGAGGTCCAGCATCTTTTTCTCTTCCTGGCCGCGGCGCTCGTACACGAGGGCGCGCTCATAGTACGCATCCCCTGAATCCGGAGAACGGCGCACCTCGTCCTGGGCGTCCGCCAGGGCCTCGTCCGTGTGGCCCTCCTCGAGCTTTTTGCGCAGCGCCCGCCGCCGGCCGGCGAAAACGTCGGCTTCCCCCATCTCCGGCAGCGGCGCGGGCTGCGCCGTCTGGGCGGAGCCGAGGGGGGATCCGGCGGGTTTCGGGCTCAGGAGGTCGAACGTCTCCTGCGCGGCGGCTTTCGGCTCCTCTTTGCCCTGGGCGCGGAGTGTCTTGGGGATGGTGCCCATGGTCTTGATCGGGTCCTGCGCGCGCCGCGGGTCGGGACGTCCGCCCGAGCCCGCCGGGAGCGCCTCGCGTTTGTTGTCGAAGCCGGCGGGCTGGGTGAAGGAGACGGCCTTGCCCTGATTTTCGAGAAGGTGCTGGAGCTTCTGCCGGGTGTCTTCCGGCAGCATCTTCGTGTCGATGGCGTTCTGTATCGTCGCGATCCCTTGCGCATTGAAGGTCCCGTCGGGATTCAAGCCGGCGATGGGGTTCGCTCCCGTGGACCCCTGCTCGCGGGTCTGCGAGGTCTCGACCTCGTACTCATCCCCCGAATCCGTACCCCAGCAGGGGGGGCAGAGGATTATCCAGGCAACAATCAACGAACGCATGTCAGCGCCTCAATGATACCTTAAAGGCAAAGGCATGACGTGTCAAGGGACTACTTTTTTCTCTTTCCGCCGTATCCCTTCCCAGGCTGGATCTTAAGCACCATCCCGGGCCGGATGAACTTGGCGCTGTGCAGGTTGTTGAGGTGGACGATGTTCTTGACCGAGGTGCGGAATTGGCGGGAGAGCTTGCCCAGGTTGTCGCCTTTGCGCACGGTGTAGCGCATGAGTTGCGGACCGGGGTTCCATTCCTTGACCTTGGCGAGGTTCTCGAGGAATGCGGCCTTGCCGCCCGACGGGATGCGGAGCTTGAACCCCGGCCGGCTCTTCGGAGTGCACCAGGACCGCAGCGTGGGGTTGAGCTTCTGCAGGACCTCTCGAGTGGTCCCGGCGCAGGCCGCGGCCACGCCCAGGTCCAAGTCGCGTTCGATCGGGACCTCGTCGTAGGGCTCGGGCTCCTCGTAGGCCGGATGCAGGCCGTAGGCCTCCGGGTTCTCGCCGACGAGCACGCAGGCCATGAATTTCGGCACGTAATGATCCGTCTCGCGGGGCAGTCCGTTGCGATCCGAGAGCGTGCCGAAGTCCGTGGAGCGGGTGAATTCCAGGTCCCTGCCGATGCCTCCCTCCCCGCGGTTGTAGGCGGCCATGGCCAGGTGCCAGTCCTTGAACCAGGAGTGCAGATCGGAGAGGTAGCGGATGGCCGCGCGCGTCGCCTTCTCGGGGTCGAAGCGCTCATCCACCCAATAGCTCACCTCGAGCCCGTACTTCCGGCCGGTGAACGGCATGAATTGCCAGAGCCCGGCGGCTCCCGCGCGGGACATGGCGTTGAGCTTGTACTCGCTCTCGGCCATGACCAGGTAGAAGAGCTCCTTGGGCAGTCCGGCCTTGGCCAAGGCGGACTCGATCAGCTTTCGGTAGCGTCCGGAGCGCCCCAGGGCCTGTTCCACGCTCTCCTTTCGCCGGGAGGTGTAGAACTCGACGTATTTCTTGGTGACGGGGTTCTCGGGGTCGATGGGGATGATGTGCTTCCTGCGCTTGGGCGAGGGGGCCAGGAACTGGGCGGTGGCGGCGCTTGCGAGCTCCTCGGCCGGGATATCGAGCTCGGAGGGCGCCTCGATGGCGGTCTCTCCCCGCTCCCAGGTGCGGATCTTCTCCATCATGTTGAGCAGGTCATCACGGAGCTCAGCGGACAGGTCGCCGTCCTCGATGGAGGAAGCCATGAGGCCGAAGCACTTGCGCAGGGCGGCCTTGCCTCCCTCGCTGTCTCCGTCCCTCAGCTTGAGCACGGCCTCATCGTAGAGAGCCTCGGCTTCGTCCAGCTTCTCCAGGAGTTCGAGATCCAGCTTCGTCCCATGGCCGTCGGTGCCGTTGGCCGGAGCGGAAGAGACGGCGGCCTCCGGGACGGATGGAGACTGCGCCGCTGCGGTTGTCGAGAGAACGGCCGAGAGCAGACCGATCAGGAGCATTCGGAGGCTAGGAGAGTCTGTTTCCGCAGCTCGGGCAGAACTTCGCTCCCGCCGCGACCTCCGCGCGGCATTTCGGACAAGCCAAGGGCCCTGCGGCCTTGCCGCAATTGGGGCAGAACTTCGCTCCCGCTGGGACCTGGGCCTGGCAGCCTCCGCAGGCGGAGCCTGCGTTGCCCATCGATTGCCCCATGGACGAGGCCATCATCTGCCCCATCCCGGCTCCGGCGCCCAGGCCCATCCCCAAGCCCATGCCGCCTCCCATGCCTCCGGCCGGGTTGCCGGCGGCGGTCTCCATGGTGTCCAGGGTCCGCTTCATCTTGTAGTTCTGGCCGCCCAGGATGTCGATCTCGGCCTTGTCCGCGAGCGCCTTCTTGAGGCGCTGCACCGCCGCGTCCTCCTCCGGGACGTTGATGGAGTTGAGGTAGAAGTTGACGAGCTGGACTCCGAAGGCCATGAAGTCCTTGCCGAGCTTGTTCTGGAGTTCCGCGGAGATCTCCTCGAGGCACGCGCTGATCTCCAAGATGTTGATCTTCTGCTTGAGGATGGTCTCGGCGATGTAGTCCTGGCATCGGGTCAGGATGACTCCGCGGAAGTTCTCGCTCAGGGTGTCGACCGTGAACTCTTTCATGGTCCCGGCGAGCTGGGACACGAGCTTGCGGGAATCCGCGACGCGCACTCCGAACTGACCGAAGGCGCGGACTGGGAGCATTAGGTTGTATTTCGGGTCCAGTACCTGGATCGGGATCTTCGTCCCCCATTTGACGTCCAGGTTCGTCGCTTTGTTGACGTAGTAGATCTCCGCCGCGAACGGCGATTCGCCGCCGAACGGTATCTTGATGAGGGTCCGGAGCAGGGGGATGTTGGCCGTGCGCAGCGTGTGCGTGCCGGGTCCCAGCACATCGAGAGCCTGGCCGCCCTGGTAGAATATGGCCTCCTGCGACTGGTTGACGATGACCTGCGTGCCCCAGGACAGGTCGTCCGGCGGATAGCGCCAGATGAGCACGTTCGCCGGGCCGTCGTATTTCACTCTGTCGATGATGGCCATGGTCCCTCCTAGAGGCTAAGTTATGGTATCAAAATCAGCCGAGGCCTTCTTCGCGTTCGTGAACGCGAGGCCGCGCTCTTCCTTGACCAACGCCTCCACCTGGGACTGCCCCAGGCCGAAGGACTTTCCGAAAGCCAGAAGGGTCTTCATCTCTCCTTTGGAGATGATCCCGTCCGCCAGGCTCATGAGCGCGAGCCCCCGCATGAATCCTTTGGCCTCAGCCGGGGTCTGCGGCTTGCGCACCTGCAGCTTGCCCTGGCGGGCGGATCCGATGAGGGCATCGATGCGGTCCTGGGGGATGGAATGCTTCCGGGCGTGGGTGCGGGCGAACTCCAGCTCACGGGGGTCGATCCGGCCGTCCGAGACCATGGCGCCCACGAGCACGACCAGCGCGTCGACCGGAGAGAGGGAGCCGAGCCACGGCGCCCCAGGGGGCGCGGTCCCCGACACACGTGCCCCACTCCCTTCTGAGGGGCACGGTGCCGTACCGCGTCCGCGGTACGGAGGGCGCTGTTCTTCCTTTTCCGAAGGGAGCTGCGGCTGTTCAGGTCTCTTCCACAGCCCGTGCGGGACCACCTCGGCGAGGACCCAGTGCCGGAGTCCGTCGTTGGAGGGCGTGCCGCAGTACTCGCAGGCCGGGTTCCGACGATCCGCTGCCGGAGCCCCGCAGTTGGCGCAGCGGCCGGAGCAGAGTCCGGTGCGCGGGTCGGTCACGGCCTTAGCATCCCGGGCGAAGACGAACACGTGATGTCTTTCGACGGGTCCCTCCATCCGTTCCCCGGCATGCCCCAGGAGGAGCTCCTCGCCGGACCACTTGACCAGTACATGGACCGAATCGAACGGATCCCCTCTGACGCAGGCGAGCACGTCCGCCCCGCCGACAGCCGCGCTCTTGTAGGCCTGGCGCCGGACCTTCCTCGACTCCAGGAAGGAATGGCGGCATACGTCGGTCGCCACCCCGCGCAGGGACTGCCCTGCGTCCTCCCAATGCGCGGCCTGCCAGCGCCAGAACGCCACGGAGGCCCGGTCCTCCAGGAACTGGACGTTGAAGGCCGGGTCGCGCCGCGCCATGTCCTGGTAGCCTGGGATGGACTGCGAGGGACGGCGAACCGCCCATTCGCAGGCCTGCGTGATCTCGGCGAGCACCCAGTCGTATTCCCCGGAGTTGACCCAGGATCCGCAGCTGGCGCACTTGGCGGCGTCCTTGATGGCCAGCGAGGCGCCGCAGCTCGGACAGAGTCCCTCCATAAGCCCGGGCTGGCCCAGGGTCTTGGCCCCGGGCCGGCGGAGGAAGGACCAGACCTCGACGAACTCCTCCGTCTGCCCCGAGTTGCGGACCACGCTCTCGCTGCTCAGGGAGACGTCCATGTCGATCGCCGCGGCCCGGATGCTCACGTGGGCCGTGTCGAAGTGCGGGTCCGATTCCACCTGCAGCATCCGGCAGTCCAGGATGCGGAGGTCCTCCATCACGTTGCGTATCCTCTGGGCCTTCATCATGCCGAGCTGCAAAGAGAAGCGCTCCATGACGCCGTCGGAAAGGAAGGCGCGCGCGGGGGACATATCCCCCGCGGACCAGGCGTGCTGCACCTTGACGAAAGCTGCGCGCACCCGCGCAGCGAAGGCCTCCGGATCGAAGGAGGGGTCGCGCCGCTTGAGCGCGGTCACGGAGGCCAGGAGGTCGACGCTTTTCTGCGCTTCGACCCCGCGCGCGATGGTCCTGCGCACATGGATGCCGTTGCCGTAGGTGTAGCCCTGGATGACGAGGTAGGTCAGGATGACGGCGAGCAGGAGGTAGGTCTCCGCGTCGCTCATCTCGCGGTGGCGGTGATAGGTGGAGGAGTGATAGCTCCCCCCGCTGTACCCGCCCCCGCTGTAGCCTCCGCCGGAGTAGCCGCCTCCTCCCGAATATCCCTGGCCTCCGCCGGCGCGGCCCCATGCCAGGGGGGCGCTCAGGCCGACGGCGAAGGCCAGCAGCGCGGCCCGGCAGGCGGTCCGGGTCTTCAAGGGTTCAGCGTCCCTTCCCCTGGGTCTGCTCCTGTCCCTCGGGCGGCATGATCTGCTGGAGCATCTGCATGCTCTGGTTCAGTATCTGGTCCACGCCCTGCGTGGCCTGCAGGACCTGCTCGATGGACTGGTTGCGCTGGCCAGGCAGGGTCTGCGGCAGGCCCTGGACGATGGACTGCCGGATGGGCCCGCTCATGGTGGGCCAAGCCTTCGAGAGACGCTCCTGGCCTTGGGCGTCGAGCAGGGCCAGGGTATCAGCCGGGGGCTCGGCCATGGTCTGGTAGCGGTTCATGTCCTGGAGCATCTGCTGGGACTGGGCCATGGCCTGCTGCATCGACTGGGCGTTGGCCATGGCTTGCTCCGGGGTCTGAGGGAGGGCCATCCCGCCCGGGATGCCGGGACCCGCGGTCCGCGGCAGACCGCCGGGCATGAGCAGCTCCCGGGCCTTGTTCATGGCGATATTGCCCGCGATGCCGATGGCGGTGAGCAGCCCGAATACGATCCAGGCCCGCACCTTGGGGACACGGTGCACTCCCCATGCGGCCTGAACCACGAGGTAGAGGCCGTAGAGTTGCGGCAGTATCTCTCCGTAGGGCACGATGCGCAGCGCCGAGCTGATGGGCGCGAGCGCGATGATCCCGGCCAGCGCATTGTAGCTCCCGGAGAAAGAGCCTTTCCCACCCAGGATCTTGCAGATCACGTGGTAGATCCCTGAGCCGATGAAGCTGAAGACGAGCGCCAAGACCGGGACGAGGACGATGGAGACTACCGCGGCCGCGATCCTGGGGACGGTGGCCGCGGGGGCCGGACCGAACCCCAGCATGAATAGCGCGGCCGAGACCACGCCGGCCAGCGCCGCCCAGAGCAGGACGTTGACGACCCCGGGCCCGATGCCCATCTCCGGATCGAGGTTCAGGAAGAACGCCTCCGGCGCTTGGATCATCTTGACCCCGTTCGAGAACAGCGCTCCGGGGCTGTAGCGGATGCGTTCGCCCGCCGAGGGCTCTCCATCGGCGGTCGGCGCCGGAGGGGGGGCCTGGCCGGTCAGGATGCTTATAGACTCCTCCACCTCGTTGGACGGGAAGCCGTTCTTGAGGAGCGCCTGCTTGAGCGCTTCAACGGGGTATTGGCCTTGGTTCTGCCGAAGATAATCGAGGATCCTTGGGTCGGGCATGGTCGGAGGGCTCCCAGATGACGGAAATTGTGAATCTTCGCGAGTATACCATTTTTATACAATATGACCGTGAACATGAGACTCCACGATACCTTGAGCCGTTCCGTTCGGGAGCTCGTTCCCGCGAACGAGGACGGCGTCATCGGCCTCTACACCTGCGGTCCGACGGTCTACAACACCCCGCATATCGGGAACTACAGGACTTACGTGTTCGAGGACGTGCTGAGGCGCTCGCTGCTCCTGCTCGGCTACAAGGTCCGGCACGTCATGAACATCACGGACGTGGGCCACCTCACGAGCGACGCGGATGAGGGCCAGGACAAGATGGAGGTGGGAGCGGCCCGGGAGGGTAAATCGGCCCGGGACATCGCCCGATTCTACACCCAGTCCTTCTTCGACGACATCGGCAGGCTCAACATCCTCAGGGCGGATACGGTCTGCCCCGCCACCGAGCATATCCCGGAGCAGATCGCGCTCATCCGCCGCCTCGAGGAGAGGGGGGTCACCTATCGGACCGCGGACGGGGTCTATTTCGACACGGCCAAGTTCCCGGGGTACGGCCGCCTCATGGGCGCGAGCCATCTCGCCGGCATCCAGGAAGGCGCGCGGGTCCAGGCCAATCCGGACAAGCGCAATCCCAGCGATTTCGCCCTGTGGAAGCTGTCTCCCGAGGGGTCGAAGCGGCAGATGGAGTGGGATTCGCCCTGGGGCCGGGGATTCCCGGGCTGGCACATCGAGTGCAGCGCCATGGCCATGAAGTACCTGGGTGAGAGCTTCGATATCCACTGCGGCGGAGTGGACCATATCCCGGTGCACCACACCAACGAGATCGCCCAGGCCGAGGCGGCTACGGGGAAGCCGTTCGTCAGGTTCTGGATGCATGCCGAGTTCCTGGTCATGAATAAGGCGAAGATGGCCAAGTCCGAGGGAGGCTTCGTCCGCCTGGCAGACCTGGAGGCGCGGGGCCTGCATCCTCTGGACTACCGCTGTTTCTGCTTCGGGGCCCACTACCGCAGACAGCTCGAATTCTCCTGGGAGGGAGTCGAGGCGGCGAGGGTCGCGCGGCGCCGCTTCGCTGAGCGGTTCGCGGACATCAGCCGCGAGTGCGGCAACACCCCGTCCGACGCGTCCGAGCCCCTGGCTCGGTTCAGGGAGAGGCTCGCCGACGACCTGAACGTCCCCGAGGCCATGGCCGTCGCGTGGGACACGATCCGGCCTGGGGCCCATGCCCCGTCGGTCCAGCTCGGATTCCTCCACGAGGCAGAGAAGGTCCTGGCCCTTCTTCCAGGGGCGCAGGCCGGGGAGAGGCTTACGCCCGAACTCAAGATCCTTTTCGACCGCTACGTAGAGTCCCGCAAGCGGAAGGACTTCGCATCGTCCGACGCCCTGCGCAAGGAGCTTCTGGGCAAGGGCGTCAAGGTCAAGGATACCCCCCAGGGCTCGGTCTGGAGCCGCGTATGAGGCCTGGATCGGGGCGCTGGGTCTACGGCAGGCACGTGGTCGAGGAGTCTTTAGGCTCATCGACCCACAAGGTCATCGAGGTCTGGCTCGCGCGCGACCGCAAGGGCGAGCTCGGAAGGATGGGGGATCTGGCCCAGCGGCGCGGGGCCAGGGTGCGCTGGGTTTCCCGCCGGGACCTCGACCGCATGTGCACGGGAGGGGGACACCAAGGGATGGCGGCCCGGCTGGCCGAGGGGCCTTCCGGGGGGCTGAAGGACTTCCTCGCCGGTCTCTCCCCGGAGGAGAAGGCTCGGACCGTGCTCGTCGCTCTGGACCAGATCCAGGATCCGCACAACTTCGGCGCCATCGCCCGGAGCGCCGCGTGCATGGGAGTGGCGGGGCTGCTCTATCCGGACCGCCGCAACGCGCCGATCACCCAGGCGGTGATGAGCGCGTCGGCCGGGGCCATCCAGAAGATACGTACCTTCGAGGTCCCCAACTTGGCCAACGCCCTGCGGATGCTCAAGGAAGCGGGGTTCTGGGTCTACGGCGCCGACATGTCGGGCCGCAAGGTCTGGGAGGTGCGCTTCAACCGGCCCTTGGTGCTCGTGGTCGGCTCCGAGGGGCAGGGGATGCGTCCTTTGGTGCGCTCGTGCTGCGACGAGGTGGCGGCCATCCCGCAGTCCCCGGGAGGGGTGGACAGCCTCAACGTCTCATGCGCGGCGAGCGTGCTGCTCTACGAGATATCGCGGCAAGGATAAAAGGGGTCACTTCCCGCCGGAGAGTATCCTCTCGAGCTTCGCCTGGAGGACGTCGATGTCCAGGGGCTTGACCAGGTAGTCCACGGCTCCGAAGAGGAGGGCGTCGTTGAGCGTCGCGGCGTCGCTGAGCCCGCTCACGATGAGGATGGGGATGTCCGCCGTGGCGGGGTCGGCGCGGATGTCCCGTGTGAGGGTGATGCCGTCCTCGTCCGACATCATGATGTCCATGAGGATGACGTCGGGCTTGCCCTTCTTCAGGGCCTTGCGGCACTGGACTCCGCTGGAGGCGCAGACGACCTCGTAGCCCAAAGCCGAGAGCCCGCGTTCGTACATGTCGCACACCGAGGCATCGTCGTCCACCGCCAGGATCTTCTTCTTCGCCATAGTCCGCTACTCCGTTCCGCGTTCGACCCAGGAGTCGACCCACGCATAGGCGTGGGCGGACCTGTACGCTAAGTATGACAGGCAGACCAGCCCGCTGTCCAGACCCACGGCCTGCCAGGGGGTCAGGTGCACGAGCTTGCCGAAACAGCCGCAATCCGGCAGGGGGATGCCGCGGAATATCGTGGAGCCCAGCGCGCCGATGAACATCAAGGACATCGAGCCCCCGGCCAGGGCCGCGTAGCGGCAGAGGTAGCCGGTCACGAGGGCGAGCCCGACGAGGACCTCGAGAGCGGGGAGCACGGAGGCGAGCACGAGGGAGTAGCCCTCGGGCAGGAGCCTGTAGAAATCGATGATCGAGGCGAACTCCTCCGCCGGGACCGCGGACTTCTGCAGGCCGGAGTAGAGGAGCACGGCTCCGACCAGTATCCGGCTCGCCGCTCCGACGGGGCTCCCGGGCACGAGGGGCGAGGCCTTCTTCATTTGAGCAGGTCCTCGATCCGGTTCATGCCGCGGGTCTTGAACTGGGCCAGGCCCACGAAGCGCTTGCCGTTGATGAAGAACGTCGGGGTCGCGTAGATCCAGAGCCCCTTGGCATCGGCGGCATCCGCGTCCACCGCCGCCGCCGCGGCCGGGTCGTCGAGGCATGTCGTGAACGCGGCCTCATCGAGCTTGAGACCACGCGCGTAGCCGAGCAGGGAGGCGCGCAGCGCCCGGGCGTCCTGGGCCGTGGTCCAGGAGTCCTGTCCCGCGTAGAGCTTGTCATGCATCTCCCAGAACCGGCCGAATCGTCCGGCGCATTCGGCTCCGACCGCGGCGTCGCGCGCCCAGGGGTGCATGGGCAGGGGCAGATGTTTGTAGACCACGCGCACCTTGCCCGGGAAGGCTTCTTCGGCCTTGCGCAGGGGTTCGGCCACCAGGCGGCAGACCGGGCATTGCAGGTCCGTGAACAGCGTGATGAGCACCGGGGCCGAGGCGGGCCCCCTCCACCGGAACTCCGGGGCCGTCGGCTCGAAGGGGGGGGTGAAGGAATGCACCGAGACCACCAGGGCCATGGCCGCCAGCGTGAGTCCGGCTCCTCCCCATATTCGTCGGCCGGAGCGCGTCGCGGGAAGCATGGGGCAGATGGTAGCAAAATGTATCATAGGGGTCGTGACGACGGCTCTTTGGGGATCCTTGGCGCGGCTCATCGTCATCCTCCATGCCGCCGTCGTGATCTTCAACCTCGCCGCGCCTTTCTGGGCCTGGCGCAGGCCGCGTTTGCGCGTCCTCCATCTCATCACGCTGGGAGTCGTGCTGGCCTTCGCGCTCGGAATGGGCCGCTGCCCGCTCACATCCGTCGAGGACGCCTGCTGGCAGCGCTCGGGAATCCAGTCCGGCCAGGGCGCGGGCAAGGGCTTCATCGTGCGCGCCCTCTATTCCGTCGTTTTTTGGGAGACCCCCGAGATTGTCGTCGACGTCCTCACCGCCGCGTGGTTTCTCCTCTGGGCGGCGGTCTATCTCGGGCTCTGGCGCCGGGAGGGAAGAGCGCGGCGGGCCCCTTAAGGGCCCGCCGCGTCCTGAGAGTCTGTCCCCGGCTACCGGACCAGCTGCCCCGCGTCGACCATGCCGGCGCCCTGCTGCTCGGCCGGCACGTTCGGGATCGGCGTCGCCGCCCGTATCAAGGCCGCCCGGATGGCGTCGGGCCCATGCAGGCCCTGGGCCGCCGCGGCGAGCGCCGCAAGCCCGGTCATGTGCGGGCAGGCCATGGAGGTGCCGGACATGCTCGTGGTGCCTCCGCCCATGGCGAGCGAGTTCACGCTCACTCCCGGAGCGATGACGTCCACTTCCGGCCCGCGGCTCGAGAAGTAGGCCACCTTGTCCTTGGAGTCCGAGGCCGCCACCGCGACGACCTCCGGGTACGCGGCCGGATAGCCGACCGCTCCGCCTGAGTTGCCGGCAGCGGCCACGATGGTCAGACCCGCGGCCGCCGCGGCCTTGATCGCGTCCGCCAGGGCCTGTTCGCCCTCCGACGCGCCGAGGCTGAAGTTCGCGAGGTCCATCTTGTTGTCGACGCACCACTGGATGCCCTCGACGATGTCCGCGAAGGTGCCGCTGCCGTCGCCGCTGAGCACCTTGACCCCGTAGAGGGTCACGTCCGGGGCTACGCCGACCACGTCCTGGTCATTGTCCTGCGCCGCGATGGTGCCGGCCACGTGCGTGCCGTGCCCGTGGTCGTCATCGAACGGCTTGGCCGGGTCGATGCAGTTGTAGCCGCCCGCGATCTTGAGGTCCGCGTGCTTGGCTATCCCGGTGTCCACCACCGCGACCTTGACTCCCTGGCCGCGGGTCACGCTCCAGGCGTCGCGGGCATGCACCCGGTCGATGCCCCAAGGGGTCTTCTGCGCCTCGGCCGAGGGCGGGTCCGCGGCCAGGGGCTTGGGCAGGGCAGGGAGCGCGGGGACGGGCTGGACAGCCGGAACCGAGTTCAGCCAGTTCTGCACGAAGTCCTTGTCCACGCGAACGACCTCCTGCAGGGACTGCAGGGCCGTCTCCACGTTGCGGGCCTTGGTCTTAGGCATGACCAGGGCCACGGCGTCGATGAGATGCAGGTCCTTCGTGGGCTGTCCGCCCGCGGCCCGGATCAAGGACATGGCGTGCTGCAGCAGCGTGCCCTTCTTGAAGACCACGATGCGCCGCTCGACCTGGTTCGTGGTCGCCTCTCCGGCTTTGACGTCGGCCTCAGCGCTCTCCACGGACTGTTCGGCGGCCGCTGCGGACTGCTTGGCCTGGAGCACGAGCTTCGGGATGTCGACGTCCATCTGGTCGAAATCCACCGGCTTGGGCTCGGATGCGGACAAACTAATGGCGGCCCCTACGCTAAGGGCCGCTCCCAATAGAGAGACACGGATTCCCCTCATACCACCTCCTCACTTACGTTTACTGCCACCCGGCCCGAGTATATCAAAAAAACGGACTCAAGGGCCTATGCGTATATGGGTCTTTTGGTCCGGGGCGCAGGTGGGGTCCTCCGCTTGCGGCGTGAGCAGGGAGGGGGTGGGCTTACTTTCTTGGCCGGGACCGCAGGAGGGCTCGGCCGGCTTCTCCGGGACTCTAATAAAGGAGGAGCCCGTGGCGTGGGACGCGAGCACCTTCTGGAACCGGCGCAGATCCTCCTGCGTGGGACTCGTCTTGAGAGTCTTGAGCAGCCCTTTGGACTCCAAAGCCTTGAGGAAGGGCCGGGCCTCGGGCTTCGATCCCAAGGAGTCCAATCCCAGAAGCACGTCCTTCTCGAACGCGGAGAGTTCGACTCCCCGCGGCTTGGGCGCCGGCGCCGGCTTCTCCTTGCAGGCTCCGGCGAGGAGGAGGACGGCCAAGGCGATCGCGGACTTCACGCGAACAGCGCGAGGAAGCGGTCTTCGTACTCGTGGAAGAGCCCGGTCTCGCGCAGTCGGGCTCCCAGGATCTCGCGCGCCCCGGGGTCCTTGGCGGCGCGCTCGAAGAGCGCCTCGACCTGGCGACGCAGGCGCTCTCCTTGCGCAGTGTCCGGGGAAAAGAGTCCGCGCCGGTCGAGGTCGCGCACGTTCGCGGGGAAAGAGCGGATGGCCTCGTCCACGGTGAAGCGCATGAGCACCAGGCCCCAGATGGGGTCCGCGCACTCGATGACCGCGGCGTGCGCCACGTCTCGGCTGTCCATGTCCTCGCGTATCTTCTCGGCCGCCGCGCGGGAGTTCTGGGAGAGCACGCGGATGTTGAGCTCCGTGTTCCTGAACTTGTACTCCAAGGCCCGCAAGGCGTCGCCGTAGGCCCCGGACAGCATCCGGGAGAATTCCGCGGTCTGTTCTCCGAAGCCCTCGAACTTGTCGCGCAGGCTCTCGGGGGTCAGTATCTGCGGCCGCTCCGACACCACGACGCCCTCCCGCAGGCGGGCGCGGTCCGGCAGGTCCTCGACCGGGGAAAGGAGGTGGTACTCGATGCGGGTCGTCCCGAACGTAGACAGCAGCCTCTTGGGCGGGCGCGTGAACCGGGTCTGGGTGAGCAGGCGCCGGACCGTGTCGGAATCCATGTAGAGTCATTATATGAATTGCGGGTTCCTCCGAGGAACTGGACGGCGTTGTGCGCGGTGCCAGGCTTTAGTATAATAGACCCATCGTTCTCCTGGGCCCTTCGGCCCATGAAAGACGAGAGGGAGGTAATCGGATGAGACAGGGCCTGTGGATTCCCATGTTGGTCGCGCTCGTTTCTCCGGCATTCGCCGAGAAGCCGGTCGTGGACTTCGACCAGATGGATATCGACGTGAAGGGCATCGTCGCCGCCGCCAAGCGGGACGCCAAGGACCAGAAGGCGGCTGCGAAGGACGTCCGCGCCGCCTACTACCGGGCGGAGCGGGACTGCGTGAACTTCGTTTTCGAGCCGGAAGGCCCCACGGTCTCCGAGGCCGTATGGCTCAGGAGCACCGAGTACCGCGAGGAGTGCACCTGGGTCGGCAATCCGCAGCACGGAGGGGGGCAGCAGATCTGCCATGAGGTCCCGTGGTACACGAACCGGGAGAAGGTCCAGGTGTCGCTCCTGAACCGGCAGAAGCTCTTCCCGTGGGAGCGGGAGATCTTCCAGGCCTGCCTCGAGGGCCGTTGGCTGAGCGTGCACGCCGTCGAAGCCGCTCATAAGTACAAGGTCAGCCAGCAGGGCGGCCTGTTCACCCTGGCCGCGGGACAGCGCGTCCCCATCAGCCCGGACCCGAACGGCATCGCGGCGGACATCCCTGTCGTCACGGCCAAGGGCGTGGGCGCGACGTTCCGCGACAAGTGGGTCTCCTACTACCAGGGCGAATCCGTGGTCCTGAAGCTCGCCCTGCGCGAGGACGTCCCGAACTGGTTCGACAACACCCTGCTCGAGAAGGAGCTCCCCTTCGACGCGGCCGCGGCCTACACCGTGGACTTCGGCGGCTACGCTTCGGAGTTCAAGGCCAGCTTGAAGCCGGGCAAGAAGTACTATTTCGAGTGGCAGTTCAAGCGCGTGGGCAAGATATCGAAGCCGGACTTCGTGAAGAAGATGGAGACCGCGCGGGTCGAGTACAAGCCCGCTTTGCAGCTGGTCATGCGCTGATTGTCGACGGGGGCCCCGCGAGGGGCCCCCGTTTCTTTTTTATAGTTCCAGCTGTTGTTGTTCCCGCCGTCGTTCCACGCACCCCTCGTCGTCGTTCTTCGGCGAGTTGATCCGCTCGCTTACGGGGTAGTATTCGAGCAGGTTCTCCGGACACGGGGTCAAAAGAGCCGCCAGGCGCTCGGGGCGCGTCGAAGGATCGATCCATTCCGCCTCGGCCTCGCGGGCCAGGATGACGGGCATGCGGGGATGGACGCGGCGGACCAAGGGATTCGCCTCGGTCGTCAGGATGACGAAGCTGCGAGAGTCCCACAGCCCGGCGAAGGCGAAGAGCTCGCGGGCCCTGGCCACGAACCGGTAGGGCAGCTTGGGGGCCCGGCTCCATTCATAGAACCCGTCCGCGGGAATCAGGCAGCGCTGGGAAGAGAACGCCTTGCGGAACGCGGGCCTTGAAGCGGCGGTCTCGGCGCGGGCGTTGATGATCAGCGCTGCGGCAGCGGCGCAGTGCTGCGCCCCTCGGGAAGACGTTGGGCGCATGCAGCGCGCCGCGAGCCCCCAGCTCATGAGTTCAAGGCTGCGGCCAGAGACGATGACCGCAGCCTCCTGGCCCGGCGCGATATTGTAGCGCGGGCCGAGGGATCGGGTCGGCTCCTTGAGTCCGAAGCGCTCCCGCAGGGTCTTGAGACCGGCTGTCTGCGTGTAGCGGCCGCACATGAAGGGAACACTAGCAAATCACCGCGGCTTGGCCAAACTGTTGCTTTGTAGTTATAGATGAAGACGACAAGCCCAGGAGGCGGTACCATGGCAGAAACGGTCAGCACCCTCAGGGATTCGGCATCTCCGTTCCGTTTCCGCCTGCGGCCGCGCCGCGGCGTGTTCCACCGCGTCGATCCGGAAGGGGTCTCCGGAGTCGAATTCTTCGACGAGTTGGATCTGGTCTATCGCACCCTCTGCGGCGTGCTCTTCAATTTCGTCCCGACCTCCGGTCATCCGGGCGGCAGCATCTCCTCCGGCAGGTTCGTGGCCGGGCTGCTCTACGAGGCGATGGACTACGATTTCTCGAACCCGGACGCTCTGGACGCGGACCAGATCTGCTACGCCGCCGGGCACAAGGCCCTGGGGCTCTACGCCATGTGGGCCCTGCGCAACGAGTTCGTCCGCATCGCCCAGCCGGAGATGCTCCCCGCGGAGGCAAGGCAGCTCCGGCTCGAGGACCTGCTGGGCTTCCGGCGCAATCCCACGAACCGCACCCCGCTGTTCCTGAAGCACAAGGCGAAGGCCTTGGACGGGCATCCGACCTCGGCCTCTCCGTTCGTCCCCTTGGCCACCGGCGCCAGCGGCGTGGGCTTGACCGCCGGCATCGGGCTCGCATTGGGCGCCCTGGACATCTACGGCCGGCGCGGACCGCGCGTGCACTTCGTGGAGGGGGAAGGCGGCATGACGCCGGGCCGCGTGCAGGAGGCCTTGGCGGCGGCCGCCACCATGGGACTGGAGAACGCGTTCCTGCATCTGGATTGGAACCAGTGCTCCATCGACTCCGACAGGGTCTGTCCGGAGCGCGGGCGCCCCGGAGAGTATGTGCAGTGGAACCCCTTGGAGCTGCTGCGCCTGCATGATTGGAACGTGGTATTCGCCGGAGACGGCCATGACATGGCCCGCGTGCTGGCCGCGCAGAAGATCGCGCTCGACCTGCACAACGGGCAGCCCACGGCCGTGGTCTACCGGACCGTGAAGGGCTACCAGTACGGCATCGAGGGCCGCAAGTCGCACGGGGCCGGGCACGCCTTCTGCTCGGACGGCTACTTCCAGGCTGTCCGTCCCTTCGAGGAGCGCTACGGCCTGCAGATGCCCCGGCCGGGCGGGGACAAGTCTCCCGAGGCGATGGAGAAGCTCTACTTCGACACCCTGCTGCAGTTCCGGCGGGTCCTCGAGGGCAAGTCCCCGCTCGCCAAGACGGCGGTCAAGCGGCTGCGCGCCGCGGCGGAGCGGCTCAAGAAGCTGCGCCGCCAGCCCCGGGCCGAGGCTCCGCGCCTGGACATCCTGTACTCCTCGGGCTTCACTCCGGATAAGTGCCCGCCGCAGCTGGCGCTGACGCCGGGCAAGAACGAGACCTTGCGCGGCGCGCTCGGCGCCGCCTTGGGCTACCTCAACCGCTGGACGAACGGCGCTTTCCTGTGCTGCTCGGCCGACCTGCTCGACTCCACGAGCCTCTCGGCCGTGAACTCCGGGTTCGCGCCCGGGTACTTCCACGGGTGGACGAACCCCGGCTCGCGCGCCCTGAGCGCGGGCGGCATCTGCGAGGACGCCATGGGCGGGATGATGGCCGGGCTCGCGACCTACGGCAGGCATATCGGGGTGGCGAGCTCCTACGCGGCGTTCATCGCTCCTCTGCAGCACATCTCGGCGAGGCTGCACGCGATCGGCCAGCAGGCCCGGCGTTCGGCCACGGGCGGGCCGAACAAGACCTGGATCATGGTGAACGCGCACGTCGGGTCCATGACCGGGGAGGACGGGCCCACGCACGCGGACCCGCAGGCCCTGCAGCTGCTGCAGAACAACTTCCCCAAGGGGGCCGTCATCACGCTCACGCCGTGGGACCCCCAGGAAGTGTGGCCGCTCATGGTCGCGGGGCTCATGGCGCGGCCGGCGGTGCTCTGCCCGTTCGTCCCGAGGCCGGCCGTCGCCGTCCCGGACCGGCAAGCCTTGCGTCTGCCCGCGCCCTATGCCGCGGCCAAGGGGGTCTACGCCATGCGGCGCGGCCCGGGCAAGGCCACGGTCGTGCTCCAGGGCACGGGCGTGACCGCGCTGTTCATCCGCGACGTCCTGCCCAAGCTCGATGAGAAGGACATCAAGGTGAACGTGTTCTACGTCGCGAGCGCCGAGCTCTTCGACCTCCTGCCCGCGAGCGAGCAGGAGAGCGTGTTCCCGTCGGAGCTCAAGCGCCACGCCATGGGCATCACGGACTTCACCCTGGCCACGGTCTGCCGCTGGGTCCATTCCGACGAGGGCCTGGCGCGGAGCCTGCATCCGTTCCGGGGCGGGCATTTCCTGGGCAGCGGCCAGTGGGACAAGGTGCTCGAGGAGGGCGCCTTAGACGGCGCCTCGCAGCTGAAGGCCGTGCAGGATTGGTGCCGGAAGGTCGGGAGCTGAGGAGGAGCGATGGCGAAGATACTGGATACGGTCCTGCTGCTGGCCCTGCCCGCGTCGGGCAAGTCCGAGGTCCGGCGCTATCTCGCGCACCTGCCGCCGAAGACGGCGAGCGACGACTTCCACATGGGACCCACGGCGCAGCTGGATGATTTCCCGTACGTGCACATGATGCGCCGCATCGACGACGAGCTCGTCAAGCTCGGCGCGGAGCGCATCTTCTTCCACTCCGGGGAGCGGCCCTTCAAGGACACCAAGGACTGGGGCACGCTCATCCATCTCATCAACAAGGACTACGCGGAGCTGGTGTCCAAGCAGAAGGATAAACCGGCCTCGGCGGCCGAGCATCTCCTGGACCGCATCGATGACGCGGGCCGCAAGGCCGGCCTCCAGGCGCGGCTCAAGGCCCTGAAGCCCGAGACGCGCAAGGCGCTGGCGGCTGTGCTCGAGAAGGAGTCGGCCCAGATGCTCAAGGAGCGGCAGGACGCCTACCCGGACACCCTGAAGGGAAAGACCCTGGTCATCGAGTTCGCGCGGGGAGGGCCGGACAAGTCCTCGATGCCTCTTAAGGCCCCGCTCGGCTACGCGTATTCGATCGGCGAGCTTTCGCCCGAGATCCTCAAGAAGGCGGCCATCCTGTACGTGTGGGTCACTCCCGAGGAATCCCGCCGGAAGAACCAGGCCCGCACGGACCCGAACGACCCGGGCTCCATCCTGCACCACGGCGTGCCCATCGAGGTCATGATGAACGATTACGGGTGCGACGACATGGACTGGCTGGAGTCCGAGGCGCGGGTGAAGGGGACCGTCCCCATCAAGCGCTGCGACATCCCCATCGCGCGGTTCGATAACCGGGTGGACAAGACGAGCTTCCTGCGGGCCGAGCAGAAGGACTGGAAGCCCGCGGACGTGAAGGCCGTGCACGAGGGCTTGAAGGCCGCCTTGGACAAGCTGGCCGCGTTCGAGCCGGTCAAGGCGTAGGAGCGAGCCTTCTACGTCCTATGAGCCGAGACGCATGACGACGCGCGCGCTTCTCTCGAACGGGGCCTGTGCGCTCCTGCTGGCTTCGACTTCCGCCTGCACCGTCAACCGCACCCGCGTGAAGAACGACGGGGACGGCTGGCAGACCCTGACCACGGTCTCGTGCGATTGGACCGACCACGGCTCGTACCTGCGCCGGGGAGACGCCCCGAACAGCCCTATCCTGCCTGTCTTCCGCAGCCAGAGCCGCAGATTCAACCCGTTCGCTCTTCCCTTCGACCTGGCCTTCAGCCCCATCACCTATCTGGTGGGGCGCGAGTGCGTCCCCACGAGCACGGAGCGCCGCTATGTCGGCACCCGCGAGAGCCGGCGCCGGGAGCGCGAGGCCCTCGAGGCCCGCAAGCGCGAGGAGCGGGCGGCGCAGAAGGAGCGCTCCGCCCAAGAGGACTCCGCGCGCCTGCAGCGCGAGGCCGAAGAGAAGCGCCGCCGCGACGAGGCCGCGCAGTTCGAGAGCCGGTATCCGCCTCTTGAGCAATCTCCGAGGCGCAGGGAAGTCCGCGCCGATGACTTCGCCCTGGTGGTCGGCATCGAGCGCTATCGCTCGATCCCCCAGGCCGACTACGGCGAGGAGGACGCGGCCTGGATGAAGCGCTACCTCGAGGCCGTGGGCGTGCCCGCGGCAAACATCATCCTGCTGACCGGGCAGGGGGCCTCTCGGGCGGACTTGGCCAAGTATCTGCAGGAGTGGCTCCCCGGCGTGGTCAAGCCGGGATCGCGCGTCTACTTCTATTACTCGGGCCACGGGGCCCCGGATCCGGCGACCGGCGAGGCCTACCTGGTGCCGTGGGACGGCGATCCGGCCTTTCCCAAGTCCACGGCCTACCCCGTGTCGCAGGTCTACGCGCAGCTGGCCGCCCTGCCCGCGAAGGAGTCCGTGGTCTTCCTCGACGCCTGCTTCTCCGGGGCCGGAGGACGCTCGGTGCTGGCCAAGGGAGCGCGGCCGCTGGTCATGGTGTCGGAGGCGTCCCTGCCGGTGGCCGGCAAAGTGGCGGCGCTCTCGGCTGCCGGGCCGCAGGAGGTCGCGGGAGGGTTCGCGAGCAGGCGGCACGGGCTCTTCAGCTACTTCCTCATGCGCGGCCTCGGAGGGGACGCGGAGCAGGACGGCGGCCTGACGCTGGGTCAGCTCGGAGCCTTCGTCGCGGCCGGGGTCCGGGAGTCCGCGCGCCGCGAGAACCGCGATCAGAACCCCCGCATCGCGGGCGACGCGTCCCTGCGCCTGTACTGAGCCGGGCCGGTCAAGGCGTAAGGGCCGAAAAGCTCACCGGACAGATCGACTCGCCCGTCAGGCATTTCAGGCGCGTCTCCAGCTGCTCGCGTCTGGCAGCCTCGATCACGGACTCCAGCCCCGCGGCCAGGTCCGGAGCGAGCCATTCCTTGAAGCTCCCCTCTTCCTCCGCGCGGTACTCGAAGGCATAGGGGCCCGCGCGGTGGGCCAGCATCCTGTCCAGGCAGAGCAGGGAGGTGCCGAACACCGCGTCGTCGCCGCGGTTGGCCGCCTCCTCGAGCACGTCCCTGTGCCGGCAGAATCTGGCCGCGAGCTCGATGCGGAAGTCGTCGTGCGGATCGCTCAGGACGTTATAGATCCCCCTTTTTTTCTCGACATGGGGCAGACTCCAGTCCTCCGCGACCAGCAGGCGGAGCTGGGTCGGCTGGGACTTGTCCTCGATGAGCCCGAGGATCATCCGGATGAGCGGCTTGGCGGACTCCTTTTCGTTGAGGTAATAGTCATTCTCGATGACCGCGGCCTTGTCCTCAGGGCTCATGGAAGGGAATAGCTCGGTCAGGACTCCCACCGCTTGGTCGGAGACACCCTCTCCGCAGAGCTGCGAGACGAGGTTCCTGCGGACCCACGCCTCGGGATGCCTCAAGCCCTGCTTCAGGAGCTTGCGCGTTTTCGTCCTGTCGGGCTCCCGCGCGGGCTCGTCGCCCAGGCCGCGCGCGGCGAGGAGGAACTGCAGTTCCGCCTTGTCCGGATGCGAGCTCCGGGAAAGGACCTCTCCCAGGCCGCAAAGGGCTCTCTCGTGCCAGCCTCCCTCTCGGTTGACGCGGAGCAGGGCGTCGGTCAGGTCGGCGTGGAACCGGGCGTCTTCCTTCACGGACCGCAGGCTGAATACCTCGTTGGCCGCGCAGCGGACTTCGTCCGACGGGTCGCGCTGGAACTTCTTCCAGGCGGCGAGGAGCTTCCGATCCTCCAAGAGCCGCATCATGCCGCCCGCTCCCAGGGCCCGGGCCTCGTCGTTCTTGTTCTTGGAGGCCCGGCGGTAGAAGTCCAAAGGGAGGGAGTCGGAGTCCGGTCGATCACCGAGCAAGAACACGGCCTTCGCCGGGACCCAGAGCGTCTCGGTCCCTGCCTTGACTTGATAGAAGCGCTCGCCGAGGATGCGCTCTTGGACCACCTCCACGCGCTGGCCGGTGTCGTAGCGCGCGGCCGGCTCCTTGTCCGCCGGGTCGCGGAAAGCCCCGGTCCTGTCGAAGAGGATGAGTCCGGCCAGAAGGGTCTCCTTGAAGAGTTTGGCGAATGTCGCCAGTTCCATGGGCGTGCACCTCTATGAGTCAGGATGCGCCGGGCCCATGAAGGCCCTGTTGCCGGGAGGTAATGAGCGGGTAAAGAAGCCTCCGCAGGGTCCTTTTATTCTATTATCCCCTCATGCCCCAGTTCATAGAGAAGCCGGCGATAGTCCCCTCCTCCGGGAACAAGCCCAAGGTCATCGAGGAGTACATCGGGCGGGTCAATTCCGGGATCACCACGATCAGCGTGGCCAGGATGCTCAGCCCGGGCGGGTGGGAGGAGCCCGCGCAGGAGCCGCGCTTCACCGAATACACGCTGGTGCTCAAGGGGCTGCTCAGGGTGGAGACGAACGACGGCGTTTTCGACGTGCGCGGCGGCCAGGCCATCATCATGCTGCCGGGTGAGCGCGTGCGCTATTCTACGCCGGAGCCGGAAGGCGCGCAATACGTATCCATCTGCCTGCCGGCCTTCTCCTACGAGACCGTCCGCCGGGAAGGCTGAAGCGGGCGGGATATCACTTCTTCGGGACCGAGGGGCTCCCTTCCCTGCCGGCCTTGATCTCCTCGAAGAGCTCCTTGTTCACCTGCCCGCGGAACATGAGGCGGATGTCCTGGGCCCAAGATTGGTATCATCCCTTCACGAGGCTGCTATGAAAGAGGAACAAGAAGAGGACTTCGCCCAGATGTTCGAAGAGACCTATCAGGCGCAGGCCAAGCTCGAGCCGGGCCAGAGCGTCGAGGCCTTCGTGGTCAAGATCTCGGCGGAGTGGATATTCCTCGATGTGGGAAAGAAGAGCGAGGGCTACCTGGCCAGAGCCGAGATGCTCGATCCGGCCGGGAACCTGACCGTCAAGGAGGGAGACAAGGTCCGCGCCTACTTCCTCCCCCAGAAGGGTCATGACATGCACTTCACCACGCGCATCGGGGCCGGCGCCGCCGGCGCCGCCGCGCTGCGCGACGCGCACAAGAACGGCATCCCGGTCCAGGGGACTGTGCTCAAGGAGGTCAAGGGCGGCTTCGAGGTCCGGATCGGCGACGGGGTGCGCGCGTTCTGCCCCTTCTCCCAGATGGGCCTGCGGCGCGAGGAGAATCAGGCCGCGCAGATCGGCAAGTCCTTCACATTCAAGATCACGGAGTGCGGGGACCGGAACGTCGTGGTCTCCCGCAAGGTCATCCTGGAGGCCGAGCGGCAGGAGAAGGCGCAGTCCCTCCGGGCGTCTCTCGAGGTGGGGATGCGGGTCAAGGGGACCGTTACCTCCATACAGAAATTCGGGGCTTTCGTGGACCTCGGCGGTCTGGAGGCCCTCCTCCCGGTCTCGGAGATCTCCCATAGCCGTACCGAGAACGTGGGAGACAAGCTTTCCGTGGGCCAGGCCGTGGATGCGGTCATCAAGAAGCTGGATCGGGAGAACGGCAAGGTGTCGCTCAGTCTCAAGGAAGCGCTCCCGGATCCGTGGGAGCGCGCGGCGCAGACCTGGCCCGTGGGCTCCTACCACAACGGGACCGTCACCCGGCTCGCGCCTTTCGGGGCCTTCGTGTCCCTGGGAGAGGGGGTGGAGGGGCTGCTGCACATCTCCAAGCTCGGGGCAGGCAAGCGGATCAGCCACCCCAAGGAAGTGATCAAGGAGGGCCAGGGAGTCGAGGTCCGCATCGAAGCCGTGGACCGGGCGAGCCGGAAGATCTCTCTCACCCTAGCGGCCGTCAGCCGGGAGGAGGAGGAGATCGAGTCCGCGCTGAAGGAGTACCGCGAGAAGGCCGCGTCCGCATCCGAGGGCATCGGTACGCTGGGCGAGCTCCTCAAGGGGAGCCTCGACGAGACGGACGAGGAGAGGTAGGGCCCCTGGAGACATGCGACCCCGGTCAGGGGCGTTGTCTTCCGACGGCAGGCCCCAGGGGCTCGTCGCCGAGGACTGGCGGCCTAAAGATGTTCCGCTAGGATCTTGACCCCGATCCCGATGAGGATGAGCCCGCCCGCCGCGGAGACGCGCTGACCGAGACGGCTGCCGAGCGCGGCGGAAGCGAGCGACCCCGCGACGCAGACGCCGAAGGTCACGGCTCCGATGAGCAGAGCCGCTGGCACCACCGCGACCTGCAGCAGTGCGAAGGAGAGTCCCACGGCCAGCGCGTCCAGGCTTGTGGCCACGGCCAGGGTCAGGAGCGCGGCAGTGCTGGCGCAGACCGGGGGGGCCTCGTTCCCTCCCCGGATAGACTCCCAGATCATGTGCCCGCCCACGGCCGCAAGCAGGCCGAACGCAACCCAGTGGTCCACTGCGCCGATGAATCCCGTCAACCCGGAGCCGGCCAGCCAGCCCAGCACAGGCATGAGGGCCTGGAAGGCGCCGAAATAGAGGCCCAGCCGGAGCGCGTGCCTGCCGCGCCCTTCCCGCACAGCCACGCTTCCCGCGATGGACACGGCCAGAGCGTCCATGGACAGGCCCAGGGCCACGAGCACGAGCTCGAGTAGCGTCATGGGAGGAAAGTCTATCAAAAGGGGTTGACGGGGTGATTATACGGATGTATAATTAGACAACCGTATAGTTTAAAGGAGACCCCATGGCCAGGCCCTCCCGGAACACCGACAAGCTCCTCATCACGGCTGGCCGCAAGCTGCTGCCTAAGACCGGCATCTCGGGCCTGAGCCTGCGCAGGGTGGCTGCCGAGGCCAAGGTCAATCTGGGGATGTTCCACTACCACTTCCACGGCAAGAGGGACTTCGTCCGCCGCGTCCTCCAGGAGGTCTACGAGGAGTTCTTCAAGGGCTTCAGCCTTGAGTCCGCGAAGGGGGGGCCGGCCGCGGAGAGGCTCGAGGCCTGCCTCGTGGCCTTGGCCCATTTCGCCCGCAGGAATCGCGAGCTCATCCTCATGATGGTGCGCGACGCCATGGACGGCGAACCCGAGGCCCTGCGCTTCGCCAGGGAGAATTTCCCGCGGCACATCGGGATCGTGGCGCGGCTCGTGGTCGAATGCCAGAAAGAGGGTTCCCTGCGGGAAGGCCTCGTGCCCATGCAGGTGTTCTTCCTGGCCATGAATTCGGTGCTCCCCAACATCGGCGCCACTCTCGTGGAACGCTCGGGGACGAAGACGGCGCTCGGGATGCCTTTGCCCCGGTTCAGGGACATGCTGCTCTCGGACGAGTCCATCGAGCTCCGCGTGAAGACGGCGCTCCGGGGCGTGAGGAGGACGCCATGAATGCTCTCGTATTCTTTTTTGCATCCGCCGTCTGCTCCGCGCCTCCCGTGCTCCGCATCGAGCTCAAGGCCGCGGAGGAGTCCTCGCAGCGGAACTTCCCCGCGCTGAAGGCTCTGGAGGCCGAGCTGGCCGCTGCCAATATCCGGGCCGACGGCCGCGAAAGCCTGCTCTGGCCCAGGCTCACGGCGGACGCCTCCTACCGCTGGCTCTCCGACGTGACGTCTCTCTCCGTGGGCGGCCGCACGCAGAACCTGGGCGACCATCACAACGCCTCCGTGGGCCCGACCCTGGGCTGGACCTTGTGGGACCAGGGCGCGCTCAAGGATTCCTGGCGCTCGGCCCAGGCCTGGGCCAGGGCCAAGCACAGAGAGAAAGAGGCTGTCTCCGGCCAGGTCCGCCTGCGCGCCCGGGTGGCTTATTTCCAGGCCCAGCTGGGCTTGGAGCAGGTGCGTCTGCTGGGAGATTCCCTGAAGCTGGCGCAGAGCCAGTACAAGGACATCGAGGGCCGCAGGAAGGCCGGAGCCTCCAGCATGATCGATTCCCTCTGTGCCCATCAGGAGGTGCTTTCCAGGAGCCGTTCCTTCCGCCAGGCGCGCGCCGATCTGGCCGGGGCCCTGCGCGACCTCTTCGCTCTGACAGGGGAAGAGCCTGGAGCCGAGCTCTCGGTCCCGTTGGACGCCGAGACCGCTCTCAAGATACCGGATGGGACCGAGGCGCCCGGAGTCGTCGTGGTCCTGGACCCTTTGACGCAGTCGCTTTCCTTGCTCGAGCGGGCCGCGGGGGGGTTCGACGAGGCGCATCCGGCTCTGCGTCAGGCTGCGGAGAGCGCCGAAGCCCTGAAGAGCGCGGCGCGCAGCCTCAGGGCCGGGATTTGGCCCAGGCTGCTGTTCTCAGCCCGGACCAGCCTCGACTACCCCAATGGCCCCTTGCTGGAATCCCACATCCAGAACATCGCCGGAGTGAGTCTGTCCTTCCCCCTGTTCGAGAGCGGGAAGACCCGGAAGGAGGCTTCGGAATCCGAGAGCCTGGCCAAAGCCCAGCTGGACCGGATGGAAGGGATTAGGCGGGAGCGCAGCCGGGACTGGCTCAAGGCCAAGGACCAGCTCCTCTCTCTGAAGGCGCAGGAGGTCATGGACGCGGTCTCCACGCGCGAGACGGCGGACCTCTCGCGCCGATTCTACGACTCCTATAAGGCCGGCCGGGCGACATTCCTCGAGGTGCAGAGCGCCAACCTCAAGGAGCTCGAGGCCAAGGTGCAGGCCGCGCGGACGCACGCACAGATGCTGCTGCAGCTGGCGGTGCTCGACGATCTATCCACAAAGGAGGTCCCATGAAGAAACGCGTGGTCATCGCGGTCGTCGCTCTCCTCGTCGCGGGAGGAGCGCTCTGGAGGCTTTTCTCGAGCCGGGAGTTCCTCTACGCCGGGACCGTGGAGGCGACCGAGGTGGATGTCTCGGCCCGCGTGTCGTCGGTCATCGCCTCCTTCGACGCGAAGGAGGGCGCCGTGGTCCGGGCCGGCGAGAGCTTGGTGAAGCTCTCCTGCGAGGATTATCGCTTGGCGGCCGACATCGCGCAGAAAGACTTCAAGCGCGCGGAGGAATTGCGCCGGATGGGGTCCATGCCCCAGGAGGGTTATGACCGGGCCCTGTACAAGCGGGATGACGCGGCCCTGCGCGTGGAGTGGTGCGCGGTCCTCTCCCCGCTGGAGGGGACGGTACTCTCGACCTATCGCGAAGCCGGGGAGCTGGTCAACCCCGGCGCGAAGCTGCTCACCCTGGCGGACCTGCGCGAGGTCTGGGCCATGGTGTACGTCCCCCAGACCCTGGTCCACGGCCTCAGGCCGGGGATGGAGGTGGAGGCCCTGCTCCCGGAGACCGGGGCGATGCTCAAGGGGAAGGTCTCTCACATCAACGACGAGGCGGAGTTCACGCCAAAGAACGTGCAGACGCGCCAGGAGCGCACGCGCCTGGTATTCGGGGTGAAGATCGTGTTCCCCAACCCGGAAGGCCTGCTCAAACCGGGCATGACGGTGGAGGCCAGGCTCCCGGGGTAGACCATGGCCCTCGGCATCGAGACCAAGGACCTGCGCAAGCGCCTTAGGGGCAACCCGGCGCTGCGCGGCCTGTCTTTGCGCTTCGAGCCCGGGCTCCTGCACGGGGTCATCGGCCCGGACGGTGCGGGAAAGACCACGCTCATGCGCACGCTCGTGGGACTGCTCAGGCCGGACGAGGGGCAGGTCCTCTACGACCGCGACGGTTCGCTCGTCTCCTTCTCCGAGGTGCGGCCAGTGATGGCGTACATGCCGCAGCAGCAGAGCCTGTATCCGGACCTGAGCGTGGAAGAGCATCTGGAGTTCTTCCGGGACCTTTACAGGCTCTCCCCCGCGGACTACGCGCAGAGGAGCACCGAGCTCCTGCGCATCACCCGGCTCGAGCGGTTCAAGGACCGCCGGGCCGGAAAGCTTTCCGGCGGCATGTACAAGAAGCTCGGGCTCATGTGCGCGCTCCTGCAGTCGCCGGCCCTCATCCTCCTGGACGAGCCCACCAACGGAGTGGACCCCATCTCCAGACGCGAGTTCTGGGACCTCCTGCGAGGGCTCGTCGAGCGCAAGGTGACCGTGCTGCTGAGCACGGCGTATATGGACGAGGCGGGCCGCTGCTCCAAGGTCCATCTGCTGGACTCGGGTTCCTGCATCGCCTCCGGAGAGCCCAGGGCCCTGATCCAAGAGCGCGGGGCGCGGAGCATCGAGGAGCTCTTCCTCCGATGAACATCGCGGTCGAGGTGTCCGACCTCACGGTGCGCTTCGGCGATTTCACCGCCGTGGACAGGGTCTCGTTCACGGTGGGAAAAGGCGAGATCTTCGGCTTCCTGGGCGCCAACGGGGCGGGCAAGACCACCACGCTCCGGGTGCTTTGCGGCCTCCTGGTCCCGACCTCGGGGACCGCGCGGGTCGCGGGCCTCGGGTTCGAGGATGGGGGGAAAGCCATCAAGTCCAAGGTCGGATACATGTCCCAGCGCTTCACGCTCTACAACGACCTCACCGGGCGGGAGAACCTGGCTTTCACCGCGGGACTCCGCAAGCTCGATGCCGCCTACGCCCGTGAGCGTACGAGGGTGCTCCTGGACTTCATCGGCTTCGACCACAGCCTCGACGCGCTGGTCCAGGATCTCCCGGGGGGGCTCAAGCAGGAGTTGGCCTTGGCCGCGTCCATCCTCCACGACCCGGAGATCCTGTTCCTCGACGAACCGACCTCCGGCGTCTCCCCCGCGAACCGCGCGAGGTTCTGGGAGCTCATACGGCGGCTGACTTCCGCCGGCAAGACCGTGATGGTGACCACGCACGTCATGGACGAGGCTGAGCGCTGCGGCCGCATCGCGCTCATGCGCGCGGGCAGGCTCATCGCAGTCGACTCCCCGGCGGCGCTCAAGCAGAGGACCGGGAGCGCGTCCCTGGAGGACGTGTTCCTCCGCCTGGTGGAGGGGGAGGATCGATGAGGGTCCGCTCCATCGCCGCCAAGGAGGTCCGCCACGTGCTGCGCGACCCCTTCACCTTGGCCTTGGCCCTGGGCCTTCCCATCCTGCTCGTGACCTTCTTCGGCTTCGCCATAGACCTGGAGAGCAAGGGCATCGGCCTGTTCGTGCAGGATAGGGACCATTCACGGCCTTCGCGGGAGCTCGCCGAGGTGTTCTTCAGTTCGGACTACTTCCGCCCCGAGGAGGGAGCCCGGGCGACAGCGACCCTGGTGATCGAGCCCGGTTTCGGCAAGGAGGTCCGCGCGGGCGAGGAGGTCTCCGCCCAGCTCCTCCTGGACGGGGCGGACAACGCTCGGGCCGGCGCGGTATTGGGATATGTGCCCGGCCTCGCGGCTGCGGCCGGACATAGGCTCGGGTATGAGGGCGGAATGGAAGGGGTGCGGCTCAAGACCCGGTTCCTCTACAACCCGGAGCTGAGCTCCCGCTGGTTCATCATCCCCGGCCTGGGAGTGGTGGTGATGGGCCTGCTGTCGATCATGCTGACCGCGCTCACGGTGGCGCGCGAGTGGGAGAACGGGTCCATGGAACTGCTGCTCTCGACCCCGGTGCGTCCCCGGGAGATCATCATGGGCAAGCTCCTGCCCTACGTGGCCCTCTGCCTGGTGGGGGTGGTGACGGTCTATCTCACGGCGCGCCTGGGCTTCGGCGTGCCTTTCCGGGGGAGCCACATCCTCTTCGCGGTCTCCAGCCTCATGTACCTGGTGGCGTGCCTGTCCTGGGGGCTACTCGTCTCCGTGGCCACCCGCCGGCAGGACCTGGCCATGCAGTTCGCCATCGTAAGCGGGCTTCTGCCTTCGTTCTTGCTCTCCGGTTTCGTGTTCCCCATCGAGAGCATGCCGGCCTTCTTCCAGGCCTTCACCTCGATCCTCCCGCAGAAGTGGTACATGGTGCTCAGCCGCGACATCTTTCTGAAAGGCGCGGGGCTCTCCGAGCTGCTCAAGCCTTTGGGCGCGCTGCTCCTCATGGACCTGGTGCTCATCTCAGCCGCCATCCGACGCTTCAAGGGGGACTTGGAGCCGTGAACCAGACCCTGCTCGCTTTCGCGCGCAAGGAGCTCTCGCAGACCCTGCGGGACGTGAGCATGCGCATGGTGCTTTTCGTCATGCCGGTCATACAACTGAGCGTGTTCGGCCTGGCTCTTAAGACCGAGGTGAGCGGAGTGCGCTTGAACGCGGTCTATGAGCCCTCGGACCGGGCCATGGCGCGCGTGGTGGAGAGGTTCTACTCCGCGGGCTGGTTCGTCCCCGCGGCTGGTGAGGATGCGGCGCTCATCGCTCCGCCGGGCGGCCTGACCCGCGCGCTGGGCAGGGGGGATGCGCAGGTGCAGTTCCTGGTGGACGCGACCAACGCGTCCAAGGCCAGGGCTGTGGAAGCCTATGCGCGCTCCATCCTCGCCGAGGTTTTCGAGAGCCCCGGCGGGCCCGTGTCCTTGGACGTGCGCGTGCTCTACAACCCCGCCATGGAGTCCTCGGCCTTCATGGTGCCTGGGGTGATGGGGATGATCCTGTGCCTGATCACCATCATCCTGACCAGCATGTCCTTGGCCAAGGAACGGGAGTCCGGGACTTTCGAATCCATCGTGTCCGCGCCCCTGTCCGATTTGGAGATACTGCTGGGCAAGACTCTCCCCTACGTGCTTTTGGGCCTGGTGGACGGTGTCCTTGTCGTGGTCGCGGGAGTGGTCCTGTTCGACGTGCCTCTGCGCGGGCCTTTGTGGATGTTGGCCGCTTCCAACTTCGTGTTCATCATCACCACGGTCTCCGTCGGGACGCTGATCTCCACCATCGCGTACAGCCAGCAGCAGGCCATGCTGGGGAGCTTCTTGTTCCTGTTCCCGGCCATGCTGCTTTCCGGCATGATGTTCCCTGTGGAGAACATGCCCTGGTTCCTGCGCTGGGTGGCGTATGCGGACCCGCTCATGTACTTCATCGCGCTCATGCGCGAGGTGATGCTCAAGGGCGGGGACTTGGGCGTGGTGGGAAGGAACCTCTTCGTGCTCGCGCTCATGGCCTGCGGCGCCGCCTGGCTGAGCTTCAATCGCTTCCGGCAGACCCTGGATTAGGACGCCCCCCCTTGCAGAATCCTGTTTCCGGCATTACACTTAGGGAAAGAGGTATTTACATATGAGTCCGGATTCCAGCCCGACTCCGACTCCGGTCAAGCAGGGTCTGCCGTTGTTCAAGGGCGGCATCAAAAAGAAGAAGGTCCTTTTTCCCGCCGGCCTGCAGGCATCATCCAAGAAGGAACGCCGCGAACCGGCCGGGTTGCCCATGTTCCGCCAGACCGGCGCGGGGAGAGGCACTCTGATCGACCGGGTCATCGAGCGGTTCATGCGGTTCAAGATGAGCGACCTCATGCTGATCTCGGCCGGGGTCGCGGTCCTGCTCGTGGCTCCGCTGGCCGAACGCTTGATCATGGACCTCGCGGAAGGGGGCCGGGCGGGCATGAGCCGGGACGGCAAAGCCCTCCTCGGGTCCCCGTTCGGAGGCACGCTTCTGGAGATGCTGGTCAACGGCACGGTCGATAGGCTGCGCCGCCTGAGGGGCAAGGGGGGGGGCGGCGGCGACGGCATGGACGGTGTTTACGGAGAGACGGCCGGCGAGAACGGCTCCTTGTCGGGGGCCGGCCGCGCCTGGTGGGACGCGGTCAGCCCGGCCGAGGCCGCGGCTCTGGCGGCGGCACGGAAGGCCAGGCTTCCCAAGCCCAGCGACGAGTTGGCGGGCAGACTGAACGGCCTCGCGCCCATGGCCAAGCCGGCCGATTCCGGCGCCTTCGCAGCCAGCATGCTGGCATCCCTGTCGAGCAGCAATCTCGTCAAGAAGAAACCTGATGTGGAGTCCAACCTGTCCCGGATGACGGCCCCCAAGGACTACCGCGGCATGGACCGCGGAGCGGGAACGCAGGGCCTGGAAAAGCCCAAGCTGATCCGCACCGGGGACTTGGCTAGGGCGACCTCCGGCGGCCACTCCTCGGCGGACATCGCGGGCGGCAGCGTCCTGACGAACAGCGGGAACACGGTGGACCCGCAGATCCAGAAGCTGCATGACATCAACGCCAAGTGGCAGAAGATCATCGACGCGGATAACGCCGTCATCGCCGGCCTGCAGTCGAGCATCAACTCCGCCCCGGACACCTGGGCCCTCCTCACTCCGATGAAGGCGCTGGACCCTGCTTATCTCAAACTCGAGGCCGACCAGGCCAAGCATCTGGCCGAGATAGGAGAATGGACCAGCTTCGTGCAGACGAGGCTGCCCGGCTCGCCGAACGGGCTCAACGACGCCACGACCAAATCGGTGATGCGCTCCGTCATGAACGGCAGGGGCATGGCCCACAACGCGTCAAGGGCCGGCGGGCACGCTCATCACCGCATGGCGCCCGGCGAGAGGCAGCGCGCCGGCACGGGCGGCGGCCGCGGGCCCGCTCCCCAACATCACGGTAAGGCGGGTGGGAAGTAGGCGGGCCTCCGCAGAGTCTTGAGCTTATCCCCCGCACTCCCGGAGTGATATACTACTGCCCGATCCCGTATGAGACGTCTCTCCTTGCTCTTCGTGGTTTTCGCGTTCCTCGTCTGCCGAGCTTCCGCCGCTCCGCGTCCCGACGATCTGGAGACCCTCGCGGCTACGGCCGGCTCCCTGCTCAAGAGCGGCGATTACAGGGGAGCGGTCGCGGCGGCAGACCAGGCGCTCGAGATCGACCCGGACAATACGGACCTCCGTCTCGCCCGCATCCTCGCCTTGACCGGAGCGCGGGAGCTCGAAGCGGGGCTCAGATCCTGCAATGACGCATTGAAGCTCGCGCCCACGGACGCCCGCGTCTGGGCGGCGCGCTCGAACATCCACAATCTTCTCAAGAAATACGATCTGGCGCGCGGCGACGCGGAACAGGCCATCTCCCTGGACCCCGGGAACGCGGAAGCCCGCCTGGCCATGACCTTGGCCCAGGAGGGGCTGTCCGCGCCGAAGGAGGAACCCGCGAGAGGGCGCTCCTGGCTCTACGAGCACCGGGTCGGTGCGTCCGTGGCCCTGGCCGTGCTCCTGGCGTTCGTCGTCGCATCCCCGCTCCTGCTGTTCAAGAAGCTCTTCGCCCCGGCCCAGCCGGCCCAGGAGGAGGCCGGGACCCCGGCTCCTGCGGTCCCCAGGGTCGGGGGCTACCGCGTGATCAAGGCGTTGGCGAGCGGCGGCATGGGGATCGTGTACGAGGGCGTGGACACCACCCTGGACCGGCGCGTGGCCATCAAGAAGATGCGCGACGAGATCCGCAACGACCCCACGGAGCGCGAGCGGTTCCTGACCGAGGCCCGCATGGTGGCGTCCCTGCACCACCCGAACATCGTGGAGATCTACGAGGTATTGGAAGACGGGGCCGACGCGTACCTGGTGTTCGAATACGTGGACGGCAAGACGCTGCAGGAACTGCTCGCGGCCCGCAAGAAGCTCCCGCTGCGCGAGGCCGCCTGGGTCATGCAGGGGACCGCGGCGGCCCTGGATTACGCGCACGCGCGGGGCATGGTCCACAGGGACCTGAAGCCCTCGAACATCATGGTGACCCGGGAGCTGCGGGTCAAGGTCATGGACTTCGGCGTGGCCAGGCAGGGAGGACGGGATCTCGACGGGGTGGCCATGACGAACACGGTGGTGGGCACGCCTCCGTACATGGCGCCTGAGCAGTTCGAGGGCAAGGTATGCAGGGGCTCGGACGTATACGCCCTGGGGATCTGCATGTACGAGATGGTGATCGGAGACCTCCCTTTCGGAGGCGAGGGCAACGGGGTGCTGCTCGCCAAGCTGAACAAGACCTACGTGCCTCCCTCGCGCCTGATGGAAGGCCTGCCTGCGGGCTTCGACGACGTGCTGGACAAGGTCCTGGAGCCGGACCCGGAGAAACGCTGGAAGTCCGCCGCGGAGTTCGCGGCGGCGCTCAAGGCTCTTTAATCTGTCACCCCGCGGATCCCGTCGGCCTCTCCGTCCCCTTCGGGGGGGGCGTCGCCGCCGTCGTAGGACTGCAGGATCTCCTGGTTGGTGACGTCGAGCGTGCGGGGGATCTTGAGCGGCTTGGACCGGACCTTGCTGCCGCCCGCCACCGACTTGCCCTTGGGGTCCCTCGGGGCCGGGACGTTCAGGTTCCGCTTGGCGAGCGCTTCCGGTTTGGATTCGGAGCGGCCGAGCTCGTCGTCGATGTTGTCCAGGGCTTCGGACGCGGCGCGCAGTGCCTGCTCCGCATCGCGCGCCTTCCGCTCCGCTTCCCGGTAGGCGTCGTCCGCCTTGGACGCGTCCTCCGTGCTCTCGGACTTGGCCATGCGCGCGCGTCCCTCCCACCAGGGCTTGCGCTTATCCGAGGCCGCTTCCCAGCCGCGCCGGATGACTCCTTCGATCTGGATGTTGAGCCGCCTGCCGTGGTTGAAGTTGATGCGGTTTCCGGAGCGGGTCTGGAGCTCCTTGCCGTCCTGGGTCTTCGCGTCCGCTTCGCCGGTCTTGTCCACGGATTTGCGCATGCCCTCTTCCGCCGGCTTGAGCTGGGCCTCCATCTGCCGGATGACGTCCTCGGCCCCCTCGACCGCGCGGCCGAGCCACTTGTTCGCGTTGAGGATGACGTCGCGGGACTGCATCTTGACTTGGTACTGCGTGGGTGTGCCGCGGGTCCTGCGCTGGCCGAGGCGGCCCAGGGCTTCCTTGTCCAGGGTCTCGGCCGTCTGCGCCAGGCCGTCCACGGTCTCTATGCGGCTCTTGGCGCGCAGGACGTAGCCCTTGGCCTTGGCGATCTTCTCCGCCGCCTTCTTGAGGTTCTGCCGCAAAGGAGAGAGCTCGGGGCCCAGGGGTTGGATCTCGGAGAGCTGCTCGACCGGCACGGGCCGGCCCGTGGAATCCGGCGGGCTGATCTGCATGGCCGCGGCCGTGGCGCGGGCGGTCTGCGCCACGGAACGGAGCTGGCTCACGGAGGCGCGGTTGCGTTCTTGGATCGGGGTCAGCTCCTCACCGACCTCGCGGAGGATGTCCCTGGCCGTGGAGAGCTTCTCCGGCGACATGGCCTCGGTCAGGTCGTTGTAGGCGAGGCGAAGGACCTCGCGTGCCAGATCCGCGTTGCGCAGGATCCTGTCGCGCGGGATATCGTTCCCCTTGCGCAGTTGCTTCTCGAGATTGAGCATGAAGAGGTCCACGCCCGGGATGTGGGGGGAGACCCCGTTGCCCCCGATGCAGTCCTCCAGATGCTTGACCAGGGTATAGAGGTCCTCCCGCGGCGGAGATCTTCGGAAGTCCGGGTCGCGCTCCTCCTTCCGGGTATCGAAGGACGGGGCCTTCAGGCGGCCCGCATGGGCGTCCGCTGCGAGGATGGAGGCCAGCAGAACGGCGAGTATGAACCGAGCCATCTATGGATGTTGTACAGCCGAAAGACCGGGGTTTCAAAGGCCTAGAGGGCCTAGCGAGTATGGGCCTTTGGACCTATGAGCGGAGCGGCCCGGCGCCTGGCCTGCCGGCCAGGGCCATCTCGGCGAGGGCCCCGCTGACGAGCTCGTCGAAGAGCTCCCGGACGGTCGTCATCTTGTCGATGCGCGAGACGTTGTGTCCGCAGAATACGACCGCCTCCTCGAGGAGGCCGCGCGAGGCGTTATCCAGGGCCTTGGCGATGCAGTAGGGGGAGGCCGCGGGGTTGCAGCTCCGCAGGCAGCGGTAGCCGCACTTGAAGCGAACCCTCTCGCCCCGGGCCAGCCGTTCGATGAGCGGGGTCTTGATGGCCCGCCCCGGCATGCCCACCGGACTGTCGATGATCATGACGTCCTTGTCCTGGGCCGCGAGGAACAGGTCCTTGAACTTCTGCGACACCGAGCACTCGGCCGTCACCACGAAGCGGCTCGCGATCTGGACGCCGGCCGCTCCCAATTTGAGGAACTTGGCGATGTCCTTGCCGTCGAAGATGCCGCCGGCCGCGATGACCGGGATGTTCAGGCCGCGCGTGATCCCGAGCACCTCCGGGACGATGGCCTCCAAAGGCTGGGAGGTCCGGGCCCGCAGCTCGTCGGCCTTGAACCCGAGGTGTCCCCCGGCCAGCGGCCCCTCGACGATGATGCCGTCGGGCAGCCGGTCGTAGCGCTTCTTCCAGGTCGAGGTCATGAGCGCGGCGGCCCGCGCGGATGAGATGATGGGGAGGATCCGGGTGTCCGAGCCTTCCACGTACTCCGGGAGCTTCAGGGGCAGGCCCGCGCCCGAGGCGATGAAGTGAGCCCCCTCCTTGGCCGCGGTCCGCGCCAAGTCCTCGTAATTGCTCAGCGCCACCAGGATGTTCACGCCCACGACGCCCCGGGTGGCCGCCTTGGCGTTGCGGATCTCGCGCTGCAGGCCTTCCCGCGAGGCCTTGACGAAATCCGTCTCATTCTCCGCGGTGCCGAACCCGAGCCCAGCGCTCGCGATGGTCCCGGCTCCGCCGCACTCGGCCACGGCCGCGGCAAGGGACGATGTGGAGACCTTGACGGCCATGCCGCCTTGGATGATGGGGACCTCGACTCTCAGATCCCCGATGTTAAGGGGTTGCAATTTTCCTGCCACGTGTCTCTCCTCGCGGCTCATCGCACGTAGTCGCGCAGCGCATCCGATCTGGATGGGTGGCGCAGCTTGCGGATGGCCTTCGCTTCGATCTGGCGCACCCGTTCCCGGGTCACCTTGAAGACTCTGCCGACTTCCTCCAGGGTCTGGGGCCGGCCCGTGTTGATGCCGAAGCGCAGCTTGATGATCCGGGCCTCCCGGTCCGTCAGCGTGGAAAGGGCTTTCTCGATGTCGAATCGGCACAGGCTCGCTTCCGCCGAATTCCCAGGCGCCGGTCCGGCCTTGTCCTCGATGAAGTCCTGCAGATGGGTGTCGCCCTCGTCGCCGACCGGAGTCGCGAGCGAAACAGGCTCCTGCATGATCTCCATGACCGTCTTCACCCGGCTCGCCGGGACGCGCATGTTCTGCGCGTACTCGGCGACCGTGGGTTCCCGCCCGTGCCTCTGCATGTAGCGGCGCGTCACCTTCCTCAGCCGCGAGGTCAGTTCCGCCATGTGGACCGGGATGCGGATGGTCCGCGATTGGTCCGCGATGGCCCGGTTGATGGACTGGCGGATCCACCACGTGGCGTAGGTGGAGAACTTGAAGCCGCGCTTGTACTCGTACTTCTCGATCGTCTTCATGAGCCCGAGCGCGCCTTCCTGGATGAGATCGGAGAATTCCAGGCGCGAACCGGCCCGCTTCTTCGCGATGGAGACCACGAGCCGCAGATTGGCCTTGATGAGCCTGAGCGTGTCCTTGAGGATCTCCTCCTCGAGGGCGACGATCCTGCGGTCGAGCTCCAGGAACTGGTCGGCGGGGATGGGGATCGTGCGGATCAGGCGGCCGAGCCGGTCCTTCGCGCAGGCCATGGCCTTGAGCGCGGCATCGCGGCCGTCGCCGGGTCTCTTCAGGCCGTCCTTCAGGCGCGTCTTCCAGCCCTCCAGCTCGCGCCGGCACGCGCGGATCTTGGCGGCCGTGTTCTTGATCTTGTTGGTCAGGCGCCGGATCTTCTCCTGGTTGAGGTCGAGGCCGATGATCCTTTTGGCCGCGGCTTTTCCGCGCGCCTCGACGGCCTTCTGGAGCTTCCGACGCCGCTCGCCGGAGAGCCTCTTGTCCTTGAGTTTGTCCAGCAGGCCTGCGGTCTCGCCCTCGGCCTTGGCGATGAAGCGGGCGACCGAGGCCATGCGTTTGCCCATGGCGTCGACTTCGCGGATGCTCCGGCGGCCGCGGGGCATGAGCTCCTTCGGCGTCATCTCGCGGAGCGCGATCAGGTCCTGCCAGCTGCGGATCTCGCGCCGTGCGACGGGGGATTCCAGCACCAAAAGGCGGAGCTCCTTGCGGCGCTCGCACACGTTCCTGGCGAGGGATACTTCCTCTTCGCGGCTGAGCAGGGGGACCTTGCCGATCTCGGAGAGGTACATCCGGACCGAGTTCGAGGTGTCCGTATTGGACCCCCATTCTTCGGCGTAGGCCTCTTTGTCGGGGTCGGTCGGAAGGGGGATGCCGTCCTTGTTGAGTTCGAGGAGATCGCCCCAGGCCTGTTTGGAGACCCTATCCACCCCTACAGTTTCTCCCCGCCCCCGAAGGATGGCCCGCTCCCGAAGGCCGGCCGGGGACCCGCGGAGCGTCCCAGGCCTCCGCTGCGGGTCCTGCGGCGACGGCGCTTGCGCGCGGCCTCCTCCCGCTTGCGCTTCTTCTCCGCGCTGGGGGAGAGGTAGTACTGACGGCGTTTGATCTCTTTGAGAATCCCGTTGCGCTGGCACTCGCGCTTGAACCGCCGGAGCGCCTCTTCGATCCCTTCACCCTCTCTGACTTTTATGAATACCATGTGGTTATTCCTGCGTTTCTCCCGGCAGCGCTGAAAGGACGGCGCGGTGGCCCCGCGCCCCTGATTCAGGCGAGTATGAACTCGGCCTTCGATTGTGCTGGCAGGGTATTATGGCAAATTACTAGTCCGGCAGATAGGGCCGGTTCAGCCGGCGCATCTCCCACCCTTCGGGCACGAGGTCGTAGACCGACTTGTTCGCCGCCCGCAGGATCTCGTGGATGGGGGCGTAGGTGTCCTCCCATACCGGGCGGAACCCCGAGATATCGGCCATGGTGCGCAGGACTGCCTTGCCCTCGGCCGTATCACCCAAGGACTGGAAAGCGGCCGTGATGGCCTGGCGCTTGTCGCGCCGCAAGCCATGGCGGAGGACGAAGGGCTCGTTGGGCACCATCCCGGTCTTGGCGAGGATGCGCAGACCCCGATGGCGGCTGATCATGTCGAAGTACGTGGCCGCCGCGGCAACCTCCCCGGCCTTGAGCCTGCGGATCGACTCCTCGTGGCTGCCCGTGAACTCGGCCTGGATGTCTATGTTTCCGCCGAGCAGGAACACCGCGGGGAGCAGGAAGCCGCTGAGCGAGGTGGGTTTGGCGAAAGCCACCTTCTTGCCTGCCAGGGCCCGCACGCTCGAGATCGTCCCCGGCCGGACGAGGAGCACGCCCGTGTACTCGGTCTCTTTCTCGTGCCGGAGCGCTTGGAGCGTGGGGCTGACGCCGTATTCCTCCCGGGCGAGGAGGTACTCATCCACGTTGATGAGGCCCGCGTCCGCCGTCCCGGCGCCGAAAGCCTCGACGACCTGGATCGCGGAGGTCGCGACGCGGACCTGAACGGCCATGCCGGACGTCTCGGTCAGATGCCGTTGGACGAAGTCGAGATCGCCCCGTGTCCCGGGCATGTACAACGGCGACAGGATCACGACCAGGGGGTTCCCGTCGCTGCCGACCGTGGCTTCGTCCCTGCGGCCGCAGCCGGCGAGGACGGTCAAGGACAAGAGACAGGCGAAGAGGGTTCGTCTCAGCATGGGGGTATTCTAGCCTTTTCTGGCCAAAAGAGTGATGCTCGAAGCGGTCCCGGCCAAAGCGTAGGCCTGGTCCGAAAGGACCTCGAGCTTCCGGAACCCGGCGTCCCGGACCGCCTTAAGATAGTCTTTGCGGAGGAGCGCTCCGGAGATGCAGGCGGTATAGAGGTCCTTGTCCGCCTTGAGCTTGGGCGCGAGGGCTTTCTCCAGGACGATGTCGCTGACCACGAGACGGCCGCCGGACTTCAGCACGCGGAAGGCCTCCCGGAACACCTTCGGTTTGTCCGGGGAAAGGTTGATGACGCAGTTGGAGATGATGATGTCCACCGAGGAGCCCTCGACGGGGAGCTCCTCGATCGTCCCCTCGCGGAACTCCACGTTGCCGAGCTTGAGCTTGGCGGCGTTGCTGCGGCTGAGGGAGAGCATCTCCGGGGTCATGTCCACGCCGATGACGCGGCCTTTGGCTCCCACCTTTCGGGCCGCGAGGAACACGTCCTTGCCCGCGCCGGAGCCCAGGTCAAGGACCACGTCGCCTCGCTTGAGCTGGGAGAATGAAACCGGGTCGCCGCAGGAGAGCCCGAGGTCCCCTGCGGTCGCCGGCCGGGGGGCGCAACCGCCCCCTGCGCGAGAGGAAGAACTGCTCGCTTCGGGGACCGCGGCTCCTGAGCCGCAGCAGCAGGAGCACTGCTTCTTGGCGACCTTGCCGTAGGCTTTCCGGACCATCGAATGTGCGCGGTTCATGCATCCTCCTTCAAGCGCAACGCGACATTGACCAGGCCGATGAGCACCGGCACCTCCACCAAGGGCCCGATGACCGCGGCGAAGGCTGCGCCGTGGCCGATGCCGAAGGTGGCGATGGCGACCGCGATGGCGAGCTCGAAGTTGTTGGAAGCCGCCGTGAATGAGAGCGTGCAGGCCACTGGGTAGCCCGCCCCCACGCGGCGGCTCAAGAAGAAGGAGACGAAGAACATGATCACGAAGTAGGTCAAGAGCGGCACCGCGATGCGCAGGACATCGAGTGGGGACCCCACGATGCGATGCCCCTGGATGGAGAACATGACCACGATGGTGAACAGGAGCGCGATCAGGGTGATGGGGCTGATGGCCGGGATGAGGCGGCCGTGATACCACTCCTTCCCTCTCGCGGAAACCAGGGCGAAGCGCGTGGCCATGCCCGCCAGGAAGGGGATGCCGAGATAGATGAAGACGCTCTTGGCGATCTCGCCCATGGTGATGTTGACCACCGCCCCGGAAAGCCCCAGCTTCGCGGGCAGGATCGTGATGAAGAACCAGGCGAAGGCGGAGAAGAAGAGCACTTGGAAGATGGAGTTGAACGCGACGAGTCCCGCGCAGTACTCGGCGTCGCCTTTGGCGAGGTCGTTCCAGACGATGACCATGGCGATGCAGCGCGCCAAGCCGATCAGGATGAGGCCGATCATGTACTCGGGATATCCGCGCAGGAAGATGACCGCGAGGGCGAACATCAGGACGGGCCCGATGATCCAGTTCTGGATAAGGGAAAGCGTCAGGACCTTCTTGTCCGCGAACACCCGGCCGAGTTCCTCATAGCGGACCTTGGCCAAGGGAGGATACATCATGAGGATGAGCCCGATGGCGATGGGGATCGAGGTCGTGCCGACGCTGGATGCCGTGTTGAATGAGGTCACGGCGGCTGGGAAGAGCCAGCCCAGGCCCACGCCCGCGGCCATGGCCAGGAATATCCACAGGGTCAGCCAGCGGTCCAGGAATGATAGCTTGGATGCGATCGTCGGTCCATTGTTCATAGGATTTTGAAGATGTCCTTCAGTGCGAAGTAAACGCCGAGGAGCACCAGGACGGCTCCTGTGGCTAGCCGCGTCCAGCGCTCGACCGCGCTGACCCGCGCGAAGCTCTTGGACAAGACGCCGGCCCCGCCCGCGATGGCTGTCGCGAAAAGCATGACAGGGAGTCCAGTGGCCAAGCCGTAGACGAGCGGCAGAAAGACGACGGACCGGCTCTTCAGGGCCAGGGGGATGAGCGCGCCGAAGAACAGAGCTGCCGAGACAGGGCAGAACGCTAGAGCCAGGAGGAACCCCATCCCCGCGGAGCCCAGAGCGCCGCTGCGCATGAGCCGCGAAGTCCAGGCTTCGCCGGGCCGCCACGATCCGAACCGCCACGGCAGGAGGTCCAGGAGCACCGTTCCGGTAAGGACCAGGACCGGGCCGAGCGCCTTGTTGAAGTAGCGCTGCAGGAAGTCCGAGAGCACGGGGATCGAGAGCCCGGCTGCCGCGATGAGCATGGCGAGGCCCGCGTATGCCGCCGCGCGCCCGATCGAGTACGCCGTGCCGTAGGCCGCGGCTTTGCGGCTGGAAGGACCGCTCCGCAGGCAGAAAGACAGGGCCGCGATGTTCGACGCCAATGGACAAGGGCTGATCGAGGTCAGTATCCCGAGCCAGAAGGCGGTCGCCGCTCCGAGCATGGCTACTTGAGGAACTCCTCCGTCTCCTTCCTCACATAGGCGATGAAGGCGTCCTTGTCATCCAGGTGATCCCATACGTCGGTCAGGACTTTGTGCCGGACTTCCTTGCCTCCCGATTCCCGGACCAGGACGAGCGACTTGGTGTAGAGCCCGTAGTCCTTGATGAAGTGCCGGTTGGCCGACTCGTCCACGTTGACGGTCTCGAATCTCAACCGGCCTGAATCGAGCTCCTTGCGCAGCCCGGTCTCGACGGCTTCCCGGGAGTAGTTCTCGATCTTGATGCAGTTCGAGCAGCGGGCGTTGCCGTGGCAGTAGCGAGCGATGACGACCGGCCGGGTCGTTTCTTGGATGACTGGCGGCACTGCTGTTCGCGGCGCGGGGGCTCCCTTCTCGAACACCGCGTACGCGACGCTGATGGCTGCGAACGCCAGCAGGCCGTAGCCCAAGGCTCGCTTCATCGGAGCCATCCTCTGACCGTCTCCGGGCTCGGGACCTTCCCTTCGATGACTTTCTTGCCGTCGATGAAGACGGCCGGAGTGAACATCACCCCTCTGGACACGATCTCATCGATGTCCGTGACCTTGACCACCTCGGCGTCGCGCTTGAGTTCAGCCAGCACATCCTTGATGACCTTCTCCGCCGTTTGACACTTGGGACAGCCCGGTCCGAAGACTTCGATCTTCATGATGTTCTCCTTAGAACAGAGCTCCGTACACCATCCCGGCCGCCGTGGACATGGAGACCACCAGGCCGACGTAGGTCAGCATCTTCTTCGTCCCCATGACCTTGTTGAGCACGATCATGCTTGGCAGGCTCAAGGCGGGGCCAGCCAGAAGCAGAGCCAACGCCGGACCCTTGCCCATGCCCGAGCCCATGAGCCCCTGCAGGATGGGGACCTCCGTGAGCGTGGCGAAATACATGAGGGCTCCGGCCACGGACGCGAACAGGTTGGCCCAAATGGAATTGCCTCCAACCAGCATGTCCACGTAGCGGTTCGGGATGAGACCGTTGTCCAAGCCCGGCCGGCCCATGAGCAGCCCGGCGACGAAAACGCCTCCCAGGAGCAGCGGGAATATCTGCTTGGCGAAATCCCAGGTCGAGTCTTTCCAGGCAACGAGTTCTTCCTTCTTGAACCAGCGGGCCAGCATCCAGAGCAGGGCCAGCACGCTCAGCCCTTTGAGCCATCCGGGGAGCACGAGGAAGCTGACCATGGCCGAGAAATAGAGGACGTCCTTCCAGAGGGGGCGTGTGGTTTCTTCGCCGGCGGCTGAGAACATGGGATCGTCAGGGACGACGTTCTCCTCGTGCCTGAAGAGGAATGCCATGGCCAGACCGATGATCACGGAGAACGAGACGGCCCCCACGGCGCGCGCCGCGCCCATCTCCAGACCGAGCACCCGCCCGGTCAGGATGATGGCCAGCACATTGATGGCCGGGCCTGAATAGAGGAAGGCCGCGGCCGGGCCGATGCCTGCCCCGCGCTTGGATATTCCCGCGTAGATGGGGAGTACGGTGCAGGAGCAGACCGCGAGGATGGTCCCGGACACGGAGGCCACTCCGTAAGAGAGGAACTTGTTGGCCTTGGCTCCGAAGTATCTCATGACCGAGGCTTGGGACACGAAGACGGAGATCGCCCCCGCGATGCAGAACGCCGGGACCAGGCAGAGCAGGACATGGTGGTGCGCGTAGTCCTGGAGCATCCAGAACGCCTCCATGATGGAGTTCTGGACCCTGGGGTGGGAGAACGGCGCGTAGTAGATGGCCAGGAATATCCCGGCCATCAGGCCCAGCTTGGACTTCTCCCTCACGCTTTCCTCCTGCAAAGGCATCTGCGATCCGCCCTGGCTGCGGCCTTTCTGTCCTTGAGGATGGCATCATCCTCGCTCGTCTCAGTCAGGAGGGTCTTGAGCACCTTGCCGGAAGGGCCGGCCAGGGCGGACCTGGACAGCTCGTAATCCACCCACAATCCGTTCTTGCGGTCCTGCACGAGCCCGCAGTCTCGCAGGACGCGCAGGTGCTGGGACGCGACGGACTGCTTGAGCCGCAGGGCCGCGCAGAGTTCGCACACGCACATCCTGCGCGCGGACAGGCAGGCCAGGATGCGCAGGCGGTTGGGTTCGGCGATGACGTTCAACAAGCGCAGTGTTCTGGAGAGGGGCATGCGGCTATTATAGCAATATATGCGCAATCACTAATATAATTTTTTGACCCCTCCGGCCTGTAAAACGCATAATCGAGACGATGAACCACCCCTGGGCCGCGGCCCTGATCTTCCTCGCGACCTATCTCCTGCTCTCCTTCCAGAACCTGCCGGGGGTGTTCCTCCGCCGGTCCGCGGCGGCCCTGCTCGGCGCGGTGGCCATGGTGGCCGTGGGAGTGGTGAGCCTGGACAAGGCCTACCGCCTGGTCGATCTGGACACCATCGTCTTCATCCTGGGCATGATGATCGTCATCGGCTACTTCGAGGTGAGCGGCTTCTTCGAAAGGGTCGAGTGGCTCATCCTCAAGAAGGCCCGCACCACGCGGGACCTGCTCGCGCTCATCGTGGCCTCCTCCGGGATCCTCTCGGCCTTGTTCATGAACGACACCATCTGCCTCATGCTGACCCCGGTGGTGGTGCGGCTGGTCCGGCGCTGCGGACTCGAGCCCGCGCCCTACCTGATCGCCTTGGCCACCTCCTCGAACATCGGTTCCGTGTTCACGCCCATGGGCAATCCGCAGAACATGATCATCGCGGTCCACTCGAGGATCCCGTTCTCCCTCTTCGTGCTCGAGCTCGCCCCGATCACCGCGCTGGGGCTCTGGCTCAACTACTTCGCCCTCCGCTGGGCTTACAAGGAGGAGTTCGGTCGGGGCAAGGCCATCCAGCTGGGCGAGGTCGCGTTTCCTGCGGGCCGCGGGAGGCTCCTCCATGTCTGCCTCGTCATCTCCGTCGTGCTCCTGGTCCTCTTGGCATTGAACGTGCACCCGCCCCTGGCCGCCATCGCGGCCGCGGCGGCCCTTATCCTGGCCGGGGCCACGAAGCCGCGGGAGGCGTTCTCGCGCATCGACTGGGAGCTCCTGCTCATGTTCGCCAGCCTTTTCGTGGTCATGGGGGGCTTGCGCGAGTCCGGCCTCCTGGAGGAACTGATCAGCCGGCTGGCCCAAGCCAAGGATGCCGGCCTCCTGGCCCAGCTCGGCGGGCTTTCCCTGGTCTCCGGAGCCCTGTCCAACATCGTGAGCAACGTGCCGGCCGTGATATTCCTCTCGAACCTCCTGCCCGCGCTGGGGGATCACTCTTCGCTGTGGCTGGCGTTGGCCGCGTCGAGCACCGTGGCGGGGAACCTCACCATCATCGGATCCGTGGCCAACCTCATCGTGTTCGAGTCGGCCCGCAAGGACGCTCAGGTGGGGTTCTGGGAATATTTCAGGGTCGGCGCGCCGCTGGCGGTGCTGCTGACGGTCGTTTCAGTCCTCTGGCTGTCCGTCCTGGGCTGACAGCTCATCCAAGAATGCGCGATACACCGCGGGGTCGAAGCGGCTCCGTTCCTTCTCCATGATGGCCAGGGCCTCCTCCATCTTCATCCCCGGGCGGTAGGGGCGGTTCTCCATCAAGGCGTCGAAGACGTCCACCACGGCCGTGATGCGGGCCTCGAAGGGGATTTTCGTTCCCCGGAGTTTGTCCGGATACCCGCTCCCGTCGAAGGCTTCGTGGTGGCTGCGCGCGATCCGGGCCGCCATCCGCCGCCACCTGCGCCCCGGTCGGGCGCTTCCCCGCGACAGGGTCTGCTCCCCTTTCTCTGGATGACTCTCCATCAGCGTCCGCTCTTCCGGCGTCAGACGGCCGGGTTTGCTGATGACGGCATGGACCTCGGGGTCCATCTTGCCCACATCGTGCAGCCGTGCCGCCCTGGAAAGGTCCTGGGCGTAGGACTCGGAGGATCCCATGGCCAGGGCCAGCCTCGCGGCCATGAGCCCCACGCGGACCATGTGGTAGTAAAGGCTCCGATCGAAGCGCCAGATCCGTCCGTAGAGCGCGAGCAGGCTGGGTGTCCTCCGGCGGCGGTGCGTCTCTTTTAGAGCCTGCGCAGCCTTCTTCAACTCATCGGCATACCGGCTGTCCGGAACGTTCTCCAGGCCCCAGGAGCGGGAATCTGCGGGGCTCAAGATGGAGCGGGTCGTCTTCCCGGCGCTCCGGCCGAAGGAGCCCGTGAAGAGGTCGTCCTCCGACGGCAAGCGACGGCTGTTGTCGAAAGCGACGCCCAGGGCCGGGCTTTCCCCGGAAGGCAGGGCTTCGGCGAGCTCCTTGAGATGATCGCTTGTCGAGACAGCCCCATCCTCCGCCTTTTGAACAGGCGACGCCGGGCTGGCCGTCTTGGGCACGGCCTGAGGAAGGGCGAGCTGGAGAGGGGCCGCAGCCGCGGATCGCGGAACGGCCGCTTTGTCGGATATGAGAGAGGGGGCTGGCTGCAGGGCGGGGAGGAGTCCTCCCACGCTCAGGGTCGGCGCCAGGCTTTGGGCCGGGCTCAGGAGCGGGCTGACCGGCGTTTGCGCCCCTGCGATGCCGATGACGCCGGGCAGGACGGGCTGGAGAGTGGGCGCAACCTGGGATTGCGCCAGGGCCTGGAGGGTGCGCGCGAGCACCAGGAGGGAGGATAGGAGTAACGACCTCATTAGGGTCAGTATGGCCCGGATAATACATGCACTCCAGGTACCATCGACCTAAAAGAGCTGGGTCTTTAGGTCCGTCCCGGCCCCTGCGGGAGAAATGGTATAATCACGTCGTACCCACCCTGATTCGGGTCCGCGCCCGGCTTCACGGGCGGACTCTCAAGATGAACCGAGACGAGATTTCCAAGCGGCGCACCTTCGCGATCATCTCCCACCCGGACGCGGGGAAGACGACGCTCACCGAGAAGCTCCTGCTCTACGGGGGCGCGGTCCAGCTCGCGGGCTCCGTGACGGCGCGCAGGCGGGAGCAGAACACGACCTCCGACTGGATGGAGCTCGAGCGCAAGCGCGGCATCTCGGTCAATTCCACCGTCCTGCAGTTCGAGTACCGGGGCTTCCACGTCAACCTCCTCGACACTCCCGGGCACAGGGATTTCTCGGAGGACACCTACCGGGTGCTGACCGCGGTCGACGCGGTCTTCATGGTGCTCGACGCCGCCAAGGGGATCGAGAGCCAGACGCTCAAGCTCTTCGAGATCTGCCGCGACCGCCAGCTCCCCATCTTCACTTTCGTCAACAAGCTCGACCGGCCCGCGATGGAGCCCCTGGCGCTGCTCGACGAGATCGACACCCGTCTCCAGCTGCATCCCTTCCCGATGAACTGGCCGCTGGGTCTGGGGCCGGACTTCAAGGGCGTCTTCGACCGCCGCGCGAAGCAGCTGCACTTCTTCGAGAGGGTCCCCGGCGGAGCCTTCCGCGCTCCGGTGACCGTCCTGGACGGCATCGACGAGGAGGCCGGCCGCCGGATGGGCCCCGCGGACCTGGGCAAGGTGCTCGACGAGATCGCGCTGCTCGACGAGGTCGGCGAGCCCTTCGACCCGGAGGCGGTCAGGGCCGGCGACATGACGCCCGTCTTCTTCGGCAGCGCCATGAACAATTTCGGCGTCCAGCTTCTGCTCGACGGCTTCCTGGCGCTCTCATCCCCGCCGCGGCCCCAACCGACCGTGGCGGGGGACATCCGGCCGGAGGATCCGCGCTTCTCCGGGTTCGTCTTCAAGATCCAATCCAACATGGACCCCAGGCATAGGGACCAGCTCGCCTTCGTGCGGGTATGCTCCGGACGCTTCCAGAGGGACATGCGGGTCGTCCATTCCCGCACGGGCGAAGAGGTGCGCCTCTCCAGCTCGCATAAGCTGCTCGGGCGCGAGCGGGAGACCGTGGACGAGGCCTACGCCGGGGACGTCATCGGCATCGTCGGGCATTCCCAGTTCCGCATCGGCGACACCCTGACCGAGGACGCGGGCATCGTGTTCAGGGAGATCCCGCGCTTCCCTCCGGAGCATCTCGCCTACCTGCATTGCGCCAACACCGCGGAGTTCAAGCGGTTCCGCACGGGGCTGGACCATCTCCTGCAGGAGGGCGTGGTGCAGACGTTCACCCTGCGCGGGGGCGCGTCCAGGGTCCCGCTGCTCGGCGCGGTCGGTCCGCTCCAGTTCGATGTGCTCCAGTATCGCCTGAGCACGGAGTACGGAGCCGGGTCCCGTCTGGAGCCCGCTCCCTGGCAGGTCGTGCGTTGGGCGCCGGATGCGTCGTCGGCCGCGAGGATCGAGGACGCGCTCTCCTCCGGCGAACGGCTGGCCGAGGATGCCGACGGCGGACTGGTGGTCTTGTTCGAGAAGGAATGGGACTGCAGGTATTTCATGGAGAAGCATCCGGACATCCCGCTCTCGAAGCTCCCCCGCAAGCTCGCCAGTCTGGGAAGTGCGGTATAATGCTGCCATGAGCGATGAGATCAAGCGTTTCTACCGCGCCAGGACGGACCGCGTGTTCCTCGGCATACTCGGCGGATTGGGGAAGTACTGGGGGACCGACCCGACGATACTGCGGGTCGCGTTCATGTTCCTGCTGGTCCTGACCGGGGTCGCGCCTTTCGGGATCGCGTACCTGCTCTGCTACTTCATCGTCCCGCTCGAGCCCTAGACCGCGGTACGGCAGTCCTGCCTTCATGGAAAGCGTCCTGGGCCGGGAGTGTTTCCTCTAGGCGGGTCCGCGTCAAGGTCAGGCGCTGGTGGGCGCCACCGGGGAGTGACCAGCCGGACGTGAGGACCCGTTCTCCTGTGGACCGGCCCAGGGAGATCGTCATGCCTTCAGCCTAGCCCCGGCGTGTTGATGCCTTGTTGCGATTCGGGAAATATTTGGTAAATTGGCTGCATGAGCGCGACCCAAGTCCAGTTCCTCGGCGGCGCAGGCACGGTGACCGGCTCCAAGCTCCTCGTGAGTTCGGCAGGCGCACAGACCCTCGTCGATTGCGGGCTCTTCCAGGGGATCAAGGAACTCCGGCTCCGGAACCGGGAGCCTATCCCTGTCGAGGCGTCGAGGCTGAGCGCCGTGGTGCTTACGCACGCCCATATCGATCACAGCGGTTTTTTGCCCCGGCTCGTGAAGCAAGGCTTCTCCGGACCCGTCTACTGCACGCCGGCCAGCCTGGAGCTCCTCAAGATCCTCCTGCCCGACGCCGGGCATCTGCAGGAGGAAGAGGCGAGGTACGCGAACAAGGAGGGCTTCTCCAAGCACTCCCCGGCTCTGCCTCTCTACACCTTGCAGGACGCCAGAGACTGCCTGCGCCTGCTCAAGCCGTTGGACTACGGGACCGAGGCCGCTCTCGGCGCGGGCATGACGGCGAAGCTCCAGCCGAGCGGGCATATCCTGGGTTCCGGCTCCGTGGAGATGGCCTTGGGCGGGCACAAGCTCCTCGTCTCGGGCGACCTGGGGGGCTATGACTGCGCCGTCATGCGTCCTCCGGCTCCCATCCCCCCGGGGATGGATCACATCGTGGTGGAATGCACCTATGGGGGGAGGGTGCAGGACCCCACCCCGATCCCGGACCAGCTGGTCCGACATATCCGTCCCGTGCTGGACAGGAAGGGGGTGGTCGTCATCCCGGCTTTCGCGGTCGGCCGGACCACGGTGCTCCTCTATCACCTGCGCCGCCTGGAAGCGAGCGGCAGGCTCCCGGAGGTCCCGGTGTTCGTGGACAGCCCCATGGCCACGGACGCGGTGGAGATCTACCGGCGCTTCGCGCACGAGCACAATATCGGGGCGGACGTGCTGGAGGGCTCCATCCGTCTGCGGCAGACGCGGCTTGTCCGGTCCTCGGAGGAGTCCAAGGGCCTCAATCGGATGGACGGGCCTGCCATCATCCTCTCGGCCAGCGGCATGGCCACGGGCGGACGCATCCTGCATCACCTCAAGAACAGGCTGCCCGATGCCAACAACCTCGTCCTGCTCGCCGGATATCAGGCCGAAGGGACCCGTGGAAGGAGCCTGCAGGAGGGCGCCGCGGTCGTGAAGATCCACGGCGAAGAGGTCCCGGTCCGGGCGCGGGTCGCCACGGTCAACGGGATATCCGCGCACGGCGACTCGAACGAGCTCCTGCGCTGGCTTTCGACATGCCCGAGGCCTCCGAAGCGGCTCTTCCTCGCGCACGGGGAGGCTTCCCAGCTCAAGGCCCTGGCCGACAAGGTCAAGCGGGAGCTCGGCTGGGCGTGCCATATCCCGAGCCACCTCGAGCGCATCGAGCTGGCCAGGTCCTAAGGCCTACCCGGACCATAGGACGTAGGTCCCTGTCTCAGTCCCTCGTCAGGCACGTACAATCATAGCGGGTATGGTTCGGAAGGCGCTGGCCGTCATCGCCGTTCTGTCGTTCGCCTCAGGCCCGTTATCGGCTGGAGAGGGCCCCGGCGCGCCCCTGCGGCTCAAGAAGACGGGCCATAACCTGGACGTCGCCCAGACCGCGCTGGAGCTCGATGGGGCGGATGTCGCGTTCGATGGAGTGGGCGCCTACAAGCCCAACCTCACCGTGGCGGCGGAGGGAGGGTCCTCGGACAGACGTCCGGCTGCCGCGCCGGGCAAAGCTTCCGTGTTCCAAGCCAAGTCCCCCGCGCCCCCGGTCCCTTCGGGGAAGGAGGCCAAGGCTCCGGCCAAGGCTGAGGCCAAGGCTCAGGCGGGCGACAAGGCCAAGGCGGACGACAAGGGGGGCGGCAGCTCTCTGCCGGTCGTAGGCGCGGCCATCGGCGGCTTGGTCGGAGCGGCCATCGGCTTCGCCGTGGGCGGTCCCATCGGCGCTGCGGCCGGGTTTTTAGCCGGAGCCCTGGTCGGCGCGCTCATCGGGTACCTCATCGACAAACGGAAGCAGGAACAGGGCGGGAAGTAGCCTACGGCGTCACCAACGTCCCCGTCTTCCCCTCTATAGCCTTGAGCAGGTTCTCCGGGTTGGTGATGATGGCTTGTTTCCCGCCGCCTTCCAGGAACTGGATGATGGCCTTGACCTTGGGCAGCATGCTGCCGGGCTTGAAATGCCCTTCCTGGATGTAGCGCTTGGCTTGAGCGACCGTCATGGCGTCCAGGGACTTCTGGTCCGGCGTGCCGAAGTTCAGGCAGACCTTCTCGACCGCGGTCGAGATGATGAAGATATCGGCCTTGATGTTCCGGGCGAGGAGGCTGGAGGCGTGGTCCTTGTCGATGACCGCTTCCGCCCCTTCGAGGCTCCCGTCGTCGTTCTCGACAACCGGGATGCCCCCGCCTCCGGCGGCCACGACCACGAAGCCGCCGCGCACCAGGGACTCGATGGCCGAGAGTTCGATGATGCGCACCGGGATGGGGGAGGCGACCACCCGGCGCCAGCCGCGTCCCGCGTCCTCGACGATGTCCCAGCCTTCCTCCTCCTTGCGCTGCTCGGCGAGTTCCTTGGCCATGAACGAACCGATAGGCTTGGTCGGCTTCTTGAACGAGGGGTCGTTTTTGTCCACGAGCACCTGCGTGACCACGGTGGCGACCCGCTTCTTCATGCCCCGCTTGGCGAACTCGTTGTAGAGGGCTCGCTGGATCTGATAGCCGATGGCCCCCTGCGTATCCGCGTCGCATGAGTCGAGCGGGACGGTGTGCAGCTCCTTGCGGGCCAGGTCGGATCGCCTCAGGATGAACCCGACCTGGGGGCCGTTGCCGTGCGTGACGATGACGTTGTATCCGTGCTGGATCATGTTCGCGATATGCGCGCAGGTCGTGGCGCAGGCCTTGTACTGGTCCGCGACGCTCTTGTGCTTCTCGTCGATGATGAGGGAATTGCCGCCGACCGCGACGACAGCGAGCTTCTCGGGCATGGGGTTACCTCAATAAGGAGCGCAGGATGTTCTTGGAGACCCAGAGCCGGTACTCCCGGGTCGCTCGGAAATCGTCGATGGGGGAGACGTCGTCGTCGAGGAGGCCTACGGCCTCCTCGATATTCCTTTCCGTAAGTGGTTTTCCTTGTATGAACGCCTCCACTTTGTGGAGGCGGACAACGGTCGGCGCCATGCTGCCCAGAGCGAAGCGGAACTCGAGGACCTTTCTGCCGGGCCCAAGCCACAGCAGGCCGGCGGCCGTCACGCGGGAGATGGCTTGAGCCGCCCGGGTGCCCACCTTGCGCCAGAGCTGCCGGGTCGGGCGCCGCAGGGGGGGGAGGGAGATGGACTCGATGAGCTCCGCGTCGGAGAGGGAGGTCTTCTTGACCCCGGCGAAGACTTCGAGGAAAGGCAGCTCCCGGTACCCGCGGGCGGAGGCCGTGCGCACGACCGCCTCGTACACCGCCAGAGCGGGGAAGACGTCTCCGGCAGGGGAGGCGTTGGCGATGCTGCCGCCCAAGGTCCCGCGGTTCTGGATCTGCACCGACCCGACGGTGCCGCAGGCGGCGGCGAGCAGCGGATAACGCTTCAGAATAACGGCATGCCGCCGCAGCTGCGTGTGCGTGGCCAGGCTGCCGATGCGCAGGCCCTTGCCGGCCGCCTCGACGCGGGTCCAGGGGAGCCGGCTCAGGTCGAGGACGGTCTTGCCGTTCAAAAGGCCCGCGTTCCAGGCGACCAGGAGATCCGTGCCCCCGGCTAAAGGCAGGGCGTGCGGGTTCCGGCTGTAGAGGTCCAGGGCGTCCTCCACGCGGGAGGGTGAGAGGAACTCGACGGAATCCGCTCGGCCCCTCATCGCTTGCAGAACCCCAGGATCACGTCCACGATGTGCTGGTAGCCCGTGCAGCGGCAGAGGTTGCCGGCCAGGTATTCCCGGATGGCTTCGGGATCCTTCCTGCCTCCTTTGCGGATATACGACCAAGCGCACAGGAGCATCCCGGGCGTGCAGATGCCGCACTGGGTCCCGCCCCGCAGCAGGAAGGCCTTCTGGAGAGGGTGGGGCTTGGCCGGGGTCCCCATGGCCTCGATCGTCTCCACCGACCGGCCGTGGACCTGCCCGACGGGGACGAGGCAGGAGTTCACGGGCTCGCCGTCGAGGAGCACGGTGCAGGCCCCGCATTCGCCCTCGCTGCAGCCTTCCTTCGTCCCGGTCAGGCCGAGGTCCTCGCGCAGCACGTCCAGAAGACGCTTGAACAACGGGCCGTCGTAGGAACGCCGCTTGCCGTTGAGCTTGAAGCGTATCATGCGAGAGCCTTTGCGATCCGCTCCGGGAGTATGGGCAGCTCGCAGAAGAGCTTGCCCGTAGCGTGCAGCAGGGCGGCCGCGACGGCAGGCGCTGGGACGTCCGTGGGCAGCTCGCCGAAGCCCTTGGCCCCGAACGGGCCGTGGGAGTAGGGGTGCTCGAGGATCTTGACCTCGATCTCGGGGGCGTCCACCGCGGTCGGGATGGTATAGTTGGTGAACTGCGCGTTCTGCATGACGCCCTTGCGGAACACGGCGTCCTCGATCAGGGCGTAGCCCAGGCCCTGCAGCACGCCGCCCATGATCTGCCCCTCCACGATCAGGGGGTGGATCGCTTTCCCGACCTCATGGCAGGTCGTGACCTTGCGGACCTTGACCTCGCAGGTGAGCTTGTCCACTTCGAGGTCCACGACCGCGCAGGCGAAGCCGTAGGCTCCGTAGGCCTCGCCCCGGTAGAGTTTGTCGTCCCAATGGATGGCGCCCGGGGCCTCGTACTGCACCACGCATTCCGTCTCTTCGGGTTTCTCCTTGAGACGCAGGGCGGCTTTCCGGACCAGGCCTCCCGCGATCTGGCAGGTGCGGCTGGCCACGGTGGGGCCCGTGTCCGGGACCCTGTGGGTGTCCGGGGTCACCACGTTGACGCGCGCCAGGGGGACGCCGAGAGTGTCGGCCGCGATCTGGGCGAGCGTCGTGCTCGCGCCCTGGCCCATCTCGGTGTTGGAGACCTTGACCCAGATCTTCCCGTCCCGGGCGCGGCTGACCGCGGCTTTGGACGCGATGTTGACTTCCCCGCTCCCGGTGAAGCCGGCTCCGTGGTGCACCAGGGCGAGCCCGATGCCGCGCCAGCAGGGCTTGCGCGGGTCCTTGTTCCACCGGTCGTGGGCGGCGCGTTTGCGCAGGTAGCCGCTGCGGCGCACCGTGGTCTCGAGCGCGTCCGAGGCTCCCACGCTCTCCTTGAGCCTCTGCCCGGTGGCCATGACCGAGCCGATCTTCAGGATGTTGCGCCGCCGCAGCTCCAAAGATGGGATGCCGAGCGTCTTGGCGATCTTCTCCATGTGGAGCTCGACCGCGAAAAGGGTCTGCGGGGCGCCGAAGCCCCGGAACGCGCCGTTGGGCGGGGTGTTCGTGGCCACCACGCGGGCCCGAGCCCGGACATGGGGGCACTCGTAGGTCCCGGTCGAATGGAGCAGGCCGCGGGACAGGACGACCGGGGAGACCGTGACGTAGGCGCCGCCGTCCATGAGCACGTCGATCTCCTGCGCGAGGAGGCGGCCTTTACTGTCCACCCCGGTCTTGTGCCGGACCACGGCCGGGTGCCTCTTGGTCGAACAGGCCATGTCTTCCGCCCTGTCGTAGATGATCTTGACCGGCTGCTTGGCCTTGAGCGCCAGGAGGGCGGCGTGGCCGCAGATCATGTTCGGGAACTCCTCCTTGCCCCCGAACGCGCCTCCGGTCACGGCCTGGATGACGCGGATCTTCTCGGCCGGGAGGCCCAGGATAGGCTTCAGGGCCTTGAGCACGTAATAGGGGCATTGCATGGAGCCCGTGATGATCACGGTCCCGTCTTTCTCGACCCAGGCCGCGACCCCGTTGGTCTCGATGTAGGCGTGCTCCTGGTGCGGGACGCGGTATTCGCCTTCCACGATATGGGCCGCCGAGGCGAAGCCGGCGCGGATGTCCCCTTTCTCCAGGAGGAAGGACCGGAACACGTTGTCTTCGCCGCGCAAGAGCCGCTTCTTGGCCAGGGAGTCCTCGATGCTGAGGACGGGGTCGAGCTCTTCGTAGTCCACGCGCACGTGCCGGAGGGCCTCGTAGGCCGTGGCCCGGTCCGGATGCGCGATGAGCGCGATGGGCTCCATGGGGTGCATGACGCGGGTTTCGGCGAGGAGCGGCTGGTCGTCCTCCAAAAGCTGGACTCGGTTCTGGCCCGGGACGTCCTTGGCCGTGACCACGACGCATTCCTTCCACGGGAAGGCCGCGTCGAAGGCGATGCCCTTGATGCTCCCGTACGCGATGGAGGAGCGCAGGGTGACGCCGAAGAGGCAGCCGGGCAGGCGGAGGTCGTCCACGTACTTCGCCGTGCCGGTGACCTTGGCCAGGCCGTCCAGGCGCGCGACGCTCTTGCCGACAACGGGCATGGAGGGATTCTAGTTTAATGGGCCGCGGAGCTCAACTCGCCGACGAGGGGATCCGATCCGCGTCCAGCGCGGCCCGGACCGCCTGGAGCAGCTGCGCGGGGGAGAACGGCTTCTCGAGGAGGCCGCATCCCGGGGCCTTGTCCATCTCGGTGAGAGCGGCATCCGCGTGGCCCGACATGTAGAGGACCCTCATCTCCGGCCGCTTGGCCGTGATCTTCGCGGCCAATTCCCCGCCGCTGATGTCAGGCAGGATGATGTCCGTGAGCAGGAGATCGACGGCGGCCCCGTGCTTCTTGCTGAGGGCGACGGCTTCTGAGGCCCAGGCGGCCCGCAAGACGCGATATCCCTTGGAACGCAGGATCCTGCAGACCAGCCTTCCGAGATCCGCATGGTCCTCCACCAGCAGGATGGTCTCGCGGCCGCCGACCGGAGCGGGGGATTCCTTGGCAGGCAGCACGGCCGCGGCCATGCCCTCGGCGCGGGGGATGTAGATCCTGAACGTGGTGCCCTTGCCCGGCGCGCTTTCGACCGCGATGCTCCCCTGGCAATGCTGGACGATGGTCCGGATCATGGAAAGCCCCAGCCCGGTGCCGCGCCCCGGCTCCTTGGTCGTGAAGAACGGCTGGAACAGGCGCGCTTGGACGGACTTATCCATCCCGATGCCGGTGTCGCGGACCTCCAGGCAGACATAGTGCCCCTTGGGCAGCGCGATGCCGGGATCGGGCCGTTCGCCCTCCCGGGCGGTCAGGTTCCTCGTCAAGAGGGTGAGCCTGCCGCCCTTGGGCATGGCATCGCGGGCGTTGATGATTAGGTTCAGTAGGACCTGCTGCATCTGGGTGATATCCGCCTTGATGGCCCATACGGAAGGGGACAGCTTCAGTACGGCCTCCACATCGCTGGGGAGGAGGCGTTCCACGAGTCTTCCCATCTCGATGAGGAGGCTGTTGATGTCCACGAACCGGGGCCGCGCGACTTCCTTGCGGCTCAGGAGGAGCATCTGGCGGGTCACGGAGCTCGCCAGCCAAGCGCTCCGATCGATCTCCTTGACGTACGATCTCAGAGTGTCGTTCGGCTTGAGCCCGTCCAGCACAAGGGAGTTGAATCCTATGACCATCGTCAGGATATTGTTGAAATCGTGGGCCAGGCCGCTGGACAGATGGCTCAGCGCCTCCATCTTTTGCAGCTGGAACGATTCGTCCTCCAGCCGCTTGCGTACGGTGATGTCTTGGATGACCCCGTCGTAGCAGCGGAGGATGCCCGCCTGATCGTAATGGGGCACCGGGGTGTTCCGGATCCAGCGCAGAGCGCCGTCTTTGCACCGTATGCGATGCTCGAGAGCGGGCGAGCCCTTCCCTGAGATGACCATGGCGGCCTGCACGAGCACGGCCTGACGGTCCTCCGGCACGACCATGCTCAGCCACAAGCCCGGGTCGGATTCGAATTCATCGGCCGTATAGCCGGTGATCGTCTTGCAGGCGTCGCCGTGCTCGGTCGCGATGACGGACCCTTCCCTGACCCATACGGTGTAGACGTAGTCCGTCAGGATGTGGGCGACGCGGTGGTATCTCGCGATGTTCCGACGCAGTCTGTTCTGTTGTTCGGTCCCTTTCGCCATCCAGGATATTCTTCTGTAGCGAATAAGACTCCCAGACATAGTGTACGCTGTGGACGAATGGCCTGTCAACCGGACAAACGTCACGCATTCCGGTCCATGCCGGCCTTTTGGTATCATGAGCCCATGACGCTCTTCCTGTTGTTGTGGAGCCTGCTCCCGGGCTCTTCCACCCTGGCGGCCGAGGAGGGGGACGTCCTCTCGGCTTCCGACGGCCGCGGCAACATGGCCACGGTCTACAACCTCTTCGACGGACAGCGCCACTCCATCCAGGTGACCCGGATGGCGGCGAACGGCACTCTCTTGTGGTCCTATCCGCACTCCAGCGGCTACGCGGACAAGGCCTACGCGGTGGCCATGGACGCCAAGGCCGGCATCTTCGTGGTCGGCGTGCGCCGCTACGAGCGGCAAAAGTCCATGCTGCTGATCAAGTTCGGGGAGAACGGCTCCCTGATGCAGGAGTTCATGGACAACAGGAACGACTGCACCGCGCTCATGGTCGCGGTGGGCGGCGTGGACAGCCGGGTGGCGGCCGCCGGGACCTGCCGCATGGGCGCCGAGTTCCCGGCCCGGGTGCTCGGCTTCGACAACGACGGCCGGCAGCTCTGGTACGACGAGTACGAAGGAGGGGGACGCAACTACGTGCGGGACCTCCAAGTGGACTACGCGGGCAACACGACCGTCACGGTGGAGACGGTGTTCGGCGACTACCGGGACGGTTCGTACACGACTCGCTCCGTGGTCTACGATACCTATGGGCGGAGGATACAGGTCCGATGAATGCGCTGATCCTGTCTTTGCTGCTCCCCCTGGGGCTCCACGCCCAGGTGCGCAACCCGGGGACCTACGTCATGCTGGAATCCCGCTCCTGGTTCACCTTCGACCCGGCCGCGGCGAACGACGCGGTGAGCTTCATCGCCACGGGCAATGTCTACGAGCCGCTCATCACCTTCAAGAGCGTGGGCGACCCGGAGGGGCTCATGCCTTTCCTGGCGTCGGAGGTCCCCTCTCGAGAGAACGGCCTCATCTCGCAGGACGGCCTGACCTATACTTTCCCCGTCCGGAAGGATGTGGTCTTCCATAGCGGCGATCCTCTCACGCCGGAGGATGTCCGCTACTCTCTGCTCCGCTTCATGCTCCACGATCCGCAGGGGGGCTCCGCCGCCCTGCTCCTGAGGCCTTTGCTCGGGCTGTATTCCACCCGGGATTCCCAGGGGAACGTGGTCGTGGACTTCGCTCAGGCCGACCAGGCGGTCCAGGTGCAGGACGACAAGGTCATACTCCGGCTCAAGAGGCTGGACAACACCTTCCTGAAGATCCTGGCCTCGCTTCCCATCGTCGTTTGCAGGAAGTGGGCGGTGGAGCACGGGGAATGGGACGGGACCGAGGCGGCGTTCAAGCGCTACAACAACAGGCCTTTGGCCGAGTCCTACCTTCATGAGCACATGAACGGGACAGGCCCCTTCTCCCTGGAGAAGGCCGATGCCAAGGCCGGGGAGCTGTCCCTGAAGCGCAATCCCCGCTATTGGCGGGACGCGGCCAAGCTCGAGCAGGTCCTCATCCGGGTGGTGCCGTGCCCGGCCCTGCGCATGACTATGCTGGAGAACGGGGACGCGGATTCCTCCTACTTCGAGGCGCGCGACTACTATGAGGTGAAGGAGCTCTCCGGCGTGCGCATCGCGGAGGGGCCCGGGCAGACCTCGGGCGGCGAGGTGGTCTACTTCACGTTCAAGGCGGACCCCGGGGCGGAGCTCCTCGGGAGCGGCAGGCTCGACGGCAAGGGGATCCCCCCGGATTTCTTCTCGGACGCGAAGGTCCGCGAGGGCTTCGCCTATGCCCTGGACTACGACGCCTACCTCAAGCGGGGGCTGGGCGGCCGGGGGACGCGCACCCAGGGTCCCATCCCGGGGTGCCTGTGCCCCTCTTCGAAGGAGAAGCCGCGCTTCGCCTTCGACCTCGGCAAGGCCAAGAAGGCGTTCAGGGCGGCGCTGGGAGGCCGGCTCTGGGAGCAGGGCTTCACCGTGACCCTGACCTACAGCCCGAGCAACGCGAACCGGCTCGTGCTCGCGGAGCTCCTCAAGGAGGGGGTCGAGAGGCTCAATCCGAAGTTCAAGGTCAAGGTCCGCGCCGTGACGAGCCAGCAGCTCTACTCCGAGGCGGAGAGGCACCGCCTGCCTGTCTTCATCGCCGGCTACTACGCGGATTACCCGGACCCGCACTCCTACGCCTTCGGCATGCTGCACTCCTCGGGCTATTTCCCGAAGGCCCAGCGCTACGCGAACCCGCAGGTGGACGCTTTGATCGAGAAGGCCGCCGGCGCCGCCTCCACGGCCGAGCGCCGGGACCTCTACCAGGAAGCGGTCCGCCTCGCTTCCGGCGACGTCCCGCAGGTCTATACGTTCTCGCCGATGCTGTTCCAGGCCGGCAAGGATTGGGTGCGGGGGCTCGATTCGGACCAGAACGTGAGCAACCTGGGGCTCAACCGCTTCCCGTATTTCTACGTCCTGTCCAAGTAGGGGCTACTTCGGGACCGTCCTCTTCGCGGGAGGAGAACCGCTTCGCTCCGAGGACCGCGCGTCCTGACGCGCGGGGATCTTGGCCACGATCTTCCGGAGCTCTTTGTTGTCTTCCTCGCACTGCATCTCGAACTCCTCTTCGCGGTGCGGGTTCCGGTACTCCGGGAGCTGGAACTTGTAGGTGAAGTTCGTGTGCACGTCGTAGGTCTTGTCCACCGTGGCCACGACGTCCTCGATGAAGACGCGCTCCTCGTCCGTGGGGATGACGAAGACCTTGACCTTGGAGTCCGCGGCTGAGATGTCGGTCTCGGCGTAGCGCGTCTTGGAGAGCTCGTTCTTGGCCCGGTCGTACTTGATGCCCATGAACTCGAGCCCCTCCAAGGCCTTGCCGCGGATAAGCGAGGACATCTCTCCGACGCCCGCGGTGAAGACCACGGCGTCGATCCCGCCGACCGCGGCCGCGTAGGCGCCGATGTACTTCTTGAGCCGGTAGGCCTCGATCTCGACCGCCAGTTGGCAGCGCTCATCGCCCTCCTTGGCGGCCTCGGCGATGTCCCGGCGGTCCACGAACCGGCCGGTGATGCCCATGAGGCCGGACTTCTTGTTCAGGATGGAGTCCATCTCCTTGGGGGACTTGCCTTCCTTGCCCATGATGTAGAGATCGATGGCCGGGTCGTGGTCGCCCGCGCGGGTCCCCATGACCAGCCCTTCGAGCGGGGTCATGCCCATGCTCGTGTCGTAGGAGCAGCCGTCCTTGACCGCGTTGACCGAGACCCCGTTGCCGATGTGGCACATCACGAGGTTGCATTTGAACGGGTCCTTGCCGAGGAGCACCGCGGCGCGCTTGGCCACGTAGAGGAACGAGGTCCCGTGGAAGCCGTAGCGGCGCACGCCGTACTTCTCGTACCACTCGTAAGGCAGGGAGTAGATGAACACGTGCTTCGGCATGGTCTGGTGCCAGGCCGTGTCCATGATCCCGACATGCGGGATGTTCGGAAGGATCTCCTTGGCCGCCTCGTAGCCCAGGATGTTCGGGGGGTTGTGCAGGGGCGCCAGGTCCGAGAGCTCTTTGAAGACCGTAAGGCTCTCCTCGCCGAGGAGGACGGACCTGGCGAAGCGCTCACCCCCGTGTACCATGCGGTGCCCGACCGCGGTGATGGACTTGAGGTCCTTGAGCACGCCGTACTCCGGATGCGTGAGGGTCTTGACGATGAGGGAGACCGCGTCCTTATGCGTGGGACAGTCCTCCTGGACCTTCATGGGGTGCTTGCCGTGGAGCTCGTGCTGGATGAAGGACTTGCCGATGCCGACCCGCTCCACGATGCCCGTTGCCAGGGTGTTCTCCGCTTCCCAGTCGAAAAGGCGGTACTTCACCGACGAACTGCCGCAGTTCAGGCACAGGATCTTCATGGCTCCTCCGGGACGCTCACCCTACGGGACAATCTTTAGATAGCAACATTATTGCCCAGGCCGCGGACGCGGTATGGCACCGTCGTATTGAGGAGCACAGCCGTCAATATCACCGCTCCCCCGGCCAGGCTCCAGGGTCCCGGGGCTTCACCATGGACGAGCCAGGCCCAGACAGGGTTGAGCACCGGCTCAAGGAGAAGGAGCAGCGAAGTCTCCAGCGCGGGCACGTCTCGCACGCCTTTGGTGAGGAGGACGTAGGCCAGCCCTATCTGCACGGCTCCGAGGTAGACGATCCCGAGCCAATCTCCGAGACCCGCGGACCCCAGGGGGAACGCCCAGCCTGCTGACGCGAGCGCGGCCAGGGCGTTGCCGAGCAAGACCACGGCGAGGGCGTCGTGCGGCCCTTCCTGGGCGCTCGAGCGCAGGCCCAAGAGAGTGAAGGACCAGCAGACTCCGGCTATGGCCGCCAGGAGGTTCCCGAGGCCCGGGTCCAATGCCTTGTCCGTGACCGGGGCCGACCCGAGCAGGCACAGCCCCACGCCGACGGCCATCAGGGCCGCCAGGGCCAGGTCGCGGGCCCGGATGCGCTCCTTGAGCAGCCAGGGGGCCAGGAGCAGGAGATAGAGCGGCGACGCGGACTGCAGGAAGATGGCGTTGGCCGCGGTGGTCCGCTTGTTGGCGAGCACGAAGAGCAGCACCGTGCAGGCGTAGGCTGCCGCAGCCCCGGCCTGCCGCCAGGAGGGGAGCCGGAACGTCTTGGGCAAGAAGAGGACGAGGGTCAGGGCCGCGATGGCCGAGCGCAGGCAGGCGACCTGGCTGCCCGAGAATGCGCAGCCCTTGATGGCGGCGCCGCCGGTGGAGAAAAGGACCGCGGCAGCCAGGACGCTCAGGCGGCCGGGCGCGTGGGCTCCCCAGCTCATGCGCTGGCGCATCTCCTATATCCGCGCAGAGCCAGGCTGCTACCGTACCGCGGAGCGGTACTGCACCGTGTCCCTCTGGAAGATGTTGGACACGTGTGCCGCAGCCTAGCGGTAGAGCCCGACGATCTGCGGGAAGGCTTCCTCCAGCCGTTTCGCCATCATCATGGAGAAGCGTCGGTACATCTCGAAGCCCAGCTCGTGGTCCTTCTCCATCTTCCCTCGGATGCATTTCCCGTCGAAGGAGAACGCCAGGACAGGCTTGGCCGCGCGCACCGCGAAATGCCAGTGGTAGGGCGGGATGAGCCATGACCAGCCCAGGAACTCGCCTTCGTCCAGGGTCTGGATCACGGTATGCTTGCGGTGGTGGAGCTCCAGCTCGAGGGCTGCCCGGCCCTCTCGCAGGAGGTAAAACCTGTCCGCGGGCTGGCCCGCGTGGAAGAGGTACTCCCCCTCGGCGAAGCGGGTGTTGGCCGCGCAGCCGGAGAGCAGGTCCAGGTACTTGTCGGGGAGACCCGCGAGGAATGGATGCTTGGCGAGTATGGTCTTGAGGCTCTTGGCTCTGGAGATCATGCGTCCCTCCTGAACGGCAGAAGGGATGATATAAATTTATCGCCAGGACAGGGAGGGCAGCCTGGAGCGGTAATAGCCCTTGAAGCGGGCCGCCCGCTCCGGGTCCGCCATGAACTCCGCGGCTTCCTGCGCCGACCGCTGAAGCCGGGCGGCATCGTGCGCGGGGCCCATCCTGGCCAGGGCGGCCTGGATGTCCGCGCGCTCGGCCGGGAACTGGGAGGAGTCGTGCTGGCCTTGGAGCTCGCGGATCCAGCCGAGCCGGCCGCCGAAATCCCGCCCGAGCCTCGAATAACCGGAGGAGAGATCCTCGCTCGAGCTCGTCCGCACGGACGGGATGCGGGGATACTTCTGCCGGACGAAGGCGTCCAGGCCCGCCATGCCTCCGGCTGCCGCGGCCTGCAGGTCCTTGTAGGTCGTCTCATCCAGGCGGGTCCGGAGCTCCGCGAGCCGGGGCTCGGCCTGAAGCGTCTGCCTGAGCACTTTGAGCTCCTCCGCGAAGCTCATGACCTCATCTTCGATGAGGGGGAACTCGAAGCTCCTGCCCGTGGCCTCGGCCACCTCGCTCTGCGTCCTGGCGTGGCGGAGCTCGTGGGCGATGACGGGGAGCGTCTTGAGCGCGAGCAGGCGCGGCAGGTCCTTCTCGGAGACCCCCTGGCTGAGGAGTTCGTCCCGCAGGCCGGCGAGCTCCTCGCGGTTGAAGGTGATGGTGTCCCCTTCGTTCTGGGCGAGGCTGCCTCCGGTGTCCCCCACGCGGAGCTTCACCCCCTCGGGGATGTCCAAGGACTTCCCCCAGGCCTGGACGGTGGACGCCCACTCATCGGCGCAGAAGCCCGAGACGGCGAAGAGGAGAAGCAGGGCGTTCATGCCCATAGGATGCCGCCGGCCGTCTTAGAGTAGATGGGACCTACGTCCTAGACCCGCCGTGGGTCCTAGGGCCTATGGATGAAAGCGCCGCGCTTGGCGTTGTAGCCTTCTTCCCCGAGTTTTTCAACGTCCTGGATCTGGCGGTCGAGGTGCTCGACCACATGGCGCGTCTGCTTGTCCAGGTGCAGGTAGAACATGGACTGCATCATGGCCATGGCGAAGGCGTCTGTCCCCCGGAACAGGCCGCTCGCGACCGTGAGGGCGAAATGGGGGAAATCCCCGGGCCTGAGGAGATAGGAGAACGTGGTCGTCGCGACCATCCAGGCGAGGCGCGGCAGGAGGGTGATCCGGGGCCTATACTTCCCGCAGGACCTGAACCATGCCAGGAACCCGCGCACGCGCTTGAAGAATGCGGATGGCGCGTAGAGACGCAGGAGGAGCTCTCTGTACTCGCGAAGGATCTCCAGCCTGGGCCGCAGGGGGATGAAGTTCAGGCCCCCGGTCATCTGGTCGGATTCGCCGGGCCGGATGGCGGCGCCCTTCTCGCGCACCAGCAGACGCTTCTCATGGATGAGCCGCGCGTCCATGCGCGTGTCGGGGAGCGAGGTGAGCAGCCCTGCCATGGCAGTGCCGATGCGGGCCCCTTCCACGCACGCGGCGACGGCCTTTCCGGCCCCCGGCTTCTCCCGGTCGAAGCCGAGGATGAAGCCTCCCAGGACCATCATGCCGGACTCGTTCAGGCGTTTCACGCATGCGCGCACGTCGAGAGATGCGTTCTGCGGCTTGTCCGCGCCCAGGAGCAGGTCCGGGTCGGGGGTCTCGATGCCGATGAACAGATAGCGCAGGCCGCATCTGCGGCAGAGGGCCAAAAGCTCCTCGTCCTGCGCCAAGGAGAGCGTGACCTGGGCCGAGAACGAGAACGGGTGGCCTTCCTTCTCGAGCCAGCCGGCCAGGGCCTCGAGCATCGCCTTGGCTGCTGGGCGATGGCCGATGAGATTGTCGTCCACGATGTCTACATGGCCGTGATGGCCGGCCTTGCGGAGGACGCCCAGCTCGCGCAGCAGCTGCTTCGGGCTCTTGCACCTGGGCGGTCGGCCGAAGCGGGCCGCGATGTCGCAGAACTCGCAGTCGTGGCAGCAGCCGCGCGAGAATTGGACTCCCGGATACAGGTAGTCCCCCAGGCGGACGAGGTCGAACCGCGGGACCGGCGAGGTCCTCAGATTCGGACGGGGGCCTTCCGGCCTGAGCCGCCCCGAACGCTGTCCTGACTCCCAGGCATGCACGAGCAGCGGGACCGAGGCTTCCCCTTCGCCGGCGACGATGAAATCCGCTTCCTCATAGACCTGCGGCTGGGACGTGGCGTCCGGTCCGCCTACGGCCACGGGCTTGCCGCGCGCGTGCGCGCGCCGGATGACCTCCACGGCCCCGAGCTGCTGGGTGATCATGCCCCCGGTGAGGACCAAATCCGCCCAATCGAGGTCCTTGTCGCGCAAAGGACGGACGTTGATGTCCACCAGACGCTGCTCCCATCCGGCGGGGAGCAAGGCGGCCACGGTGAGCAGGCCCAGGGGAGGCTGGATGTATTTCCGGCCGGCGGCGCGATACGCGCTCGCGAAGTTCCAGAAGCTGAACTCCGGGGACCCGGGGTAGACCAGCAGGCAGCGGATAGGCCGGTCCGTCGTAGGTTAGCGGACCAGCTTGACCGTCATGCAGTGCGTAGAGCAGGAGATGCACGGATCGTAGGCCCGCACCAGCATCTCCATGGCGAGCTCGATCTCGCGCTCCGTCTTCCCCTTGGCCAGGAGCTCCGGAAGGAGCTTGTCGAAGTCCTTCTGGATGTTCGCATGGTTCTGGTTCGTGGGGATGATGCAGTTGCCCGCGGTGCACATCCCGTCCTTGTCGTAGGAGTACTCGTGGAACAGGATCCCGCGCGGGACCTCGACCCCGCTTGCGCCGGTGGCCCACCGGGTGGGCTTGGCCGGGGCTTCATCCTTGATCCCGGAGGAGAGCAGCTCGTCGATGAGGCGGAGGGCCTCGTGGTAGCTGTGCACGACTTCCACGGCCTGGGCCGCGCTGTTCATGTACGGGTTGACGCAGATGGGCGCCAGGCCCAACGCTTTGGCCGCGTCCTTGGCCTGGGGATTGAGCTTATCGTAGTTGTTGTTGAACCTGGCCAGGGCTCCGACAGCGTAGGAGTCGAGCTTGTTGGAGGAGTATTTCGCGGTCGAGGCCGGGACCACGGTTTCGTTGGTCACCTTCCGGTAGTCCTTGACCGGGTAGCGCTGCTTCTTGCCGTCGGGGAGCACGGACTGGATCTGCCCGTCGTAGAGCGCGTAGGCGTCGTCCGAGGAGAGCGCGATGTATTCGGTCGGCCTGTCGAACGCCGGGATGTTGCCGGCGACCGCGAGGAGCGTGTCCACGCCGGTCTTGAGGTCCTGGGCGGAGGCCTGGAGCTTCTTCTTGAGCTCCTTGAGGTCGTCAGCCGTCGGCAGGCTCGCGAACCCGCCCGGGACCGGGGTGGTCGGATGCGTGGTCCTGCCGCCGATGGCCGAGCCCCACTCGTGCGCCAGGCGCTTCAGGCGCAGGACGCAGGCCACCACGGCCCCGTGGCTCTTGGCCAGGGGGAAGACGGACGGGGCGCCGAGGAGGTCCGGCGCGACCAGGAAATAAACGTGCAGGACGTGGGAGTCGAAGTTCTCCGCGTGCTTGAGGAGCTCGCGGAGCTTGAAGGTCTGCGGGCTCACCGTGATGCCGAGCGCGGCCTCCGTCGCCTTGAGCGAGGCCAGGGTATGCCCGACCGAGCAGATGCCGCAGATGCGGCTCGTGATGCGGGCGACCTCGGTGTAGTGGCGGCCGCGGACCATAGCCTCGAAGAAGCGGGGGGCTTCCGGCACCTGCCACTCGCACTTCTCGATCTTGCCGCCCTTGACGCTGACCACGATGTTGCCGTGGCCTTCGACCCGGGTCAGATGATGGACGTGGACGTCGACGTTCTTGGTGGCGGTGGTCATTTCGCTGTCTCCAGGAGGTTGGCCGTGAACATCCGCGCTTTCTCTTCCGCGCGCTTCTCGGGAAGTCCGCCCCGCTCGATGAGGGCCTTTTTCAGGGAGCCCAGGTTGGGCTGGTCCACGAACCCCCGGCATGCCTCGCATGGGATGCCGGCGGCCGGGCAAGGGGCTCCGCAGCCGGCCCGGGCCACCATGCCCATGCAGTGGTCGCCTTCCTCGAATCGGCAGACCGTCTCCAGTCGCTTGCACTCCACGCAGACCGGGTGGTTCGGGATGACCGGCTCCTTGCCGTGCAGGAGGTGCGACACGATCTGCAGCACCTCGTACTTGTTCACGGGGCAGCCGTGGGCCACGTAGTCCACCTTGATGGCCGCGGAGATGGGCAGGGCCTTCTGGCTGTCGAGGTGGGGCATGGACGCGTCCTTGCCGTAGACCGCCTGCTTGTAGTCCTTCTGGTGGTTCTTGAGCGCGTTGATTCCGCCCGTGGCTGCGCAGGCGCCGTAGGCGATGACCACCTTGGCGCGGCGCCGGATCTCCTCGAGCCTGGCGCGGTCCGCCTCCCGTGTGAAGCTCCCCTCGATGAAGGCGATGTCGATGGGGTCTTTCGTCTTCTCGGACATGGCCTCGCGGAACTCCACGATGTCCACGTGCTTGAGGAGCTCGAGGAACGCGGCGTCGCCGTAGTTCGTGAGCTCGATCTGGCATCCTTCGCAGCTGGCGAAGTCGAAGAACGCGGCTTTGGGATTGGCCATCAGAGCGCCTCCTCGAGGCCCTTCATCTCGCCGAGGGAGAATACCGGGCCGTCGGTGCATACGTACTTGTCGTTGATCTGGCAGTGCCCGCATTTGCCGAGCCCGCACTTCATGCGGCGCTCGAGGTCTACGTAGATGTTCTCGCGCGGGATGCCGAGCTTGTCGAACTCGGCCCCGACGAACTTGAACATGATGGGCGGCCCGCAGATGACGCCGCGCGTGGAGGGATCGACTTTCGTCTTGGCGAAGAGCTTGGTGACCACGCCGACGTTTCCCTTCCAGGTCGGGGCGCCCTTGTCCACGGTCTCATGGTACTCCACGTCCTTTGATTTGCGCCACGCGGCGAGGTCGTCGAGGAAGAGCTGCTGATTGGGCTCCCGGGTCCCGTAGAAGAGGATGAAGCGCTTGAACTCGCTGCGCCGGTCCAGGATGTACTGGATGAGCGAGCGCGTGGGGCACAGGCCGATGCCGCCGGCCACGATGAGGATGTCGTGGCCGCGGAGCTTGTCCAGGGGGAAGCCCCTCCCGAGAGGGCCGCGGATGTAGAGGGACTGCCCGACCCCGAGCCGGTTGATCGCGGTCGAGACCCGGCCCACGGTCCGGATCACGAGGTCGAAGGTGTTCTTGCGCGTGGGCGAGGAGGCGAAGCCGAGGGGTATCTCGCCGTAGCCGAACAGGGAGACCTCCGCGATCTGACCGGGCTCGAACTCCATGGGGGAGCCGTCGGCCATGCGCAGAGTGAAGTGCTTCTCCGCGGCAGTGACCTGCTCCGCGCGGACGATCTTGGCCTCGCGGGGCAGGAAGATGTTCTTTTTTTCGGTCTTGCGGTTGGCGGCGCACTGTGTTCCCATGGTCCCCTCCTGTTATAGAAACGCCTAACCTTGAATTCCTAGTGTAGAAACGCCTAACCTTGAACTCCTAATTGGACATGATCTCGTCGATGACGCGCACCGGGTCCGCGATGTCCGCGGTGCAGGCGCTCGAACAGCGGCCGCAGCCCACGCAGGCGGGGCCGCCGAGCTTTTCGTTGAGGTACGCGGCCTTGCGCATGAAGCGGTGGCGGAAGCGCTCGCCGCGCTTGTCGCGGAAGTTCTCCGTCGCCCCGGCCCCCATCGAGATCTTGGCGAAGTCCTCGGTCAGGCAGGAGTCCCAGGTCCGGGTCCGCGCTCCGGACTTCTGGTCCACGTTCCAGCAGTCCTGCACGTCGAAGCAGTAGCAGGTCGGGCATACGGTGTTGCAGGAGCCGCAGGAGAAGCAGTCCTGGGCGAGCTTGTCCCAGAGCGCTTCCTTCTCGAAGGAGGCGCGGACCTTCTTCTGCACGGCAGAGCTGGAGTACTTCAGCGTCTCGGGGCAGCGCGAGAGGACCTCTTCGTTCGCCCTGCGGGCCTCCGCCGTCTGGGCTGCGGTCGCCTTCTGGAATTTTCCGAGGGACAGGAGGGCCTCTCCCTTCGCGGTCCGGGTCTCGAACACGTAGCCTCCCGTGATCTTGGTCAGGAACGCGTCGTGTCCTTTGGGCTGGACGTCCTTGCCGATGGAGCCCCAGAACGCCCGCGGGGAGACCTTCTGGACGTTCGAGGCCACGAGGGTGGTGCTTTCCCGGTGGGCGAGGTAGTTCTCATCCGCGTGCTTCTCCCGGAAGAGCAGGTCCGTCATATCGAGGGCTTTGACGTCGTAGAAATGCACTCCCAGGAGGATCTTCTCCTTCGGCTCGATGCAGCCGCTGAAGGAGGCGCCGTCGAAGCGCACGAGGTCCTGCGAGGGGGGAAAGAATAGCTTCTTGGGGGGCAGGAGGGTGACGTCGTAGTCCAGGCGCAGCTCCTCCGGGCTCTTGAGCTCGGCGAAGACGAACTTGGAGCGTTTGGCCACGGGGCCGTAGACGGGCTTGCTCCGCATCATGCCGGCCACGAAGTCCTTGAAATCGCTTTCCTTAAGGAATGAGTCGCTCATAGGCTCTCCTTTTTGTTATATCCAAATGTAAAGCAACACTCCGGCCAACGTACGATCTTCTCGTCGCTGCGTGCGCCGGACCTCGCCCTTTCGCTATCGCGAAAGGGCGAGGTCCTCCAACGGCTGAGCGACTCTCTCTTTCTCGGGATTCCTCGTGAGGAAACGGCAGCTTAGGGTAGGACCGACCTTATGAGCCAGTAGGACACGCTGGAGATGGCCGCCGCCGCGGGGATGGTCAGGACCCATGCCCAGGCGATGGTCGTGCCCACGCCCCAGTGCACGGCCGTGAGCCTGCGCAGCGAGCCCACTCCCATGATGGCTCCGGTGATGGTATGCGTGGTGCTCACCGGCACTCCCAGGGCGGTCGCCAGGTAGAGGGTCATGGCTCCGCCGGTCTCGGCGCAGAATCCGTCCACGGGCCGCAGTTTGGCCACTTTCTGGCCCATGGTCTTCACGATCCTCCAGCCGCCGAACAAGGTCCCCAGTCCCATGGCCGCGTGGCAGGAGAGCACGACCCAGGTGGGCACGTAGTACGTGGGTCCCAGGAGCCCGGCTGAGAAGAGGAGCACCGCGATGATGCCCATGGTCTTCTGCGCGTCATTGCCCCCGTGTCCCAGGCTGTAGAGCGCCGCGGAAAGGAGCTGGCCTTTGCGGAAGATGGAATCCACGCGGGCCGGGGAGGCCTTCCGGAACATCCAGTAAACGGCCACACCCAGGCCGACGCCGGTGATGAGGCCGAGGATGGGCGCGAGGACCATGAAGGCCACGGTCTTGATGATCCCCTCCCAGATCACGACGCTCGTGCCCGCTTTCACGAGCGCGGCTCCCAGGAAGCCGCCGATGAGGGCGTGCGAGGAGCTGGTGGGCAGGCCCCAGTACCAGGTGAGCAGGTCCCAGCCCGCGGCTCCGAGGAGCGTGGCCGCGATGATGCGGCGGTCCACGATGGACGGGTCGATGATGCCCTTGCCGATGGTGTTGGCCACGTGGAGCTCGAAGAGAAGGAACGCGATGAAGTTGAAGAACGCGGCCCAGAGCACGGCCTGCCTGGGGGAAAGCACGCGTGTGGAGACTACCGTGGCGATGGAATTGGCCGAGTCGTGGAAACCGTTGATGAAGTCGAAGGCCAGCGCCAGCGCGATGATGAGGAGGAGCCCGAGGTCCATGCCTAAAGGATAGCCGGACCCGGTCCGGAAGTCCGTAGCGGGGGGGTAAATCCCGCATGACAACCGCGTGACGCTATGATTCGAGCTTGGAGAACGCGTGCTTGAGAAGGGGCGGCGCGGCCATGGTCGTGACTATGCCCATGAGCACGAGGACGGAGAAGAGGTCCGGGCCGATGAATCCGGCGGAGAGGGCGATGTCCGCGGCCACGAGAGCCATGAAGCCGCGTGCGTTGATGCCGTAGCCGAGAGTCCAGCTCTCCGGGGAAGCAAGCCCGGCAAGGCGGCCTCCCCAGAAGCCGCCGAGCATCTTTCCGAGGAACGCGCAAGCCAGCACCGCCGCCAGAAGGGGGAGGTCTCCCAGGGAAGGGAGCTCCAGCTGGAGCCCGAGGGTCGCGAAGAATACGGGTGCGAGGAAGCCCATGGTGATGCCGGAGGCGGTTTTGTGCACCTCCCTGTAGTTCTCGGGCCCGAGGATCTCCCGGCCCAGGAGCATGGAGCCGAAGAAGGTCCCCACCACGAAATGGAACCCGACGGCCTCGGACACGCTCGCGAACACGAGGACGAATAGGACGGCCGCGGCGAAGAGCGTCTCCTTGCCCTTGAGATTGGCGATGAGCGTGTCGAGGAGTTTGCGCGAGGTCGGGACCACGCCCGTGGAATACCACAGCAGGCGGTGCGTCCCCACCACCAGGCCCATGAACAGGAGAGTCCTGAGCAAAGCGAGGGCCATGGGGCCCGACATCGAAGCCCAGGACGCGGGCTTGCCCGACAGGGAGAAGAGGACCCCCAGGAGCAGCAGGGCCGCCATGTCGTCCGCGACAGCGGTGCCGATGATGCGCTGCCCGATGTCCGTCTGCAGCTTGCCCAGGTCCATGAGGATGCGCACGCTCACCGGAAGGGCCGTGATCGCGAGGCACAGGCCGAGGAAAGCGGTCTTGAGGTGGTCCATGCGGAAGACGGTCCCGACCACGATGCCCAGCAGGAGCGGGATGAAGAACCCCATGACGGCGACCCAGACGCCCCGTCCCCGGACCGCATCCAGGAGGTCCTCGATCCGGGTCTCCATGCCGGCCAGCAGCAGCAGCAGGAAGACGCCGAGCATGGAGATGCCCTTGAGCTCCGGCGAGACGCTGAGCAGGTTCAGGGCGGCCGGGCCGAGCAGGATGCCGGACAGGAGCTCCCCGACCACCGCCGGCTGGCCCCAGCGCTGCGCCAACTCCCCGCAGACGCGGGAGACGACCAGGAGCAGGAGTAGGGACGTCACAAGCTCCGAGCCCATGCTCAGTGCTGCACGCCGGCCGGGCCGGACTGCTCTTGGGGCGTCTGTTTTCCCATGAGGGCGCTCAGCGCCGAGGTCACTTCCGGGTCGAAGGACATTCCTTCGAACATGAGGGCGGTCCCCGCGGCCGCGGCCGCTCCGGACGCGGCGAACGGGCCGTAGGCCTTCATCCTGGAGAGCCAATCCGGCGGATTCTGCGCGGACCTGTAGGAACCCAGCATGAGCATGGCTCCCAGGGGCAGCACGTAGCCCGGGCCCGAGGGTTGGGCCGGGAGCATCTCGGACGGCGTTTTCGGGCCTATCTCGCTCGCGGGCGTGATGGGCCCGGAGTTCAGGATAGGGCCGCCGTCCGGCGTGTCCTGGGGGGGCATGGCCGCGACCTCTTCCTTGACCCTGCTGTGGTAGCTCATGTTCGCCCTGGCGCGCAGACGGCGGTCCGTGTATCCGGCCGCGTCCCAGTCCTTCTTCGCCCAGGCGTTCTGGGATTCGTCGAGGCTCCCCCGGGCCGCGCTCATGTTCTGCTCCATGCCCTTCAGGCGCTCGAGAGCGCCCATGACGCCGACCTTCAGGGGCTTGCGCGACGATTTGGAGCGATCCACCCAGCTGCGGGTGTAGGCGCGTATCTTGTGCAGGTCATCGGGGTTCGCGGCCCCCTTGGGCTTGGCGGCCGACGCCTGGAACGGGCCGTTGCCCGCGACGCCGGGACTTCCGCTCGCTCCGCCCCTGTCCTTGACGGCCTCACGTCCCTGGACCCCGGACCCTTGCGGGGTCTTCCCGTCCTTGACGTTCCCCTGGGCCGAGGCTTGGGCGGAGGAGGACGGCTCTTCCTTCCCCGTCTTCCCGATCCCGCTCTGGGCGCCGGACTCGGACACCCGGGAGTCCCGCGCTCCCTGCCCGGCGGGCACTATAGGCCGAACGGACCAGACCTCCGTGCTCAACCCCGCCAGAGGCTGGGGCTGCGGCCGGGCCGGGGGCGGGTTCGGCAGCTCGCCTTCGGCGAGCCTGCTGTCGGCCGGGGGCCGCGTGGTCGCGGCCGCTTCCTGCGGGGGCTCGTTCCCGGAAGAGAGCATGCCCTTGAACCAGTCGCGCGCCACCAAGAACGAGAAGGTGAAGAGGGCGGTCAGGATGATGGTGACGAGGACGGGCGACCGCAGGAGCCAGAGGAAGAACGCCAGGAGCCCCAGGGGCTTGCGTTCCTTCTTCTCCTGCTTGGCGAGCTGCGGCGGGATCTGCGCATCCATGGGTGCATTATAAGTGTACACGCGGGCGCGCGCGAGTCAAGGGCCGGGGAGCGTCAGATCCCGATGCTGGAGAGCAGGGAACAGATCTCGTTCACGGACTCCACCAGCTCGGGGTGGGACGCCTCGAAGCCTCTGACCGACAGCGACAGTCCGGTCACCGACAATTCGCGGAGCTCGGGCGACTTGTCGCGGCGCAAGGACTCATGAGCCGCCACTTCCGTGAAGCCCGCGATGCTCCTGGCCTGCTCGGCATGCGTCTTGGAGAGCTGTTCGACCTCGCGCCGGAGCGTGGCCAGCAGGCGGAGCAGCTCGGCTTTCTTGCCGAAGCTGGCCGCGCCGATCTTCTTGATGGTGGCTTCGAGCCTGGCGATCGTGTCTTCTATCATCGAGGTGATCTCAGTATAGCAGTTCTGCCCGAGAGACGACGCGCGGATTTGTTAGGATAGGGTCCGCCTATGCGGGCCGAGCCGGGATTCTTCCATCCTTCCAGACTGTTCTTCCGCCTGCTCGTCCTGTTCATCGCGGGGATGCTGACCTACGGGAGCTACTTCGCCTACGACAGCGTGGGCGTCCTGTCTCCGACCCTCATCCGGGCATGGAACACCGACCGCGAAGCCATCGGCTGGCTCTACACCATCTACAGCATCGCCGGCATCGTCTCCGTGGTCTTCGGCGGCATGCTCGTGGACCGCATCGGCACGCGCTGGGCGAGCCTCATCTTCTCCGTGCTCATAGCCTTGGGCGCCTGCATCGTCGCGGCCGCCCCCAGCGTCCCCGTCGCCTGCCTGGGGCGCTTCATCTTCGGCGCGGGCTCGGAGTCCCTCACCGTGGCCCAGAACTCCATCTGCGCGCGCTGGTTCCGCGACCGCGAGCTCGCCATGTCCATGGGCGTCACCATCACCATCTCCAGGCTCGGGACGCTCTTCAGCTTCAATACAGAATCCCTCATCGCCAGCCGCTTCGGCTGGCAGGGCGCGCTCTGGGCGGCCGCGGGCTTCTGCGTCCTGAGCCTGGTCGCGAACCTCGTCTACTGCTGGATGGACAAGCACGGCGAGAGGGCCCTGGGCCTGAAGGAGGAGGGCGGGGGGGACAAGATCGTCCTCGCCGATATCAAGAAGTTCGGCGCCTCGTACCTTTACGTCATCCTGCTGTGCTTCACCTTCTATTCCGCGGTTTTCCCATTCACGGCCCTCTCCACGGACTTTTTCCACGAGAAATGGGGTCTCCCGCTGACCACGGATGCGGGCGGCGGCTTCCTCTCCGCCGTGTTCTCGGATTTCCTCCACATGTTCTCCACGGCCCCCGGCACCTCCTCCATCATCATCTTCGCCTCCATGATCCTGGCGCCTTTCGCGGGCAGCTGGGTGGACCGCCACGGCCGGCGTTCGCGCCTCCTGGTGCTCGGGTCGCTCCTCATGATCCCCTGCTACCTCCTGCTGGGCTTCACCCGGGTCCCGCCGGCGGTCCCGATGCTGCTGCTGGGAGCTTCCTTCGTCTTGGTCCCGGCCGCGCTGTGGCCGTCGGTCCCCCTGGTCGTGGATAAGGCCCACGTGGGCACCGCCTTCGGGCTCATGACCATGCTCCAGAACGTCGGTTTGGCTCTGTTCCCGTGGCTCAACGGGAAGCTCCGGGACATGACGCAGGACTATACGGCCAGCATGGCCATGTTCGCGTGCCTGGGTCTGGTCGGACTGGTATTCTCCATGCTCTTGAATCGCTCGGACAAGCGCTCGGGAGGGGTACTCGACCGCGGGGAGGCTTGATGAAGGCCCGTCTGCTCTATGCCTTGTTGTCCGCGTCCGTGGCGGTGGCCGCTTCCGTCGCGTCGAGCGCGGCCATACTCAAGTTCGTGCCCAAGGGAGACCGGCGCGAGGCCGTGGAGCGCTACCTGGTGGCTCCGGGAGAGATGCTCTACGAGCGTCTGCACGAGAGCAAGAGGTTCAGGAAGCTCGAGGAGCGGACCCGGGACGCCGCGGAGGATGCCAAGGACAGGATCGAAGAGGCCGGCGAGGGGTTCTCGGGACTGCCGCAGGCCGAGCGCCTGCCGCACGTCTACAACGTAGCCGCGTGGGCTTTGGCCGGGTTCTTCCTATGCCTGCTGATGACCTTGTTCTTCGGGGTGTCTTCCCTCAAGAGCGCGCTCGCGCTCGGGATAAAAGTCACGCTCACCCTGGCGTTCCTGCAGGGCGCGCTGGTCTTCGCGGGTATACTCGTCTACCAGCGGCTGAAGGGCTAGATTAAATGGACGAGCCGGTCACCTCCGTGTTGTATGCGGATAGGCTCCCCAAAAGGGAGTAACCCGCGAATTCTACAACGACGTCAGGTGACCGGCTCGTCCATATCAGCAGGGTGCTGACAAACCCCCTCTGAACGGCATTTATCGGCGCCGCGTGCGCCGTACTTCGCCCCGAGGCATACGGCCGCCTCGGGACGAAGTTTCCCAACAGCTCAACGACTGTCGTTTCTCGATGTCGACTTCTTTAGAAGAAGAACCGTTGTGGCGCCAGAC